>Ga0207664_10000948_pt1 | contig 19527 bp, 14 predicted proteins | sample LARL83metaG_FD_184349 | JGI IMG/M metagenome (GOLD analysis project Ga0207664, IMG submission 184349) | Corn, switchgrass and miscanthus rhizosphere microbial communities from Kellogg Biological Station, Michigan, USA - LAR L8-3 metaG... | ecosystem: Host-associated > Plants > Roots >... | reverse complement strand
TACGCAGACGGCAGTCGGAACCTGGAGCGGCGGGCGCTTCATGCACTTCGGCGAGCCGCTCGACGACGAGCGGCTGTTGGCCCTGCTGCGCCCCGACGACGCGATCCGCACGGCGATCACGGCGGACGTGTACGGGGCGGGCGAGGCCGACCGGATGCTCGGGCGGGCGGTCGCGGAGCTGCCGCGCGACTCCTATGTGCTCGTCGGCGCGGTCGGCCACGACTTCTACGACGGCGAGCGGCAGGGCGCGAAGGGCTTCCCCCGCTTCACCGACCCCGCCCTGCGCGAGCCGGACGAGTACGCGTCGTACCTGCGCCGCGCCACGGAGGCCTCGCTGGAGCGCTGCGGCGTCGAGCGCTTCGACCTGCTGCTGCTGCACAACCCCGACCGCGTCGGCTACACGTCCGAGGCGGTGTGGGACGGGATGGCGGCGCTGCGCGCGGACGGCCTGACCGACTCGATCGGCGTGGCGCCCGGGCCGGCGAACGGCTTCACGCTCGACCTGATCGACTGCTTCGAGCGCTTCGGCGAGCGCATCGACTGGGCGATGCTGATCCTCAACCCGCTCGAGCCGTGGCCGGGCGAGCTGGCGCTGCCGGCGGCGGCGCGGCACGACGTGAAGGTCATCACCCGCGTCGTCGACTACGGCGGGCTGTTCGGCGGAGACCTGCGCGACGCGCGCGCGCTCGGCCCACGCGACCACCGCGCGTTCCGCCCGGCCGGCTGGATCGAGGCCGGGCTGGAGCGGATCGAACGGATGCGCCCGATCGCCGAGCGCCATGGGCTGACGCTGCTCCAGCTCGCCTGCCAGTGGAACCTCGCGCACGCGCCGGTCGCGTGCGTCGCGCCGACGCTGTTGCAGGAGGCGGGCGCCGGCGCGCGGCCGGTCGAGGAGAAGCGCGCCGAGCTGGCCGCGCTCCCGGCCGAGGTGCGGCTGAGCGAGGCCGAGGTCGCCGAGTTGCGCGCGATCGGCGACAACGCGGGCTGCATGACGCTCAAGGGCGGCGTCCCCGACCACGACGGACCGGCGCTGCCCGACCGCTGGCAGCTCGACGACGCGCTCGGCGAGGTCGCGGCGCGCTGGGAGATCGACCCGGCGCGCGACCTCGTCAAGTCGCACGCGTAGCCCGCGCCCGCGCCGGCGGCGGGGTCAGGCTTCGTCCTCGCCCTCGATCACGTGCATGACGGCGTTGATGAGGGCGAGGTGGGTGAACGCCTGTGGGAAGTTGCCGAGCTGGCGGCCCGAGTGGCAGTCCAGCTCCTCCGCGAACAGGTACAGCGGCGAGGCGTGCGCGAGCAGCCGCTCCAGCAGCGCCTTGGCGCGCCGGTGCTCGCCGATCTCCTCGAGCGCCGCGACGAGCCAGAAGGAGCAGATCAGGAACGTGCCCTCGTCGCCGTGGAGGCCGTCGTCGGTCTCCTCGACGCGGTAGCGCAGCACGAAGCCGTGGTCGGTGAGGTCCCTCGCGATCGCCTTCACCGTCGCGACGACGCGTCCGTCGTCCGGCGGCAGGAAGCGCACGAGCGGGATCAGCAGCGTCGAGGCGTCGAGCGCGTCGGTGTCGTAGTGCTGGCGGAACGCGCCGTCCGCGCGCACGCCGTGCTCGAGGATGTCCGCTCTGATCTCGTCCGCGAGCGCCTGCCAGCGCTGCGCGAGCTCCGGCTCGCCGTGGATCTCCGCCAGCCGCGCGCCGCGGTCGAGCGCGACCCAGCACATCAGCTTCGAGGAGACGTAGTGCTTCGGCTTCCCGCGCGCCTCCCAGATCCCCTGGTCGGGGTGCTGCCATGCCTCGATCGCGCCTCTCACCTGGTCCTCGAGCACCGGCCACAGCCGCTCCGGCAGCCGACCGCCGTGCTTGGTGTGCAGGTAGACGGAGTCGAGCACGGCGCCGTAGACGTCGTTCTGGCGCTGGTCGAACGCGCCGTTGCCGATGCGGACCGGCTTCGCGCCGTCGTAGCCGGTGAGGTGGTCGAGCGTCTGCTCGGTCAGGTCGGTCTCGCCGTCGATCCCGTACATGATCTGCAACGAGCCGTCGCCGTTGCGGTTGACGTCGGCGACGAACTGCATGAAGTCGTCGGCCTCCCAGTCGAGCCCCAGCGCGTGCAGGCCCCACAGCGTGAACGTCGCGTCGCGCATCCACGTGTAGCGGTAGTCCCAGTTGCGCTCGCCGCCGGGCGTCTCCGGCAGCGAGGTCGTGAGCGCGGCGACCATGGCGCCGGTCGGCGAGTACGTCAGGCCCTTGAGCACGAGGGCGGAGCGCTGGAGAAAGACGCGCCAGGGGTGGTCCGGGAAGCGACCGTCGTCGAGCCAGCCGCGCCAGAAGTGGGATGTGCGGTCGAGCATCTCGCTCGCCTCCTCGACGCTGCGCGGACCGTGCAGGTCGGCCGCCCACGAGAGCGCGCAGAAGCGCTTCTCGCCCTCCTGAAGCGTGTGGCGCGCACGGGCGCGGTTGCCCTCGATCCCGAGCATCAGGTCGGTGCTCAAGCGCACGGTCGTCTCGCCGTCGCTCGCGTCCGCGACGCAGTAGCCGTCGACCTGCGTCCACTGCGCCTCCGCGCGCGCGTAGTCGAACGCCGGCTCGCAGATCATCTCGATCTGCACGCTGCCCTGGATGCACTCGATCGTGCGCACGAGCACGCGGTCGGCGTCGGTGTCGGTCGGCGGGCGCGTGTGCGCGGCCGGGTCGCTGCTGGAGCGCCACGGGCCGATCGTGAGCGCGTCGCGCACGACGACCCAGCCCGACGGCGTCATCCACGTCGTCTCGACGATGTTCGTGCCCGGCTCGTAGCGCCGCGCGCCGGGGACGTCGACCCCGTAGGGGCCGAGCCGGAAGCCGCCGGCGCCGCGGTCGAGCAGCGCGCCGAAGACGCTCGGCGCGTCGAAGCGCGGCACGCACAGCCACTCGATCGTGCCGTGCGGCGCGAGCAACGCGCCGGTGTGGCAGTCCGACAAGAACGCATAGTCGGCGATCGGCGGGAACGGCGAGCGCGCGGGCGCCTTCGCATGACCGCGCGGGTTGGCGCGGGGCCGCGTTCGTCTCGTGGCGGTCATGCCTGCACATGCTCCCACGCCGGCGGGCGGCGCGGAAGGGATCGACTCGGACCGGCAGGATCGTGACGCGCGGCCCGAGTACCCGGCGCATGTCGTCCGGGTCCGAGGTGGCGATCACGTCTCCGCGCTCGCGCACGCCCACGGCAACGCAAGCGTCGATCGTGCCGGCGCCGGCGGTGCTGCGGCAGAGCTTGCCGGCGGCTCTGCGCGCGGCGCATCGAGCGGTTGACGGTGCACGACTTCAGCAACTGAGCCACGCGCGCGTCCTGCGCGTCGCCACGTCGAGGCGCCGTCCAGCGCGCCCACATAAGAGTTTGTCCCCTTTGAGCGGCTGCCTATATTCCGGTACGGCACGGATCCTAGTGGCTGCCGTTGACCAGAGAACTAAGGGGCTTCTGCTACGCCTTCTTTGCCCCGCGCGGCACTTCAGGCCGATTGCCGACCGCTTTTGGACCTTCAACTAGGCAGTGACCCGTGGTCCGACGGCCGAGCCATTCCGACTCGGCCACCTGCCTCACACGCTGTTCCACACGTCGAGGCCCAGGTTGCTCAGCGGGTTCTGGGCCTCGACGTTGAGGCGGAAGAACTCGTCGGTCCACAGCAGGACGCCCATCGCGATCAGCACGACGCCGCCGGCGCCGATCACGACGCCGTAGTGGCGCTTGACGACCCCGAAGGCCGACGTCATCGAGCCGAACGCGAGCGACGTGAGCAGGAACTGGATCGCAAGCCTGGCGGAGTAGAAGGCGAGCGGGATCGCGCCGTGGACCGCGCTGGCGCTGAGCGCGACCGGCGCCGGGATGCTCGCGCTCTACGACGTGCTGCGGCGCCGCCGGCAGCTCGCTGCGCGTCGCGCCGCTGCTCGCGACGAGCTTCGTGAGGCTCGAGGGCACACGCGCGAACCGCTGGACGTTCGCCAACTACTTCGGCACGTTCCCGCTGCGCTACGCCGGACCATGCCTGCTCGCCTGGCTGCTCGCGCGCCACCTCGCCGGCGCACGGCCACGGCGCGCCTGCCCGCTGTTCCTCGCCGCCGGGCTCGTCGTGCTCAACAACTCCGCCGTCTGGTGGCGGTCACGCGGTGGGCTCCTCTCGGCGAGTTGGTGCCTCTGCACGGGGAGCATGCTTCCAGGTCCCGCCGATCGCTTCATCCGGCGGCAAGCGCGCCGTCGCGCCGGCTTTCCCGACTCGCGAGTAGGAAACACGCCGTTTCCTTGCTACCGTCCAAATTTCTGCTTGACGCGTTGGCGAGCTCGGGGAGCAGGACAGCGTCTGCTGCATCGCGCACGCGAAAGGGGGACCGGAGCATCCCGGGACGGGCAACGCTCGATCATCGCGCCGCCGTGCGTCAATTCAGCACGGCGATGCAACTCACCGACCTGACCGGTGAAAGGAGACCCCATGCGCAGAATCCGCATCCCGACCTGCATCGCAGCGGTCGCGGCTGTCATCATCATCCTCGGTCCTTCGACGGCACCCGCCTCGAGGCTGTCGTTCCTACCGAATCACAAGTTCGTCGCCACCTCCAGAGCCATAAGAGTGGAAGCCGAAGGCAGGATCCTCGCGGAATGTCCGTTGACGTTGGAAGGTGAATACACCTTCAACAACGTCGACGTGGAAAGGGAAGGAAGGGAAGGCGCGGCTGAAGCGCTCGCGATAGTCAGGTCGGCGACCGTCGGCACGTGCGGCGTCGGCACCTTCAGGTTCCTACCCGCGATCTTCCCGTTCAACGTGGCGTTCGTCGGGTGGCTAGGGGGAAACCCACTGGTCGAACCCGAAAGGGTCACCGGAATGCTATGGTTCATGTGGAACGTCGGCTTCCTAATAAGTGAAACGCTGAGTTCATGTCTATACACTGGACACATCGGCGTTCTAAAGCATCTTGAATGGTCGGCGATCAACCGGTTGCTCGTCGAAAACGGCACCTGGGAACTGCTAGCGGCCGGCGCGTTCTTGACCCTGAGGGAAACGCTAGCCGGCGTGTGCTTCAGGGAAAGGATAAACCTCATAGGCAACTTCACGAGCTCGCCGACATACGCTTGGCAGTTCGCTAGATAGCTGCCGCGAAACGCCAAAGACCCGCGTCGAGGCCCAGTCATTCAGCAGGCGCTGGGCCTCGACGTCGAGGCGGAAGAGCTCGCGGGTCGGGAGCAGGGCGCCCGTCGCGATCAGGATCGACGCGGCTCAGACCGCGAGGACGATGAAGCGCGGACCGAGCAGCCGGCGCATGTCGTCCGGGTCGGAGGTGGCGATCGCGTCACCGCGCTCGCGCACGCCGACGGCGATGCAGGCATCGATCGCGCCCGCTCCCGCGGTGCTGCGACGGAGCTTGCCGGCGGCGCGGGCGCGCGATTCGTCCAACGGTTCCACCGCGCACGCCTTCAACAACCAAGCAACTCGTGCATCCTTGCGATCGCCGCGCCAGACCTCGGCCAGCACAACGGCGGGCACAGTCGGAGTCACTCCTCTGTGAAAGGCGACTCTGAGGATCTGAAGAATGTCCGGATCGGCACGCTCGTAGGCGATGAGCGCGCCGGCGTCGAGCGTCAATCCGGCCACTCGGCCTCGATCCGCCGGATGACGGACTCGGGGATCGGACCGAATCGCTTCTCATCCTCCTCGATCAGCTTCCGCCCCAACGCGACTTTCGTCTGCCGCTCGACCGCCTCGTTCACGAACGCGGACAGGTTCCCGCCGCGCTCCTGCGACAGCCGCTCGGCCTCAGCGAGCACGTCCGCGTCGAAGGAGATGGAGCGCTTCTGGACAGCCATGTCGTAATCCTACCACGGTGGGAAACGCGCTCAGACGCCGTTCCAGACGTCCAAGCCGAGGTTGTTGAGCAGGTTCTGGGCCTCGACGTTGAGGCGGAAGAACTCTCCGGTCCACAGCAGGGCGCCCATCGCGATCAGGACGACGCCGCCGGCGCCGATCACGACGCCGTAGTGGCGCTTGACGACCCCGAAGGCGGAGGTCATGGAGCCGAACGCGAGCGAGGTGAGCAGGAACGGAATCGCGAGGCCGGCGGAGTAGAAGGCGAGCAGGATCGCGCCGTGGGCGGCCGAGCTGGAGAGCGCGGCGGCGCTGAGGATCGCGCCGAGCGTCGGGCCGATGCACGGCGTCCAGGCGATCGCGAAGGCGGCGCCGGCGATCACCGGCCCGCCCTTGCCGGCGCGCTGCACGAGGCCGGCGACATGGAGCTCGCGATTCAGCCGCGTGAAGAACGGCGCCGCCAGGAAGAAGACGCCCATCGCGACGATCAGCACGGCGGAGACCTTCTGCAGCGTCTGCTTGTGGTCGTTGAGCGTCGCGCCGACGGCGGTCGCCCCGAGCCCGAGCAGGATGAAGATCGTCGAGAAGGACAGGACGAACAGCAGGCTCGGCACGAGCACCCGGCGCGCGCCCGGGCCGCCCGCCCCCCGCGCCTGCTCCGGCGTGACGCCCGCGACCGCCGAGATGTAGCCCGGCACGAGCGGCAGCACGCACGGCGAGAGGAACGACACGAGCCCCGCGACGACCGCGAGCGGAATGCCGACGCCGTTGGCGGGATCCATGGTCGCCACAGCGTAGCGGCGGCCGGCCGGCGCGGATCGGACCGCCGCGGCGACCACAGCACACAGTAAGGTGGAAAAATGGGGGTCGGCTCTCGGGGGAGCAGCGGTCGGCGCACGCGCGCGGGTGCGCGCGCACGCGTACGCGCACCGAGGGCGGGCGACGCGTCGGGCGCGCTCACCGTGCAGGAGACCGCCTGGCTCGCGGCGGCGCCCGCGGCGCTGCTCGGCCTGCTCGCGATCGTCGTGCTCGGGCCGCCGCTGGGGCACGCGCTGCTCGCGCCCGCGCCGGCGCGCTTCTGGGAAGAATTCCAGTTCGCGGTCCTGCCCGAGCCGGCCGAGCAAGGCCGCTACCTCGTCGCGCTCGCGATCCCGCTGCTGCTCGCGGCGTTGACCGTCGGGGCCGTGCGCGCTCAGGCGCCCCGGCTCTCGCGCGCAGCCGCGGCGAACGCGATCGCCGTGGTCCAGGCCGCCGGGATCGCGCTGATCGTGCTGTGCCTGCTGCGCCAGCACGGCGCGTTCGGCTCGATCGTGCCGCCGCCGGAATACGCGCCGCCGGTCGACGACTTCTTCACCTGGAGGACGCTGGGCGTCGCCGCCGCGGCGACCGCCGCCGCCCTCGCCGCGCTGCGTCGGCCCGGCGCGTGGGAGCAGCTCGCCCGGGCCACGCGCGAGACGCGCGCGCGGCGGATCGCCGCCGGCGCGCTCGCGCTGCTCCTGCTCGTCATCTGGCTGCTGCACGCGTTCAACGCCGAAGGCACGATCAAGCTCGCGCAGGAGGAAGTCCGCTACAACGTCTCCTTCACCTTCGACGAGACGTGGGCCGTGCTCGACGGCCGCTCGCCGCTCGTGAACTTCGCCGCCCAGTACGGCTCGCTGTGGCCCTACGGCTTCGCCGCCGCGATGTCGCTGCTCGGCAGCTCGCTCGGCGTGTGGACCGCGCTCGCGCTGAGCGCCACGGGCGCCGGGATGCTCGCGATCTACGGCGTGCTGCGGCGCGCGGCCGGCAGCTCGTTGCGCGGCCTGCTGCTGTTCGGACCCGTGCTCGCGACGAGCTTCCTCATGCTCGAGGGCACGCGCGCGAACCGCTGGACGTTCGCGAGCTACTTCGGCACGTTCCCGCTGCGCTATGCCGGCCCTTCGCTGCTCGCCTGGCTCGTCGCGCGCCACCTCGGCGGGGAGCGCCCGCGGCGCGCGTGGCCGCTGTTCCTCGCCGCCGGGCTCGTCGTGCTCAACAACTCCGACGCGGGCGTCCCCGCGCTCGGAGCGACGCTCGCGGCGCTGCTGTGGGGCGGGGTCCCGCTCACGCGCGCGGGCCTGCGCCGGCTCGCGTCCGAAGCCGCCGCCGGCCTGCTCGCCACCTTCGCGCTCGTCTCGGCGCTGACGCTCGCGCGCGCGGGATCGCTCCCCCACCTCGCGCTGCTCGTGCGTTATGCGCGCCTCTTCGCGCGCACGGGCTTCGCGCAGTACCCGATGCCGGCGCTCGGCCTGCACGTCGTGATCTACCTCACCTACGTCGCGGCGATCGGCGTCGCGACGGTGCGCGCGATCGGGCGCGAGCGCAACCGCCTGCTGACCGGCATGCTCGCGTGGAGCGGCGTGTTCGGGCTGGGCGCCGGCGCCTACTACGCCGGCCGCTCGACGCCGGACGACCTGCCGGCGATGTTCTTCCCGTGGGCGCTTGCGCTCGCGCTGCTGCTGATCCCGTCGCTCGCCGCGCTGCGCGCCGCGTCGTGGCGCCGGCCGCCGCTCGCCGCCGCGGCCTGCGTGGCCGGCTTCCTCGCGATGGCCTGCTCGCTCGCGCAGACGCCGACGCCGTGGGAACAGGTCGCCCGCCTGCGGCGCACGGCCGCGCCGATCCTCGCGGCGCCGGCCGGCCAGCGGCTCGTCGCCGCGCACACGCACCGCGGCGAGGCCGTCGCGATCCTGAACCTACTCGGTCACCGCATCGCCGCGAACCTCGGCGTCAGGAACGTCTCGCCCTACAGCAACAGCGAATCGATGCCGACCGCCGAACAGCTCGACGAGACGCTCGCGGACCTGCGCCGCGCCGGCGGGCACGAGGTCTTCCTCGACACGGCCATCGCGCGGGCGCCGATGCGCGCCGCGCTCGCCGAAGCGGGGTTCAGGCTCCGGGCGCGCGAAGGGCATGACGAGCTGTGGGTCGACGAAGCGCGCTGACGCGCGTCTTTAGGAAAATCTCCACATCTCCTGTGTGGCGCATCGGCGCTCAGCGCCGTAGCCTCCGTGCAGCTCTCGCCGTGCCGTCGACAGCGAGGGTTGCGCCAAGGCGCGGAGCAGCCATGCTGGAAGAGCGTTTATCAGACGGTCCGGGGTGACTCCCCGCTTCGCAGCCCGCCCTCCGAGGCGGGCTGTGTCGTTCGAGGCCTACTCCCCCGTCAGGTCCCGCCGCTCGAACAGCGCGAACGCCGCAACCAGCGCGACCGCGGCGAGCGCACACATGAGGACCGCGCCGAGCGCCTTGAACTGCTGCGCCGGGACGAGCCCGACGTGGTGGAAGGGCGAGACGCCGAGCAGCCAGCTCGGCGCGCCGAGCGCCGAGCCGAACAGCTGCCACACGAACGCCAGGCTCACGAGCCCGTAGGCGATGCCGGTCGTCGCGCGCGGCCAGGCGCCGAGCGCGAGCACGCTGAGGCCGAGGAACAGCAGGACCGTCGGCAGGCAGTTCGCGCCGGCGCCGAGCATGTCCGCCAACGAGACGTGCGCGCCTTGCGAGCGCGCGCCTGCCCACGCGAGCAGCGCCGCCAGCAGCGCGAGTGCCGCCGACCCGCCGATCGCGATCGCCAGCCGCCCGGCGAGCCAGCGCCGGCGCCCGAGCGGCAGCGACAGCAGCGTCTCGAGCTGCTGGCCGGCCTCCTCGCGGCGCGCGGCGACGACCTGAGCGCACGCGAACAGGCTGATCGCGAGCATGAAGAAGAGGAAGTAGAAGCCGAGGATCCCGCTCGGCGTGAGCAGGCTCGCGCCGAAGCGCGCCAGCTCTCTTCTGATGCTCTCCGACAGTCTCGCCGTCTGGAACGTCGTCGAGATCACGCCGATCACGAACGCGAAGAAGCCGACGCCGACCAGCCAGCCGATCAGGCTGCCGCGCTCGCCGCGCAGCGCCTGCGCGGTCGGCGAGGACAGCAGGCGCGTGCGCGGCGCGCGGCGGTCGTGCTCCCGCAGGAGTCCGCTGCCGACGTCGCGCCGCAGCGCGATCGCGCCCGCCGCCCACAGCAGCGCCGCGGTCGCCGCGAGCGGCGCCAGCAGCACGAGCGGGCGCGGGTCCGCGAACGCGCGCGCCTCCTCCGCCCAGCCGAGCGGCGTCGCCCAGCGCAGCCAGCCGGCGCCGGAGGACGTGTCGGCGACGACGCGCAGCACGAAGAAGACGGCGAGCGCGACCATCCCCAGCTCGAGCGCGACGCGCCGGCTCGGCGCGAGCTGGCTCGCCAGCGCGCCGATCCCCGCGAACGCGAGCGCGGGCGTGAGCGCGGCGAGCGCGAAGTAGGCGGAGCCGCCGGCCGCCAGCCCGCCGCCCACGCACCCCAGCCACAGCCCGGCCCACAGCACGAGCCAGCCAGCGCCGATGCCCGCGAGCGCGGCGAGGTAGGCGTCGCGGCGACGAACCGCGCCGGCGAGCAGCAGCTCCCAGCGGCCGGCGTCCTCCTCCGCGCGCAGCGCGCGCACCGCGGCCAGCACGCCCCACGCCGCCGCGAACAGCGCGCCGGTGCCGCCGACGCGCCAGGCGACGTAGCCGCCGACGTGCAGCAGGTCGTACGGCTGGCCGTAGAACAGCCGCACCGAGGCGTCGTCGCCGAACGAGCGCACGAAGGTGAGGCGGTCGTGCAGCGTCGGAAAGCTGTGCGCGTAGCCGCTGACGTTGACGTAGGCGATGAACGCGAGCAGCGTCGCGAAGGAGAACGTGCGCACGCGCCCGTCGGCGAACGCGCGCCGGCCGATCGCGGCCGCGGCGCCGTGCGGCGAGCGTGCCCGCACGTGCTCGGGCGCAAGCTGCGCGCTAGCCGCCGACGCGCCCATCGCTCACGTCGTAGTGGTGCAGGAAGATCTCCTCCAGCGACGGCTCCCTGCTCGTGAGCGCGACCACCGGCAGCTCGGCGAGCGCGGCCAGGAGCGGTCTCAGGGGCCCGCTGACCTCGAGACGCAGCGCGCTCTCCCCCGCCGGCGCGACGTCGACGCCCGCCAGCTCCGGCAGGCGCGGCACCGGCCCGTCGAACGTCACCTCGACCGTGTGGGCGGAAAGGTGGCGCAGCTGCTCCAGCGTCCCCTCGTCCACGAGCCGGCCCCCGCGCAGGATCCCGACGCGGTCGCAGACGGCCTCGACCTCGCTGAGGATGTGCGAGGAGAGGAAGATCGTCTGGCCGCGCTCCTTCGCCTCGTGCACGGTCTCGCGGAAGGCGACCTCCATGAGCGGGTCGAGGCCAGCGGTCGGCTCGTCGAGGATCAGCAGCTCGGCGCGGCTCGCGAACGCGGCGACGAGCTGGACCTTCTGGCGGTTGCCCTTCGACAGCGCGCGCACCTTCTTGTCGGGGTCGACGCGGAAGCGCTCGACCAGCTCGCGCCGATAGGGCTCGTCCACGCTCCCGCGCACGCGCGCGAGGAACTCGAACGTCTCGGCGCTCGTCAGCGACGGCCACAGGAACGGCTCGCCGGCGACGTAGGCGACGCGCCGGTGGGCGGCGACCGGGTCGCGCCAGGCGTCCGTGCCGAACAGCGCGGCGCGGCCGCTGGTCGGGCGGTGCAGACCGAGCAGCAGGCGGATCGTCGTCGTCTTGCCGGCGCCGTTGGGGCCGAGGTAGCCGTACACCTCGCCGGGCGCCACCCGCAGGTCGAGCGCCTCGAGCGCGCGCGTGGTCCCGTAGTGCTTCGTCAGCCCCTCGGCGCAAATCGCCTCCATGGGGGCGAACGCTATCGCCGCCGCGCCAGCGGTCGAATCCGGGGTCGCCCGCACGAGCGTTGCGGCGTGCTGCGGATCGGCGCAGCCGCGAGCGCCGTTTCGTCCAGATCGACACGAGAGGCGGTGCTACGTTCCGCACAGCGACCCCGAGGAGGCCGATCCGCGATGGCGACCGTCACCCGCACGCTGCGCAACTTCATCGACGGCGAGCACGCCGACGCGGTCGAGGGCCGCAGCGAGCCGATCGTCAACCCGGCCACCGGCGAGCAGATCGCGACCGCGCCGCTCTCCGACGCGGCCGACGTCGACCGCGCGGTGCAGGCGGCGCGCCGCGCGTTCGAGGGCTGGGCGAACGCGACGCCCGGCGAGCGCTCGCTCGCGCTGCTCAAGCTCGCCGACGCGATCGAGGCGCACGGCGACGAGCTGGCCGAGCTGGAGGCGCTCGACGCGGGCAAGCCGATCGAGGCGGTGAAGGCGGACGAGATCCCCGTCGTCGCCGACAACCTGCGCTTCTTCGCCGGTGCCGCACGCCACCTGGAGGGGCTCTCGGCCGGCGAGTACATGGCCGACCACACGTCGATCATCCGCCGCGAGGCGATCGGCGTCGTCGGCCAGATCGCGCCGTGGAACTATCCGCTGATGATGGCCGGCTGGAAGATCGGGCCGGCGCTGGCGGCGGGCAACACGGTCGTGCTGAAGCCCGCGGAGACGACGCCGCTGAGCACGGTGCGGCTCGCCGAGCTGGCGGCCGAACTGCTGCCGAAGGGCGTGCTGAACGTGATCTGCGGCCACGGCGACCCGGCCGGGCAGGCACTGGTGACCCACCCCGAGGTCGACATGGTCTCGCTCACCGGCTCGGTCGAGACGGGCAAGTGGATCGCGCGCGCGGCGGCCGACAGCCTCAAGCGCGTGCACCTGGAGCTGGGCGGCAAGGCGCCCGTCGTCGTCTTCGACGACGCCGACCTCGACGTCGCGCTGGAGACGATCGCCGGCACCGGCTACTACAACGCCGGACAGGACTGCACGGCGGCCACGCGCGTGCTCGCCGGCCCGGGCGTGCACGACGACGTCGTCGCCGGGCTGGCCGCCCAGGCGCAGGGCCTCGTGATCGGCGACACGCTCTCGCCCGAGACGACGCTCGGGCCGCTGAGCTCCGCGCGCCAGCGCGAGCGGGTGGCGGGCTTCGTCGAGCGGCGGCCGGGGTCGGCCGAGGTCGTGACCGGCGGGCGCGAGGCCGACCGCGCCGGCTTCTACTACGAGCCGACCGTCGTCGCCGGCCTGCAGCAGGCCGACGAGCTGATCCAGCGCGAGATCTTCGGGCCGGTGATCACCGTGCAGCGCTTCTCCGACGAGGCGGAGGCGATCGCATGGGCGAACGGGACGCCCTACGGCCTCGCCTCATCGGTCTGGACGCAGAACGTCGGCCGCGCGCTGCGAATGGCGAAGGCGCTGCGCTTCGGCTGCGTGTGGATCAACGACCACATCCCGCTCGTCTCCGAGATGCCGCACGGCGGCTTCAAGCAGTCCGGCTACGGCAAGGACCTCTCCAAGTACTCGCTCGAGGACTACACGCAGGTCAAGCACGTCATGGCCAACCTGGCGATGTAGCCCAAATCCGCAACTCCACGCTGTACGCTCCGTTGAGCGGTCAAGGAGGAAGCGTGGAGGCGTCTACCATCCCAGCGACGGCGAGTCTGGCCCCCCGGCAGGGACGCGTCGCCACCGGTCCGCTGCTGCGGCTGCGCAGCGACGAGCAGCTCGTGCGGCTCTTCCGCGCGGGCAGCGACGAGGCGTTCCGGGTCATCCACGACCGCTACCGCACGCGCCTGTTCGCCTACGCGCGGCAGATGCTCGGCGGCTCGCGCGCCGACGCCGAAGACGCCTTGCAGGACGTGTTCGTGCGCGCGCACGCCGCGCTGCGCGCCAACGCCCGGGAGGTCTCGCTGCGCGCGTGGCTCTACCGCATCGCGCACAACCGCTGCATCGACGAGCTGCGGCGACCGGCCGGCATGGTCGGCGCGCCGGTCGAGGTGCTGGAGCTCGTGCAGGCGCCCGCCTCCGACCCGCTCGACGCGCTGGAGCGACGGGAGTCGCTGCGTCGACTCGTCGAGGACGTGCAGCGGCTGCCGGAGCAGCAGCGCTCCGCGCTGCTGATGCGCGAGATCTCGGGGATGGCCTACGCTGATCTGGCAGCGGCGCTCGACGTGACCGTGCCGGCCGTCAAGTCGCTGCTCGTGCGCGCGCGGATCGGGCTGGCGCAGGCGGCCGAGGCGCGCGACACCGCGTGCGCGGCGATCCGCGCCGACCTCGCCGACGCCCACGAGCGCGGCGTGCGCGCGAGCGGCCTCGTCAAGCGCCACCTGCACGACTGCGGCGGCTGCGCCGCCTACCGCAGAGAGCTGCGCGCGCTCGACGCGCGCCTCGCCGCGCTCGTGCCGGCGCTCGGGCCGGCGGCGCTCGTCGCGAAGCTGCTCGGCGCCGTCGTCGGCGGCGGAAGCGGCTCGGGCGTGGCCGGCGGCGGTGCCGGCGGCGCGACCGTCGCCGCGGCCGGCGCCGGCACGGCCGGGGCGGGCGCGGCCGCCGTGACCGCGGGCGCCGGCGCGTTCGGGATCGGCGCCACGCACATCGTCGCGGCGGTCGCGGTCGCGGTCGTGAGCGCCGGCGGCGCCGTCGAGGTGCACCAGTCGCTCGCGCCGCACCATGCGCATCCGGCGACGGTGCAGCGCGTCGTCGTGGTGCCGCCGCTGGCGGGCGCCTCCGCGATCGGCGCCGGGAACGGGTCCGGCGTGCCGCTGGCGCGGCTGCGCCACGACGCGGCGATGCGGCTGAGGTTGCGGATCGTGCCGGCGACGACAGACTCGCCGTCGTCCGTCACGCCGTCGCTCGACCCGAGCCTTCAGCAGCCGGGCACCGGCGGCGTGAGCGCGCCCGCCGATCCGGCCGCGAGCGCGACGCCGCCGGCGAGCGGGACCACCGACCCGCCGGCCGACGGCGGCACGTCGAGCGGCAGCGGCGATGCGAGCGGCAGCGGCACGGGCACGGGCATGGGCGACCCGGTCGGCGCCTCGAGCGGATCCTCGACTCCCGCGCCGCCCCCGCCGCCGCCCGACGCGAGCACGCCCGCGGCGCCCTCGCAGCCGGTCGCGCCGCCCGCGACGACCGCCGTCCCGCCCCTGCCGCCGACCTCGGCGACGACCGGCGGCGCGAGCTACCCGTCGAACGGCTGAGCGGCGCCGCGCGCCGTCGGGAGCTGGCGCGCGAGCGCTGATAGCGTCCGGCGATCGACCGCCTGCTGCCCCCACTCGACCACGAGGAGCTGTACGTCCGGCGCGGGCGGCGCTCCGGCCTGCCGGTGATGGTCGCGATCCACTCGACCGCTCGCGGTCCCTCGCTCGGCGGCTGCCGCATGTGGTCCTACGCGGACGTGCGCGCGGCGACGCTCGACGTGCTGCGCCTCTCGCGCGCGATGACGTACAAGGCGGCGTGCGCCGGGCTGCCGATGGGCGGCGGCAAGGGCGTGATCGCGCTGCCGCCCGGAGTCCGGCTGACGGGCGCGCGGCGCCGTGACGCGCTGCTCGACTTCGGCGACGCGGTGCAGACGCTCGGCGGGCGCTATCTGACGGCGGAGGACGTCGGCATCGGCAGCCGCGACATGCCGGTGATGGCGCAGCGCACGCGCTTCGTGACCGGCCTGGCGACCGCGCGCGGCGGCTCCGGCGACCCGAGCCCGTTCACGGCGATCGGCGTGGTCGCGTCGATCGAGACCGTCTGCGAGCGGCTGTTCGGCGCGCGGTCGTTGGAGGGCGTGTCGATCGCGGTCCTCGGCCTCGGCCACGTCGGCGCGCGCGTCGCGAGACTGTGCGCCCGCGCCGGCGCGCGGCTCGTCGTCACCGACGTCGACCCGGCCAAGCGCGCGCTCGCCGAGCGGCTCGGCGCGCGCTGGGCGACCCCGTCGCGCGCGCTGGCGGCGAAGGTCGACGTGCTGTCCCCTTGTGCGCTCGGGGCGGTCTTCACGAGCGAGACGGTGCCGAAGCTGCCCTGCCGTGCGATCGTCGGCGCGGCGAACAACCAGCTCGCCGACGACTCCGTCGCCGAGCTGCTCGCCGCGCGGGGGATCCTGTGGGCGCCCGACTACGTGGTGAACGCGGGCGGAATCGTCAACATCGCCGTCGAGCTGCGCCCCGAGGGCTACGACGCAGCCGTCGCCCGCCGCGACTGCCGCGCGATCGGCGCCACGCTCGCGCAGGTCCTCGACGCCGCCGAGCGCGCCGGCGTCACCCCGCTCGCCGCCGCGAACGCGCTGGCGGAGCGGCGGCTGACGGTCGCAGCGAGCGGCTGAAGCGCCCAATAGCACACCTATTTTCTTGTGTATCGTGGTATGATCGAGCGTGGCGAACGTCGCCCTTGCTCGCGTCCCCCGCGGCGGCGAGGATGGCCGCTCCGCCAGGCCTCGACAACGCGATAGGGGGAGGGCTCGGTGAAATACGCTTTGCGGCCGATCACCTTGGCGATCTGCGTGACACTCCTTTACGCGACCGCATCGGCTCACGCAAATTCGCTCGGATTCAACACGAGTTTCACGTTCGTATCCGAAACAACAGGGACGTTTGAATTCGAAGGCACCGTGCTTGCCTCGTGCAGGCTGACGCTCAATGGCTATTTCGAAGACGGGTGGCTCGAATTCACGGAAACGACGACCATAGGACTGATCACCGAAGGAAGCGCCAGCTCGTGCGGAAGAGGCGTCAACGTGCTGCTTCTACCGCGACGCGCGCTGATCAAGCCGGACAGGTGGCTACCGGGCGAAGAACTGCCAGAAAGGATAATCGGCGTTTCGTTCAGGCTCCCGAACGTTGAAGTCCTAGTAGAAATCCAAGGTGGATCGAACGAAGGAGACTGCCTATATTCGGGAACGGCTGAAGCACTAACGGGGCTCACGCTCGAAAGGCCGGGTCCCCCCGTCTGGACCTTCGCAGAAAGCGGAACCTGGACGATCAGGCCGTCCGTCTTGAGGCTCAGCAGGAGGCTACGCGCGTTCTGCGATCCCGAAATCGTCTATCAGGACAGGTGGAGGTCGGCAGTCAGGCAGATGATCTCGTTCAGGAGGTGACCGACGCATCCAGCTCACGGCAGCCAGGACGGCCGCGCGGGCCGCTCCACAGCCTCCGGCAGCCGCCCCTCGTCGGCGAGCTTGTCGAGGTGGGCGGCGAGGGTGACCACGGCCGCGGGGCGCAGGTACGCGGGCGCGTCGGACCAGGCGGCGTCGAGCATGGCGTCGATCGTGCGGGCGCCAGCGGCGAGCGCGGCGAGCAGGGCGCGCTCGCGGGCGCGGCGGTGCTCGAGGTACTCGGCAATCTTCGCGTCGGGATCCTCGACGAGCGGGCCGTGGCCGGGGCAGATCAGGCGGGGAGCACGCGTGCGCAGGCGCTCCAACCCCGTGAGGTAGCCGGCGAGCGCTCCGGGGTCGGGCGCGATGAAGACGCTGCCCTCGCCGAGCACGGCGTCGCCGGTGAAGGCGAGGTCGTCGAGCAGGTAGGTGAGGTGGTCGGGCGCGTGGCCGGGCGTCGCGAGCGCCTCGAGCGGGCCGGCGCGGTCGCTGTCGGCGAGCCGGACGTCGACCTCGCCGCGCATTCCGGCGAGCGGCGCGCCGGCGCCGAGCTGCTCGCGCAGCGCCGGCACCGCCTCGGCGTGGTCGGGGTGGTCGTGCGTGAGCGCGATGCCCGCGAGCCCGCCGCGGCGCTCGACCTCGGCGGCGACCGCCTCGACGTGCGCCGGCAGCGCCGGACCCGGGTCGATCACCCACGCGCCGCCGCGGCCGACGACGTACGTGTTCGTCCCGCTGAGCGTGAACGGGCTCGGGTTCTCGGCGCGGATCGCGGCGACGTCGCGGGCGCGCAGGACACTCATCGCGGATCGAGCCGGTAGACCGGCCCGTCCAGCGAGGTGATGTAGACGCGGCCGGCGTCGTCCTCGCCGAACGAGGAGAGCGAGGGGACGTGCAGGCCGAGCGCGTGACGCGCGCTGGAGCCATGCTGCGTCAACCGCGCGCTCAGCACGTCGCCGGCGCAGAAGTCGCCGTAGACGTAGCGGCCGGCGAGCGCCGGCAGCCGCGGGTCGCGCACGACGTAGCCGCCGGTGACGGCGCAGGCTCCGCCCGCGTGCGTGTACTCGAGCACCGGCTTGACGTCGCCGTGGATGTGCAGCGTCGGGTCCTCGACGCGCGTGCCCTCGTACGCGCGCCAGCCGAAGTTCACCCCGCGGGCGGTGCCGCGGGTGCGGAAGTCGACCTCCTCCACCATGTCCTGACCGACGTCGCCGATCGTCAGATCGCCGGTCGCGCGGTCGAACGAGAAGCGCCACGGGTTGCGCAGGCCCCACGAGTAGATCTCCGGCCGCAGGCCGCGCCGCCCCGCGAACGGATTGTCGCGCGGATTGCGATAGCCGCCGCCCGGCAGCGGGTCGATCCGCAGGATCTTGCCGAGCAGCGTCGCGCGGTTCTGGCCGTTGCCGACGCGGCCGTGCTGGTCGTACTCGCCGCCGCCGTCGCCGAGGCCGACGTACAGCAGCCCGTCGGGGCCGAACTGGAGCTGCCCGCCGTTGTGGTTCGCCTCCGGCTGGCGCTGGAACAGGACGAGCCGCGCGCTGTGTGGATCGGCGCGGTCGGCGGAGCGCGAGCGCCGGTACTGCACGACCCGCGTGTTCCCGTCCACGTCGGTGTAGTCGACGTAGAAGCGCCCGCTGCTCGCATAGTCAGGCGCGAACGCCATCGACAAGAGCCCCTGCTCGCCGCCGCTCTTCACGAGCCGCGTCAGATCCAGGAACGGCGCCCGCAGCAACCGCCCGTCCCGCAGCACCCGGATCGCCCCGCCCTGCTGCACCACGAACAGCCGCCGCGAATCCCCCGGCGCCTGCGCGACGTACAGCGGCGACGAGAACGTGCCGATGCGCGTGAGCTTCACGCCGCGGACGGCGAGGCGGGCTGGCGGGGTCGGCGCAGGGACACTCCCGCACGCAGCCGGAGCGACCAACGAGAAGACGGCAACGAGAACAGCTAGCCGGCCGGCGCGAGCCACCCTCCGAGCATGGCACACGGGGCGGCCGACGGAGCCGGCGACAGGTCGGCCGATCGGGCGGGTGGCCGTGAGGACGCACGCCGGCCCGCCGGAGGCGGACGGCGCGCGCCCGGAGCGGACAGGACCCGCCCGCAGCAGCGTCGGGCCCGAGCGGGACGGGCGGCCGCGTCAGGCCTGAGCGGGACGGGCAGCAGCCACAGGCCACGCCGCGTTGCACACCAGCCCCTCCTGCCCCGCCGCCGCCCACAGCTCCTCCGCGATGTGCGGCGCCAGCGGCGCGAGCATGATCACCGCGTCCAAGAGCGCCCGCTGCAAGGCGAGCTGATCCGACGGCGTCAGCGAGTCCTGCTGCCTCAGCACGCGGCGCTCGAAGTCTCTGACGCGCTCGACGAGCGTCATCACATTGCGCGCTGCGCGGTGCGTCTCCAGTCCCTCCATGTTCTCCGTGATGCGCCGCACCGCGACTTCGTGCCAGTTGTCGAGTCGTCTGCGCAGCTTGACCGCGCCCTCCTCCGCGTCCGGCTCCCCCACCGCGCCGACGCCCTCCAGCCGCGGCAGCGCGTACTCCCAGAAGTTGTGCAGCCACTTGTGGCAGTACTGCAGCGCCTGGTCGGTCCAGGTGAGGATGTTCGTCGGCGCCGCCGCGTAGAGCACCGCCAGCCGCACGGTGTCCGCGCCGACGCGTTCGAGCAGCGCGTCCGGGTCGACGACGTTGCCGAGGTGCTTGGACATCTTGCGCCCGTCGAGGTGGACCATCTCGTGCATCAGCACCCTCGCGTGCGGCTCGCCGTCGGCGAGATGCGGCAGCACGTCGGCGTCGCGCAGGACCTTCGCGGTCATGCGCTGGTCGAACATCGAGCCGCCGCCGTCCGCGCCCCAGATGACGATGTGGACCGGCAGCCAGCGTCTCAGTTCCTCGCTCGTGAACATCGAGCCCTCGCGCTC
>Ga0207664_10000944_pt1 | contig 19545 bp, 15 predicted proteins | sample LARL83metaG_FD_184349 | JGI IMG/M metagenome (GOLD analysis project Ga0207664, IMG submission 184349) | Corn, switchgrass and miscanthus rhizosphere microbial communities from Kellogg Biological Station, Michigan, USA - LAR L8-3 metaG... | ecosystem: Host-associated > Plants > Roots >... | reverse complement strand
CTCCGCGCCGCCCGCAACGGGGCGGCGGCGGCGCATCGGGCTGGTGCCCGTACCGGAGTCCGCGCGGGCCGCCCGCGAGTTCACCGTCGCCACGTTGCGCAAGTGGCATCTGGACGCGCTGACCGAGGATGCCGTCGTCATCGCCTCCGAGCTGGCCACCAACGCGATACGGCACGGAACCCCCGCCGCCACCGGGGACGCCACGGACGTTTCCGAGAGCGGGCGCATCGAGCTGAGCTGGTGCCTCCAGGCCAGCCGCCTGATCTGCGTGGTCACCGACCAGACGGGTACCCCGCCGGCCCTCGAGGCCGGTGGTCCCGAGGCCGAGTCCGGCCATGGCCTGCAGATCGTCGGCGCGCTCGCGGTCGCCTGGGGATGGACCATCCTCGGCACCGGGGAAAAGGCCGTCTGGGCGGCCCTGGAGCTGCCAGTGCCCGCCGACGCAGTGAGGGAGGATGGGGAGGCGGGCGGCGCGCCAGCGCAGACCGAGGGATCCGCTAGTCCAGCAGCCGTGCACGACATGCGAGCTGCAGGGCGAGCCGCTGATCCGGGTCGTCTAGATCCAACTCCAGCAGCTCCGTTATGCCGCGCAGCCGGTTAGCCACGGCGTTGCGGTGCAGGTGCAGCTTTTGCGCGGTCCTGACGATCGACCCCTGCTCGTCCAGGTAAGCCGCCAGGGTCCGGATCGCCGTGTCGGCGCGCGCCGGGCCCAGCCGTTCCAGCGGCGCGAGCTGGTCCCGCACCGACGCCCGTACGGTGTCGGACGCGTACCACTCCATCAGCATGCGCCGCACGCCCACGGCGTCGTGCGCGGCCACGCCCGCGGGCTTGAGCGCCGCGCGCGCGGCGAGCAGGGCACCACGTGCCTCGGCGGCCGACGCGCGCAGCCCGGTCGGGCCCTCGTGCGGCGCGCCCACCCCGGCGCGGAACCGCAGCGACGGCAGCCTGCTCCTGATGGCCAGCAGCGCGCGCTCGGCCGACCGGGCCGCCCTCGCCCCGGCCTGCGGTCCCGGGTTGGAGGTGGTGACCCGGACCAGCACGATGGCGCGGGCGATCCGGGTCAGGTACCAGGTCCCGCCCGTCGCGCCGGCGGCCTGCAGGGCAGCCTGCCCGGCCGCCTCAAGAAGCTCGAACCGGTGCACCTCGTCGCGCCCGGACTCCTCCAGGTCGTCCGCCTCGATCCGGACGACCACGTGCCAGCCGGTCACCGGTACGGCGAGCGCCCGGGCGCGTTCGAGCAGGTCCTCGTTGATCGCGTTGTCCGACATCAGCAGCTCGGCCAGCAGTTCGCTGCGCGACCTGATCGGCGTCTCGTGCGCCCGCCTGGCCAGGTCGAGCAGCCGCCCGGCGGCGAGCGCCGCCGTATGAAGCACGAGCCGCACGGCGACCCCGAAGTCGCCATGCGCATCCGGCGCGACGAAATACCCGGCCGGCGCGTCGCCGACCACGACGGGCGCGGAGACCTCGGCCGCTGTGCCGTCGGCTGGCTGTGCGCCGGGCACCCCGGAGCCTGACTCGCCGTTCGACGCCGAACGGGCCGCGGCATCGTCGGTAGTGGGGAAGCCGTCGTCCGCCCACGGGCGGAACTCGACCGGCGTGCCGAGCGCCACGCTGACCGCTGCCCGCAGGTCCTCAACCCCGCCGCCCGCCGACTCCGCCGCCAGCACCGCCTCCAGGCCTTTCTGCGCCCGGCCCAGCGCGAGTTCCGCGCCGCCGCCGATCTCGCGCATGATCGCCTGGACCAGCGTGGCAACCTCCATGCCCGCCGGGACGGAGATCAGCGCGATATCCGCACGGGCGGCGATGTCCCGTGCCGTCACGGTGGGCTCCCACGGTTCATCGCAGAACGCCGCGACGGCCGCCACCCGGTGGATCGCTCCCCAGCGCAGGGCCATGTCCAGGCGATAGTCGCTGATCTCCGCAGAGGCGAACCTGGACAGGACGACCACGCTCTCCGCCGGGGCCCGGTCCAGGTCGACGAAGCTCTCCGCCAGCCGCACCAGGGCAACCTCGCGATTGCCGCCACTGGCGCTGACCCGCCGCAGGCCAACCAGGGTCGAGCTGGCGAGGATCTCATCAATGGAGGGCATCGGGACGGCCACCTTTTACGCGTCAGGAGGCCTACCTTATGCGGAGCGCACATCTCAGTCACGATCCTGGTGCAATGTGCCCATTCCCGGCAGGGACCACGGGCTGCGAACCTTGCGTTACACCCGCGAAGCCCCGGCAGCATCGCTGCGCAGGTCGCCAGCTTTGGAGAGCCAATGGACGTTGACACCGCCTCAGGAGCCACGGCCGTTGACGGGTCCCCGGAATGGTGGCCATACGCCCCGGAGTTCCCGCACTGGCACGTCTGGCGTGGGGTCGCCGGCCTGCTCTACGCGCGCCGTCCCAGGTCGAGCCCGCCGAAGGTGGTCCGCGGCAAGGACTCCACGACCCTTCGTGAGCGGATCATCAACGCCGAGGCCATCCACTGATCACACGGCGCGCGCCGTGGTCGGGGGGGCCGTTCTGTACTGTCGTGCCTGAAATGGCACCAGACAGTGATCCGAAGACTGTGGCGTCTCCTAACCAGCTTCGGGAATCATGGGAGAGCACCAAACACGCCTGTATCGTGCTAGAACGAGCATTTAACCATGAAGAGACTGCTGGATCCTGACTCGCTGCGCGCCCTGTCCCGGGGCAGCGCGGTGCTCGGCGCGGGTGGCGGGGGCGATGCGTACGTGACCCTGCTGCAGGCGTTGCAGGCAACCGAGGACTTCGGGGCGGTCCCCCTGGTCGACCTGGACGAATTGCCTGATGACGCGCTGATCATGCCGGTCGCAGGGGTCGGTGCCACCACAGTCATCCTGGAAAAGTTCGAGAACGGGGACGAGGGAATACGGCTGCGGGAGCATCTGGAGTTCGTGACCGGGCGGCAGGTGGCGGCGCTGATGGCGATCGAGATCGGCGGCGGGAACGCCCTGCTGCCCATCACCTGGGCCGCGCGGATCGGGCTGCCGGTGGTGGACGCCGACGGGATCGGCCGCGCGTTCCCCGAGATCCCGCAGGTCGCCATGCATCTGGCTGGTGTCCCGGCGAGCCCGGCGGTGATGACCGACGAACGCGGCAACCTGGTGGTGTTCCGCACGATTTCCGGCGACTGGATGGAGCGCCTGGCACGGGCGGCCGCGGTCGAGTTCGGCGGCGCGGCGTCCTCGGCGCTGTTCTCGCTCACCGCGGCGAAGGCGCGCGGGGCCACCGTGCGGAACTCGGTCTCGAAGGCAATCGGGATCGGCGAGGCGCTCGCTGCCGCGATGGGTAGCCCGGTGACCGCCCTGATCAAGGAGATGGACGCGTTCCAGCTGGTCACCGGCAAGGTGCTGGACGTGGAGCGGCACACCACCAGTGGGTTCGTCCGCGGCAGCGTGGTGATCGAGGGCCTCGGGGATGACGCGGGCCGGCTCATCCGGATCGAGTTGCAGAACGAGAACCTGGTGGCGCTGGAGCGCGGGCGCGTGCTCGCCTCGGTACCCGACCTGATCACGGTGCTGGACGCCGAGACCGCCGACGCGATCTCCACCGAGGTGCTGAGGTACGGCCAGCGGGTGACCGTGATCGCGTTCGCCTGCAATGCGGTCTGGCGGACCGAGCGCGGGATCGCCGTGGCCGGGCCGCGCGCGTTCGGCTATGACTTTGACTACCTGCCCGTGGAGGAGCTAGCCGGTGCGACGACCTGACTGCCGCCTGGGCATCGACGTCGGCGGCACCAATACCGACGCGGTGATCATGGATGCCGCCGACCGGGTCGTCGCCAAGGCGAAGGTGCCCTGCACGCCGGACATCACCGGCGGGATCACGGCGGCGATCGACGCCGTGCTGAAGGCGCCGGGCGTCACCCCGGGCCGGATCACCCACGTGATGCTCGGCACCACGCACGCCACCAACGCCGTGCTGGAGCGCCGGCACCTGCGCCGGGTGGCGGCGATCAGGCTCGGCGGCCCGGCCACCCACAGCGTCAGGCCGTTGTTCGGGTGGCCGCGCGACCTGGCCGAGGCGGTCTCGGTGGGGGCGGTCATCGTGGACGGGGGGATCGAGTTCGACGGCCGCGACCTGTCCCCGCTGGACACCGACGCGATCGCGCGATTCCTCGGCAAGGTCGGCGGGGCCACCGAGGGCGTCGCGATCACCAGCGTGTTCGCCCCGGTCTCGCCGCGGCACGAACTGGAGGCCGCCGAGATCGTCAAGCGCGAACTGGGCGATGTGCACATCTCGCTGAGCAACGAGATCGGCTCGATCGGCCTGCTGGAGCGGGAGAACGCCACCATACTCAACGGTGCCCTGGTCGGCGTGGCCAGGGACGTGGCCGACGCGGTGCGCCAGGCGCTGATCACACATCGTCTGGAGCCGACCACGTTCTTCGCGCAGAACGACGGCACGCTGATGGCGCTCGACCATGCGCTGCGGTACCCGGTGCTCACGATCGGCAGCGGGCCGGCCAACAGCGTCCGCGGCGCGGCGTTCCTGACCGGCAACTCCGACTCGCTCGTGGTGGACGTGGGCGGCACCTCGACGGACGTGGGAGTGCTGGTCAACGGGTTCCCCCGGGAGTCCTCGCTGGGAGTCGAGATCGGCGGGATCCTGACCAACTTCCGCATGCCCGACCTGGTCACCATCGCCCTCGGTGGTGGCACGGTGGTCACCCAGGGCCCCAATGGGCTGCAACTCGGGCCGCGCAGCGTTGGCTACCTGCTCACCCAGCAGGCGCTGGTCTTCGGCGGGAACATACCAACGCTGACCGACGCCGCGGTCGCGGCGGGGCGGGCGGAGCTGGGCGATGCCACGCCCACCGGCCGGTACCGGCGGATACTCACCGACGCGCTGGCGCGCGCCGACACGATGCTCGCCGACGCGATCGACAGGATGAAGACGTCCAAGGAGGACCGCGCGCTCGTCGCGGTCGGCGGCGGCAGCATCCTGGTACCCGACCACATTCCCGGGGTCAGCCAGGTCATCAGGCCCGATCACTTCGACACCGCCAACGCGGTCGGCGCCGCCATCGCCTCGGTCAGCGGCCAGATAGACCGGATCTTCCACCTGGGCACGGAGGGCCGGCAGGCGGCGCTCGACGAAGCATGCAACGAGGCCAGCGAGCATGCCGTCGCCGCGGGCGCCGACCCCGCCACGGTGACGATCGTTGAGCTTGAGGAGATACCGCTCGCCTACCTCACCACGCCGTCGGTCCGGATCCGCGCCAAGGCGGCGGGATCCCTCGGCGGCATGGACAACCAGCAGCCATCCGCAGGACCGGCGAATCAGCGCCGGCCTGCCGCGCCGGCCAGGTCGGCGGCCACCTGACCGGCCACTACGAGGAACAACGGAGGAATCCATGAAGCCCCACCGCGCCGGGCTCCTGGCATTCGGCATCGCAGCGGCACTGCTGCTCGCCGCCTGCGGTGGCTCATCCAGCAGTACGACTACTACGCCGCAAACCACGTCACAGGTGTTCACCTATGACACAACCGCCACGGTAATGGACGATGGCTTCGACCCGGCGACCGAGTACTCCGACGCCATCATCGCGATGAGCCAGATGTACGAGACGCTGACCCGGTACGACGCGGCCACGCACCGGGTCGAGCCGCTGCTGGCCACCAGTTGGTCATCGGCGGACGGCGGCAAGACCTGGACGTTCCACCTGCGGCACGGGGTGCACTTCCACACCGGCCGGCTGATGACCGCGCAGATCGCGAAGGCGGCACTGCTGCGCACGATCAAGCTGGGCGGCGGTGCCGCATACGTGTTCGGCGCGGTGAAGACCATCGACACGCCCGACCAGTACACACTCGTGTTCCACCTGAAGTACCCCTCGCCGCTCGATCTGGAGGCCTCGGCGTCCTACTCGGCCTACATCTACGACACTGATGCGGCGGGCCCGGGCGGGAACCTGACCAAGTGGCTGAACACCCCGCACGACGCGGGTACCGGGCCGTATGAGCTGCAGACCTGGAACAAGGGCCAGGAGTTCGAGGTCATACTCAAGGCCTTCCCCGGCTACTGGGGCGGCTGGAGCGGCCCGCACTACAAGAAGGTCGTGTTCCGGGTGGTAACCACGGACACCACTGCCGCCCAGCTACTGCGCTCGGGCGCCGTCGACTTCGTGGAGCAGATCGGCCCCAGCATCTGGAAGTCGTTCCAGGGCGACCCGGGCATCCGGACGGTGGCCTCGCCGTCCTGGCAGAACCTGCTGGCCCAGCTCAACGCGGAGTCGCTGAGCCTGCCGGTGCGCCAGGCCATCCTGTACTCCATCGACTACCCCGGGATCATCGCGGCGCTGCAGGGCGCGGCCTTCCCATCCAGCGGCCTGATCCCCGCGGGCTTGCTCGGACACTCCACCAGCCTGCCGAACTACACCTACGACCCGGCGAAGGCGAAGCAACTGCTGAACCAGGCCGGCTACGGGCCGGGCAAGAAGGCGCTGGACCTGTCGCTCACCTACACCGCGGGTGACTCGAACGAGCAGGTGGTCGCGGAGCTGATGAAGTCGAACCTGGCGAAGGTGAACATCAACCTGAGCACGCAGTCGCTCGAATGGCCGACGCAATGGGCCAAGGCCAAGTCCGCCAACACCGCCAGCCGCCAGAGCATCTTCCTTGAGTACTGGTGGCCGGACTACGCCGACCCGTACACCTGGTTCACCAACCTGCTGCAGACCCAGAAGCCGCCGTACTACAACCTGTCCTACTACTCCAACCCGACAATGGACGCCCAGATCAACCGGGTGGAGTCGGTGGTGGCCACCAGCCCCGCGGCCGGCGCGCAGCTGTACCGGACCATGCAGGTGGAGAACTTCCAGCAGGCGCCGGTCGATGCGCTGTACAACGTCAACTACCAGTACGCGATGCGCACCTCGTTCACCGGGTTCAAGGTCAACCCCGCCTACGCGAACGTGGTCTTTGCCTATAACCTCAGGCCCACCGGCAGTTGATTGTCTATGTCGCGCGCCGGGTCGCGACGGCGATCCTGGTGGTTGCGGGCGTCGTAGTCCTGACGTTCGTAATCGCCCGGGTCGTCCCGGGTGACCCGGCGGCGACATGGGCAGGCCCGCACGCCTCGGCGGCCCAGGTCGCCGCGGCGCGCCGGTACCTCGGCCTGGACCGCCCGCCCGCCGCGCAGCTCGCGTCCTACTTCGGCGGGATCCTCACCGGCAACTGGGGCGTGGCGATCCACACCCACCGGCCGGTGCTGTCCGACATCGGGCAGGCCGCCCCCGCATCGATCGAGCTGGTGACCACCGCGATGATCATCGGGCTGGTGGTCGCCGTGCCGCTCGGGCTTATCTCGGCGCGCTGGCCCGGCCGGGCCTCCGACCACACCATCCGGGCCGGCTCGATCCTCGGCGTGTCCATGCCGATCTTCTGGCTGGCGCTCATCCTTCAGCTCGTCCTGTCCGACCGCCTGCACCTGCTCCCCGCGGCCGGCGAGTTCTCCCCCGGCCTGCTTTTCAGCCACCCACTGAGAAATGTGACCGGGTTCGGCCTGATCGATGCGCCGCTCACCGGCAACTGGCCGATGTTCGGCAGCCAGCTTGGCCATCTCCTGCTGCCCGCCCTGGTCGTCGCCGCCTACCCGGCTGGCCTGCTCACCCGGATGATCAGGGCCCAGGTGCTCGACACCATCGGCGACACCCATGTGCAGATGGTCCGCGCGCTCGGCTTCCGTGAGCGCACGGTGTACGGCCGGTTCGCGATGAAGCTGGCGTGGAACCCGGTCGCCGCGGCGCTGGCGCTGGTGTTCGCGTATTCGCTGGTCAACACGTTCCTGGTGGAAGCCATTTTCGACTGGCCCGGGCTCGGCGAGTACGCTGCGGCGTCGATCCAGAACCTGGATACGCCCGCCATCCTGGGGGTCACGCTGTTCATCGCGCTGGTGTACGTGGCCGCCAATCTGGTCGTGGACATCGTCCAGGCGGCGATCGACCCGAGGATCCGGCTGCGATGATCGAGGCGCCCGCACCGCTGCCCGCGCAGGATGTCGTCGTGCCGCGCGGCGAGGCGCTGCGCCGCGGGCTGCGCGCTAACCCACTGATGGCGGTGGGCGTGGCGCTCTGTCTGGTTGTCGTCGTGGTGGCGGTCTTCGCGCCGCTCCTCGCGCCGTACCCGGCGGACGCGGGCTCGGCCACGCACCCGTTCGCGGTGCTGAAGCCGCCCTCGTCGGCGCACTGGTTCGGCACCGACAACGTTGGCAGGGACATCCTGTCCCGGGTGATCTACGGGACCAGGGTCTCACCCGTGGTGGCCGTGGTCGTGCTGGTGATCGCGTGCGTGATCGGGATACCGCTCGGCGTGGTGGCCGGCTACTTCGGCGGCTGGCTGGACGAGGTGCTCATGCGGGTCACCGACATCTTCCTCGCGTTCCCGCCGCTGCTGCTCGCCCTTGCCCTCGTGGCGGTCCTGCCACCTAGCCTGACCAGCCTGGTCATCGCGATCGCCGTTACCTGGTGGCCCTGGTACACCAGGCTGGTTCGCGGCCAGGCCGCCTCGGTCGCCGGGCGCCCGTACGTGGAGAGCTGCCGGGCGCTGGGCATCCCCTCCTACCGGATCGTGCTGCGGCACGTCCTGCCCAACTCGGTCACGCCGCTGATCGTCCAGGTGTCGCTGGACTTCGGCGGGGTGATCCTGACCGTGTCGGCGCTGTCGTTCCTCGGCCTCGGCGCCCAGGACCCGACCCCCGACTGGGGGCTGATGGTGGCCGAGGGCCAGAACTACTTCACCACCGCCTGGTGGGTGGTCACCTTCCCCGGCCTGGCGATCCTGGTCACCGCGTTCGCCTTCACCCTGCTCGGTGACGGGCTGCGGGACCTGCTCGACCCGAGGCGGACGTTTCTGCGATGAGGCTCGCAATCACCGGACTGCAGGTCAGCTTCGGCACCCGCCGGGTCGTCGATGTGGACGAACTGCACGTCGGCGCGGCCGAGATCGTCGGCCTGGCCGGGGAGAGCGGGTCCGGCAAGTCCATGACCACGCTCGCCGTGCTCGGCCTGGCGCACACCGTCGGCGCCACCGTGCGCGGCAGCATCACGCTGGACGGCGCCGAACTGACCGGCATGTCCCAGCGCGAACTGCGGGAGGTGCGCGGGCGGCGGATCGCGGCGATCTTCCAGAGCCCGGCGACCGCGTTCAGCCCGGTGTTCCGGGTCGGCAGCGTGGTGCACCGCGCGCTGCGGCTGCACGGCATGTCCAAGAGCGAGGCCACCGAGGCGGCCGGGCGGGCGATGCGCGAGGTGCTGCTGTCTCCCGGCCTGCTCGACCGCTACCCCTCCCAGCTGTCCGGCGGGCAACTGCAGCGGGTCGCGATCGCGATCGCGCTGGCGCTGCGCGCCGAGGTGCTGCTCGCCGACGAGCCGACCAGCGCCCTGGACGTGACCGTGCAGGCCGAGGTCCTCGACGTGCTCAGGGAACTGCGCGACCGGGAGGGCATGTCGGTCCTGTTCATCAGCCACGACCTGGCGGTAGTCGCGGAGCTGTGCGACCGCGTGGCGATCATGCGGGAGGGCCGGATCGTCGAGCAGGGCCCGGCGGCGCGGGTCCTGTCCGCCCCGGCCGACGCCTACACCGCGGACCTGCTCGCCGCGGTGCCGGTGATCAGGGCGGAGGCTGGCCCGTGACCCCGGCGGCAGACGCGCAGCGGGCCTCCCCCGCGGCCGGCGTGCAGGACCGGGCCCCACTGCTGGACATCAGCGAGCTGGCCGTCCGGTTCGGCCCGGTCCGCGCCGTGGACGGGGTGAGCCTGCAACTGCCGCCCGGGCCCTGTGGCCTCGGGCTGGTCGGGGAGAGCGGCTCGGGGAAGACGACCATCGGGCGGGCGGCGCTGCGCCTGGTGCGGACGTCCGGCGGGGTCGTGCGTTTTGACGGAACGAACATCGCGGGACTGCGGGGGAAAGCGCTGCAGGACTACCGGCGCGCCGCACAGATCGTGTTCCAGGACCCCGACGGGGTCCTGGACCCGCGGATGCGGATCGGCGCGGCCATCGCCGAGGCACTGGTCGCGCACCGGATGGCCGGCCGCCGGGCGGCCGGCCAGCAGGCCAGGGCGCTGCTGTCCGAGGTCGGGCTGGATCCGGCGTTCGTGACCAGGTACCCGCACCAGCTCTCGGGCGGGCAGCGCCAGCGGGTGTCCATCGCCCGCGCCCTCTCGGTGCGGCCGCGGCTGCTCGTGCTCGACGAGCCGACCAGCGCGCTCGACGTGCGCGCGCAGGCGGCGATCCTGGCGCTGGTTGGCCGGCTGCGGGCGGAGCGGAGCCTGGCCTACCTGCTGATCACCCACAACCTCGCCATCGTCAGCGAGCTGTGCGAGCAGACCGCCGTGCTCTACCTGGGCCGGGTGGCGGAGAGCGGGCCGACCGGCGCGCTGCTCGGCAACCCCGCCCACCCCTACACCAGGGCGCTGCGCTCGGCCGTGCCCGAACTGGGGAACACCCCGGCTACCAGGGTCGTGCTGCCCGGAGACCCACCGGACGCGGCGAACCCGCCGCCGGGGTGCGTGTTCCACCCGCGGTGCCCGCTGGCGGTGGACCGGTGCCGGACCGAGGTCCCCGCGCTGCGGGCGGTCGGGCCGGGCCGGCTGGCCGCCTGCCACCGCGCCGAGGAGGTGCTGGCTACTTCTTCCGCATCGCCAGGCCCGGCGCCAGCCAGTACGGCGGAAGGTAGCCCGCCAGGTTGGACAGCGGCAGCACCTCCGGCTTGAGCCGGATCCCGAGCTGGCTGGCCATGAACTCGCGCCGCCGGCCGATCCGGGCCCACGCCTCCGGGTAGCGCTCCGCGAGCTGGGCGCGGGCCGCCTCGTCGGCCAGGGCCACGCCGTCCTCGATGTTCGTGGTGTGGTAGGCCGTACCGGTCGCCGGGATGATGTCGAGCTGCAGCGCCATCCCCGATCGCAGCAGCACGTCCGAGCCCGGCCACACCGGCGAGCTCGGCCACTCGTCCAGGTGGATGAAGTGCCCCGGGTTGAGCTGCACGCCGAAGAACGGATCCCCCAGGCGCCGGCGGACCAGGGCGGACAGCTCGCCCCCGGTGACGCCGATGCCGATCGTCTCGTACCACTCGCAGGCGCAGGCGAAGTAGGGCGCGACCAGCTTGTCCACGTAGTCGCTGACCGCGGCGGGCAGGTCGGTGGCCGAGGCGGCGAGGAAGCCGCCGCGGGCGATGTTGCTGCCCCAGTACCCCAGGGCCGCGCTCATCGGGTCACCGCGGCGCAGTTCGCGCCCCGACGAGCTGGCCAGCCCGAGCGCGGCCCGCTCGCCGGACAGCACCATCGGGTGATAGGAGAACGGCAGCCCGATCGGGCGGAACTGCGAGAACGCGTCGAACTCGGTCATACCGGGGCGCACCGCCAGCAGCATCCGCCGCATCGCCGCCGAGCCGTGGGTGGCGGCGAACTCGAAACACGCGATCTGGTCGATGTCATTGACCAGGCGCAGCCCCGACCCGGGCCGGACGAACAGCGCGGAGGCGTTCACCGGCTCGCACCCCAGCGCGCGCAACACGCTCACCAGGAAGGCGGGCACCTCGATCCAGTCCGCCGCCCCCTCCTCGTCGTCGGGGCCGAAGTACTTCCAGCCGGCGATGCCGACCCGCCGGGCGCCGGGGCCAGCCGCGCCGTTGCGGCCGGCCCCGGCGCCGCCCAGGCCGGCCTCGGCGAGCAGGCTGGGGAGCCGCCTGCTCTCGGCCCGGGGCTGGTTGACCAGGCTGAAGCTCTGGTACCTGATCACCTCCACACCCGGCGGCACCACGGCCGCGTAGGCGACGCCCTCGTTGCCGACGAGCAGCACCGGGGCGCGGCCGGGCACGAGGATCAGCAGCGCCTCCTCGAACCTGGGGTCGAAGCGGGTCAGGTAGGCCAGGTTGGCGAAGTGCTCCCGGTCGGCGTAGACCAGCAGCGCATCCAGCCCGGCGGCCACCGCCGCGGCCTCGGCGGCGGCCAGGCGCGCCTGGTAGGTGGCGGTGGGCACCGACGGCTCGGCGGACGGCAGCCCGAAATCGGGAACCCCGATCTCGGCAAGCTCGGCTTCCGCCGCCGTCACGTCTCGGCCTGGGGCGCCGGTCCGGGCGGTGCGGCGTCCCAGTCCACGTCACCCTGCTCGTCACTGCGCTGCCCGACCAGCACCGAGGCGCCGCGGCGCAGCACACCCGGGTGGCGCCGCTCCCGCCACAGCATGTAGCCGAAGCCGACGATCAGCGCGGCGATGAAGACGTACGGCGTGATGTTGAACGGCCAGGGCGGCCGCGGGTAGACGGTCACGAAGAGCACCGGCAGCAGGGCCAGCGTGCCGATCCACGGCAGCACCCCGTGCCGCCAGACGTTGTAGTCGGCCGGGTGCTCCCTGCGGATGTAGGCGGTCAGCGCCAGGTTCGCCATGATGTACAGGACGATCACGGCGAGCGTGGTCACGGTGCCGAGGAACCCGAAGATGTCCGAGGGGTCCAGCAGCAGGCCGACCAGCAGGATCGCGACGATCCCGGAAAGCTGGATGAACGCGATCGCGAAGGTCGGCGTGTGGTACTTGGGGTTGATCCGGCCGAACCGCGGGGGCAGCGTGCCGGCCTGGCCCATCGTGTACATGACGCGGGACGCGGCGTTCGTGCACGCCAGGCCGACGCCGATGGCGCTGTTGATGATGGCGATCACGACGAACCACCAGCCGGCGCCCCACAGCGCGTGGCCGAGCGCATAGTAGGGGTTCGCGTTGGTGGCGAACGCGTTCATGTTGCCGGTGCCCCAGCCGATCGCGCTGGCGTAGGAGGTGAAGACGTAGAACCCGCCGATCGCGAACAGCGAGACCATCACGGCGCGGCCGATGAACTTCGCCGGGCGCTGCGTCTCCTGGGCGAGCGGGGCCGGTGCCTCGAATCCGGACAGCGCGAGGACCGAGAAAACCATCCCGGCGAGTACCCCGCCGAACCCGTGCGGCGCGTTGGCGGGATTCAGCGGCGCGGCGTAGTGCGTCCCGGGGCCCGGGTTGAGCAGGAACGTGATCGCGAGCGCGAGCATGATCAGCAGCTCGATCGCGCCGAAGATGACCGTGGTGCGCAGAGACAGCCGGATGCCGAAGTGGGTCAGCACCCACACGATCGCGAAGGTCGCCAAGGCAAAGATCCACCACGGGATGTCCACGCCGGAGGCCTGCTGGATCGTGTCCGAGAGCAGGAAGCCGAGGAACCCGATGGCCCCGGCCGGCCCGATGATGTCGTAGATCAGGTAGCTCCACGTGGTCATGAAGCCGCCCCGGTCGCCGAGCCCGCGGGTGGCGAAGGAGTAGTAGCCGCCGCTCGACGGCATGTACTTCGAGAACTGGGACACCGTGTTGCCGATGAAGAAGCAGACGATCGTCGTCAGCAGGAACGAGATCGGCATGGTCGGCCCGGCCTTGAGGGCAATGATCGGGAACGTGAACACAATGTTGATCGACGGCGCGATGTGCGTGATGCCCTGGAACACGACCTGGGGGAGATCGAGGACGTTGCGCCGCAGTCGCGCGGTACCGGTGGTGCTGGCGGTTTCGGCAGTCACGGGAACCTCCCTGGACGGGGGCCGACCTGGTTCCGCTCATTTGCGCAATCGGTTTCGCAAATATTACGAATCGGCTGAACACGGCGTCAATAGCCGAGATTCTTGCTCATGCGCTCGGCCATCGTTCCCGTGGTGCCCGCGGCGCAGCGTGTGACGTGGCCAGCTGGTGATGTCGGGCGCCGGACGGCGAGGTACGCTCGGCATATGACGCTGCGGACCGCCGAGCGCAACCGGTCGCGCGTGCGGCCTGGCCGAACGGCCCGGGAGCGCTAGATGGCGACAATCCAGGACGTGGCCAAGGCGGCGGGCGTGGCGGCCTCCACGGTGTCCCGCTACCTGAACGGCCAGCTCCAGGTCACCCCCGCCACCGCGGCCCGGGTGCTCGATGCGGTCGCCACCCTCGGCTACGTGCCCAACGTCCAGGCCAAGAACCTGGCCCGGGGCCGGTCCGGGGCCATCGGCTTCGTGGTGCCCGAAATGAGCAACCCGTACTTCGGCGCGATCGCCGACCACGTGGTCGAGGCGGTGGAGCGCCGCGGCCTGATGGTGCTGCTCTGCTCGACCCGCAGCCAGGCGGTGAAGGAGGCCAGCTACATCGACCTGCTCGCGTCCGGTGCCATCGACGGGATGCTCTATCTCGGCTCGTTCCGGTCCAACGTGCGCCTGGCCGCGGCGATCCACGGCGGGCTGCCGGTGGTCGTGGTGGACGAGCCGATCGCCGGCCTGCCCGAGGTGCACAGCGTGGTGATGGACGACTACGCCGGCGGGTACCAGGCGGCCAGCTACCTGGTGGCGCTCGGTCATCGCAGGATCGCGTTCGTGTCCGGGCCGGCCGAGCTCGGCTCGGTCACCGAGCGCCGCCGCGGCTACTGCGACGCGCTCGTGAAGGCCGGCCTCGATCCGGAGGCTCAGCTCAACCTGCCGGGGCACTTCACCGAGCAGTTCGGGGCCAGCGCGCTGCCCCGGCTGCTCGCCGCGCCCGAGCCGCCCACGGCGGCGTTCGTGGCCAGCGACTACATCGCGCTCGGCATGCTGTCCGCGGCGGAGACGCACGGCATCCGGGTGCCCGAGGACCTGTCGGTGGTGGGCTTCGACGACATCAGGTTCAGCCAGTACGTGCGGCCACGGCTGACCACGATCAGGTCGCCGGTCGAGCGCCTCGCCCAGATCGGCGTGGAGCTGCTGTTCGACCGCATGGCCGGGACGGCGGAGACGGCCAAGACCGAGGTGCTGCCGGTCGAACTCATCGTCCGGGAGTCCGCGGCACCGCCGGGCGAGAGCGGGGCCACCTGATCGCGCCGATCACCCCACCCCTCGTGCACCCCGAGGAGAGCGAGGTCACCTGATGCGGGTACTGCTTTGCGGCGAAAGCTGGGTCACCCATAGCCTCCACATCAAGGGGGTCGATTCGTTCAGTACCAGCTCTTACGTTGAGGGCGGCGGCCACCTGCGCGCGGCTCTCGCGGGCGCGGACATCGAGGTCGACTACCTGCCCGGGCATCTGGTGCCCGGGCAGTTCCCGGCGACCCTCGGCGACCTGCTCGACTATCAGGCGGTCATCCTCAGCGACATCGGAGCGAACAGCATCCTGCTGGCGCCGCAGACGTTCGAGCAGTCCCGGCCGGCGCCGGACCGGCTCGCCGTGGTGGAGGAGTACGTGCGTAACGGCGGTGGGCTGATGATGATCGGCGGCTACCTGTCGTTCGCCGGGATCGAAGGCAAGGCGCGCTATCACGGCACCCCGGTCGAGGCGGCCCTGCCCGTGCTGATCAGCAGCGTGGACGACCGGGTGGAGTGCCCGCAGGGCGTGGTCCCCGAGCCGGTGGCCACGGAGCACCCGGTGCTGCGCGGCGTCCCCGAGCAATGGCCGGCCGTGCTCGGCTACAACCGGGTCACCGCGCGGGACGGCGCGGAGGTGGTGGCGGTCTGCGGCGCCGACCCGTTGGTGGCGTGCTTGCGCCACGACCGGGGCCGCAGCGCGGTGTTCACCTCCGACTGCGCACCACACTGGGCGCCGCCGGAGTTCCTGGACTGGCCCGGCTACCAGGTGCTGTGGCCGAACCTGATCCGCTGGCTGGCCGGGGCGGAGTGAGGCGGCGCGCGGTGCGCCGTGGTGCCTTGTGGCGACGGCCGAGTCAGAGCGCGCTTGACCCTCACGTGGCGTCAGGCTGCACAGTGGGGCCGTGGATGGTTACACGGTCGGCGAGGTCGCCCGCCTGGCTCATGTCTCGGTGCGGACGCTGCACCACTACGACGGCATCGGGCTGCTGACGCCGAGCACCCGCAGCGCGGGCGGTTACCGCCTGTACTCAGAGTCCGACCTGCACCGGCTGCGCCAGGTGCTGTTCTACCGGGAACTGGAGTTCGGGCTCGACGAGATCGCGCAGATCCTCGCCGACCCCTCCGCCGGAACCGACGACCATCTGCGCAGGCAGCACCGGCTGCTGCGCGACCGGCGCGCCCGTGACCAGGCGCTGCTTGCCGCGATCGAAAGGGAGATGGAGGCAAGGAAGATGGGCATCTCGCTCACGCCGCAGGAGCAATTCGAGATCTTCGGCACCGACAGGCTCGAGGAGTACACCGAGGAGGCCAGGCAGCGCTGGGGTGACACGGACGCCTGGCAGCAGTCACAGCGGCGCACCGCGGCCTACACCAAGGACGACTGGATCGCGATCAAGGCCGAGGCCGACGCGAGCATCGACGGGTTTACCAGCGCGCTGCGGGCCGGGGAACCGGCCACCGGAACCGTGGCGATGGACCTGGCCGAGGCGCACCGCCGGCACATCTCCCGCTGGTTCTACGACTGCGACCATCAGCTGCACCGCAGCCTCGCCGACATCTACACCTCCGACGACAGGTACATCGCGGCCTACGACGAAATAGAGCCGGGACTCGCGTTGTACGTGCGCGACGCGATGTACGCCAACGCCGATCGCGGGCAGGGCCGGGCGCAGGTCCAGGCGGGCTGAACCGCAGGTCCAGGCGGGCTGAATTTGGCGGGATACCCTTGCCAAAGCACAACAATCTCCACCATGGTTGGTCACGGAAAACCCTCCTGTGACAGTGGCGCCTAACGGGGCGCCACGCATCCTCCTGGGGAGCTTCATGCAAAGACGCATTGCCAGCCTGTTCGCTGGCTCGGCGATTACGGCAGTCTCGGCCCTCGGGCTGGCCGGGGCTACCGCCGTGACCGCGGCCCCTGCCGCCCAATCCCTGCCGTTCCCGACACCGCTGGCGCGCATCCTGCATAACGCGCACTTCGCGTCCCCGCCGACGACGGCGCAATGCGAGGCAGCGCTGCACATCGCCTGCTACTCGCCGGCGCAGTTCCAGCAGGCGTACGACCTGGCGCCGCTTTACCAGCAGGGAGACAACGGCGCGGGCGAGACGATCGTCATCGTCGACTCCTTCGGCTTCCAGAACATCCAGAGCGAGCTGGCCACGTTCGACAAGGGGTTCGGCCTGCCAGCGCCGCCCAGCTTCAAGATCATCCGGCCGGCCGGCAAGGTGCCGGCGTTCGACCCGACCAAGCGCCCGCAGATGGTCGGCTGGGCGCAGGAGACGTCGCTGGACGTCGAGTACTCCCACGCGATCGCGCCCGGGGCGAACATTCTGCTGGTCGAGACGCCGGTCCCGGAAACCCTGGGCACGCACGGCTTCCCGCAGATCGTCAAGGCCGAGAACTACGTGATCGACCACCACCTCGGCACGGTCATCTCGCAGAGCTTCGCCGCTCCCGAGGCGGGTTTCCCCAGCGCGGCGTCGATCATGGGGCTGCGCAGCGCGTACGTCAACGCGTCGAAGAACGGCGTGACCGTGCTGGCCGGCACCGGTGACGCCGGGGCCACCGGCGCCAAGACCCTCACCCCGCAGGGATTCGCGGCCACGTTCTTCCTGCACCGGGTGTCGGACTGGCCGGCCACGGACCCGCTGGTGACGGCGATGGGCGGCACCCAGTTGCACCTGGACGCCACCGGCAACAGGTTCGAGCCGGACACCGTCTGGAACGACACGCCCCTGTTCAACTCGCCGGCCGCCAGCAGCGGCGGGCTGTCGTCGGTGTTCCCCCGCCCGGCCTACCAGAACGGCGTGGCTGGCGCGGTGGGCAACTGGCGCGGCAACCCGGACATCTCGATGAGTGCGGCCGTGGACGGCTCCGCGCTGGTCTTCCTCGACGCGGAAGCGGCGCAGGGCCCGGCGGGCTACTACCTGATCGGCGGCACCAGCGAGGCCACGCCGGAGTTCGCCGGCATCGTGGCGATCGCTGACCAGGTGGCGGGGCACGGCCTTGGCCTGATCAACCCGGCGCTGTACCAGATGGAGGCGGCCCACGACCCCGGGATCGTGGACGTCACCGGGGGCACCAACACGGTGACCTTCCCGCAGGGCGGCAGCGAGCACACCGTGCGGGGCTGGGACGCGGTCAACGGTTACGACCTGTCCAGCGGCGTCGGCACCATCGACGCGGCGCAGTTCGTGCCCGAACTGGTGGCGGCCGTGGACGGCAGCCACTGACCGGCGCTTAGCGCACGAAGGGGCGCGGCGGGCAGCTTGCCCGCCGCGCCCCTTCGCTGTGCGGCTCTCCCCGCCCGCCGCGCGGGATGGATACCAGCCCGCGCAGTCCCCGGACGGCGGCGGGGCGAAACTGGCGCGACGCGCCGGTCTGGCCCACGTAGGCTCAAATGCCCAGCCCAGCCCCGAGGACCCACCCATGCTGCTCACACTCACCAGCACGTCGCCGCCTGCGACGGACCTGGGGTACCTGCTGCACAAGAACCCCGCCGCGGTGCGCGCGGTCCCGATGAGCTGGGGGACCGCGCATGTGTTCTACCCCGAGGCGGACGATGACAGGTGTACCGCCGCACTCCTGTGCGAGGTCGACCCGGTCGCGCTGGTGCGGCGCAGCCGGAGCGGCCCTTTCCCGCTAGCCGCCTACGTCAATGACCGGCCCTACGCCGCGTCCTCTCTGCTCGCGGTCGCGATGCGCAAGGTGTTCGGCACGGCCATCCGCGGGGAGTGCTCCGAACGGCCCGGCCTGCCGCAGGAGCAGCTGCGGCTCTCCGCGCATCTGCCGGTGCTGCCATGCCGGGGCGGGGAAGAGCTGTTGCGCCGGGTACTCGAGCCGCTCGGCTACGAGGTGACCGCCGTGGCCATCCGGCTCGACCAGGCGTTCCCCGGCTGGGGCGACAGTCCGTACTTCAGCGTGCGGCTGTCCGCCACGTGCCGGGTCCAGGACCTGCTCGGCCAGCTGTACGTGCTGCTGCCGGTCTTTGACGACGACAAGCACTACTGGGTGAGCAAGGACGAGATCGCCAAGCTGACCGGCGCGGCGGGGGAATGGCTGGCCAGGCATCCCGAGCGGGACCTAATCATCCGCCGTTACCTGCGCCACCAGCCCGGACTCGTCGCGGAGGCCACGGCCCGGCTGCTCGACGAGGACTGCGGTGGTGCTGAGGTCGCAGCGGCCGAGCGCGACGGCGAGCCGACGACCGGGGTAGCGCCGGCGACCATGGCAGCGGCGGAGACCGGGGCGGCGTGGGGAGCTGGTACGGCGGAGCACACGCGGCTTCGCGATCTGCGGGTGGCCGCCGTGGTCCGCGAGCTGACCGCGATGGGGGCGCGCCGCGTCCTCGACCTCGGCTGCGGCGACGGCAGGCTGCTCGCCGCCCTGCTCAGCGATCCGCGGTTCGAGGAGATCGTCGGCGTTGACGCCTCCGCCGCGGCGCTGGACCGCGCCGCGCGTCGGCTGCATCTCGACGAGATGGCACCGCGGCAAAGGGACCGCATCCGGCTGCTGCTCGGCGCGCTGACCTACGCCGACCGCCGCCTGTCCGGCTATGACGCGGCCGTGCTGGCCGAGGTGGTCGAGCACGTCGATACTGGCAGGCTGGCCGCGCTTGAACACGCCGTGCTCGGCGTGGCCGCACCGCAGACCGTCGTGATTACCACACCCAACGCCGAATACAACCCCCACTATCCGGGGCTCGCGCCCGGCGC
>Ga0207664_10000942_pt1 | contig 19567 bp, 14 predicted proteins | sample LARL83metaG_FD_184349 | JGI IMG/M metagenome (GOLD analysis project Ga0207664, IMG submission 184349) | Corn, switchgrass and miscanthus rhizosphere microbial communities from Kellogg Biological Station, Michigan, USA - LAR L8-3 metaG... | ecosystem: Host-associated > Plants > Roots >... | reverse complement strand
GCGTGCCTCCCACGTCGATCGCGTAATCATCGTTCGGGAGCAGTGCGCCGTACCCGTTGCCGGGAAGCGCGCTCGCCGCGTCCGGGGCGCTGGTGCCCGATCGCGGCGGACGGTCCGGCGCGTGCACCGCGGGGACGTCGACGACCGCGCCCAGCACGTCACCCAGCCCGACGCCGTCGCAGAAGATGTTGATGGCGGCGATCGTCCGCAGCAGTGCCACATCATCCGCGCCGATGAGGTCCGCGCGCCGGATGAACACTCCGCCCGGTGCATCCAGGATGCCTCCTTCGCTCGAGGCGAGCACCGTGGTGGTCAGGTGATCCTGCAGGTCCTGGACGTACGAGGGAGCCTTGGCGTTGAGGATGACGAGGTCGCAGTGAACGCCCTTCATGCGCCAGTACTTGTGCGCCTCCAGGAGGTGGCGCACGCTGGGCAGGCCCACTTCCGCATTGATCGTGGCGAGCACGATGGGCCAGTCGCCGGAGATTCCGTGGGCCCAGAGCGCGTGCTGCCCGCGCCTGGACGCCGCGCGCTCGGCGCGCGGCGCGCGAAGCGACGCCCGCGGGTAGATCAGCGCGCTCGCCAGGTCCTGATACAGCGCGGCGTCGTTCTCCGTCACGTCGAGGTCGCGCAGCTCCACCCGCGCCTCGGTGCCGGCGAGCGCGAGGGCGCGCTCGGACGCCGTGATGTCGCGGTAGCGGTCGACGGCCTGCAGCGCCAGATCCCGGCTGTCGGCGACGATCGTGCTGAACGCCACGGTGGCCGACCGGCCCGGCTCGAGCGTGACGTGCGTGCGGAGCGCGGCGACCGGGTCGAGCACCGCGCCAGCCGAGCAGGAGAGAGTGGCCCCGTCGTCGAGCGCCGCCGGATCGTGCACCGTGCGGCCGCGCCCGATGAAGCGCGCGCGATCGGTTTCGCAGGAGACCTCAGCCGCGTGATCTCCGCCCACCGCCACGACGTGCGCCACCCAGCGCCGGAGATCGGTGGCCGCCCGCGGTCGGCGGCTGGCGAGCACCGCCCCGAGCTCGGGGAGCCACTCCGTCTCGACGAAGAGATTCTGGAAGGCGGGATGCGCGCGATCGGCGCCCGGATCGGTCAGGACGATCTCGCCGTAGCTCGTGAGCTCGACGCGCCGCTCCGACTCCGAGCGGTTGATGACGGTGACGCGACGGACTTCGGCGCGCTCGCGGGGCACCACGGCGATCTCCGTGCGCGTCTCGATCTCGTCGTCACAGCGCACGAAGGTGGCGCGGTCGGCCGCAAAGGTCACGAGGTACGAGTCGGCGGGAGCACGGATCGGCTGGTGGGCGGCCGACCAGACGCGATGCCGGTCGAGATCGCGCAGGTAGATCCACTGCCCCGTATCGTCACGCGTCGCGTCGGCGCGCCAGCGATAGACGTCGATCGGGCCGGAGCGGCTGTAGCCACCGCCGGCGTTGGTCAGGAGCACGCTGTAGGCCTGTCCTCCCAGCACCCCGATGTGTGGCTCGGTCGTGTGCGGGTCGCCGAACTCGCGAACGACCGGGCGCTCGCGCGTCGACCGCCCGAACTCCGCGAGCGGCTGGTCGGACTGCGCGGGCTGGATGGTGTAGCGGCGCGGCACGCGCTCGTCGAGCAGGAGCGCCGCCGCGCGCACGAGCGGGTTGCGCATGAAGCGCGACTGCCAGATGCCCGTACCGTCGATCGCGTTGAGCGCGTTGTCGAATGCGACGACGGACATGCCGAGGTGATGCGCCATGAAGGTCCGGACCACGGCCGGCGCGCCGTCCTCCTCGGGGCGTGTGTAGTCGAGCGCGTCGAAGAAGCCGTAGCGACCGCGCGCGCCGAGCGCGTCCAGGCGCGCGAGGTTGCGCATGGCGGCCACCGGATCGACGCCAAGCGCGAGCGCGCTGGCGTACGGCGCCACGACGAGCTCGGCGGCGAGGCCGCGCTTGAGCGCGAGGTCGGGCACGCCGAACGCGCGATACTGGTAGGTCTCGTGCCGATCGCGGACGTTGTAGGCCGACTCGGAAATTCCCCACGGCACGCCGCGCGAATCACCGTACGCGATCTGTCGTCGCACGGCCGCATGATGGGTCTGGTCGAGCAGCGAGAAGGGACGAGACGCCATGACGAGGATCGGCATGAGGTACTCGAACATGCTGCCACTCCACGACACGAGCGCCGTCGCGCCGTCGGCCACGGTGAGCGAGCGACCGAGGTGGAACCAGTGCGCGACGGGCACGTCGCCCTTGGCGACGGCCATGAAGCTGGCGAGCCTCGCCTCCGACGCCAGCAGGTCGTACGAGGAGTCGTCGAGCTTGCCGGTGCGCGCATCATAGCCGATGGAGAGCAGGCGGCGGCGCGAGTCGTAGAACAACGTGAAATCCATCGCCATGACGATGGCCCGCGCGCGCGCGGCGATGCCATGCAGGTGGTCCGAGTCGACGTCGGCTGCGCCGGCCATGTCGACGCACCCTTCGGCGAGCGCGAGCAGGTGGCCAGCGAGATTGCCGGAATCCACGGCCGACACGTAGGGCGGGTCGAGAACGCGGAGGTCGGACAGCTCGTACCAGTTCAGCAGGTGTCCCCGCACCTTCGACATGCGATCCATCGTGTCGAGCACGCGCCCCAGGCGGAGCACCATGCCCGGCGTGTCGATGAAGCCGAGGTCGCGTGCCGACATGATGGCCAGCAGTTGGAGGCCGATGTTGGTGGGCGAGGTGCGAGTCGCAAGCTCCGGTGCTGGCGACAGCTGCAGGTTGTCCGGCACGAGCCAGGAGGTCGCCTCGCTGGCACAATCCTCGAAATAGCTCCAGTGGTCGCGCGCATACTGCAGCGCCGTGGGGCGGTCAGCGTCCGGGAGCACGCGGACGGGCCGCGGCGGCTCGGCGCTGAGCCGGAACGTGACTTCGGGAGCAACGATCCACGCGACGGTGAATGCCGCGAGCACGACGAAGGCGAGCGGGCTCGCGCCCGACGTCAGGGCGCCGACCCACATCGCCGCGAGGAGGACGACGGCGAGCAGCACGGACGAGCCCATCCTCCGCCAGACCTCGGAGCGGCCGCCGACGTTCATCTGCTCCTCGTACCGGGCGCTGCGCCATTCCAGCATGCGACGGTGCGACCAGGTGACGCGGTAGAGCGTGCGCGCGATGGCGTCCGCAGCGAGGAGTGCCTGGTGCGGCAGCACGACCAGCGCGATGGCGAACTGCAGGAGCGCGTTCGTCGCGTCGTGGCCAAGGCCGACGTAATACGGACGCCAGGACTCGCCGAATGGGACTCTCAGCGCGGCGACGACGATCGGGGCGTACCAGGGGAATCCGTACGCCGCGAGCACCGCCACCGTCCATGCGAGACCGGAGCCCGGCAGCAATGTCCAGCCGGCGACGAGCCACGCGAGGGTAGCCACCGGCGTGAGGCTGCGGCGCATGTTGTCGAGGATCTTCCAGCGCGACAGCGGCGCGAGCGGGTTCACGCCGCGTCCGCGCGGACCCGGCACCACGGACGCGAGCCACGGCAGGAGCTGCCAGTCGCCGCGGATCCAGCGGTGCAGCCGGCGCGTGCTGGTCAGATAGCGCGTCGGGTAGTCGTCGAAGACCTCCACGTCGGTGACGAGCGCCGCGCGCGCGAAGCTGCCCTCGATGAGGTCATGACTGAGGAGCGCGTTCTCGGGGAAGCGACCCGCGGTGGCACGCTCGAAGATGGCGACGTCGTAGATTCCCTTCCCCGTGTACGTTCCCTCGGCGAAGAGGTCCTGGTAGACGTCGGAAACCGCCGTTGTATACGGATCCACGCCCGGGTGGCCGGCGAAGATGGACGCGAACCGCGAGCTGTTCGCGCTGGCGAGGGAGACGCTGACGCGGGGCTGCAGGATGCCATAGCCCCGGACGACGCGACCGACCTGCTCATCGAATTCGGCGTGATTGAGCGGATGGGCGATTCCGCCGATGAGGGCGCTGGCGGCGTCACGAGGCAGGACCGTGTCGGAGTCGAGGGTGATGACATAGCGCGCCGCCGACACCCATTGGAGGTCGCCTTCGGCGACGGTGAACGCGTCGGCCCCGCCCCCACACAGGAACGCATTGAAGTCGGCCAGCTTGCCGCGCTTGCGCTCCCAGCCCATCCATACGCGGTCTGCCGTGTTCCAGCGGCGGGCGCGGTGGAAATGATAGAACGGGCCGCCGCCGTCGCCGCCGCGCGCGTATTCCGCATTGAGGGCACGCACCCCGGACACCGCCGCTTCGACGATGGCCCCGTCACCTGGCTCAAGCTCGTTGGGCGCATCGGGATAGTCACCCAGCAGCGCGAAGCGGATTTCAGGATCTTCGTTGGCGAGGAACTGCGCCTCAAGATGCTCGAGCGCCTCGTGCACGGCCTCGACGCTGCCGAGGAGGATCGGAACGACGACGACGGTGCGCGCAGTCGTCGGCACGGCGGCCGAGTAGTCCATCCTCGGCAGCCGGTCGGGCGGCAGCAGCAGGTTCACGAGCTGGTTGACCGTCGAGACCGCGACGTCCGCCGCCGGCAGGAGGGCCAGCACCAGGGCGAGCAGCAGCGCCGGTTCCCGGGACACCTCCAGCGGACGAAGGACGAGCGCGAGCGCGACGGCCGTCAACACGGCGACAGCGGTGATGTAGATGGCGGCTGGCGACTCATGCACGGCGCGGCGGACTCGCTCGCCGGTCGGCGGTGCGTAGCCGATGAGCCGCTCGAAGGCCACGCGGCCCTCGTCGACGAGGTGATAGCCGACGTGGGCGCGCACGTCGCCGGGTCCGAAGGCCGCGAGGGCCGCATCCGCTGTCCGGATTGCCGCCTCGGCGACGTGATGCTCCGGCCGGTGCAGCCGCCTGGCGAGATGCTCGACGACGTGGCGATAGCTGTCACGCGTTGCGAACGTCATGGCGGCATACGTGCCAGCCGGGTCGCGCCGCAGGATGCCTTCCGTGAGGCTGGCCGTCTCGACGAAGTCGCGCCAGTCGAGGCTCGCGACCTTGCGCAGGCTGGCGATGCTGTTCGACATGACGAGCTGGCTCAGCGCGAGACGCTGGGTGGAGCGCTGCACCGCTTCCTCCACGCTCATCACGTCTTCCGCGAGCCACTGCTCCAGCCAGAGCAGCGGCATGAAGTCGGCACGTCGACTCCGCAATTGCCTCAGGAAGCGAGTGAGGAACGCCGGAGTGAGCTCCGGCGAGACGCTCACGAAGCTGTCGAGGGCGCGGGCCAGCGCGTCCCCGCCGGCGGCATCGGCGTCGAGCAGGCGAGTGACCCAGATGTCGGCTGCGCGGGTGTCGGCCGCATCGCGCTGCGCGCGCAGCGCCATGCGGCGGATGTTCTCCAGGAATCCCATCCGCAGCATGGCCGGGATCGCCCAGAGCTCGCCCATGGAGAGTGGCGCGACCTGCTGGTACTGCTCGATCATCAGCTCGAGCGTCGCCGGATCGAGACGGCCGTCGGTGTGGGCGATCAGCTCGATCGCTATCTCGTAGGTGCGCGGGTAGCCGGCGAGCGGGCTGGGCGCCGCAAGCTTGGGCAGCTCGTGGTAGTACCCGCGCGGCATCGTGGCCCGCACTTCCGCGATCTGCGCCCGGACGATGTGGTAGTTGTCGAGCAGCCATTCGCCCGCCGGGCTGACCGAGTCGCCGGCGCGGGCGATGGCCACCAGCTCGCCGTGCACGACGTGCAGGACCTCCTCCGTCTCGTCGAGGCGCCTGAGCAGGACGCCGCGCCGGAGCTGCGACAACCTGCCGCGCTGGGAGAAGCGCACGACCCGCTGGCGCAGCGCGAGGTGGCGCGCGTGGCGCGCGAGCTGCTCGCTGCCGAACAGCTCGCGCAGGATCGGCTCGGTACGCTCATCGGGCGCGATCGCTCTCTCACTGGCCACTTCCGCCAGCGCGGCGTCGTTCTCGGCTCTCTCGGTCAGCGTCTCCATCGGCACGGCGGAAGTGGAAGGGCGCCGTCACGAGGATCGCGGGCACACGGCACGCCACAACGCAATCCGCGCGCCGTGCTGCCGGCGGCCCCTACGGCACGACCTGCCGCACCGTGGGATACGTGATGCCGAGCTGCTGCAGGTAGGTGTCGTACCTGCTGGGATCGTAGTAGTACTTCCGCATCTCCGGCCGGTACTTCGCCATGATGTCGGCGTTGAGCCAGATCGGCGGCTTGTCCGTCGGCGCGAAGAACGAGTGGTACTTCACCGTCTTCGTCTGCACGTTGTTGAAGTAGTCCCACGCGTCGGCGACGATCTTCGGCGTGAGCAGGATGTCGAGCATGGTCATCGCCTGCACCTTGGCGCCTGCCACGACTCCCTTGTGCGCGATGGGCGTAGCCATGGAGATCGCGTTCGCCCAGTTGTGCCCCGGCAGCCCGGGGATGTTGGACGGATAATTGAGCGTGATCGTCGGAACCGTCCAGCTCACGTCGCCGATGTCATCCGAACCGCCGCCCATGCGCGTGGCCTCGTTCACCGGGCCGCCAAGGCGGCCTGGCCGCGTGGTGAGGCCACTGTCGGGCTGGCCGAGCTCGCGCTGGATCCCCTTCGCGAGGGCCTGGTCCTTCGCGTCCCATGTCGGCGTGCCGACCGCCTTGATGTTCTGGTACATCGCCTCCGCGATCGGACGCGAGAAGTGTCCGCTCCAGCCCGAACCGATCACCATGATGGTGTCGATCTGCGTGCCGGTCATCAGCGCGGCGCCTTCGGCCATCTTCTTCGCGTCGTCGAACATGGCCCTCGTGCGGTCGTAGTCGCGCTCGCGGAAGTAGAACCAGATGCTTGCCGTGCTCGGCACGACGTTCGGCTGGTCGCCGCCATCAGGGATCACGTAGTGCGAGCGCTGCGGCAGCTCCATGTGCTCGCGGTGGAACTCCCACGCGTTGCCCATGAGCATCACGGCGTCGAGCGCGCTCCTCCCGCGCCACGGCGCGCCGGCGGCGTGAGCGCTCTGCCCCTTGAACTTGAAGATCGCCGAGATCAGGGCGTTCGAGCCGGATTGCCCCCACGAGACGGCGAGTGCGTTGCCGACATGCGTGAAGAGCGTGACGTCAACGTCCTTGAAGACGCCGTCGCGCACGAGGAACGCCTTGCCCGCCATCTGCTCCTCGGCTACGCCTGGCCAGAGCACGAGCGTGCCCGGGATGTGCTCGCGCTGCATGATGTCCTTCACCACGAGCGCAGCGGCGATGTTGAGCGGCATGCCGGAGTTGTGTCCTTCACCATGACCGGGCGCGCCGGCGATGATCGGATCCTTGTAGCCGACGCCGGGCTTCTGTCCCGCCTGTGGGATGTCATCGATGTCCGAGCCGAGCGAGATGACGGGCTTGCCCGAGCCCCACCGCGCGACGAACGCGGTGGGGAGACCGGCGACGCCGCGCGTGACCGTGAAGCCGCTGTCCTCGAGGATCTTCGAGAGGTAGCGCGACGTCTCCACTTCCTGCATCCCGAGCTCGCCGTACGAGAAGACCTGATCCACCATCACCTGGATCATCTTCGCCTTCTGGTCTATGCGTTGCGCGGCTTCGGCCTTGAGCTGTGCGAGTCGCGGCGAGCTGGCGTAGCTGTACTTGATCGAATCGCCCCAGTTGAGTCCTCCGCCGTTGCGCTGCGCGCTGGCGATGGCGGGAACGAGCATGAGCGCAGCGAACGCTGCGCCCAGCATTGGGCGCAGCACGGCGGATCGTACCATGGCGTGGGCTCCGGAAGAGGCGTGTCGCGGGCCCGGCTCCAGTTGCCGGGCGCGCGCAGAACATGTCGCGCGCGTCCCCGGGGCGACAGGGGCGTGCTACGTGTGCTGCGCCGCGGGCGAAATGCGGCCCGTGGTCGCGAGCGCTTCGGCGCCGATCCCCGGTTTGACTTCGCCGTCGCGAAAGTAGCCCACCAGCTCGAGGAACATCTCCGATTGGCTCGCCAGCTCCTCGGCGGTCGCGGCGAGATCCTGCGCCGCTGCGGCATTCTGCTGGGTGGCGTCGGCCACTTCGGCCATCGCATCGCTCACGGCGTTGAGTCCTTCGGCCTGGGTCCCCGCCGACGCAACGACCTGCGCGATGAGAGTGGTGGTCTGGCGGATGGACGGCACCAGCTCGCCGAGCACCTGCCCCGACGACGCGACGATGGTCTCGCTGGAGGCCATGAGCGCGCGGATCTCCTTGGCCGCCGCCTCGCACCGGCCGGCGAGGGCACGGATCTCGTCGGCGACGACGCCGAAGCCGCGGCCGGCCTCACCGGCGCGCGCGGCCTCGATGGACGCGTTGAGCGCGAGGAGGTTCGTCTGGCGCGCGATGTCGCCGACGATCGCCACCTTCTCGGTGATGGTCTGCATGGTGAGCACGGCGTCGTGCATGGTGCGGCCGCTCGATTCGGCATTCGCCACGCCGCGCTGGGAGAGCTGCTCCATCTCGCGATTGCTTCGCACGCTCGCCACGACGGCCTCGTTGATCTGCGCGAGCTTACCCGTGGTATTGGCCACCGCGGCCGCTTCCACGTTCGTGCTCTCCGAGAGCCGCTGGGCGGAGTTGGTGATCTCGGCGACGGCGCCGGTGACGGCCTCGGCACCGGAGCGAATCTCCCGGATGACGCGGGTCAGCGAGTCGGTCATCGCCACGAAGGCGTGCCCGAAGCTGTCGCGCGCGGAGCGCGGAGACACACGGACCGTCAGGTTCCCGCTGGAGATCTCGCCGGCGACGGCACCCATTTCAGCGAGGTAGCCCGTCATCTGCACGAAGGCGTTTCCGAGCACGTCCTCGGAGGACCGCGGATGTACACGCACGGCCAGGTCGCCCTCGGCGATGGCGCTCGCCGCGGCGGCCATCTCGCGGCGGTATTCGACGACGTGCTGCATGGCGACGAGCAGCTTGCCGACTTCGTCCTCGCCCGGCGCGGGAATGGTGACGTTCACGTCGCCGCGTGCGAGCTGGTCGGCCACACGCACCGCGTCTTCGAGCGGACCGGTGAGGGAGCGGGTGACGAAGATGGCGAGTGCGCCGAGCGTCCCGATGCAGGCAAGCGTGACGAGCGCCGTGAGGAGCCACGCCGCTCGCTGCAGGGTCCGCGCACGGTCGAACGCCGCGTCCACGCGCTTGCGCTGCATCACGAGGTCCAGCGGATGGCCAGCGCGCGGCCGAAGGTCGCTCCCGCGCTCCACCGTGAGTGCGGCATGCTGGCTCGCCACCGAGTCGGCGAGCAGCGCCGTCAGCGCGGGGTAGTCCTCACGCTCGATCCGCGACAGCCGCCGCTCGTTCGCGAAGCCGAAGGCAACCGTCAGCAGCAGGATGAAGACGAGCGCCAGCGCCGCGACGAGCGGCAGCAGGCGGATCTTCTGATGTACGCTCGCGTGGCGCGTGAAGCGCTGCAGCGCATGTTCGGAACGAGGAGGGACTGCGGAATCCTGCATCAGACAGCGAGAGAATGTGATGCGGGGCGGTCCCGAGGTGGGGCCGCCCCGTCACCGCCGGGCGGTATCAGGCGCGCGCCGGCTGGCGCTGTGGTGCGAACCACATGGCCCAGAAACCGCATCCGGCCAGCGCGATGGCGAGCACGAGGTGCAGCACCACGTCGTAGCCGCCGATCGGCACCATGCCGAGCAGGCTGTCGGTGAACATGCCGATGACGCCGAGCAGGAGGTACGCCGCACCGCTGCCGAGCGCATACGCCACGGACGCCTTTTCGCTCCGGCCGGCAATCACACCCCAGACCCCGAATGCTCCGTGCACGAGGTTGTGGAGGAGGTTCACCGGGAACAACCCGAGCAGCATCACCGACGCGCCGCCCATCTTCATCCCTGGCATGCCACCGGAGACGATTCCGAGTATCGCGACGAGGATGAAGACGGCGCCTGAAACAGTTGCCACCCGCTGGATGAATCGCATGATCGCTCCCGCACGCAGCTCCGCGTGTCGTGAAGGTGAGCGCAACATGGAGCCTGGAAATGCGCTGACCGGCCCGCGCGGGCCGGTTGCTCCACGCTCCAGACTGACCGTGGCGGGTTCAGGCAACGGGGCGCGACCGGACGGGCCGGGGTGCGCGTTCGAGGGAGCCCTCAGCGAGCGAGCAGGATGCCCCCGGCGGTAGCCGCGGCGCCGAGCACCAGCACGAGCACGTGGATGAGGTTGAACAGGCGTCCGCGCACGGCGCCGGTGCGCACGCGCCTGAGCGCAGGAAGGGCGAACAGGAAGATGAGCACGAGCAGACCGACGACGATCATCTTCCAGAAGAACACGCGTCGAGTGAAGTCGTCCGCGGTTCCCCCGCCGAGCAGGCCGCGCAGTCGCGCGTTCACGAGCCCACTCGCCACGATGGCGACGATGGAGAGACCGACGACTCGGCGAAGGCGCGCCTTGATGGCCACCAGCAGCGCGTAGCGCGCGGTCCGCTCCAGGCCGGCGGTCTTTATCGCCGGCTGCAGGATGAGGCGATAGTACGCCACGGCTCCCATCCACACGACTACCCCGGCGATGTGCACGAGCAGCGCGAGGCGGTGGATCCAGGCGAGTGAGGCCGCGCTCACTCTCGTGTGGCTCTCACAGGTCGGGCTCGCGAAGGCGGCTGCCGGGCGTCAAGCCACATTCCTCGTCGGTGAGGTAACAGCCGGGGTCCTCTGCCCACGGGTCGCCGTGGAAGCGATCGGCACGCACGCGGAAGCTCTCTCCACACACGTCCTTCCACTGGCAGCTGCCACACCGGCCCTTGAGCAGGGGCGCGCGGTCGCGCAGGCCGGCGAGCAGCGGATCGGAGGTGTCCTGCCAGATGGCGCTGAACTTCCGATCGCGCACATTGCCGAGCGTGTGATGCATCCAGAACTGGTCGGGGTGCACGTTGCCGAGGAAGTCGATGTCGGCCACTCCCACGCCCGAGCTGTGGAGGCCGCCGCCGTTCCACTTGAGCAGCGACAGTACCTCGCCGGCGCGGTCCGGATCCTCCTCGCGCAGCTTGAGGTAGAGGTACGGACCGTCGGCGTGATTGTCGACGGTGAAGATCTCCTTGCGCAGGCCGCGCTCGGCGAAGTCCCGGGTGCGGCGCAGGATCGTGTCGACGGCCGCGCGCGCGTCCCGGACCGTGAGGTCGTCGGTCGACCGTCCTCGCCCGCTGTAGACCAGATGATAGAAGCAGGCGCGGTCGATCTCCTCCGCCTCTATGAAGTCGAAGATGCGGTCCAGGTCGAGCGCGTTGCGCCGGGTGAGGGTCATGCGCAGCCCGACGCGTTGCTCCACCGCCTTGCAGTTGCGAAACCCCGCCATCGCCTTCTCGAACGCGCCCTTGTGCCCCCGGAACCTGTCGTTCGTCGCGCCGATACCGTCGAGCGAGATGCCGACGTAGCTCACCTGGTGCGCGCGTAGCCGGTCGGCGACTTCCGGCGTGATGAGCGTGCCATTGGTGGAGAGGGTGAGGCGCACGCCGCGCGACCGCGCGTGGGCGATGAGGGTGAACAGGTCGGGGCGAATGAGCGGCTCCCCGCCGGAGAGGAGCAGCACGGGAACCCCGAAGTCGGCGAGATCGTCGATGAGCTCCTTCCCCTCGTCCGTGGAGAGCTCGCCGTCGTAGGCGCGGTTCTCAGAGTCGGAGTAGCAATGCACGCAGTGCAGGTTGCAGCGACGCCCCACGTTCCAGACGACGACCGGTTTCCGTGCTGCTGCCGACGCCGGCGCGGCGTGGGTGATGACGTCCTGGGGACGTACGCCTTCGAGGCGCTGGCGGCCATAGCGCAGTCCGTCCGATGGCGTATTGCGGTCCGCATACAGGGTGGTGATGCCGATCATGCGGCGCTGCCTCCGATGGTGGCGCTGTCGCCCGCGGCCAGTGCGGCCCAGGCAGTCGGCATGTAGGCACAGAGCGGATCGGCAGCGTGCACGTTCCCGGTGAGCGCGAAGGCGCGCGAACGCGACCCGCCACACACCCACTTGAACTCACAGGAGCCGCACTTCCCCTCGAGGCGATCGGCGTCGCGGAGTGAGGTGAAGAGCGGATGCGTGCGATAGATGTGTGCGAGGTCATCCGTGCGCACGTTGCCTGCGCGCGACGGCAGGAAGCCGGACGGATAGATCTCCCCGCGGTGACTGACGAACACGAAGCCGTTGCCGTCGTTGACTCCGCGGCTGCGGCCGATCGCGTCGTGCGGCACGCCGTCATTTGGCAGCTGCGCTCCCTCCCGTCGCCGAGCGCGCTGGCGCTGGAGCACGACGCGCCGGTAGTGCGGCGCGGCGGTGGTCTTGATGTCGAACGGCGAGGTGAGCGACACCTCGTACAGCCGCTCGAAGAGCGCTTCCAGTTCATCGGCGGTCGGAAGCTGGCCGGCGTGCCCTCGGCCGGTGGGCACGACCACGAACACCGACCACAACGCGATGTCGAGCCCGTGCATCAACGCGATGAGCTGCTCGACGTCGGCAAGGTTGTCGCGTGAGATGGTGGTGTTGACCTGGGTGGACAGGCCCAGATCGCGGGCCGCGTGCAGCATGCGCACCGACCAGGCGAAGGACCCGGGAACGCCGCGAAAGCGGTCGTGCACGTCCTCACGCGATCCGTCGAGGCTCACCGCCAGGCGTGCCAGCCCGGCATCGCGCAGCGACGCGAGCACCGCCGGCGTCATGAGCGGCGTGCCCGATGGCGTGAGCGCGACGCGCAACCCGATGCTCGTGCCGTACTCCACGAGCGAGACGGTATCAGACCGCTTGAGCGGATCGCCGCCGGTGAGGACGAACAGCGGCGGCCCCAGCCCACGGACCTGATCCATGAGCTGGCACGCCTCGGCCGTGCTCAGCTCGCGCGGATCGCGACGAGCATGGGCGGATGCCCGACAATGCAGGCAGGCAAGGTCGCACGCCTGAGTCGTCTCCCAGATGACGATGAACGGATTGGTGTTGAAGTCCACGGCGCCCTGTACCGGGAGGAAGTTGCGACAATCTCGCCTCCATCACCCCGCGCGCGCGTGACTGTTGTCACACCCCGCTGGCCGGCGCCTCCGTGCGGTCGCAATGCGCGGTGAGGCACTGCTCGATCCACTGCCGGGCGGCCGCCACCTCGTCCTTCGTGATGCCGTGACCACCGGGCGTCCAGTGCAGCGTGACGCTCGCGCCGGCGCGGCGCAGGACCTCGGCGAGGCGCTCTGCCTGCTCTGGTGGCGCGATGGAATCGTTCCGGCCCGCGCCGATGAACACCGCCATGTCATGCAGGTCGAGCAAGGTCTCCGGCTCGAAGGGAACCATGGGGCTCAGCAGCACCGCGCCGCGAAGCACGCCTGGCGTCCGCAACAGCAGGCTCGCCGCGATGTTCGCCCCATTCGAGAAGCCCACCGCCACCACGCCCCGGGGGTCCAGCTGGTAGGTGCTGACGGCAGCGGTGATGAAGCGCGCGAGCTCGCTGGTGCGGCGCGCGAGATCCTCCTGGTCGAACACGCCCTCGGCGAGGCGCCGGAAGAACCGCGGCGCACCGTTCTCGAGAATCCTGCCGCGCGGACTGAGGAGGCCGGCGCCCGGCAGCAGCGCGCGACCCAGTGGCAGCAGATCCTCCTCGTCCCCACCGGTGCCGTGCAGCAGCAGAAGGGTCGTCGCCCCGGAGACCTCTCCCTGCGAGGACGGCGGGATGTACCGATGCACGAACCCGAGCGCGTCGCCGCTCACGTCTTCCGGCCCGGTGACTTCGGCGAACGCCGTGGCGGCCGATGGCGTGACCGCCAGGTGGATGCGCGGCAGCACGGCCTCGATCTCGGCGCGGTGCGGCTCGTACTGCGGCGGAAGCATGAGGCGCTCGCCGAGGTGCTCCACCGGCTCGTCAATGGCGAAGCCGGGCGCGTTCGTCGCAAGCTCGAACAGCACATGTCCGGGCTCGCGAAAGTACACCGAGTGGAAATAGTTGCGGTCGATCACCGCTGTCGGCGTGAGGCCGGCGTCAGCGACGCGCTCACGCATCTGGAGCTCGGCGTGGTCACCCTCGAGGGCGAACGCCACATGATGGATCGTCCCTGCCCCGCCTGCGCCGACGCCGAAGCCGCCGACGGCGCGCACGTCCACGAAGGTGCCCGGGAGCCTGTCGCCGATGGTGAAGCGGTGGGTGGTGCCTTCCTCGCGCAGCGGCTGGAAGCCGAGCGTGTCCACGAGGACTCGCTCCGTGGACTCGGCCTTGTCGATCCAGAGCGTGACGCCGTGAAAGCCATGGATCGCCTCGTCGCGTGCGATCCCTGGCGCGCCGTCCCACGCGGCGCGCGCCTCGGCGCCGCCCGACGCCACCAGCTCGAGCATCAGGCCGTCGTGGTCGCGAAAGGCGATGACCCGCTCGGAATGTTGACCGCTGCCGCGGCGCACTGGCTGCTGGTATTCCACGCCGTGCCGAAGCAGGCGCTCCACCCAGAAGCCGACGGCGCTCGGCAGGATGGCGAAGGAAACGACCGCCACCTGCCCCGCGCCGGCGCGTCCGCTGCGCGCGCCGGGCCACGGGAAGAACGTCATGATGCTGCCGGGCGATCCGACCTCGTCACCGTAATACAGGTGGTACGTCTGCGGATCGTCGAAGTTGACCGTGCGCTTGACGGGCCGAAGCCCGAGGACGCCCGCATAGAAATCGAGATTTCGCTGGGGATCGCCAGCGATGCCTGTTACGTGGTGGAGGCCGAGAATGCCGGTCATGCCGCACCAGCGGTGGCGCGGAGGGCCTGCAGGAACCGTTGTGGGTCGTTCCACCCCTCGTCGTATCGCACGCCGTTGATGAAGAAGGTGGGTGTTCCGTTCACGCCGCTGCGCACGCCACTGCGGAAGTCCTCGCGCACCCGGCCAGCCCACGTGCCGTCATCGAGGTCGCGGGCCACCTGCTCCGCGTCGAGTCCGAGCTCCGTTGCGAAGCCGATGAGCGATCGGTCGTCGAGCTGCTCCTGGTTCTCGAACAGCGCGTCGTGCATCTCCCAGAAGCTCCCCTGGGCGTCGGCGGATTCCGCCGCTTCCGCTGCGTGCTCCGCGTACGGATGCGCATCGCGAAGGGGGAAGTTGCGATAGACGAAACGGAGCTGGTCGCCAAGCGAGCGCTGGAGCTCCTTCACGATGGGATACGCCGTCCCGCAGTACGGACACTGGTAATCGCCGTATTCGACGAGCGTCACCGGCGCGGACGCCGGGCCCTGCACGTGGTCGCGCCCGTCATCGACGGGCGGGACGAGGATGCCGTCGCTCATGATCGAGCCTCGCTCGCCTGCCCTCGCTCGGCCGCCGGTGGTGCGCTGCGTTGAGCCGCCGTCTCCGAGCCGCCGGTGCCGCGCAGCGACTCGAGCGCGCGAAGCACGCCATCCGCGCCCGGATTGACGCCGATCGGCGAGAGGTAGCTCCACGCGATGCTACCCGCGTCGTCCACGACGAACAACGCGCGTTCCGTCACGCCGTCGTGCTCGCGGTAGACCCCGAACCGGCGCGCGACCTCCCCCTTCGGCTCGAAGTCCGCGAGCAGCGGGAAGTGCAGGTTTCTCGCGCGCGCGAACGCGGCGTGGCACCACACGCCGTCCACCGAAACGCCGATCATGCGCGCGCCGAGCTCCTCGATGTCGGGGAGCACGGCATTGAACAACGCCATCTCGTCGCCGCAGACGGGACTCCAGTCGGCGGGATAGAAGGCGAGCACGAACGGTCGCCCGCGCAGCTCGGCCAGCGACACGGTCTGGTCGGGCGTGCTGTGCAGGGTGAATTCGGGAGCCGGCGTTCCAGCCGGAAGGATGCCAGCCTGCTGCTGCGTATTGCCCGACGCCATGGTCTGCTCCTTCGAATGTGACGAGATATACGGCGACCGCGCTGCTGCTGAGCGCGACTAGTGGCCCGACCCGGGCTGCACGGGGACGAAGTCGATGTACGGCGTCGTCGGCGTTCCGCCCGGCGGCACTGCACGCGGCACGGGATTGCCCGCGGCTCCGAGGCTGTGGATGTAACGGTACATCGCGCGCAGGTCCTGATCGTTCATCTGCGCCGTGTTCATCCACGGCATCGGCGGGCGACCGCGACCACCATCCGCGGTCGTGAGGATCTGCACCCAGCGATCCTCGCTGGCGCGCTGGACCAGCGTCCGGAGGTTGGCGGGGTACGTGGTTCCCCACGGTCCCCGGTACCCGACCGGGTTGCCCGTGAGCTGCTGCGCGGGGGCCGTCCGGCCGTTGGACTCGGCCCAGCCGACGGTGTGGCAGTCGTTACATCCGCCAACCACGGTAAGATACTGGCCGGCCGCTGAATCGCTGGCCGCGTGCACCATCGGCGTGCCGGACATCGACGTCATGGTCGAGTGGGACGGTTCCGGCATGGTGTTCGTGGCGGTGCTTCCCGCGCTGGCGGCACATGCCGCGAAGGCGCCGACGGACGCGATCGGGAGAGCGCGGCGAATCCAGTGCGCGGCCAGCGACGCGCGACGCGCGCCCGATGATTGCGGAAGGTATGACTCGCTGGAAGCGCGGCGGGAAGACGCTGCCCTCATGGTCCCATCCTGGTCCGGGAACGAGCCGAAGCCGGCAGGAGTACCGCTCGGCAACCGCGCGAACCGTGCATCTTCTGAACCAGTGTCGACTGACGCCGTTGTCTCTGCGTTGGCCGGTGGGAGAATGAACAAGCTCGGGAGGATACCGATGAGTGAGCAGAAGAAGGGCGCGCCCCGCACGCCGGCCGCAGCCCCGCGCGACCCGATCGATGAGTCATCCGAGGAAAGCTTTCCGGCGAGCGACCCACCTGGCTGGGAGCCGCTTCGCTCGGGCGCACCATGCCCACCGGAGGTCAAGGATCAGCCACCACGTTGACGACGCTGATGCCCCGTTCAAGCGTCTGCTTGATCGGACAGCGATCGGCGATCTCGAACAATCGCGCGCGCTGCTCCTCGGTGAGCTGGCCAGTCAGCTCCACGTGACGCTCGATCGTGCCCATACCGACCCGCTGCGTTGCACAATGCTCGCAGTCAGGCTCATGTGGGCGAGCCTGCCTCAACCGCACGACGGCTTCCTGGAGCGGCCAGCCTTTGCGGTTGGCGTACATACGAACCGTCATCGCCGTACAGCTGGCGAGTGCGGTGAGGAGCAGCTCGTAAGGCGTCGGGCCGGCATCGCTGCCGCCCAGCGCACGGGGCTCGTCCGCGACGAGATGATGCGTACGCGAGCTCACGTCCACGCGCAGCCCTTCGGCGCCGACGCGCGCGCGGACCCACTGGTTCGCGTCCGTTGGTGCGTTGCGGATGTCAGACACGATCATAACCTCCGGCCTCGACGTTTTCGGCAACGCAGGATGCCATCTCGCAGCCGGGTTCGCCATTGCTCGCGTGAACTCCCTTGCTTTCCCCCGTCGAGGCCCCAGCCTTGCCTGTGTTGGGCGTCGACATAACCACAAGCGGAGGACGATGACATGAACAACTCATTATTGCGCGGTGCAAGCGCGGCGCTGCTCATCGCCGCAGGTGCCTGCGGCGTTAAGTCCCACTCGACGGACATCAGCCCCAGCATCTCCCGCAACCCCACGTGCGAGAATGCGGTGGACGTGTACAACAGCCGCGCCGAGGTGCCGAACAGCTACTACGAGCTGGCGTGGATCACGGCGGAAGGAAATTCGGTGTGGACCACGGATGCGCAACTCCGCAGCGAGATGCGGAAGCGCGCCGCGCAGTCCGGGGCGAACGGCATCATCGTCAACCCCGTCTCGCAGAACAAGACGGGCGTGAACGTGCTCGGAGAGGCCGTCGGGGCGAACACGGCCACCCAGCGCGCCAGCGGCCTTGCCATCTGGATGCCGGCCGGCGCCGCTCGCACCCGACTCGCCTGCGGGACGAGCGGCTGAGCCACTAGTCCACGATCACGGTGGCCTTCATGAAAGGGTGAAGGTCACAGTGGTACGGTGCCGTTCGAGGAGTTGGAAAGGCGCGGACGAACACGTCGTTCCGGTTCAGCAATCCGGAGCTGAACGATGCGTCGTCCGCGCTCGCCGTGTGGGGAGTACCATCGGTCTCGCAGTTCACCCATGCGATGCTTCCGCCAGCAGGCACGTGGACCGTGGCCGGCACGTAGGCGAAGTGCTTGATGAAGACGATCGTCGTGCCCGCTGCCGCCGGCGGCACGACGCAGTCGCCGGTGTCGATGATGGGCGACGTACGCTCGGAAACGCAGGCCGCTGCTGCCGCGATCCCGGCGACGAGCGACAGCAGGGCGACCACGCGCGCGAAAGCACGGAGCGGCAATCCCTTCGTCATTTCACCACCACCGTTGCCTTCATGGTGGGATGCAGGACACAGTAGATGTTGTACGTGCCCGGCTTCGTGAACGTGTGGCGCCACGTGGCGTCCAGGCCGAATTGCGGCGACGTGAAGGAACCGTCGGTGGCGGTCACGGTGTGGACGAGCGGATCATTATTCTTCCATTGCACCGTGCTCCCAGTCTCGATCTCGATGCGAGACGGCACGTAGGCGAGGCCGGTGATGCGTGCGTTCACCGTGCGCGGCGCCTTCCGGCGTTGGTTCGCTACCGCCTTCGTTCGCGGGGGAGTTTCGACGCGTGACGAATCGGGCACGCTTTCACTCGTCGGAGCCTCGGGCACGGCAGTCGGAGCAGGCTGCGGCGTCGCGTCGGCGGGGCGTTTCGTCGGGGGCACGGCCGCGGGCACGCTCGCCGGCACGCTCGGCGGTGCCGTCGCCGGCGATGCGTCGGGATGCAAGAAGCGACTCAGCGTGACGGGGATCGTGAACTCGAAGCCGTAGCGCCGCGTCCCTCCGCCCCGCGACAATCCCTGCAGCGTGGCCGTGTTCGCGTTGGATGCATGGATGGACAGCGTATGCGGCGTGTTCGGCAGCGCGATGTGCACGCCGGCGCTCCAGACGACGCTCGTGCTGTCCCCCGTCATGCGCACCGCGTCGCCAGCAAGCGCGACGAAGCGGAACAGGCGCAACGTGCCGCCGCCGCCGAACGCGAACCGCCTCGTCCCTCCACTGATGGTGTCGGCGAGCGTGCGCGCGACGGCGATCAGGCGCAGCCGTCCCTGCCGTCGCGCCAGCGACAGCTCTCCATCGACGCCGCGCACCGCCGCGTTGTAGCCGACCTCCGCACCGACATCGAGTGGATGTCCGTCATCCTGCTGCCACGCGGCGTAGCGGGCGAACAGCTCGTACTCGTTGGGATAGCGCGGCACGAGAGCCGAGTTGGTGGCGTAGTTCACGCCGATGAGCGCCTTCGACGCCACCCCCGCGGCGATGAGGAAGGTGGGAAAGTTGCTGACCTTCCGCTCCGGTGGCGGACTGCTGCTGAAGCGATGGATGAAGTTGAAGTAGAGCGTGCCGGTGTTGCCCGGCCAGTCGGACGAGATGTTGTCGGGGCGATCCAGCAGCGACTGCGCGGCAGCCGGCGGCGCGGTGAGTAGCGCCACGACGGACAGGACGGCGAACGCGGGGAGACGATGTGCGCGCACGAAGGAACCGGCGAAGGGTGCGTGTGAATACCCGCACTGTGCACAGGCACGCCACGTACCGGTCATTCGGTGCCCAACGGACGCCTGTTGGCACCCGGAACGCACGATAGGCGTATCGGAACGTCGTGACGACCGCCGTTTCGTTACGGCGAAGCGATCAGCCGCGCGTCAACCGGACCGCGGCGACGACAATCACGACGCCGAT
>Ga0207664_10000940_pt1 | contig 19579 bp, 17 predicted proteins | sample LARL83metaG_FD_184349 | JGI IMG/M metagenome (GOLD analysis project Ga0207664, IMG submission 184349) | Corn, switchgrass and miscanthus rhizosphere microbial communities from Kellogg Biological Station, Michigan, USA - LAR L8-3 metaG... | ecosystem: Host-associated > Plants > Roots >... | reverse complement strand
GTCGTCCACATTGCCGAAGCGCACCACGCAGTCGGCGGCGATCTCGACCCGGGTCACCTTGCGCCCGCCGAGGAAGGTCCCGTTGGTGCTGCCGACGTCCTCCAGTACCCACCCGTCCCGGTCGACGCGGATCACGCCGTGCTTCCACGAGACGCGCTTGTCATCGATCGCGATGTCCGACTCGGGATCGCGGCCGATCCGGTAGGTACCGCCGTCCTGCAGCCGGTGATCGGATCGGCGCGTGCGGACTACCAGATCAGGCACGGTAAATCCGCGGACGACCTCGGTCCCGGCATGCTGCGGCTCGGGGGGCATGTCTACAGAGTGTAGGGCCGTGTACCGCAAACGGGAATCGGCTGAGTTATTCCCGGCGACGGTTACCTTTGACGCAAGGCTCGCTGATACTTGGATAACCGGTCTGCCGGACCGGGGGCGTAAAGGATGTTGATATTCGATGAGTTATGACCCTACGCAACCTCTGCCGGGCGGCTGGCCGGAACAGCCATCGCAGGCACCGACCCAGGTGTATCCTGCCATGCGTCCCCGACGGCGGCGCAGGCGCTGGCCGCTGATCACGGGCATTGTTATAATAGTTGTTCTTGTGCTCCTCGTTGGCGCCGACCGGATTGCGAACGCGATCGCGGAAAACACCATGGCCAACCAGATCAAGCAGCAGGGCTTCCCCACCAAGCCGAACGTGACGATCCACGGTTTCCCGTTCTTCACCCAGTTGCTCGCCCACGACTTCAACACCGTCGACATCAACGCGACCAATGTGCCCGAAGGCCCGCTGACGATCTCCAGCCTCAAGGCCACCCTGCACGGAATGCACGTTAACGGCGGGTTCAGCAGCGCGACGATTGACACCATTGACGGCTCCGCGCTGATCACGTTCGGCGAACTGGCCAGCGCCGGCGGCGTAGGGGACGGCATCACGCTGACGCCGGACCCAGGCCACCCGGACGAGATCAACGCGAACGTCGATCTGGGCGTCGTCAACACGACCCTGACCGCGAAGGTCACCAGGAAAAGCGCCATGAAGTTCAACGTGTCGCTGGTGTCCGCGGGCGACGTGCCCGCCAACCTGCTCGGCAACCTGGTCGACTTCGACGTCTCGGTGCCGAAACTCCCCGCCGGCGTCACCATCGACAACGTCACGGTCACCCAGCAGGGCGTGCTCGTCACGATAACGGGCCACAACACCACGCTCAGCCAGTAAATCCGCGGTGCTCCACGTAACGCGTGTGATCACAGAGTCGTCTGGGACCGCCTTTCGTGTCATTTTAGGGCTCCGTGGTAGAAAAGGCGCCAGATCTGCACCCTTTTCTACCACGAGGCCCTTTTCTAACATGGGAGCGCCTCGCGCCGAGGAAGGGAAGCGGCTGGCGTGACTGAAGCGATCTGTGGGACGGGTGCGGCGGGCGAGAGGGGCCACGGGCCGGGTCCACGGCGGGCGAGAGGGGCCACAGGCCGGGTCCACGGCGCGCGAGAGAGGCGAGCGGGGCGGGTCCGCGGCGCGCGAGCGGGGCGACGGGGCGAGATCCGCGACGGGCGGGGCGTGGTGCTGGCGAACGGTTAGTATTCGCGGCGAAACAGTAGGTGACCTGCAGGCTGCACTGAGCTACCGTAGAGGTACGGACGGTAGTCATGCACGATGCGGAGGCCGATATGCCCGGTGCGCCCATTACGGCTATTGGCACGCAACGGGCGCCGAGCGTGATCCACTTCGGGTCGCTCGCGGAAACCCGGACCTTCGCCCGGCGCCCCGACGAGGTCCCGGTCGCCCGGCGCTTCGTCAGGGACGCACTCAGCGACCATCCCGGCTCCATGGACGCCGAACTGCTTGCCTGTGAGCTCATCACGAACGCGGTCCGGCACGCGGCGGACGCGTCGGCGATCACTGTTGTCGTGGTCCGGCACGGCGAGCAGGGGCAGTACGTGCACGTGGATGTCATCGACGACGGCCACACCGGCCTGCCGCACTGGCGGGAAGCCGGCCGCGGCGACGAAAGCGGCCGCGGCTTCCAGCTCGTCAACGAGATCGCGCACCGCTGGGGCTTCGTCCGCGAGAATGCCGGCACCTGCGTCTGGTTCGAGATCGCCCCCTGAGCAAGCGGGTAGCTACACTTTCTGCTGATGCCAGCCAAGCCGTGTGTCTTCTGCGAGATCATCGCCGGCGAGAAGTCGGCCGAGATCATCCTCGAGACCGAGTCGCTGATCGCGTTCCTCGACCACCGCCCGCTGTTCCGCGGGCACACGCTGCTCGTGCCAAAGCCGCATGTCCTGGTGCTCAGCGACCTGCCGGCGGAGCGGGTGCCGGAGTTCTTCACCACCGCGCAGCGCCTCGAGCGCGCGGTCGAGGACGGCCTCGGCGCGGAGGGCTCGATGGTCCTGATCAACAACGTGGTCAGCCAGTCCGTGCCGCACCTGCACCTGCACGTGATCCCGCGCACAAAGGGCGACGGCCTGCGATTCTGGCTCGGCCCGCGGCACCGCTACGACGACGCGCACCCCGCCGCGGCATACGCGGAGAAAATACGCGCGGCCCTGCCGTGACTAAACGGGCGTACGGTGTCAGATATGGCCGATGCCCGCGCCCTGTTCGCACCGCTGCCAGCCCGCTACGACCTGCTCGCCGAGCTTCTCTCCTTTTATCAGAACGAAAAATGGCGCTCGTTCATGGTCACCCGCGTCCCCAGCGAGGCTGGCCGGGTGCTGGACGTGGCGGCCGGGACCGCGGGCGTGACGCTGGCGCTGGCGCGGCGGTGTCCTACGGCGCACATCGCCGGCGTGGACCTGACCGAGCAGATGCTGCGGGAGGGGGCACGGCGGGTGGCTTCGGCGGGGCTGGGGTCGCGGGTGAGGCTGACCTGCGGGCAGGCCGAACGGCTGCCATTCGCGGACGCCAGCTTCGACGCGCTGACGTTCACGTACCTGTTGCGGTACGTCGACTCCCCCACCGCCGTGCTCGCGGAACTGGCGCGGGTGGTCAAGCCGGGCGGGGTGATGGCGAGCCTGGAGTTCGCGGTGCCGACCGGGCCAGTGTGGTGGCCGCTGTGGTGGATGTACACGCGCGCGGTGCTGCCGGCCGGCGGGCTGGTCACCGGTGGCCCGGCGTGGTGGCGGGTCGGGCGGTTCCTCGGGCCGTCGATCTCCGGGCACTACCGGCGGTACCCGGTCGACTGGACGGTGTCGGCGTGGCAGGAGGCCGGCCTGACCGATGTGCGGTGCCGGCCGATGAGCCTCGGCGGCGGGCTGATCATGTGGGGAACCAAGGGTGGATGAGCCCGACGCCGCGGGACCGCGGCCCGCGTACTATGCGGCGCGGTCCGGCGGATGGCGGGATTGGTGGACGCTGCTGCATCCGCCGTACACCGGGTGGCACCTCTCGTATGCGGTGATCGGCGCCGCGCTCGCGCCGCGGGTGCAGACGAGCCGGCTGGTGGCCACCGTGCTGGCGTTCTTCCTCGCGGTCGGGCTGGCCGCGCACGCGCTCGACGAGCTGCGCGGGCGGCCGCTGCGCACCCGGATCCCGTCCTGGGTGCTCGTCGCCGTGGTGGCCGGCGGGCTGCTCGGCGCGCTGGTGCTCGGCGTGTTCGGCGTGCTCCGGGTCGGCTGGGTGCTGGTGCCGTTCATGGTCGCCGGTCCGGTGCTGGTGATCGGGTACAACGCGGAGCTGTTCGACGGCGCGATGCACACCGACCTCGGCTTCGCCGCGGCTTGGGGCGCGTTCCCGCTGCTGACCGGATACGTGGCGCAGGCCGGGACGCTGGGCGTCGCGGCGTTGCTCGGCGCGGCGGGGGCGCTGGCGCTGTCCTGGGCCCAGCGGGCGCTGAGCACCCCGGCCAGGGACATCAGGCGGCGGGTCGGCGCGGTGTCAGGGACCGTCACGTACGCCGACGGACGGGTCGCCGAGCTGTCCGCCGAGGCGCTGATCAGGCCGCTGGAGCGGGCACTGCGGGCCGGATCGTGGGCGATCATGCTGCTAGCCGCGGCGCTCGCGGTGGCCCGGCTGGGCTAATCAGTCCGCAGAACGGCCCCGCTAGCCCCGCCGGCGCAGCCGACCTCGCTAGCAGAGTGCAGGCGGTGCGCGCCGGGGCCCTGGACGGAGAGCATGTCGTCGGGGTTGGCGAGCAGGCAGGTGTCCAGCGAGAGGCAGCCGCAGCCGATGCAGTCGCCCAGCCGGTCCCGCAGGTCCTGGAGCTCGGCGATGCGGTTGTCCAGGTCCTGGCGCCACGCCGCGGACAGCCGCGCCCAGTCCGCTGGGGTCGGCGTGCGGCCGGACGGCAGCGTGTCCAGTGCCTCCTTGATCCGCGCCAGCGGGATGCCGAGTCGCTGCGACGCGCGGATGAAGGCGATCCGGCGCAGCGTCACCCGCGGGTAGCGCCGCTGGTTGCCTGGGGTGCGGCGAGCCTCGATGAGACCACGGGCCTCGTAGAAGTGCAGGGCGGAAACCGCGACGCCGCTGCGCTCCGCGAGCTGCCCGACCGTGATTTCCATGCGTTGACCTCAAGTTCACTTGAGCTTCTACCCTAGCAGCAGCGCGGAACACGGCAGGCAAGTCACTGCTCACTGTGCGTACCAGATAGCGTGGAGTGGTCATTTCTAACCGGCCCTGGCTGGCCGGAATCCGCATCAGTTACCTTCGCACGTGCTTGACGGTCACTATCTTTCGCAACTGCGGGAAGCTGCTACGTCTCATGAGATACCTTTGGCCACTTCAGTTCGGTCATATGGGCATGAAGGTGAGTTACCGGATAAAGGTGAGTGATCGGAAGTCCTGTCGAAACGCGCCGTCGGTAGCCCATACTTGACAAGAGCGCAGCCCGCGATGCCATCAGGAGACAGCACGTGACATCCGGCGTGTCGGCCAAAGACAGCGCGCTCGGGACTAGTCATCCCGAGGGCGGTGTCCCAGTTAATCGTGCCCGGAAGGTGCGCAACGGCAAATCCAGGAACGGGAGCAAGCCTGAGCTGAACACGCAGGCCACCGAGCCGACCGCGGAAGATCCGGTCGGCCCCGAGCATACCGACCTGCCAGCGCGCGCCACCGTGGACAGCGCTTCGGTGCGCACGCTGATCCTGGGCATCGACTACGACGGCCGGATCGTTCAGCATGACCGGATCGCGCCGCAGATCCTCGGCCGGGACCCGGAAGATCTGCTAGGCGCGCACCTGGCGGATCTGACCATGCCGCCAGGAAACCGCAATGGCCTGCCGACCGGTGCGGGTGCGGTCATCGGCCTGCTTGAGGCGATCCGGTCCGACCGCGAGGGCAGCACGATGCTCGGCATCGTCACCCACGACGGGCTGGTAATCGACGCGGTGGTGACCGTGCACCCGATGCGGGCGGGCGGGACCAGCCTGGCGGCCTTGGCGCTGCTGCGGATCCCGGTGCCGAACAAGGAGCGCTTCGTCGACCCCGCGGTGATGCGCAAGCAGATGCTTGACGACACGTTCACCCGGATCGGCGACACGCTGGACATCGACCACCTGGCTCGTGAGCTGATGGAGGCGCTCGTACCGGCGTTCTGCAACACCGGCGAGCTGCTGCTGCTGGAAAGCCTGATCGGCAACGACGAACTGCCCGCGCACGGACCCGGCGGCGAGACTCAGCTGCGCCGGATCGCGCTCACCAACGACAAGGACGACCTCGCCTGGGAGGCGGCGTTCCCCACCGGGGAGATCCTGCGCTATCCGGCCGGGTCGCCGTACTACAAGTGCATGGAGACCGGCCTGCCGGTGCTCGAGCCGAGCATCACCGACAGCCAGGCGGGCCAGATCGCCCGGTCCTGGCGGCGCCGGCCGGTGAGCAAGCTGCTGTCCGGCGCGTCGATGGTGCTGCTGCCGCTGTTCGGCCACCACGGCACGATGCTCGGCTTCTTCGCGTGCATCCGGCAGGAGGGCTTCCGCCGGTTCGACGCGTACGACGTGGAACTCGGCCGGGACTTCGCGTCCAAGGCGCAGATCTTCATCGACAACGCGCGCCGGTTCAACCGCGAGCACGCGACCGCGCTGACCCTCCAGCGCAGCATGCTGCCGACCGGGCTGTCCGCGCCGTCGTCCGTGGAGGTCAAGCACCGGTACCTGCCGGGGAGCAAACTGATCGAAGTCGGCGGCGACTGGTACGAGTCGATCGCGCTCCCGGGCGCCCGGGTCGCCCTGGTCGTCGGGGATGTCGCCGGGCATGGTGTGCGCGCGGCCGTCACCATGGGCCGGCTCCGCACCGCGATCCATACCCTTGCCATGCTCGAGCTGACGCCGACCGAGGCACTGATTCAGCTCGACGAGCTGATGCACAACATCGGCGAGCGCGAACCGCACTTCGCGACCTGCGTGTACGCCGTGTTCGACGCGGTCAGCGGGGAGTGCGAGGTGGCGGTGGCCGGCCACCTCCCGCCGTTGCTGGTGCACCCGGACGGGACCAACGAACTGCTCGAAGTGCCGCCCTGCCCGCCGCTGGGCATCGGCGACGGCGAAGTGGAGAGCCGCCGGTTCAGCGTCGACGACGGCAGCCTGTTCGTGCTGTACACCGACGGGCTGGTGGAGAACAGAGGCCGGGACATCAGCGACGGCCTCACCCGGCTGCGGAGCATCTTCGGTCCCGGCTCGCCGGAGCGGCCGCTCGAGGAGCTGTGCAAGGCGACGCTTGACGGCGTCTACTCCGACCACGAGCGCGACGACATCGCCGTGCTGATCGCACGGCTGGCGCGGCTGCCCGAGGACCGCTACGCGAGCTGGACGCTGCCGTCGAAGCTGACCTCGGTGCGCCAGGCGCGGGTGGCGATCCGCGAACCGCTGGAGCGGTGGAAGCTGGGGGATTTGATCCCCAACACCGAACTGCTCGTCTCCGAGCTGGTCACCAACGCCGTGCGGTACTCCCGCGGCGAGGTGACGCTGCGCCTGGTCAACGAGCGGTCGCTGGTGTGCGAGGTGCTGGACGGCTCCGACGCGCTCCCCCGGCTGCGGCAGGCCAACGGCGACGACGAGCACGGCCGCGGCCTTCAGGTCGTGCGTCAGCTCGCCAAGCGGTGGGGCGCGCGGCGCACCGCGACCGGCAAGGTGGTCTGGTGCGAGCAGCCGCTGCCGGGCAGCCCAGGCTTAATAGAACCCGCCCTGACGCACGAGTTAACGCAGGCCGACTGCTGCCATGGCGTGGGTCTTGTTCCGTCCGTTCTCCTTCGCGTAGTAGAGCGCGGAGTCGGCGGCGGCCAGCAGGTCGGTGAGTTCCCGTGCGGTGCCGTCTAGCGCGGCGATGCCCACCGAGACGGTGAGCCGCACGCACGTCCCGTCCGGGTGCTCGATCGGAATCGCCATGGCCGCGATGCTGCCGCGGAGCCGTTCGGCGATCGCCATGGCGTCCGCCTCGCTGGTCTGCGGCAGCATGATCACGAACTCCTCGCCGCCGAACCGGCCGGCCAGATCGTAGCTGCGCAGGTGCTCTCTGATCGTCTTGGCCACGGCGCGAAGCGCGATGTCCCCGACGAGGTGCCCGTAGGTGTCGTTGACGGCCTTGAAGTGGTCGATGTCCACGAGCGCGACCGACACCGGGTTGTGCGTCCGCGTCGACCTGGCGATCTCCGCCTCGGCCTCGCTCTCCCACGTCGATGCGTTCAGCAGCCCGGTCTTGTTGTCCACCCGCGACTTCGCGAGCAGCTGCGCGTGCATCATGAACCGCCGCGCGAGCAACACGGTCGGCACGGCGAAGACGGCGAGCACCGGGTTGACCCCGATCACCACGGTCGTCACGATGCCTAGGTCGATCTGCGTGAATTCTGCGTGCAACGCCTCGCCGTTCAGTTCCATGTCCGCGAGCCGCGCCGTGGGATCGCACAGCTTGATGGCGCTGACCAGGAAGATGTGGTGGCCCATCCAGCCGACGACCTCACACGCCGCGACAGAGAGCGTCCAGGTCAGCGCGTGCGTACCGGTCCCGATGGTCTGGCCCGCGAACGAGTGCGGAATGGCGTGGAAGGCAACCGATGCGATGCCGTACGCAAGGCCGAGCGCGCCGGCGGTGAATACCCTCCGGTAGACCACCCCGCGATGAATCCGCCACTGGGTGAGCATGAGCAGCGGGACCGGCGTGATCATCGCGTACATCGGCGGCAGCAAGATGGCGATCGGCAGCACCCAGACCGTCAGGAAGTCGCGGACTATCCGCCCTTGCCCGTACGCGATCCGCGGTGTCGCGGCAACGGAGACCATACCGCAGCCGAGCAGCAGCAGGTACCGCAGCACCTGCGAAGAACCCCAGGACGTCTGCGAGGCCGCGAACGCCACGAACCCCAGCGCCACGATTGGCACGCTGCCGATGTACAGCCGGGGCAGCCGAGGAAGCTGCCACAGTACCCACTCCCTGACCGCGAAGAAAGCCCGCAGGCGGCGAGTGATGGAAGACAAGCCCATGTGTCACCGTTCCGGATGGGAATGCGGCAGCTTCCTGTCTAGTCAAAGCACAACGTAAGTGACTAGCTCCGTATAGCTACCATAACCCATCCTGTGGCGACTTGGACACTATTGATCCCGTATTTGGCTGCATGTACGGGCGAGTTGGGGGATAAATGGTCATTGACATGCGGCGATTACCGGGCGTTCATATGCTTGGAAGCCTGCACCACAACGCGAATTCCGGAAGGACGGCCCGCGAATGCTAAGCACCTGGGGCTGAGCAGCCATTATGTGCTCCGATTCACCGATCCCGGGGAGGGGATCCGGCACTCGGGCACCCCGGCCACTAGCGGGGACGCAGCCAATCCGCTACACACAGTGACATTGCTCCTCTGATACATCCCCCGCCCGGGGACGCCCGTGCCCGGGACGCCCGGGGTTTCGCGCGGGTTCGCCCCGCGGTCACCCGGTCTACGACGCGGGCCATGATCGTGTGCGAGAAGAGCCGGAAACCCGGCCCTTCTCGCACACAACAGCGCCACGCGTGCGGGAAGCTCTCCGGTACGCGGGTACCGGGTTGGCCGGCCGGGCTGGCAGGGGCGGCGGGGCTGACCGGGCCGGCGCGCTGGCGGGCTGAGGGTCGAGCGGGGCGGGCGTCAGGGGACGGCTATTCGACTGTTACGGACTTGGCGAGGTTGCGCGGCTTGTCGATGTCCCGGCCCAGCTTGGCGGCCACGTGGTAGGCGAGCAGCTGCAGCGGCACGTTCAGCAGCAGCGGTTCCAGCTCGGGCTCGGCCCGCGGGACCTGGATCGTCGCGTCAGCCAGGTCCGGCGGCAGGTCCGCGCTGGTGACCGCGATGACCGGGCCGCCGCGGGCCTTGATCTGCTCGATCGTGGAGATGTTCTTCGCGATCAGGTCGTCGGACGGGACCAGCACCACGCTGGGCATGGCCGCGCTGATCAGCGCGAGCGGCCCGTGCTTGAGCTCGGAGGCCTGGTACGCCTCGGCGTGCACGTAGGAGACCTCCTTGAGCTTCTGCGCGCCCTCGCGGGCGACCGGCCAGGCGCGAACCCGGCCGATGAAGAACATGTGCTCGGCACCAGCGAACCGGCGGGCCACCTCGGCGACCGCCTCCTCGTCGGCCAGGACCCTGTCGATCTGGCCGGGCAGCGCGCGCAGGCCGGACACGATGCGCTGCCCGGCCGCGGCCGACAGGTCGCGGACCCGGCCGAGCAGCAGCGCGAGCATGGCGAACGTGGCCGCCATGTTCGTCAGCGCCTTGGTGGAGGCCACCGCGATCTCCGGCCCGGCGTGCAGGAAGACACCGCTGCCGCATTCGCGGCCGATGGCGCTGCCGACCACGTTGACCGCGCCGATGACCTGGCCGCCCTTGCGGCGCAGCTCCTGGACGGCCATCAGCGTGTCGATGGTCTCGCCGGACTGGCTGACCGCGACGTACAACGTGTCCGGGTCCACCACCGGGTTGCGGTACCGGAACTCCGAGGCTGGCTCCGCGCCGGCCGGGATCCGGGCCAGTTCCTCGACCAGCACCGCGCCCATCTGCCCGGCGTAGTAGGCCGAGCCGCAGCCGAGAAACTTCACCTGGCGTATCGAGCGCAGCTGGCGCGGGTCCAGGTTGATGCCGCCCAGCCTGGCCGTGGCGAACCGCTCGTCGAGGCGCCCGCGCAGCGCGCTGCGCAGCGCCTCGGGCTGCTCGTGGATCTCCTTGCGCATGAAGTCCTGGTACGCGCCCAGCTCGTAGTCGCCCGCCTCGGCCTCCACCGTGGTCGGCTTCTTACTGGCCTGGTAGCCGGCGGCGCGCACGGTGACGATTTCCGCGTCATCCAGGTACACGACCTGCTTGGTGTACCGGACGAGCGCCGCGACGTCGGAGGCGACGAACATCTCGCCATCGCCAATGCCAAGGATCAACGGACTTCCGTTGCGCGCGACGACCAGTTCGTTCGGCTTGAGAATATCGAGGACCACCAGGCCGTAGGTGCCTTCCACGCGGCGCAGGACCAGGCGGACGGCCTCCTCGAGGGTCGCGCCAGCGGCGGCCTCGGCGGCGATCATGTGCGCGAGGGCCTCGGTGTCGGTGTCGGTGGCCAGCGTCACGCCCTGGCGGGTCAGCTGGTCGCGCAGCTGCTCCGCGTTCTCGATGATGCCGTTGTGCACGAGCGCGATGCGGCGCGCGGTGTCGGTGTGCGGGTGGGCGTTGATGTCGTTCGGCTCGCCGTGCGTGGCCCAGCGGGTGTGGCCGATGCCGATCGTCGCCTTCGTGTTCTGCTTGCGCTCCACCCTGTCGCGCAGGTCCTGGACGCGGCCCGCGGTCTTGGTGACCTGCAGGCGGTTACGGTGGACGACCGCCAGGCCCGCCGAGTCGTAGCCCCGGTACTCGAGGCTGCGCAGGCCCTCGAGCAGAACCGGTGTCGCGTCCCGGCGGCCGATGTATCCAACGATCCCGCACATGCGGTGCTCCCCTTTATCCGTTATCCGTAGACGATGCGACGGAGCTGGCGGTCGGTCAGGTCCGGTGCCCGGAACCTGCGGCAGGTCAGTTCGGCCGCGATCGCGGGCCAGATCTCGTCGTTCTTGCGGTTCTTGCGGCGAAGCTCGGTGTGGCGCCTGCGGACGAAGTCACCGACGGTCTCGTCGTAGTAGGCGTTGACGTCGGCGATCACCCGTGCCGTGGTCGGCTGTGGCAGCCCGGTGGACGTGGCCAGGTACCGTGCCAGCTCGGGCGGTACCGGTGCGTTGCCTGGGCCAGCGGGATCACCTGGGGCCATGGCCTCAGTATTACCGTGCCCTCCGCGATCTATCCAATTTTCCTGCCCGATATCGGGCAGAATTCAGGAGACAGGTGGCGAGGCGGCCACGGGGAGGCGGAGCGGACCGCGGATGGTGGTGGCGTTGCGGCGCTTGACCCGGCCGGCCTGGCGGAGGGCGGGCATGCGCTCGGCCAGGACGCGGAAGGCGATGGTGGCTTCGAGACGGGCCAGCGGCTGGCCGAGACAGTAGTGGATGCCGCTGGAGAAGGCCAGGTGAGGGGCAGGATGCTCGCGGGTGATGTCGAAGACGGCCGGCCGGTCGTAGACCTCGGGGTCGCGGTTGGCGGCGCCGAGCAGGGTGAGGATCAGCTGGCCCTTGCGGACCTCGTGGCCGGCCAGCTCGACGGGCTCGAGCGCCGTTCTGCTGGTGAGCTGGACCGGTGAGTCGTAGCGGAGGATCTCCTCCACTGCCTTCGGCGCCATCGTGGCGGGGTCGTCGCACAGGGCGCGCCACTGTTCCGGATGCGACAGCAGCGCGAGCACGCCGTTGCCGATCAAGTTGACGGTCGTCTCGAAGCCGGCCACCAGCAGCAGCCCGCACAGCGGCAGCATCTCGCGGGGCTTGACCTGGTCGCCCTCGGCGGCGACGAGGTGGCTGACGATGTCGTCGCGGGGTTCGCGGCGGCGCAGCCGGAACAGGTCCTCGAACAGCTGGTTCACCTCGGTATCCGCCGCCTTCAGCTGCGCGGCGTGCCGCAGCGAGCTTATACCGTCGAGCGCGCTGCCGATCACCGCGCCGTACCTGGCGAAATCCGCCGACGCCGTGTCCGGGATGCCCAGCAGTTCGGTGATCACCGCGATCGGCAGCGGGCTGGCGAACGCCGAGACCAGGTCGAATTCGCCCGCGGCAGCGGCCCTGTCCAGCAGTTCGCCGACCACTCGCTCGATGCGGTCCGCGTAGCCGGCCACCGACTTCGGGCTGAACGCAGGGCTGGCTAGCCGGCGCAGCCGGGTGTGATCGGGCGGATTCATCTCGAGGAACGACAGGTCGAACTCGTCCGGGCCCGGCGGCGTGTCGTCGTCCGTCGTCACGCCGAACCGCCGGTCGCGGAGCACCGCGTCGCAGATCCGGTGGCTGGTCGTCGCCCAGTTGCCCAGCCGGGTGGAGGTGAGCGGACCGCGGGCGCGGAGCTTCTCGTAGCTGGCGTACGGGTTGGCGCGCCCGGGCCGCAGCGAGAGCAGCGCCAGTTCGTCGCGCTTGACGTAGCCGGCGTAGGCGACGGCGGCCCTGCCCCGGTAAAGGCCGATCGCGAACCTGGCGGTCTGGGTGAATGCGCTCATGACGATGCTCCGATGCCACGAAGGAAGGTACGAAGGACACGGTCGGGCGCCTCCCGCGGGGCGAGCTCACCGCTGGCCACGGACTCGGCGCCCACGTAGACCAGCGCGTGGAAGGCCGAGAGCAACCACCAGTCGGGCACGTCGGTGGCGAGGACGCCGTGCTCCTGGGCGCGGCGCAGCAGCTCGCCGACCCTTGTCTCGACGGTGAGGAAACGCTGTTTTATCTCCTCGTCGTGGTCGAACGAGGGGGTCCGCCACAGGAAGGCGAGCTGCGGGCCGATGGGGATCATCGCGGCGGCCAGCGCGCGCAGCGCGTCGTGCGGGTCGGGCTCGGCCACGCCGTGGCCGGAGGCCCAGGCCAATTCGGCACCGTCGACGGCCTGTTCCCACCGGTCGAGCGCGCGGAAGCCGACGGCGCGGATCAGTTCGTCCCGGGTCGCGTACTGCTTGTGCAGCGTGGTCCGGCCGATGCCCGCCGCCTCGGCAACCTCGGCGAGCGACGCGGACGGATCGGCCACGAGCACTTCGGCGACCACGTCGAGCAACGATGGCCGGTAGCGAACAACCATGTTCGCCACAGTACATGTTCGTTTCTTTCGGGACAATAGCGTCTTGCGGATGTGGCGTGCGATCATGAGGGGATGTCCCTGACTGACGACGCGGCGAAGATCGCCGCAGACATCGCCGAGCTGCGCCACGCCATCCACCGCGAACCGGAGATCGGTCTGGATCTCCCTAAGACCCAGCACAAGATCCTCGGCGCGCTCGACGGGCTCCCGCTGGAGGTCAGCACCGGCCAGGGCCTCAGCTCGGTGACCGCGGTGCTGCGCGGGGGCAAGCCCGGTCCGGCGGTCCTGCTCCGCGGCGACATGGACGCGCTGCCGATCACCGAGGCGACCGGTGTGGACTATGCGTCCCGCCACGACGGGGTGATGCACGCGTGCGGGCACGACCTGCACGTGGCGATGCTGGCCGGCGCGGCCCGGCTGCTCAGCGCGCGCAAAGCGGACATCCCCGGCACCGTGGTGTTCATGTTCCAGCCCGGCGAGGAGGGGTACGCCGGCGCCCGGCAGATGATCGACGAGGGAGTGCTCGATACCGCGGGCGAGCGGGTCGCCGCCGCATACGCGCTGCACGTGACGTCCACCAAGCTACGACGCGGTGTCTTCTCCACCCGGCCTGGCCCCATGCTCGCCGCCGCCGACCTGATCACGGTCACCGTGCGCGGCAAGGGCGGGCACGCCTCCCAGCCGCACCGCTCGCTCGACCCGATCCCGGCTGCATGCGAGATGGTCACCGCGCTTCAGACGATGGTTACCAGGAAGTTCGACGTGTTCGACCCGGTGGTGGTGACGGTGGGCAGCTTCCACGCCGGGACGACGGACAACGTGATCCCCGATGAGGCCAGATTCCTGGGCACCGCCCGCTCGTACAGCCATGATGCGCGTGACCGGTTGCGGGAACTGGTACCACAGCTCGTTAGGAAAATAGGAGAGTCGCACGGGCTGGAGGTCGAGGCTGAATACTCCACCGAATACCCGGTGACCGTCAACGACGCGACCGAGGCGGCGTTCGCGGCGGCGACGGCGGGGGAACTGTTCGGGGATGCGCGCAATGAGCTGGCCGCGAACCCGATCACCGGCGCGGAGGACTTCTCGTTCGTGCTCGAGCAGGTGCCCGGCGCGTTCCTCATGCTCGGCGCGTGCCCGCCTGACCGGGACCCGGAGACGGCGCCGTCGAACCACTCCGCTTACGCGATGTTCGACGACGCCGTGCTTCCGGACGGTACCGCGATGCTGTGCGAGCTAGCCCTGCGCCGGCTCGCGCGGTTAGCTAGAGGCTGGCGACGTCCGCCTGCTTGGCGCGGACGGCCTCTGCCGCGGTGCGCAGGTCGGCGAGCTCGGACTCGGTGAGCTCGCGCTGCACGATCCGGCGGATACCCGCGGAGCCGATCTCCGCCTCGACGCCGAGGTAGACGCCGGAGATGCCGTACTCGCCGTCCACCCAGGCGCACACCGGCATGACCGCGCCGGAGTCCTCCGCGACGGCCCTCGCCATGCGCGCGGCCGCGGCGGACGGCGCGTAGTAGGCGGAGCCGGTCTTGAGCAGCGCGACGATCTCGCCGCCGCCGTTGCGGGTGCGGCTGACCAGCTGTTCCACGTCGGCCTGCGGCAGCATGCTGGTCAGCGGCTTGCCGTCGACCGTGCACGCGGACGGGACCGGGACCATCGTGTCGCCGTGCGAGCCGAGGGTGAGCGTCTTGACGCTGCCGACCGGGACGCCGAGCTTGTCCGCGACGAAGTAGCTGAACCGCGCCGTGTCCAGCATGCCGGCCTGTCCCATCACGCGGTGGTGCGGGAAGCCGGATACCTTCGCGGCCAGCGCGGTCATCTCGTCCAGCGGGTTGGACACCACGATCAGCACGGCTTCCGGCGCGTACTTGGTGACGTTCTCCACCACGTTGCGGACGATCTTCGCGTTGACCTCGATCAGGTCCATCCGCGACATGCCGGGCTTGCGCGCCAGGCCCGCGGTGACGACCACGATGTTGCTGCCCGCGATGGCCTCGTAGCCCTCGCCTGCCTGACCTGTGGTCTGGCCGGTGACCTTCGTCTCGAAGCCTTCCACCGGGCGGGACTGGTTCATGTCCAGGGCCAGGCCCTCGGGCTTGCCCTCGATGATGTCGGTGAGCACGACCTCGTCGAAGATGTCGTACTCGGCCAGCCGCTGCGCGGTCGTGGAGCCGTAGAAGCCGGCCCCGATGACGGCTACCTTGCCCCCGCGGACACCGTCCGCCGAGTCAGCACTGTGAGTCATGGCGGCCAGCCTACAGCGCGGCCAGCGCGGCGTTGAACGTGGCCGACGGGCGCATGACGGCGGTGGCGCGGGCCGGGTCGGGGCGGTAGTAGCCGCCCAGGTCGACCGGCTCGCCCTGCACCGCGGCCAGCTCGCCGACGATGACCTGCTCGCCGTCCGCGAGCACCTTGGCCAGCGGCGCGAACTCGGCGCGCAGCTCCTCGTCCTTGTCCTGGGCGGCCAGCTCCTGTGCCCAGTACAGCGCCAGGTAGAAGTGCGAGCCGCGGTTGTCGATCCCGCCGAGCTTGCGGGACGGGGACCGGTCCTCGTTCAGGAAGGTCTCAGTAGCCCGATCCAGCGTAACGGCCAGCACTTCGGCCTTCGGGTTCGCGGTTACCCGCGCGAAGTGTTCGAAGCTGGCGGCGAGCGCGAAAAACTCGCCGAGGCTGTCCCAGCGCAGGTAGTTCTCCTTGAGCAGTTGCTGGACGTGCTTGGGCGCGGAGCCCCCGGCCCCGGTCTCGAACAGGCCGCCGCCGTTGATCAGCGGGACGATCGAGAGCATCTTCGCGCTGGTGCCCAGCTCCAGGATCGGGAACAAGTCGGTCAGGTAGTCGCGCAGGACGTTGCCGGTGACCGAGATCGTGTCCTTGCCCTCGCGGATGCGGTCGACGGAGTACTTCGTGGCTGCCACCGGGTCGAGGATCTCGATCGTCAGGCCGTTCGTGTCGTGATCTGCGCTTGCCAGGTAGGTGCTGACCTTCTTGATCAGCTCGGCGTCGTGCGCGCGGGTCTCGTCCAGCCAGAACACGATCGGGTCGCCGCTGAGGCGGGCGCGGGTGACCGCCAGCTTCACCCAGTCGCGGATCGCGACGTCCTTGGTCTGGCACATGCGGAACAGGTCACCCCGGCGGACTTCCTGGGTCAGGATCGTCTGCCCGGCGCCGTCCACCACGCGGACGATGCCGTCGGCGTGCACCACGAACGTCTTGTCGTGGCTGCCGTACTCCTCGGCGGCCTGCGCCATCAGCCCGACATTCGGCACGCCGCCCATGGTCCGCGGGTCGTAGGCGCCGTTGGCCTTGCAGTCGTCGATCACCGCCTGGTAGACGCCCGCGTAGCTGGAGTCGGGGATCACCGCCAGCGTGTCGTGCTCGCCGCCGTCCTGACCCCACATGTGGCCGCCGATCCGGATCATGGCCGGCATCGACGCGTCCACGATCACGTCGCTCGGCACGTGCAGGTTGGTGATGCCGCGATCGGAGTCGACCATCGCCAGCGCCGGGCCTGCTTTGAGTTCTGCTTCGAACGACTCGCGGATCTCGGCGGCCTGCGGCAGCGCGTCGATGCCGCCGAAGATCGAGCCGAGGCCGTCCTCCGCGTAGAGCCCGGCTGCCGCCAGGCTGGTGCCGTACCGGGTGAAGGTCTCCGGGAAGAAGGACCGTACCGCGTGCCCGAAGATGACCGGGTCGCTCACCTTCATCATCGTCGCCTTCAGATGCAGCGAGAACAGCACGTTGGCGTCCTTCGCGGCCTTCGCCTGGTCGGCGAGGAACTGATCGAGCTCGGCCACGTGGATGACCGCGGTGTCCACGATCTCGCCTTGTTTTACTTGTACTCGCTCACGCAGCACCGTGAGGTCGCCGCTGGCTTCGGTCAGCTCGATGCGCAGCGTGTCGTCGGCCGGGATCACCGTGGAGCGCTCGGTGTGCCGGAAGTCGCCTTGTTGCATCGTGGCCACTGCTGTTTTCGATTGCTTGGACCACGCGCCCATGCGGTGCGGGTGGGTCCTGACGTAGTTCTTCACCGCGACGGGGGCGCGGCGGTCGGAGTTGCCCTGGCGCAGCACCGGGTTGACCGCGCTGCCCTTGACCTTGTCGTAACGTTCTCGGATGTCGCGCTCTTGCTCTGTTTTCGGGTCGTCCGGGTAACCGGGGAGCGCGTAGCCGTTCTGTCGGAGCTCGGCGATCGCTGCCTTGAGCTGGGGCAACGAGGCGGAGATGTTCGGCAGCTTGATGATGTTGGCTTGCGGCTCGGCGGTCAGCGCCCCCAGCTCGGTCAGCGCGTCCGGGATCCGCTGTTCCTCGGTCAGGCACTCGGGGAAGAGCGCGAGGATGCGGCCGGCCAGTGAGATGTCGCGCGTGTCCACGGCGACGCCCGCCTTGGCCGCGTAGGCCTGGACGATCGGCAGGAACGAGTAGGTCGCCAGCAGCGGCGCCTCGTCGGTATGCGTGTAGATGATCGTCGAATCGGTCACGACTGCTCCGTCTGTTTGCTTTTGCTTGATATCAAGATACCCGATAGCTGATGCGTGCTTCAGGGCAGCCAGATGGCGAGGCCGAGAACCCCGCCGCCGAGCAGCAGGAACGCGAGCACGTCGATTGCCTTGCCGCGGGATGCCAGCTGGCCGGCGTAGCGCGGCGGCAGCGTCAGCCGGAGCAATCCGGCGACGAGCAATGCGGTGCCGGCGATGCCGGCTCCCTTCGCGGTGTCCCGGCCGCCCTGGAACGCGACGAACACGCCAGCGCCGACTCCGGCCAGCACCAGCAGGTACGGGAGTACGCTGAGAACGCCGCCCCGCGGTTCTCGAGTGACACCGGTGCCTGCTCGCGTGGCGGTGGCGGCGCTTGTGGCGGTGGCGCGGTGGCGCGTCGGCCGCCCCGGATTCTGCTGCACGGCCCTCCTGGTGATCCTCGGGCAGTTTACCTGTGCGACCTGTGAGGGTAACCAGAAGGTGAGACAATACTTACGGCCCCGATAGACGGGAGGGTCCGCCGTGGATACACCGTTCCTCCGGATTGAGGACAACGGCGACGTCATATCGCTAGCCGGTGAGGTGACGACGGTAGGCCGGGGGAAGGGCGTCGACATCCGCCTGGACGACCCCAGCGTGTCCCGGTTGCACGCCGAACTGGTCCGCCGCGGCCCCTACGTTTACGTGGTCGACCTCGGTTTATCACGTAACGGGACGCGGGTGAACGGACGGCCCGTAGCCCGCCGGGTCCTCGACGAGGGAGACGTGCTGAGTTTCGGCGCGGCCCGGTGCCGCATCGGCGGGTTGCCGGCCGAGGACATCGGCGCCGAGACCGAGATGCGCCGCTCCGCTGTACCGGAGCTGACCAGGCGTGAGCTCGACGTGCTGACCTCGCTGTGCCGGCCCGCGCTGTCCGACGAGGCGTTCGCCACGCCCGCCACCGCCACCGAGATCGCCACCGACCTGGTGGTCACCGAGGCGGCGGTGAAACAGCACCTGCTCCGGCTGTACCAGAAGTTCCGCATCCCCGAGGGAGCGAACCGGCGTACCCGGCTGGCGAACGAGGTCGTGGCGCTGGGGCTGGTCCGGCCGCTGCCGCTGGCCGACTTCGGCTCAGAGGCGGGCGTGCCCGGTCAGCCAGTTCGCCGCCGAGGTGACCAGCGAATGCAGTGACGGCAGCATCGGCAGATGCGGGACGACCGCCGTGTGCGGCAGCACGGGCGCGGCGACTGGCCAGAAGTACGGGGGCTGGGACAGCGCGAACGAGACGGCGGCCGCCGCCACCGCCCAGGTGGCCAGCGTGGCGATCGTCGCGGCCGACCGGGTCCGCGCCAGCGGACCCATCATCCGCCTGAGCTGACGCCGCGGCCGGCGCGAGCCGGGGCCGACGCCGTAACAGACAACCACCGCGGCCGCGGCGAACGCGGGAGCACGCGCGTCGTCGACGTGCTTGGTCACGATCATCGTCACGGCCCACGCCGCCGTGCCGCACATCAGCGAGAACGGGGCGAGCAGCGCGGTCGTGAGCAGCGCCCGGAACACGCTGAGCGGGGTCAGCAGAGTGACGAGCAGCACGTCGCTCGCCCGCGGTCCGCGGACCTCGCGGCGGTTGCTCACCTGCTTCTGGGCGATGTCCGCGGCCCGCAGCACGGTGATGACCGCCAGCGAGACGAGCAGGCCGGCGACCGGAAGGACAACCGTGAACGCGGCCGCGGCAACGGTGAACGCCAGGCCGATCAGTGAGTGGACGTTCCCCGGGGCCAGGCTACGTGGGTCTCTTGCGGCGCCTGTGAGGTCTGTGCCGTCTGCTCCCCCGGATCGGGCCGCGGCGCCTGCGCCGGCCGCGGCGCCTGCACGGGCCGAGGCGCCTGCACGGGCCGTGGCGCCTGCGCGGGCCGCGCGGCCTGCGCGGGCCGTGGCGCCTGCGCGGGCCGCGCGGCCTGCGCGGCCTGCCGGCGGGTCGGCAGGGATGCCGGCCCGGCCGATGGGGCCGGCCGGGAGCAGCGGAGGGATCTCCGGCGGGGGGCT
>Ga0207664_10000936_pt1 | contig 19599 bp, 8 predicted proteins | sample LARL83metaG_FD_184349 | JGI IMG/M metagenome (GOLD analysis project Ga0207664, IMG submission 184349) | Corn, switchgrass and miscanthus rhizosphere microbial communities from Kellogg Biological Station, Michigan, USA - LAR L8-3 metaG... | ecosystem: Host-associated > Plants > Roots >... | reverse complement strand
TTACAAACTATTTTTATATCAAAATGAACTTTCGGACAAAATTGAGGGCTATACGAGCATGGCCCGGCAAACGTACGCGAAAAATCCTCCGCTTCCATCACTCGCGTTTGGCGCATCCGCGGTAGAAGCCGAAGGGACGCTCACGGTGAGCGCGCTCACGAAAGCCATTCGCGGCACGCTCGAAGCGGCATTCACGGATGTTGTGGTCGAGGGCGAAATCTCGAATTTTATCGATCACCGTTCCGGCCACCGGTATTGGACTTTGAAAGACGCGGAATCGCAGATTTCCTGCGTATTCTGGAAAAGCCGCTCCCTTTCGTTCCAAATGCGCGACGGCATGAAGGTCGTTTGCCGCGGGCGGCTGACGGTTTACCCGCCGCGCGGGAATTATCAGCTCGATGTGTTTCAAATACGTCCGAGCGGCATCGGCGATCTGGAGCTTGCCTATCAGGAACGTTATGAGCGCCTGCGTTCGGAAGGCCTGTTTGAAGAAAGCCGCAAGCGGCCTATTCCAAAATTTCCGCAGACGATTGGAATCGTTACCAGCGAAAATGGCGCGGCGCTGCAGGATATACTCACCACGCTGGAACGGCGTTATCCTGTTGTGCGCGTGCTGGTGCGTCCCTGCGCGGTACAAGGTGTGGGCGCGGAATTAGAGATTGCGCGGGCCATTCAGGAATTCAATTTACTCCCCCTCCTCCGCGAGGAGGAGGGGGCAAGCATCGCCCACGATACGCGGGGGATGTGGAGTAGTAATAGTGAAACACCACCCCCCAGCCCACTCCTCTTTCAGAGGAGGGGGAGCAGGCCCGATGTGCTGATTGTCGGCCGCGGCGGCGGCTCGCTGGAAGATTTGTGGTGCTTTAACGAGGAGGCTGTTGCGCGAGCGATCTATACTTCGAAAATCCCGGTCATTAGTGCCGTCGGGCACGAAGTGGATTTCACGATCGCCGATTTCGTGGCCGATCTTCGCGCGCCAACGCCCACGGCGGCGGCGGAACTTGCTACGCCGAACCGGGACGAGTTTCTATCCATTATCGCCTCGCTTCGCGCAGGTATTATGCGGCGCATGCGGCAGGAAATAGCGCAGCTTCGCCGGCAAGTGGAAATCGCGTCCGATAAACGCTCCTTAGTCGTAGCCCTTTCGAATGCGATCCAAACGCGCCGTGGACAAATGAACGCGGAAATTCTGGACGCTTCCCGTTCCGTGGTACATACGCTTGAACGGAAGCGGCTCCAACTGGAACGCGATACGGCGAAACTCGCCGCGATGAACCCCGACCGCGTGCTCGACCGCGGCTTTACCGCGCTCGAATCGCCAGAGGGCGAAATCATTCCGCGGCTCTCGCAACTCCTATCCCATGGCGAGAAAAACGGCATTCTTATTTTTGCGGATGGAAGAATCAGCGTGCGCTTCGATTAACGGAAACCTTGTGATGTGGCCCATGCTTTAGCTTGTTTCCGGACAAGCTAAAGCATGTCCCATACACCCTCCAATGCCGCGTAAAGAAACTTCGCCTATCTCCTCCTTCGAATCCGAATTCGAGCGCCTCGCGGCGATCGTCGATCGGCTCGAAGCCGGCAACGTGCCGCTCGCCGAAATGCTGACGCTCTATGAAGAAGCGATGACACTATCCGCGAAGCTAAAAACCGTGCTAACCGAAGCGGAGTTGCGCGTAGAAAAGCTGGCGTCGATACACGAAGAACTGCCTATGGAGACCCGATCATCAAGGGATGAGCGATCATCCATCTCTGAAATGAACGATTTACCGGAATCCGAGGATTTATTCTAATCGCCATGACCCCATTCTCCGACGCCTACCCCTTCCTCGATACCATAGACATTCCTTCCGACCTTCGGAAACATCCGGTAAGCGATCTTCCGGCAATTTGCGACGATGTGCGCGAATATCTTATCGACACGATCGCCCAGACCGGCGGACATTTCGGCGCCGGCTTAGGAGTCGTCGAGCTTACCGTCGCGCTCCATTACGTGCTGCAAACGCCGAAGGACAAACTCGTGTGGGATGTTGGGCATCAGGCCTATCCTCATAAAATCCTGACCGGCCGAAAAGACCGCCTGCATACCATCCGCAAAACGGACGGCCTCGCGCCGTTCCTCAAGCGCGAGGAGAGTGAGTACGATGTCTTTGGCGCGGGCCATGCTTCGACATCGATCAGTGCCGCGCTCGGCATTGCGGCGGCGAGAGACTTTGCAGGAGAAGATTATAGAGTCGCCGCCGTCATTGGCGATGGCTCGATGACTGGCGGCATTGCCTATGAGGCGCTCAATAATTGCGGAATGCTCAAGAAGAACATTCTCGTCATATTGAACGACAATCAAATGTCCATCGCGCCAAATGTCTGGGCGCTGCATGAGCACTTCAACTCTTTCATTACCAATCCGGCGCTTCGTAAAATAAAAGACCAGGTGTGGGAGAAGCTCGATGGCCACAACCGGCTGCGCTATGCGGGGTCGAAGCTCGTCGATGGAATGAAAGCGGTGATGACGCCCGGTATGATGTTCGAGTCGCTCGGCTTTAAATACTTCGGGCCGGTCGCAGGGCATAACGTCGTGAAGCTCGTCGAGATGCTCGAATTCCTGAAGGGGCAGAGCGGTCCGCTCCTTTTGCACGTTATTACCGAAAAGGGTCACGGCTATGCGCCGGCGGAAGCGCATATTCAGAAATTTCATGCGGCCTCCGGGGCCTTCGATAAGATTACCGGAAAGCCCCTTGTGAAAGACGACGCGCCAGTGGCCGGCGGCCCGGCATCGCTTATTACGCACCCCTCTATTGTCCCGCCCAAGCCGCCAGAATACACCAAAGTTTTTGGAATGGCGATGGTCGAGATCTGCAGGAATAATCCGAAGGTGGTTGGAATCACGGCAGCCATGCCGGATGGCACGGGACTGAATATTCTGCAAAAAGAACTCCCCGCTAAATTTTTCGATGTTGGAATTGCAGAGCAACATGCCGTGACCTTCGCGGCCGGAATGGCGACCGAGGGAATTATTCCTGTTTGCGCGATTTATTCGACGTTCCTCCAGCGCGCGTTCGACCAAATCATTCATGATGTCGCGCTGCAAAAACTGCCGGTCATTTTCGCAATGGATCGCGCGGGCTTGGTCGGCGCTGATGGACCGACCCATCACGGTGCATTCGATCTTTCCTATCTGCGGCTCATTCCAAACATGACGATCATGGTTCCTAAGGATGAGCAGGAGCTGCGGGATATGCTTTATACGGCAACCTTGGAGAGTGGCGAACGGAGAGTGGCAAGTGGCGATGGGGAAGACTTTTCTACTCGCCCCTCACCCCTCGCCACTCGCCACTCGGAAGGCCCCATCGCGATCCGCTACCCCCGCGGTACTGGCATAGGCGTACCGCTGGCGGATGAAGGCTTCCGAAAAATTCCCATCGGCCAGGGCGAGATGCTGCGCGATGGAGAGGATGTGGCGATCGTCGGAGTAGGGCCGTTGCTTTATGAAGCATTGAAAGCCGCCGAGGATTTAGAACGCGAAGGAATTTCCGTTGCGGTTGCGAACGCACGATATGTGAAGCCCTTGGATACCGCGCTGCTCGAAGGACTCGCCGCGCGCTTCAAGTATATCGTTACCCTCGAAGAGAATGTCGTTGCCGGAGGGTTTGGCAGTGCCGTTAGTGAGTTTCTGGCTTCGACCAAGTCGGACAAGCTAAAGCATGTCCTACATTTGGGATTGCCCGATCGCTTCATCGAGCATGGCGCGCCCAACGGTCTGCTGGCGGATTGCGGCCTCACCCGCGAAGGGATTCGGGAGCGAGTGCGTGAGTGCGTCCTGACCGTACAAGTTGTGTAGCCGCGACCTTCAGTCACAGTGGCGAAGCCTTATTTTCAGCGTGGCTTAAAAAGCCACGGCTACAAAGCACGGCTACTTGCCTCCGTTAGATTAGTCACTAACCCCAAAAATTTCGATTACTCTCGGACGAGCATCACATTCTTCGTTTCATTCCGAGTCCCATTACCTGCATCGATGTGCAGCATTATTGCGCCATGAATATTAGAAAGCGATTGGGATAGATCGAGGATGTTCTCGCCAGCCCTTCCCGTGCGCGTAAGCCGGAGTAGCTCACGCCCCGCGACATCATAACCCACGATCGAAAGCGAAGCCGCATCGCTCAGCGTGACTTGGAGCGCGCCGCCCGCGGGCATCGGATTCGGAAATGCCGAAGCATTCACGAGGAGTCCCGTCCCATTCGCCAATGGGCCATTCACCGCTGCCGGTGAAATGTAGCGTGGCTGCATATTGTAAAAAAGGGTTACGACCAAGTTTGAAGCGAAGGCGCTCGGGTTCGTATAGGTGAAAATATTCGTATCTTTCAGATCCACGAGCGGCGTCGTGGCTTCGTACTGACTAATCCAAATCCCCTTTACGATGGGAGGTATTTGTGACGGATCCCAAAAAATACTGCCGGGATATTGCTCGAAGGCAGCTCCCATGGAGTAGGTAATGATAAAGGAATCGGTCGCGGGTTTATGTCGGATGTCCACCCGTGTTGCGGAGTCTGGATAGGGTCGCTCAAACCAGAAATCGTTGCCGCCGAAAAAGTTACCTCCCGGATAGTCGGCGTCCTCTCCAAAAACGGCGTCATATCCGTCGCTTGCTTGCGGATCGTAACCGAATGCGCGGCCCGTAACCGAATCGATGCTGCCGGAAACGGTGTCTCGAAAATGGAGGTCCAAATGGAATTCCGCTCTGCTCGGTTGCGCACTCAGCCGGGCGGAAGGAAGCAGAAAGCCGAAGGAAGCTAAAAGAAGCACGAAAAAAAGCGGGTATCGTTTCATTGGAAAAATGGTCTATATATGCTCAAAGCGGGAGCCGCTTTGCATGATAATTCATGCAACAAGCAGCTCCCGCTTTGAATAACATCTCTCGTGCCCGTTTGTTACAGGCCGAGCTTAGGCGCTATCGCTCCAAGCTCATCGACTGAGTCTGGACGAAATTGCCAGCCTTCAGCGTGTAATAGTAGGTGCCCGAGGGCAGGCCGCGGCCATCGAAGAGTGCCTCATGCTCGCCGGCAGGCACGGTCCCGCTCACCAGCGACTGGACCATCTGGCCAAGCGCATTGTAGACTACGAGCGACACGACCGACTCCTGAGGGAGCGAGTAGTGGATCGTCGAGGTCTGCGGGAATGGATTCGGCGTGCTCGCTTCGAGCGAATAGCCCGAAACGTTCGCGCCAACGCCATCTTGTTTCTCCGCGATTTGCACCTTGGTTACCGTAGGATCGGAGATCGTTACGATGCCATTGTTCGAGGCCGTACCGATAACCTTGCCGTTCATATCCGTGACGGATACCGAACCCGCGAGATTCGTGAAGGTCATCGTGAGCGGGTAGCTCGACGCATGGAGATCGACGACATACGAGGAATGGTTATAGCTCATAATGCCGCTATTCGCATCGAAGCGCGCATCGAAGGAGCGGGAGTTACCCGGCATCTCGAAGCGGTCCTCGGGAATCGTGGTTGTCGCCTGGCCGAAATAAAGGTTCTGCCCGTTGTCTTCCGCATCGCGGACGAAAACATGCGTAAGCTCGCCTTGGAGCGTCTCCCGCGCGGCTACCTTACCGGCTGGCGACGAATTCTGCTTCGTGCCGATTGGCGGCGGTACTGGCGTCGTCAGGTTATAGAACCCGGAGTGATCGACCTTGATGAAGTACCCACGTCCCGGCGTGAAGAAGCTCGTTTGATCATAACCATGCTGCGGCGTGAACTCCCACATCCACGGGGTCGTCCCATCGGTTGTGAGAAGCGCTGGAACCGGTCCACCTGGATTCGGGGTAAATACGAGTGACGTGGCCGGGTCATTCAGATCGCCCGGTCCGCTGGTACCACCGATGGTGTTCCAACCCTGCGAGATCGAAATATTGCTAACCGAATACGATTTTACGCCGGCGACGATGATGTCGGTGCCGATGAAGTCGCCATAGCGAATCATATAGCCGCGGCCAAACTCCAACGTGTTCGCCTGATTCCAGGCGGTGCTGGAGGCATAATCCCATGCGACCTTACCGATCGCATTCGGGAAAATGACGCTCGTCGCCGGGTTCGGCGGAATAACGGGCAGCGAAATCAGCGTCCAGCTATTGAGCTTGAGGAATGTTCCGAGGTTCGCGATCGTCTGCGGCGTGTATTCAATGTAGAAGTGATTGATGCGATGATCGGAGATCGTCACGCACTCCATGCCGTTCTGGTCGAGGGTCGCGTTACGAAGGTCGATGCCTTGTTCGGAGCCGTTCAACGTAAACTTCATCACGATGCGCGCGCCGGGCGGAAAGTCGGCCGGATCGACACAGACCTTCACCGGGTAGCAATTGACATTACCCGGATTGAAGTTCACCTGGTAGAGGATGGTGGTGTCCGTATTTGAGGAACGAATATCGCGTGTCATGCCGGCGAACAGCGGGTCTTGGAAGGCCGGGTCCGCATTCAAATTAAGCGGCACAAAATACGCGATACACTGATCGTTCGCCGAGGCAGAATCTAATTCCAACGTGGTAATGACTTGCTCACCATAGAGAACGTCAAGGGCATCGGTCGCTCCAGCACCGGTGCCGAACGTAATCGTATTCGAGCAGACCGGAGCGCAGCTATTCGTGATATTCAGCCGGACACCCGTACCGCCGGTATTCGGCTCGTTCGGCGAAGCCAGGCGGACAAAACGAACGCGCAGCTTGAATGGAGAATTCGATACGCCGTCACTTTGGAACGTCACGGTCGCATAGTAAACGCCAGGCGCAAGAGACGCTGGATTCGCAACGGTCAGAAAGAGATTGAGGATTGTACCGCCGAAGCTGCCGGTGTAATCGATCGCATCCCATCCCATAAATATCTTGTTTGCTCCACCGCCGGGCGACCCCACATTGACGTCAAGCCATGGCTGGTCCGTCGTAATGGTAATATTATCGATTTCCGTATGACTTGTCGCATCGTCAAATTGGAGTTCTCTCTGGACGGCCCCACCCGCGACGGATGGATCGTAGATTAAGTCCGGCATGAGCGAATCGATCGGTCCGCCCGCGCCCGTAAGCAAGGCAATCAGATTGAGCGGACGAAGTTCGAACGTCGGCTGATCGGTAATTTGCACTTCGAGTTGGCCCGTATTTGTTCCACCGCTGACGCCGATACCGCCACCTAAATTTCCGTGGGTATAATCGAAGCGATTTGGGTTTCCTACCGGATTGAGAAGCGAATCGCCAAGGTGATCGTTGAACATTGCGCTGTCCAAGTGGAGATTGTCATTGACGTTATTGCTCGGAATCGTCCGGAACCGGAGCCACAGCAAAATGCCATTGTGCTCGGTGTAGCCGGTATCGCCCGAGGCATTCATCGGAAGCGGCACCGAACTCGCGCCGGCAATTCGGATGATATGCTCAGACGAATTCAGAGGATTGAAGGACGACTGATCACTGAACGTAACGAAAAACGTCTTCGCAAGGCCGGTGTCCGGACGCGCCTGGACCGGGACGTTATGCGAGCCATCCACAATGGATGGGCCGGTCATGACGATCGGAGAGCCGTGGCCGGTATCGAGCTGCATCACCTGCGTGTGATACCAGACCTGGAACTTGAAGCTCCGGATCGGCTCGAGGTGCTGGCCGAAATGCTGGCCGTCGTTGTTGCCAGGCGGCACAATGCCGTTGTTATTGAAGCTCGTGTCGACCTCATTATAGATCCAGACAGGCACGAGGAAATACCGTTCCCCATTGCCGCCCGGAACGGGTACCCGCTGGATACCATCGTGCGGCGGAAGGTTAAAATTCCGGAGCGACAATGTCGGATACATCCGAATGAGCGGAAAAGACTGACTTCGAGCTGGCGTGATTCCGCCGAGTAGCACTAAAACGGCGAGCATCGCCCCCGTCACTAAGCCGTATAGCTTGCGCATGGCCTTATTCTCCTTAATTGTAAAATTGTTCGGGTTCTTCATACCTGACAACTAATTCGTTATAAAACACTTTGTTACACCGCTAAAGCGGTTTTTCTTTTTTTATTATGGCTTTCGTTCGTCTTCGAGCTATCGTTGACGAACTATCGCTCAATGACGAGCTATCGTTCGATGATGAGCGATTTCATAAATTCTTTTTGCTTCTGCTCGCAGACCACTCGGTAGATTCCAGCCGCTACTTGCGGTGAAAGCTGCCACTGTGCTTCATGGTCGTTCCAGCGACCGACTTCGCGTCCGAGCATATCGAATACTACGATCACAGCAGGCGCTGACTGGTCCGGAGCTGCTATCCGCACCGCTGCCGTCGCGGGATTCGGATAGACCCGTAAGCCGTTCGCCTCCGATTCTTCCATAGTCACTACGGCGTTCGGCGCTTCGCCTTCTAAACAAATCGAATTTCCGAGATAGACGGTGTTTCCAATCAGTCCATCTGGGTTCGTAGGTCGAAGCGAAACATCACCGAGGGTGGTGCAAACGGTATCGAGTCCCACGAGCCCCATAAAGGTAACAGTCATGATTGTATCTCCGCCCGGAATAACACCGGAAAATGCTCGAAGCCAAACGCTAACGTGCTGCCGGCCGCCGGGTATCGCCTCGCTCGACTCCGCGCTGGAATAAACATTCGTTATTCCAGGCTTGAACGTGAAGCTTTGAAGCGAAAGCAGCGTGCTATCGTATGTGAATGTCAATAGCGCCGTTTGCATATTCGCGCTCGTGATATCCGAGGCCACGAACGGAAGCTCGAAAGCTACCGAATCCGGACTATAACCAGCGGTAACGCCATGCAGCGTGATTGGCGGGGTCCTCAGCACGAGGTGGCCTGCGGCGGTCGCCGTTCGTATCCAACCGTCGCGTCTCAAGACCTGATCGACATTTTCGTTTTGGTCGAACAAATCGAAAGACGTATCCCATCGGATAAACGCGGTATCCGCAAGCTGCCGGTTGACCCGAAAGCGAATGCGAATCAACACCGGGTTCGTTAGATCTAACTCCGATTGCCCCTGGGCTGCAATACCCAAGTGGCTCGTCGTCGTATCGAAGAACATTCCCGAAGCTGTTCCGGCCAGGTCATAACCGATCGGAAATATTTCCGAAGAGTCATACTGAAAGCGCAATTGAAAGTAGTTCAAGGTGTGCGCATGGGTTGAGGTGAATGTGTAATACACGTTCACTTCTACCGTATCGCCCGCCTTTGCCGTAACCGTGTCGAACCAAACGTGGAAAACGTTTTGCGCTTTCGCCCGCTCGATATGCGAACCGGTTAGAAGGAAGAGCGTGAAACTAACTCGAAGGAGCAGTCTCATCATCTTAGCCATAATATTTCAAAGAACGATATTTCGCTCGAGAAGCCCTTCGATAACGAAGGGCTTGGAGTGAAGATCAGCGGATGACCTGCATCTTCGCGGCTTTCGTGAAGTCTGGTGTCACAAGCTGATAATAATACATTCCACTGGAAACCACGTTTCCGCTTACATCGCGACCGTCCCACTGAACGGTATTGTAACCCTCCGCGCGGCTTTCACCCGCGACCAAGGTTCGCACTTCGTGACCGAGCATGTCGAAGACACGCAGCGTCACATTTTCCGGCGATGACAGCTCGAAGCCGATCGTTGTCTCGCCGGAGGCGGAGACGACAAACGGATTCGGTACATTTTGATCGAGCGTGCTCACGCTGCTCACGCCATCGGCAGAGCCGAGCTTGAGCGCGACGTGCGAACCCGGCATATCGAGATCGTTGACCACGACATTCGTAAGATCGAACTGCGCATTGGCGTTGGCCGGAGCGCGTAATTCGAGATAGCCTACGGTTGCGCCGTCATCGAACGATCCGCTCGTAGCAAGCACGACACGGCCCGAGGTAGCATTCGAATACATGAGCGTTCCATTCGGAGCGCGCGTCCCGACGAATTCGAGGCCGCTCGCTTCGAGTCCCTTCAAATCCATCTGGATCGAAAGCGCGCCATTGACTTTACCGCGAATAGCAATCGGGACAAGCACGGTGCTGCCCGTGGTCTGTACATTCGAAATGTCCGCCGTTATGCCGGAGATGTCGGTCGAGTGAATGTCCTCGGCTTTATAGATCGGCACTGGCAGCGGAATCGGCCACGGAAGCTCTGCAAGCTTACCGGCTAAGTACATCATGATGTAAGCCGCATCGTACGGCGTCGTGGTATAGAAATTCGCGCCGAAAAGCGGGTTATAGGTGCGCCCATTATGGTTCGCATCGCCATGGAACGCCGCGCGGCCTTCGATCGGATCGAGCGGAATGTTATTCGCCGAAGCCTGGAGAATAAGCATTGCATCCTCGAGCGTAACGAATAAACTTTGATGGGTGCGAACCTGCGGATTGGTGCTCGTGATCTGTGTGAGATTCACATCGCCGTCGCCCCATTGGCTTAAGAACGCGCGGCCCGTTGGCACTAATTGAATCGCGCGGCCCGGCAATCCGGTTGCCGGCGGCCAGGATGTGGTGCGAGCCGTTGTGTTCGTAGCGACCGATACGGAATCGACCGAAGTAGCAAAGAGCGCATTGATATGAGTGAATCCAGCTGAATCCTCCGCGCCAACGGCATCGCCGGCCGTGGTGACCGTATTCGTGTTTCCGATCGGACCGTATTGGAATTCAAACGTCGCACGATCGTCTGGCGCAGCTTTATCCTCCGCCATCGGATTTTCGCGAATAATGAATTGGAAAGATGCGATTGAATTCGGGTTCGTCTTGTCGTTAATATTGAGATCGCGCCATTCAACCGTAAAGGTGTGAATGAACGTGAGCGGCTTGGCATTCGGGTCCACGCTGCTGGCGGGTACCGCCGTGGTGGTGTACGAAATGCGCGACGGCGTATAGCCCGGTTCGAGCGTACGATAATAATGATCGCCCCAGTAGGGTGCGAGCGTATTATTCGGCAGGACCGAACTGAAGAGCAGTGCATTGTCCGCCGGCGTAATCGGAATCGCGTTGAACACGGCGCCTGGGTTGAGCGAGCGGATGCTGACCCAACCGTTCACATTGACATTGATCGAGTTCGACGCATTACCATTGTAATCGAACGTGAATCCGACCGGAATGTTGACCGCCGTACCGTCATCATGATCGATGGTGCCGGAGAAGTTAAGGAATTGATCCGCGCTAATAAGCGTCGCTCCGGCCAACGGGTTGTAAAACTCGTTGACGTACTGGACCGCGTAATTCGCCCAGAGCGGCTGCACGCCGGTGCTATCGGGCAGCGCGCTCGCCCGTTGCGCAAAGCCTGTCGCCATAATAGCGAGCGCAGCCAGCGCGATGGAAAACCGTTGATAAAGTCTCATATCTGATACTCCTGAAAAAGATGTCTTAATTAACACTTTTGATAAAACTCGTTTCGAATCGTTGCTGCGACCCCAAGCAGCTTTCGGCGGCCGCGGATATAACAACTTCCGCGGCCGTCAAAAGTTACACTTACTGCGCTCCTTTTTCGAGCGACATTTTCACCGAGGCATTAAAGCTTCCGGCGGTCATGTGCGCGATGTAGCTGCCTTGTGGCATTGCGGCACCCGATTCGTTGGTGCCATCCCACGTGATCGGATACGATCCGGCGTCGAGCGTCTCGTTGACGAGCGTGCGTACCAGCGCGCCCTTCACATCATAGATGTCGATCCGCACCGTGGAACGTTCGGCGACCGAGAAGTTCAAGGTCGTCGCGTCCGCAAACGGATTCGGGTAGTTCGGTTCGAGCGCAAAGACCGGCTTGGTGCTCGTTCCTACTCCGGAGCCAAAGGGCACGAAGACGATGATCGCGTTCGTGAGTCCCTGGTCGCGAATCTGCAGACACATGGAGTCCGCACCGATCTGCCGAAGCGTGTAGAGCGAATTATCGATCTGCGACAGGCCGGTAAACATGTTAATGTTGAATTCCTGCGTGTTGACGGGGTTCCTCAGGAAGAAATTACCATTGTGGAAAGTACCCGTGAGCTTGCTCGTATCGAGGCACGAAGTATTCCAGCAAATTTCGACTGGATATAGGCTGCCTGCGCCGCCCGCTTCGTTACCCGGCTGGAATTTGACCTGCCAGGTGATGAGCGCATTCGGATTGGCATCGCTGCGAACGTCCACGGTCGAACCTTCGAGCTGACCGCCGATCGGCAGAATCCATCGTGCATCGAAGGCACTCGACGGCGGAGCCGGCGCGTCTTCGAACTCGCAGTAGATAATGTCGAGCGAATCGGTGCCATACTGACCCGCGCCGAAGCAGAGCTTCTGGAGGTCCTGCAACGGATGGCCCAGACCGGTAACCGCATTCGACACCCAAATCGAGCATTCGAAGCGCGGCACGTCGCCTAAGTGGACCGGATAGGTCAGGGTGTCGGTGTTGCCATCGGCATCCGTTACTTTCAGGCGGACATATTCCGGCTGAATCGGGCTCTGCTGGAACCACGATTGATCTTCGGTATACGTTCCGCAGACCATAAGCGTGGTCGTATCATTGGTAACCTGACCGTTGATCGTACCTGGCGTAACCGTTACGCGCGGATCGAGGGAGGTCACCGTCAGCATCTCCTTCGCGCAGGTATCACGAAGCAAGTCGCGATCGACCACCTGAACGCTGTCGCAGAATGGCTTGCCGTTCGTCACGCAAAGTTGACCCGGTCCCTTCAGGAAGAAGGGCGCATGATTGGTCGAATCAACTTGAAGTTGATATTCTTTCCATGCCGCGACGCAGGCACCATCGGTGACGACGACGTCGACGGTATCCATGCCGCAACCGAAGCTAACCGCGCGCGGAGCATCGGATTCGCCCGGTGTGCCCGTGAGCACGCCCGAGAACGGATCGATGTGAAGCCATGCCGGCGTATGGCCGACAAACGTGGTGGAATCGATCTTGTGCGGAATATCGCGATAGAGTACTTCCGTGTCGCCCGCATAGAGCAGCTTATAGGTAAAGAACTGCGATGGATTCAGGTTCTGGATAACGATCCTGCGAATCGAATCCGGGCGCTGGAAATTAAAGCTGTAATCGGTATCCTGCTCCGCGTTCGGCAGCGTATCCGTGAGGATCGTCGGCACGAAGAGGATCGGCACAGACCAGCGGTCGAGCGCTTTGCCCGTGTGGCCGTCATGTGCTTCGACGCCCACGATTGTATCGAGATTCAGCTCGCCGTTCACCTGCGGGTTCGGAAGGAGGTATTGCGTAACCGCCGTCGTCGAATCCAAGCGAACATTGATGATACCGAAGGTCTTGAAGTTCGGATCGGTGCTGTCTTCGCTGACGTAGATTCCACCGGCCGGGTGCACCATCCAGGAAGGATGTGTCACGAAGTTATAGTTCGTGCGGCCATAGCGGAAGTCCCATGCGGGATACGTCAAATGGTTCGTAGTGTCAAATACCGTGGCACCCGGCAGTCTTTCAGCAGCCGCGGCGGAATCCTCGCTCTCATCGTCCGTCTGCAAGTCGAGATTATACCGAAGCGAATCGGTAAGGATCGCGGAGTTACAGGGAACCGTGAACGGCTTGAATACGGGAAGGCTATCCATGACAACAATACGGAAATGGTAGCTTGCCGAACTCGAGTGGACGCAAAGCGTATCGGGAATAGACAAGGTCGAATCCGGCACGCGTGAGCAGTTCATGTACGGCGGAAATACCCACATGCTGAGCCCAAGGCTATCGCCACCAAGCGCCAAGCCTGGGATGCTTCGTAACAAGCTATCTTCGGATTGGAAGTTCGGCGGGAAGTTCGTGAGCGTTGCTGTAACCGATTCACCGCCCGGAACCACGTCCGGATTGTGCGGCTGGCCGGTGAGCAATACATATCCGTTCGAACCTGTAATGTTCTGGTTGAACACAGTCGTATACTTCAGCCAGTGGTTAAGACGAACGTGCGCCTTAACGGAATCCATCGCGTTCGGCTCCACATATTGCGGACCCGTCGGGATAACATCGCCACCGAAGAGATCCGGCGTAACCGTGATCGCAAGCTGAGTGTAGTTACCCTGATTAAAGAGGAAGCGCGGATCGTAGAAATTATTTTGGTCGAAACCGGCCACGCGGAAGAGCGTGTGCGCGGGATCGCTTCCATCGTAGTTCACATCTTCGTGAACGAATTTCACATTCGGATTATAGACATCCGACTGCAATGCTGGAATGTCGGCCACGAAGGCGGGCGGCTGCACGTCGCCGATCACGAACTGGAGTCCGTTCGTAATTGCATACGCCGGTCCGTATTTCCAGAGCATCGTACGGCTGATGACCAAAATATGGTCGCCAGGGCGGACGGGAAGCGTATGATACCGCTCACCCGCATACCAGGTTGTCTTGCCCTTGAAACCACCCGACTCGCAGTCGGCGGAAACGGCATCCACACCGGTATCGAAATCGGCCGGCGAAAGTGAATATTCGCGGCCATGGAGCGCGGCGCTATCTTCGAGCATCGACGCGCGCTGGACTTCATCGAACGTCATGGTTGACGGACGAAGGAGTGAAAGCGTATAGAGCGCCTGCTCGCGCAAGGTTGGGTGACGCTTGGTTACGGTAGAATCTGGCACGAAATCAAGACGGCCCTGGAAAATTTGCTTCGAAGAAGAAGCTGATTCGTCGGCAACCGTCTCTTTCAAGTTTACACGGACGAATTCGTTCGTGGTCTGATTGAAGACCATGAATACCGTGTAGTCCCTCGCATACGGATCGCGGTTCGTATCGTTGATCGGTACGTCGGCCTGGAGGAACAGCGGATATCCAATCGGGTGCGGCCCGACGAAATCGGTCTGATAAAGATCGATCTTGTTAACATAGGTCGCATTCGTATCGAAGATATTCCGGGTAAAGCGGTGCATCTTCTGAATAGTATCCGGAAGTCCGAGCGAGAATGCTTCGGCAATAGCTAATCGGCGGTTCGAATAATCGGCCACCTTCGCATCGGTCCCCTTGTCGAAGAGATCGTAGATACGGCCTTCCATCAGGAGGGTATCCGGAATCTCTCCGATCGGCGCGGGCGTATAGCCCACGGGCGGATTGCTGTTTGGCTCGAACACGTTTGTGAAGCAGCCTTTGAAATAATCGATAAAGAACGTCTGCTGCTGCGCGCCGGTCGGCGGATTGATCTCGGTGATCACGTCCGGTCCGGTTTCGCCCCAGAAGTTTCCGCGTAGCGTGTCCGCGCCGCTCTTGCCAATGATGGTCGAAGCCGGCAGGCGAAGGATATAGCGAGCCGTGTTGTCGTAGATCGCATCGCCGCGGGAATTGGACTCGTAGGAAGGAAGCGGTCCTTCGAAATCGGCCCATATCGTTGCGCCCGCGTTCGGATCGCTCGGATTGGAGAGGCCGGAAGAGTCGAGATCGACCGTCGCCGAGGAGGGTGACGTCGCATGGTTATTTGCGATAAGCGTCTGGTTCGACATAAACTTGAAGTCGTAACGGTCGCACCAGATGGCCGAGCCGGAATAGGCTTGGTTTTCTTCGAAACGGACGCGGCTTAAGAAAGTCGAATCGAGCGGTGCAATGACGTTTGCCGGATCGCTCGTGATTAGAACGAACATTCCGCCGCCACGGCCATGGACCGTGCCGGGTGTTGCCGGATTGTAGTTGTAAAGTAATGCGGAGTCCGGACCAAGCGATACGGTATTATTGACAAAGCGGGTCAACTCGCGTTGATCGAACGGGAAGATGCTCGCGCTTGCGAAGGTGTCGCGGGGAACTCTCACGTTCTGCGGATTATACTCGTTTTCGGCGAAGTACCGGTTGATCGGGACTTCATTGCCCGCGGCAACGCCATCTTCGATCATTACCGCGCCGCCGTTTCCGCCGACGACGGAATTACCGTTATACTCGGTCGCGAACGTGGAATCGCGAAGTCCGACAAATTCCGCTCCGCCGCCCGTGACGGTCATTCCATAGAGCGAGCCACGGTTCGGGCCGCTCGGTGGGTTCAAACGCGAATCGAACGGATTGACGCTGTTATTCAAATGCAACGCACGGCGCTCGGCAATATCGGGCGTACCGCCGGAGAATCCATCGAGGTAGGTGCTTCCGCCGCCTTCGCCGGCAAGATTATTGGAAAATTCCACGCGCAATTCCACAGCAGCGGAACCGCCTGGCCACGGGAAATCGACCGGCGCAAGATAGCCGGTGATATACACTTTGTTCGGCGAGTAGATCGCGCCGCCATACATGTAAGCAATGTTTCCGTCAAACCAAATTTTGCCGGAGTCGCGAACGAGGCCAACGAAATGCTCGGCGTCGATCACAAGGCGCGGCGCGGGAACAAGGGTCAGATTAACAGGAGGCATATCCATGTGGATCGCTCCGCCCTTGCCGGCTACGTTGCCGCGGAAGGTCGCGGTCTTAAGAATGGAAAGACCTGGCAACTGATCGGTGATCGAGCCATTGGAGGTCTGAAGCGGGTTTCCGGAATATCCGCTCACGGAAACGGCACCGCCCCATGAATTGGCATCGACCGCTTCAATAGCAGAGTCGGTGTTGAACGTCGTCTGGGAAAGTACGAGGCCCGTATTGGTCCCAACGCAGATAGCGCCACCCTCGGCGAAATCCGTCGCATCGTTGAAGGTATTATTTGCCGAGCAGCGCTCGAAGAGCATTACGTCCTGCGTATCGGCAAAAGAAACGGGGCAACTTGGCGTGCCCGCTACAAACGAGTTGTGGCCGAGATAGCCGATGACGTTATCGGAGGCTAAGTAGCTCTGGCTGTTCGAGGCCATGTAGATCGCGCCGCCGAGTGCCGTGGTGCTCGTCGGATTCGTCGTCTCATTATTATAGACGCGAGTATCGCGGATCGTAAGCAAGCAGACCTGCCGGTTCTGGAGCGCGAGGCGTCCATCGTCGGGTTTCGTCCAGGTCACGGGCGACTGTAAGAACGCGAACGCGCCACCGGCGAAGGATGCCTGGCAGCTATCGACGATCGCGTCGTAGATATACGTTTTGTGCGAGAAGGTCGCGATGCAAGCGCCGACACCATTGATTGCCGCATTGATCGCGGCGTTCGAATTCGCGTCGGTCGGATCCGCAAACGGGCTGTATATCAGCGTTACGTCGACCGTATTACGCTTCCGGAAATTGACGAAGCGGACGTTCGCGAAATAGGCCGAATCGGCATTCGGGAGAATGACGAAATGCCCCCACTCATGCGAGAACGCATCGATCGAGAGACCGCGGAACAGGATCCGGCGGTTCAAGCCGCAGCCATAGCCATTGGCAATGATCTTGCCGCCGGCCGAATCGAGAATGCGGCTGTTCGGCAAAAAGTCCACTTCGGCGCCTTCGTCGATTCTGAGCGTGCCCGAAACGTCGTAATTGCCCGAGATATAATAGAGCGTATCGAGCGCCGAATTATTTGGCACGCGTGAATGAAGCTCCCGCGTATTGCCCGGCGTGAGATACCCGGATAAGGTAACGATGTGTTGCGCCTCGGCCTGGCCCGCAAAGGCGAGGGTAAGGAGCACGATAAAAGCAGTCAAGTAACGGTACATACTACCTCCATTAGTGAGGAACATGGATCGCATCCGGTTAGCGCGAAGCGCGAGCGCGCTTGTGCCGCTTGCCGGACGGTCCGTAAACAAAAAATTATTTTCCTGGTCGAGTCGCATTAGTCCAGTTATTCTATAAAACCACATTTTTCTCCCGAAGCGGCCAAAGCGCCGTTTCCGGCGTTTTGACTTTTCAGGTTTTTACTAAAACACTTTTATTTTTTCGATTCCAGCGTCATTCGATTCCGCCGTCAAAGGTCTACGTTCATCTTCAACAGCTCGCGCTTTGCCGCGTCATCGAATTCGCTGGTCGGATAATCGGCTACGATCTCGCGATACAATCGGACGGCGTCGTCCTTCTTGTTTGCGCCTTCCAAGTCCCGCGCGGCGGATAAGAAGTAGTCTGCCGCAAGAGGATTTGTCGTGTCGCGCCGAGCCGCGGATTCAAATAACTCCGCTGCTTCCGTTTTGTTACCTCGATGCTCCAAAATAGCTGCGCGTCCCGCATCGATCGATGCTTCGACGATCGGATAATCGCTCGAAGCATTGTTGAACGCCCGGCTGGCGCTATCGTACTTGCCAAGAGCATAGTACGCATTGCCAAGAAACAAGTCGGCCTGGCGGCCCGGCGATGTCGAGCCATATTGCTCGACAATAAACCGAAGCCCATAGACCGGTTCTCCATTAATTCGTCGCTGACGGTCGCCATCGATAGCATGACGGTAATCGCCGGCAAAATAAAAATTGAGCGTGCGCGAAAGATACGTTGCAGCGCGGTCGCTATCGGCCCGGCGCTGGCCGGCCCACCACCATAGCCCCGCGATGATCGCCACCAGCACTACCGCGGCCGCGGCGACGATGCGCTGGTTGTTCAGGATCCAGTCCCGACCCGTCTCATAGCGCAACAGCAGCTTCTCCGTCTGAGAGAGCCGCTCCGTGCCCGGTTCTTTTACTTCCTTAAGTTCTCTTTGAGAACGGATCATCCGTTTGGTGCAGAACTATTATTGTTAAGCAGAACTAAATTTTTAGAATCGCTGCCGGCCCTTGCCGTCGGCTCGTGCCCCTGGCGGCGATTCCGTTCGCGCGCCCGGAAGGACTTGAACCCTCAGCCTTTGGAACCGGAATCCAACGTTCTATCCAGTTGAACTACGGGCGCCAGCTTCAGGACGCAAGATCGTTCGTGGCAGGAGCAGGTTCGTTCATGCCGGAGCGATCGTGAATGCGTCCCGGACCCGAAGCAAAGTCGCTTCGGCGAATACATTCCTACAAATATACGACTCTTTTCACGCTCCGACCCGAAAATTCCAATTTTTGAGAACTTCCAGCCGGAGTGTAAATCCGCTTCCGCCACGCTTGGTGGATAAGAAGCCCCCGAATAACCTCGGAATTTCTGTTTTGTTACACCTTGCTGAATCTTTTTTCAAAATTTATTTTCGCGTACTATCAATAATTATTCCCCACTACATGAAAATTCGCTCTGCCGTGCCGATTTTCGCGGTTTTTATCATAATCGGTCATTACTGCACGTCAATAAAAAAAATTTAGACTTCTCCGCCCCATGACGCCACATCCCTTTTCACAGAGACTAATAGCATCATGGGGCGGAGCGAACGAAGCGTCACGAAAACTGCCAGCCTCTAAAAAGGCTTGCCCCTATGACAGCATCCGATTCCCTCTCCGTTCGACATCCGCATGCCCACTCTTTAAATTATGAATTATGAATTATGAACTATGAGTTGCTACCGGAATTGGCAAAACTAAAGACTCACCTGATTTAATAGGTCCGGTCTGCTATCCTCATAATTCATAAGTCATAATTCATACTTTTCTCTTTCCCCATTCGACGACATCCAAACGAACGCGCCCCAGCCCCGCCCGATCGATGCCGATTGCTTTGGCCGCCGCGAGCGTCAGATCGATTACTCGCTCCGGCTTGACCGGACCCCGGTCATTTATGCGGACTTCCACTGCGGCATCCGTCGTGAGGTTTGTCACCCGGACAATAGTACCGAATGGATAGGTCCGGTGGGCGGCGGTCAGCTTCGAATTATCGAAGGTCTCGCCGTCGGCCGTTCTGCGTCCTTGGAAATCCTGCGAATAATAAGATGCAAGACCCTCCTGAGTCGCCATGGCCGTCATAATCGGCCGCACCGCG
>Ga0207664_10000935_pt1 | contig 19600 bp, 15 predicted proteins | sample LARL83metaG_FD_184349 | JGI IMG/M metagenome (GOLD analysis project Ga0207664, IMG submission 184349) | Corn, switchgrass and miscanthus rhizosphere microbial communities from Kellogg Biological Station, Michigan, USA - LAR L8-3 metaG... | ecosystem: Host-associated > Plants > Roots >... | reverse complement strand
ATGCGCCTCGTCCCCAACCAGGACGCGGACGACATCTTCAAGAAGTATTCCGCCTTCGTGAAGAAACTCACGCCGAAAGGAATTGAGACCTCGATCAAAGTGCACAGCAAAGGTCCCGCTGCGGTCGTCGGCACAGACAACCCTTACATCAAGGCCGCAACCGAAGCGTTGCACGACACGTTCAAGAAAGACACCGTCTTCATTCGCAGTGGCGGATCAATCCCAATCGTCACCGACTTCCAGGACGTGCTGAAGATTCCCAGCGTGATGATGGGCTTCGGTCTCCCTGACGACAACCTCCACGCTCCCAACGAGAAGTTCCACATTCCGAACTTCTACCGCGGGATCGAAACCATCTGCCGCTTTTTCGAAAAGCTCGGCGCATAAGTAGCACTTGCTTCTATAGAATTGCTTCTCGGGGACGGGGCGCATTCGCCCGTCCCTTTTTGCTTCTCAGGGCACTTCGACCGCGTTCCCTTCCCTCAACAAAACTCGCCCTTACGTCCCGATAGAGTCCGCGAAAACTCCTTGACAACCCTCGGACCGAGGTGTTCTATGTGAATCAATAAGAACCTATTCGTAATTAAACGAAATATACCTTTCGCAATCAAACGAAGATTCACCGGGCCACTTCGCGCTAAATCCACAAGGAGGACTTATGAAAACCAGCTGGCTCGCCCCTGCTGTGAAGTTGGGCCTTCTGTTGCTAACCGTTGCCGCGCTTATCACTCCACTCGCCGCGCAAGTGAGCGTCGCCATCTCTCCAAGCCTGATCACCATAGCGACGCTGGCTACGCAATCGTTTACCGCAACCGTGACCGGATCCACGAACACCGCCGTGACCTGGCAGGTCAACGGCGTGAGTGGTGGAAACTCTGCCAACGGCCTGGTCTCTACAACGATCCTGGGAACGGCCAGCGAGGCTCTTTATCTGGCGCCATCCGCTATGCCCAGCCCGGCTTCCGTCTCGGTAACGGCCATCTCGCAGGCGGACCCAACGAAATCCGCGACAGCCACGGTCACGATTCAACTGCCCTCGCGGTCGAGAGTGACCTATTACGTCTCGACCAGCGGCCTCGACACCAACGCCGGCACTCTCAGTGCTCCCTGGCGCACCATTCAGCACGCGGCCAACACCGTCCATGCCGGTGATACGGTCCAGGTGCGAGCCGGTACTTACAACGAAATCGTCACGATGACGACCTCGGGCAACGCCACTTCCGGCTATATCACTTTCCAGAACTATCCCGGTGAAGCACCGGTCGTCGACGGCACCGGACTCGTCGCTGGCGGCCAGACTGGTTTGTTCAGTCTGGAAGGTACTTTCAACTACATCATCATTCAAGGATTCGAGATTCGAAACTTCTCCAGCTCAACCAAGGGCAAGGTTCCGGTGGGCATCGACTTCGAGGGCGCGGGAACCAACATCGAGATCCTGAACAACCATATCCACAACATCGTGCAAACCCTCGGCAGTTGCAACGCCGCCAACGCTCTGGCCGTCGCACTCTATGGAACGCAGGCTCCTGCTTCGATCAACAACGTCACCCTCAGCGGAAACGAAATCGACCACAATACGACTGGCTGCAGCGAGAACGTGTCGTTTGACGGCAACGTGCAGTATTGGGTCATGGCGAACAACCTTGTTCATGATGGCGATAACATTGGGCTCGACAACATCGGCTTCGAAGGCGTGTCGCCCAACTCAGCCTACGATCAAGCTCGCGATGGATGGGTCTTCCAGAACACGATGTACAACATCTCCTCCACCACCAATCCCGTCTATCACAACCAGGTAGGAGCCGACGCCTACTACTGTGACGGCTGCACGCGGGTCATCGTCGAGCGCAACCTGATTCACGATTCCGATTTGAGCGAAATGGCTAGCGAGCACTCCGGCCGTGTATCGAGCTACGTCGTATTCCGCAACAACATCGTCTATCACGCACTCTATGTGGGGCTCTCGATCGGCGGATATTCAAAGACCGTCGGTGGTACCGACCACTGCATGATCGTCAACAATTCGTTCTGGGATGACGGCATCCACGGCAACTCCGGCCTCGGCGAACTCCAGATCCAGTACAAGGCCACGAACAACACCATCGAGAACAATATTGTCGACGGCTATACGCTCACCACGAAGTATCTTCTCTACGATTTCACTTCGAGCGAGCCCAGCCCGGCGGCACTCGACTACAACGAGTATTACAATACCGTGGGAGCCGCAGGAAGCCTGTGGGATTGGCAAGGCAAGGGCATCACCGGATTTTCCCAGTACCAAACCGCCTCGGGGCAGGATGCTCACTCGAAGTTTGCTGACCCTTTGTACGTCAACATCACGACCACGCCGTACAACTTTAATGTCTCCTCCGGCTCACCTGCAGTCAACGCGGGCACCAACCTCGGTGTCAACGTTGTCGGCGTTCTCGACTACGCGGGTAATCCGCGCCTAAACAGTAGCGGCCAGATCAACATCGGAGCGTACGAGCAATAGGAATTTTCAAACAGAGTCTGCCGAAGAACCCATTAGGGTTTGGGTGCCACGAGGTTCATATACTCCGTGAGAGTGACGAAACGGTAGCCGCGAGCTTTGAGACTGCTGATCAGGCCGGGCATGGCGGCTACAGTCGTCGATAGCTCGTGGAATGCGAGAATGTGGGCGTAAACTCCCTGCTTTTCGCGTTGATCGATCTGCTTCAAAGCTGCATCGGCCAGTGACGGTTTGGGACATCCGGACGAATTCCTGGCGGTGCACAAATAGTCCTGCGAATTTACGTCGCGCAGTACCAGGGGATTCTCGCGCGAGATGGTCAGCAATCGATAGCCCTGGCGTTCGAGGTCGCGGCGTGCGTCTTCCGGGACAATCCAGTCGGGAGTTCGGACATAGCGGGGCTGCGTGCCAGTGACCGCTTTGATCGCCTCCGCACCGCGATTGACGTCGGCGAGGACCCACTGTTCCCCCCTTTTCCGTTCGGCGCTGCGCAGTTCGATATGGCTATACGTGTGGTCTTCCAGTTCGTTGCCGTCCCGAACCAATAGCTCGGCTGCATCGATGCAGCTGATGCCAACATTCTCTTCGTGACGCCGTTCTCCCCAAGTTTTCGGCGTGAGGCGCCAGCCCACGACAAAGAACGTGGCCTTGACCCCATTTGCGTCAAGCACCTTCACCAAGCCCGGGGTTGGATGGTCCCCCTTGCTGCCGAATAAGACATAGGGTCGGGGGCCATCGTCAAAGGTAAGGGCGATAAGTTTGTCGGTGGAAAAGGCAGATCCGGCCGTCATAAAGAGAAGGACCAGCGAGCCGAGCATTTTGAAGGAGGGCATCATCGACCGGTGGCGACATTCAGCGCTACCCAATTATTGAGCCTGACTGGCAGGAGGGCTAATTACCTTAGTCGAAGGCCGCGGATGTCAGGAGGTCCGTCGAAGGTACGAAGTGTCGGACCGGCGTATCCATCTTGGACTCCGGCTTCAACATTTCATTGATTCGGCTTAGACATTGCGCTAGCCTTGAATTGCTCTCGCGCATCTCCCACCTCCTTCCCGTCTCCACCCTTAAAGCATCAATCTGCTGCAATGTCTGTGCAACCCAGCGCGGTCACCCGTAAGGCCACACCATATATGGTGTTATATTGCTTGACCCCGCCCCGTTTTCACCGTTACAGTAGCTTAACTTTGTGCCCGCCCTGCCCAGCCTGGGGTGAGACATTGGTCGAAGAACAGGCATCGAATCGGGGGAGGAATCCCTTTAGTAAACACCCATGCCTGAGGTCGCCGGAGCCGACGCAAAGCCAAGCGACTAGCAACTGGCCACTAACCACTAGCCACTGGGTTCTAAGGAGTTCACGTTGCTCAAATTGAAGAGGCTTCAGATTCTCGGGTTCAAGTCGTTCTGCGACCGCACCGAACTCAAGTTCCACGGGGACGGTGTGGCGGCCATCATTGGCCCCAACGGCTGCGGCAAGTCAAACATCTCCGACGCCATCTCGTGGGTGCTCGGCGAGCAGTCGGCCAAGACCCTGCGCGGCGCTCGCATGGAAGACGTGATCTTCGCCGGCACGCGCGACCGCAAGCCCACCGGCATGGCCGAAGTGTCGCTGACCCTGATCGATCCCGAAGCCTACAACGGCGCCGATGCCAACGCGCCCACCGAGATCGATATCCAGGACGATCTGCCCGAAGCCAACATCTCCGACGATTGGGACGAAGCCTCCATCCGCGCCCGCGCCGCAGCCGACACCGACCAGGCCGTCGAAGATGCGCAGCCCGGAAAAACCGAAGAAATCGAAATCCCGCGTTCGAAGATCAACACCATCGCCGTCGCCTTCCCTGACGATGAACCAGTCTTTGCGCTTCCCGCACACAATGTGGTCGCGCCTGTAACCGCTGCATCCGCGGGAACTCCGCCGCCGCACGTAGTTCTCAAAATTCGCCGTCGCAAGTTTAACCAGCAGCAATTCCGTCACGGTGAAATCCACGTCACGCGCCGCCTATTCCGCTCTGGCGACAGCGAATATCTGTTGAACGGCAAACTCTGCCGCCTGCGCGACATTCAGGAACTCTTCATGGGCACGGGCCTTGGCCCCGAGTCCTACGCGCTCATCGAGCAGGGACGCATTGGGCAGATCCTCAGCAGCCGACCGACCGATCGCCGCGCGATTCTCGAAGAAGCTGCCGGCATCACGAAATTCAAGACGAAGAAGCGTCTCGCCGAAGCCCGCCTCGAAGACGCCAAGCTGAACCTTGCCCGCATCAACGACATCTTCGACGAAGTCACGCGCCAGATGAATTCGCTAAAGCGGCAAGCCTCGAAAGCCGAGCGCTACGCGCGCCTGCGCGAAGAAATGCGCGCTAAGCTGCGCCTCGTCTTGGCCAGCAAGTTTGCCGCGATCGAGCAGGAAAGCGCCGAACTCGATTCGCAGCTGAACGTCCTCGCCGAGGAGATGCAGCACCGGACAGAAGCCGTGCAGCAACTTGAAGCCGAGCACGCGGAGCGCACCCAGCGCGGCTACTCGATCGAAACGGAGTTGCGCGAGAATCGCGACCGCATCAGCCAGATCGCTCTCGAAATCGACCGCGCTCACGCCCGCCGCCGCCACAACGAGGAACGCTGCGCCGAACTGCTGGTTCGAACCGCATCCGCCGAAGCCGAGTTGGCGCAGGCCCGTCACCGCCTCACCGCGCTCGAATCCGAGCGCGAATCGAACCGTCAGATTCTCGAATCCGCGGCCGCCGACCTCGCCGCCGCACAGAACGACCTCACTCTCTGCCAGCAAGAGGCCACAAACGCCGCGGCCAGCCTCGCCGAAATCGAGCGCGCGCAAGAGGAATTTCGCGTCGCCATCTTTGACACCGTTTCCTCGGCCTCGCGCCTCCGCAACCAACTCGCGCAAGCCGAAGAACGCCTCGCCGGAGCCGATCGCGAAGCTCGCCGCCTCGAAGCCGAAATCACAAACGCCAACACCCAGGTCGAAGCCTTCGGCGGACAACGTGGCCAACTCGCCTTGGAATTTGAAACCGTCACGCAGCGCGTAAGCGGCATTACGGAGGAGATCAGCCAACTCCGCCGCCTGATCGAAACCAAGAAGCTGGAAGAAACTCGCTCGAAGACGAATCTCGATGTCCTTCGCGCTGAATACGCCACTTATCTCGGCAAGAAAGGCTCACTCGAAGCTGTCATCGCCGAGCATGGATACTCCACCGAATCCGTTCGCCGCCTCTTCCAGTCCGGCGTGATGCAGGGTGGTCTCGCTCCCGTTGGCGTTCTCGCCGACTTCCTCGAAGTCGAGCCGCGCTACGAGCGAGTTGTCGAAGATTTCCTGCGCGATGAACTGAACTACGTCGTGGTCAAATCCTGGGACGCAGCCGATGAAGGTCTGCGCATGCTGCGCACCGGAGTTGACGGACGCGCAACGTTCCTAGTCCATCCCGAAGACGCGCAAGCCAAATTCTCCTTCGTTCTCGATGAAGCTGCGCACTGCGCCCCGCCCGCGGCGCAAATCGTTCCTCTCAAGAACACCATTCGAGTGCTCGACGGCTTCGGCAAATCGCTGGAAGTGATCTTGCCCAAGCTTCGTGACGGCTACATCGTTCCAGAAGCCGACGTCGCCCGCGGGTTGGCACTTGAAAATCCGGACGCGTTCTTCCTCTCGCAGGCCGGCGAGTGCTTCCATAACGTGACTGTCACGGGAGGCAAGCAGCGCGCCGAGGGCCCGCTCTCGATGAAGCGCGAACTGCGCGATGTTCTGCGCCACCTCGAAGATCTCGAACGGGCTCTGCGCGACGAAGAAATGCGCGTGTTGACCCTCGGCCGCGAAATCAAAGACCTCTCTTCCCTGCTCGAGCGTCTCGACGGAGAAAAGCGCGAAGCCGAGCATCAGGCCATGACGTCGGGCCACATGCTGCAGCAACTCGATTCCGAAATGACTCGCGTCGTCGAGCGCCTCAACGTCTCTCAACTTGAACTGCGCCGACTGGCAGCGGAACGCGCCGAACAGGAATCGATCGTCGGTGCCCGTCAGTCAGAAATCGCAGCCATCGAAGAGCAGCGCATCCAGCTCGAACAGCAGATTGCCGCCGCTCAAGAGTCGCTTACAGCTCTACGCCAACGCCGGGAAGAATCCGCACAAACGACGTCGCAACACACCGCTCGCGTGGCCACTTTAGAAGAGCGCCACCGCTCTGCCGCAGCCGTCCTGCAGCGCATCGAATCTCTTTTTTCCGAGATGGGAGAACGCGTCCACGCCCTTGGATCGCAGATCGAATCCGCGGCCGCCGAAAAGCTGCAGCGCGAATCGGAAAACCAGCAACTCGCACAGCATGCCATCGATCTTGAAGCCGAACGCAACGCGGCACAAACCCGCGAAGGCCTGCTGCAGTTCGAAACAGAACAGCTCCGTGCCCGCCTCACCGAGATTGACGAACTCTTGCGCAACAGCCGCCTGCTGCTCGATCAGGCCCGCGATCGCAAAGGCGAACTATCTGCCGCTGCCGCCAAGCTAGAATCTGACGCGCAATACATGTCCGAAACATGCATCAACGAGCTCGGGATCGAACGCGCCTCCCTCATGGCGGATACAACGTTGGCGACCGTTGCCGGCGAACACCTCGCCGCCGAAGACCAACTCTACCGCGACATGCGCGCCAAGCTCGAAGCCATGGGCCCCGTGAACATGATGGCCCTAGAAGAATACAAAGAGACCGCCGAGCGCCACGGCTTCCTCGAAACACAACGCAAGGACCTGATTTCGTCGATCGAGAATACGATCGCAACGATTAAGGAAATCGACCTCGTCTCACGTCAGAAGTTCGAAGAAGCCTTCGCCAAGATCAACGAGAACTTCCAGGCCACCTTCAAGAAGCTCTTTGGCGGCGGCCACGCCTTCATGAAGCTGACCGACGAAGAAAACAGCGCCGAAAGCGGTATCGACGTCGTAGCCTCTCCGCCGGGTAAGCGCCTCCAAAGCGTGCTCTTGCTTTCTGGCGGCGAAAAGGCCCTGACCGCGCTGGCCCTGCTGGTAGGCATCTTTCAATACGCGCCCAGCCCCTTCTGCATCCTCGACGAAGTCGACGCACCACTCGATGAGGCCAACATCGGCCGCTTCACCGAACTGGTCAAGGAAATGAGCGTCCAGACCCAGTTCGTGCTCATCACGCACAGCAAAAAGACGATGAGCATCGCCCCGGTCCTCTATGGCGTAACCATGCAAGAACCTGGCGTCTCGAAGCTGGTCTCAGTGCGCTTCGGAGCGCAGTAGTCTTCACGATCTCTGCAGCAGCAGCACGTTGTGCCCCTCTGGGTCGTGCAAGACCGCCCAGGTAGGCTCAGACCGCACCAGCTTTTCCCGCCCGATAGCCGTCAGAGCGGACTCCAAGTCGGGCACCTCAAAAAAGAGCACCGGCCTTGTCCTTCGACGGATACGATTCAGCCCCTTTCACCTCGAGGCAAACAAATCCATTATCGCTGTCGAACCTGACGTGGTGACCGGTCTCTTCCTCGGAGAGCTCCAAGCCCAAAGTCGCTTGATAGAACGTCTTCGCCCTGTCCAGGTCCTCGAAGTACAGTTCCACTCCCACAAAACGCGCCTCAATTCGCTTCATAAGCCGCCTTTCGGGTCAAAAGTTTGCGCCACGATATCCACTCCCATCCTCAGCTTTTCCACAAACCGGCTGGCCTGTATCCCTTGCCCATCAGGGCTTTTAGGCAATTTGCTTTGCTGTCAACATTTTTCAAGCGAACGAATTCTGTGATCGCCACCGTACCGTGATCAGAATCGTTGACATTTTTTTCTGACCAGCTAGAATACGCCTCGCTCCTTACCTGTAAAATTTCAATCATGAGCCCCGAACTCCTCGACTCCGTCCTTTTGCAAACTTCGTTCCCTGACCTCCACCTCCATGCCAGCGGCAAGGTTCGTGACGTCTACTCCGTCGGCGACCAGCAGCTGCTTTTCATCGCCACCGATCGCATCTCCGCGTTCGACTACATTCTGGCTACCGGCATCCCCCACAAGGGACGCGTTCTCAGCCAGATTTCTCTCTTCTGGTTCGACTACCTCGCTGACATCGTGCCGAATCACCTTGTCACCGCCGATGTTGACCAGTGCCCGGCGGCGATCCGCAAATACGCCGACCAATTGCGCGGACGCTCCATGTTGGTGCAGCGCGCCGAGATGTTTCCCGTGGAGTGTGTTGTCCGCGGTTACATCTCCGGCTCGGCCTGGAAGGAATACAATGCCACCGGCAAGGTCTCTGGCATCCAGCTTCCGCCTGGCCTGAAGGAATCCGACGCCTTTCCTGAGCCCATTTTCACGCCGTCCACCAAGGCCACGACTGGACACGACGAAAACATTTCGTTCGACCAGATGTCAGAGCTTGTGGGCGTTGAGACTGCCAGCCACCTGCGCGATCTCACGCTGCGTGTGTACAAGAAGGCGGCCGCCTATGCGCTCCGCCGCGGCATTATCATCGCCGACACCAAGTTTGAATTTGGACGCACCGCCAAGGGCATCACCCTCGCCGATGAAGTCCTGACTCCTGATTCTTCCCGCTTCTGGCCCGCCGACAAGTACGCTCCGGGCCGGCCGCAGGATTCTTATGACAAGCAGTACGTTCGCGATTACCTCGAGCAAATTCACTGGAACAAGCAACCGCCCGCGCCGGCTCTTCCCGCCGACGTAGCGCGGCGCACCAGCGAAAAGTACCTCGAGGCCTACTTCCAGCTCACGGGGCACAAGCTGGATGTCTAAGCGGGTGTCTGGTACTATCTCCACCCGCAGGAGTCTGGCATGACCCCAGCGGACTGGATTATTTGCTTTTTAGTGCTCCTCAACGTCGTCACAGCAGCCATGCAGGGCTTCTTTTCCGAGGCCCTCACCATGGCTGGATTAGTCGTCGGCTACATCGTGGCTGCGTGGCAGTATCGCAGCCTCGCGCAGTGGCTGGAATCGTTTTTGAAGAACGATTGGTTAGCTGAGATACTCGGTTTTCTCATCATCTTTTTTGCGATCTTGCTCGTATTCGGCGTCGCCGCCAAGATCGCGCGCTGGGTGATGAAGGAATCGGGGCTCAGCGGTCTTGACCGTTTCCTCGGCGGAGTCTTGGGGCTCCTCAAGGGCGGCTTGATGGTAGCGGTGATCCTGATGGGTATGACGGCATTCGCGCCCGCTTCGAAGCTGTTGGAGAATTCACAACTGGCCCCCTACTTTCTCGTAGTAGGCCGGGCGGCCATTTGGCTGGCTCCCGCGGAGTTACGCGCTCGTTTCAATCAGGGTCTGGATCTGCTCCATCACGCTCCCCAAAAATTGACCGGCGCCCCCGTCTCCTCGCCGAAATAGGCGCGGTGCAGTGCAAAATTTATAACGAAGAGAGAAACGCATCGTGAAAGATCAATTGGAAGCACTCGTCCTGCAAATGTACAAGAGCAACATCCTTTATGCCGAAGGCGTCCGTGAGTTCAAAAAGCGTTTTATCCTGACCGTCTTGCAGGAGAACAAGGGCAACCAGTGCCGCGCCGCTCGCGAATTGGGCATGCACCGTAACACTCTCAGCCGCACCATCGACGAACTCAAGATTGATGTCCGCCAGCTGCGCGATGGCGTTAGACGTCCGCCCCGCAGCGCCCGCCCCGTCACCGTGGAAAAGAAAATCGTCCGCTGAGGCAGTTTCCCACCCTTATCGTAGAGACGTTGCTTGCAACGTCTCTGCACAGCAGCGAGAAAGCCCGCCTCAGGCAGCGAATTGCAACCTGCCTCTCCACAAATGCTCGTTCACCAAAAATAAAGGCAGCCCTCGCGGGCTGCCTTTTTACTGCTTGATCGAGGTTAGGTTACTGCGCCGCTGGCTTCTTGTGTGTTGCTGCCCCCGGCTTGTGCGCTGGTGACGCTGGCTTCGCCGTTGTCAACACCTTGCCCTTTTCCATCACCATCATGAAGGGGTTCGGCGTGTACGACGCAGGCTCGCCCTGGAAGTCGAAACTGGCTCCGTCTTTTGGAATCATTTTGACAGGGAGCTTCTCTTCGAACTGCAGAGTAATGTCAGCCTTTTTCGCGTCAATATCATCGGAACTGCCGGCGATCTGGAACTCGGTCGGGGTCGTGCTGATGATGGTGCCGTTCATCTGCACTGGCTTGCCTTTAATTACATTCCAAACGGCGTCCTGGTCAGCTTGTGCGCCATTGCTTAGCACAAACTCCCAAGTGGCGAAGTCCATCTTGTCTGGGGCCGTTGCGGTCACCATGTTGTGAGCTTGCTCCGCTGGAGTAGGCGCGGGCGTGATGGCCGCGGTCAAGTCCGGAGGCGTAGCGCCGGCTTTGGCTGCCGTAAGCACTGCATCCCATCCGTCGTCTGCTCCGTGAAATCTGCGGTACAGCGAGCGGGCATATTTTTCGATCTGGGCTTGGGCCTGTGCGGGCGCGAGAGCGGAGGCGCGAGCAGCATACCAGATCGCGCTGCGACTGTTCTCAGGAGTGGTCGGGGTCTTCGGATCCGGCCAGTAGGCTAGCGCAAGCGGATAAACCAAACCGAAATCTTTCTGCGAATCCGGGCCGCTATCGACGGCGGTGCGCAGACTCTTTACGGCCGTGGCATAATCCTTATCCTGCAGAGCCGCGATTCCGATCACCGCGTTGAAGATGCCGGTCATCTGGCCCTTCATCTTCTCGAAGTCCGCGTCAGACGTGCCGTCCGGCTTGTTGAATTTCGGCAGACAATCCAGTCCTTGCTGGCCGTACTTCTTTCCGTCTACGAGCAATTGCTTGGCGTTGGGATCTCCCCCCTGCGCCAGCACGCGATCGAAGTACGCGAGCAAAGTCAGCGCGCGCACGTGGCACGAATCCGAGGTTACCAGCTTCGTCGCAGTCTCCATCGTCTTCTTTACGTTGTTGGCCTGCTGGTAGGCACCCATCAAAATCTCAAGTGCCTGGTTCTTCATGACGCTGTTGGGATACTGGGTCAGGAATGCTTCCAGTCCGCTGATCTTGGCGTTGGCATCGGTCTGCTGCACCGCGCTTACATAGGCGTTATATTCCGCGGGATCCTTGATCACCGGGGCTGCCGGTTGTCCCTGTGCTGGCTGCGCGGCTTGCGCGGCAGGTTGTTGCGCTGGCGTCGTCGCACCCTCTGCTCCTGCCACTACAGCAACCCCAAGCACAACAACCGTAAGCAGAATCTTTTTCATCAGTATGGCTCCTTGGACCTTCAGGAAATAGCTTTTCTGGGATTCGTCTTCTCTAAAATTTAAGCAGCAACTGCATTCCGTCTGGACCGCTTTGCGTTTCGGATCCTGCGCTGGAATGCCGGGCTTCCTGGCAGGGCCCCGGGGGAGAAGGGGTAACCTGTTGGAACGCAATGGCGGCTTGACCCTTTTACCCGGTTGGCCGGATTATAAGTACCTCTTCCTCCGAAGGCAAGCGACTTCCCAATCACCTGGTACTTTATTGTTAAGATGCCGCTAGTGGGCACTCGGATGTTTCCCCATCCGCCCCCGCTCTACTCCAATCATCACGCAGGAGCGTCTTTTCTTATGGACACCATACAACCTTTGTCCGGGCAAGTCGCAGTGGTCACGGGAGCCGGCCGCGGCATCGGCGCAGCCATCGCCCGCAAGCTCGCCAGCCTGGGGGCCACTACCGTCCTCTGCGGACGCACCAAGGAAACCCTCGATGCCACCGCCCAGACCATTCTCGAGACCGGCGGGAAAGTCGAAGTCATCCCCTGCGACGTCACCATCTTGCATCAACTGGAATACGCCGCCGCCCGTGTTGCCAGCACCTTTGGTCGCCTCGACATTCTGGTGAATAACGCCGGCGTCGGTGGCTTCAACGAACCTCTCCACAACATGGCACCCGAAGAATGGGACCGTATCCTCAACACCAATCTGCGCGGGGTTTATTTCGCGATTCACGCCTTCGCCCCGCTGATGATTCGTGCCTATTCCGGTCACATTATCAACATCTCTTCTCTCGCCGGAAAGAACGCTCTGCCCAACGGCGCCGCCTATGCCGCCTCGAAGTGGGGACTCAACGGCCTCACCTACTCCGTCGCTGAGGAGTTGCGCCAGCACAATATTCGCGTGGCCGCGGTCTGCCCCGGCTCAACGGATACCGAACTCAGCCCCCACGCCGGAAAAGATCCCCGCAAAATGCTCCAGCCAGAGGACATCGCCCATGCCGTCGCCATGCTGGTGACGCAAGCCACGCAATCCTTTGTGAGTGAGATCCTGCTGAGACCAACCCAGAAGCCCTAGGATGATCGACAAGAGGCGTCGGACCTCGGCCCTCAGGCGCTAACCGGCATGAAGTCCGAAGTCTGAGGTCCAACGTCTGACGCCCGCCCTTACTTCTTAAACAAATTCTCAAACGCCGCCCGCGCGTCATTCGGCCGCAAGCTAGCCGGCGTCGAAGTCTCTTTCTCCCGTGTCACACGAATCTCATACGATGGACACTCATTCCGGGCATCTTTCTTCGCGACACGCTCTTTCACCGGCTGCATGCACTCAAATCGGCTCCCCGGATCGAAGTACGTGCACTGCTTGCACGAATGCAATTCAAACCCGCACTTCGGACACTCTCCGTCGCCTGACGTCCCCTGCAGCACTGTGCCGCACTGCGCGCACCGCGACACCGCCCGCGTTCCCGGCAGATTCACCGGTCGCGGTCCCAGGGCGTGGTCCCATTTCGGCGGACCGCTTTTCCGTTCCGGCGGAGCTTTCCGCGGTTTCTCCCCCGACTCCTTGCGCCCTTCGTAACCGCTATCCTGATATCCGTGTTGTCGGTATTTCGCCACAAACCCTCCCAAGCACGGCCCGTATTGTCTACCCGGCATGCCATGCGCCGCAAGTGCCAATAAAACAGACAGACTGTCACAATCAACGATTTTCTTAGCGTCCTTAGCGGTTTTTCTTTGCGACCTTAGCGGTTAGACGCTTTTTCGATCTGGCGGATGTGATCAACGAGACCCTAAATCCCCGAAGCCTCATACAATAGTTTCATGATCCACGAAATCCTCCCCGTCGGCCCGCTGCAATGCAACTGCTCCATCATCGGCGACGAGACTACCCGGGAAGCCATGGTGATTGATCCAGGCGACGACATCGAAGCTCTTCTCGCCCTCATCCGCAAACACAATCTGCAGGTCAAACAGATCGTCATCACTCACGCTCACATTGACCACGTTGGCGGAGCCATGAAGCTCCGCGCCGCAACCGGCGCCCCCATCCTGCTCAACCAAAACGACTACGCCCTCCTGAAAATGTTAGACGTGCAAGCTACCTGGATTGGCGTGCCCACGCCCGGCCATGTTGAAATCGACCACAGCGTTACAACCGGAGAAACCGTCTCTGCCGGATCACACACCGCCAGCATTCTGCACACTCCGGGCCACACCGAAGGAAGCATCTGCCTCTACTTCGCGCCGGAAAAGAAACTCATCGCGGGCGACACGCTCTTCGCCGGCTCCATCGGGCGCACCGATCTGCCCGGCGGTTCCATGCAAAAAATCCTTCACTCTCTGCATGACACGGTTCTGGCACTGCCGGACGAAACGGTGGTCGTTCCCGGCCACGGCCCGCTGACTACTATCGGAGAAGAACGCGAGAGCAATCCGTTCCTGATCAAACGCTAGGCATGCACCGGAAGAAACATTTGCACGCAAAGAAACGGCGGAGGACAAGTCCTCCGCCGTTCTCATTTCCGATCCAGCGTTTCCCTACTGATGGTGCTCGTGTTCCTCGTGCTCTTCGTGCTCATGCCGCCAGGTCCAGTACTCCCGCTGCTGTTTGTGCTTGAGACGTTCGTAGTCCACGTACGCCTCACGGCGCTCCTCGAGCCAATGCCGATATGCCTCGTCCTCGCGCCGATCCCAGTTGTGGTAGTCCTTGTGATACGGGTCGTATAGCCGTCGCTCTCGCTCTTCCTGCTCATGCCTCTCATGATCGTCCTGAGGAGCGGCCATGGCTCGAACGCCGATGGGCGCCATCATTGCCGCCGTCAAAAACAGTCCAGCCACATATTTAGTCCCACCTTGCATATAGATCCTCCTGCCGTGGCTCACTAGGATGCCGCGAGGCCCCGTCCGGTTGGGGTCAAAAAGTGCCCGGCGACATCGCCAGATATCGCTATGTCGCTGGCAATACGCAATCGGCAGTGTAGAATCGAACCTCATGCGCCGCCCGAGACTTCGCTTGCCCAAAAGCGCGGTTCCTAGGTCGCGATTTTTTCCGGCCACTCCTTGGGCAGTTTTCCTGTGAACTTCCTCAAATGGAGGTCCCGATGTCAACCCCTGCCGTCACTCCAGGTCCTTTCGCACCTTCACGTCTGATCAAGCACCAGCTCTATGCCCTCGAGGTTGGCGCGGTACTCATCGTCGGTGCGCTCATCGTTTGGCCTAGCCTGACACGATGGCTGCTGAGCACCGATTTCCTGCCGCACGCGTATTGCTATTTGGGAAATCCGAGATTGGTTTGGACGCACGTCGTCTCGGATTCAGTCGTCGGTATCGCATATCTCGCTATTTCGATCACTCTCGGTTACTTGGGATACAAGGGACGGCGTGATCTGCCTTTTCCCTGGATGTTCCTGGCTTTCGGTCTCTTCATCCTTGCCTGTGGCGGCACTCATGTCATGGAAGTGATCACCATCTGGATCCCCGTATATATCTTGGCCGCGGCGCTCAAGGTTTTTACTGCCGTGGTTTCGCTTACGACCGCGGCCATGCTTCCCTTTACTGTTCCGCATGTTTTCGAACTCGTGCAGCAGGCGAAAGCGTCCGAGCAAGTGACCACCAAGCTGCGCGCCAGTGAGGAAAGAAAAGAAGCCCTTCTGCGGGAAGTTCATCATCGCGTCAAGAACAACCTGGCAGTGATCTGCAGCCTCTTCTATCTTCAGTCCACGCATACCAAGGATGAGGAAACGGTTCAGATTTTCTGTGACATGGAAAATCGCGTGCATTCGATGGCACTGGTTCACGAGACCCTGTTCCGCTCCGAGAATATTGCCCGCATCAACTTTGCCGAGTACGCGCAGGCCCTCGCCAAAGACATACTCTCCTCACATGAGAGCCCGAATGTTCCCGTCCTTCTGAAAAGCGACATGGAGCCCGTAATCATGAGTATTGACTTGGCCGTCCCGTGCGGCCTTATACTCAATGAACTTATTTCCAATGCCTTCAAGCATGGATTCCCCGAGGGCGCTGGCGGCCAGATCACAGTAACCCTGCGCAGTGGGCCGCAGGACATTTATACCCTTTGCGTACAAGACAGCGGAATCGGCATTCCCTCCGACCTGGATCTGAATACAACCAAGTCGCTGGGCTTGCGGCTGGTACGGTCCCTAACCCAACAGATTCGTGGAGCGTTTGAGCTGGTCAGAACCGGCCCTGGAACCTCAGCCAATTTGCAATTCACGGTGGATCCTCATGCACGCTGACGCGATTTCCCCCGAGCTCCGCACTCTGATCGTCGAAGACGAGATCCTGATTGCCGAAGAACTCAAAGAACGGCTGTCACGCCTCGGCTTCTGCGTGATCGCTGCGGTGGATTCTGCCGAAGAGGGTGTCGCGATCGCCACCCGAGAACATCCCGACTTGGTTCTGATGGACATACGCTTGAAGGGCGCCAAGGACGGCGTGCAAGCCGCTGAGGAAATCCATAAGCAGGTCGATATCCCTATCGTCTATCTCACCGCCTATTCCGACCACCAGACCGTGGAACGGGCTAAGCGGACACAGTTTGACGGTTTCCTTCTGAAGCCCTTTCATCGGCGCGAATTGCAGTCAACCATTGAGATCGCGATGCAGCGGCACGCCTCCAGGACCAAGGAAAAGTAAGGCGTACAGGCAGCGGACGCTGCGTCGCGTACGAATCCATAAGACCTGAAAAGCACGAAACTCCTCTGAATTCCTGTGATTTCCATTGCGTCCCCGCCCAAACCAGCACATACTCCTGACGCCAGACGGGCGCCCAGTCCTGCTGAGGTGTCCCGAAACCTTCTATCCGGAGGATTAAGTATGGGACGCCAAGATTTGAATCCTGCGGCCTTTCGTATGGGGACCCTAGTCGTAGTCGTCCTGATGTCGTTGGCAGCTCAGGCACAAGACCTCGTCGTCGATTGCACAGGACAAAACCAAAATGCCTATCACACTATTGCCGACGCGCTCGCTAATATGCCTTTCCAGGCCGCGCAAGTTGTCATGCAGGTAACCGGCACCTGTCACGAAGCTGTATATCTGGGCCATGTTCGCAATCTCATGATCGCGGCCCCTCTCGGTCAGAGGGCCACCATTCAGGGCGACGGTGTTACCTTTGCCGCTCTGACTGTCGACTCGTCGACCGGCATATACCTGTACGGCCTCAACATCACCGGAGCCGGTAGCGATGGTATGAATGTAGGTATGGGCGGTGAGGTACGGGTGGACACCTGCACGTTCCTGAACAACCCGGGCAACGGAATGTCGGTGGGGGATAACTCGTCGGTAGAGATCTTTTCCGCCTCTTTCACCGGAAATAACAGAGGCATCAACATCATCTCGAATGGAATCGTGGACCACGCCAGTTGGGCCTTGGGTTCGGTCATGATGTCGGCCAACGCAAATTCTGGACTCTGGTTAAGCGGTGGGAGATACTCGACCGGCGGCAACACGACCATTCAAAACAATGGATTTTCAGCGACGACCGTGGACGATGGCTTCGGAACGTTAGTGCTCGGCGCCGGACAAGTACAGTTCGGGAACTACGCTGGCCCGAATCTGATCACCGGAAATCGCTCCGGCGGTGCGTCGCTGGGCGAGAATGCAGAAGTATCGTTCTGGGGTGGGACCAACACCGTCACCAACAATGGCGCGACTGGCATCAAGGCTCAGTTCGGCGGTCAACTCACACTGTTCGGCAACGTCGAAGTCAGCGGACACGCGACCTTCGGCCTGGATATCTCGTCCAGAAGTCAGGCTCGGATCGATGCCGGTGTGGCCCCGAACGTCATACACAACAACGGAACTGGTTCCGTCCCGGTTCGTGCCGGCATTCGTGTGGATGGAAATTCTCAATTGCTGCTTATCGGCCCCAACCAGATCGTGCAGAACGGCGGTCCGGGCGTGCTGGGCGACATCAACTCGAGCATGGATGTTTCCGGCGCCACGATTTCGGGCAACCAGGCGGAAGGCATTCGACTGCTGCACGCGAGCGTTCTCGATCTCGGGTCTGGGATGAGTTTCAGCGCCAACGGCGGAGCTGCTCTTACCTGCGATAGCACCTCGCTCCTAGTGACAGCCAACAACACGCATCAGTGCGTCAACACCTCGATCTCCGATTTGATTGTGCACGAGGCCATAGAGTCAGCACCAGTTCTTCCCGACTTCAAGGGCAAAATGGCGGAGTATGAGCGGTACCGTAAGCTCATTCCGCGTCCGCGCAGCTGATCAATCATCGATGGCGTATTCGGATCGGCCGGGCACTAGGAATTCAATTTTTCCAAGGCCCTGCCGATCCCTTCACCAAACTCTTCCTGCGGCGTGATCAAGCTCAGCACCAGATATCCATCGCTCGGGAAATCATAGAAGTGTCCCGGATGCACCAGCACCCGTCTCTCTTGCACCAACTCAATCGCCAACTCCTCATCCGACCGTGTTATCGGAACCCGCAACACCGCATACCATCCGCCCTCCACGTTCAGCCGTTGGCACGACTCTTGCTTTGCAAGCTGCCGGTCTAGTTCAGCAAGATTTCCCTTCACCCGCTCCAACAATTGCCGCTGAATGCTTTTTCTCTGATCCAATAAAACCGGCACCGCCCACTGCACCGGCGCATTCATCGACAAATAAGTGTCCGCGATTACTTCCAGCCGTCCGATCGCCGCGTCAACAATACTCGCAGGACCGCTTGTTACTACCCACGCCACTTTCATCTGTGGCAATGCCGAAATCTTCGAAAGCCCGCTCAACGTAAACGTCAGCACATCTTGGTTCTCAACGAAACTAGCGCGAGGCAAAGCCGATGTGGAGACAGCCGCCCTCGGGTGTCCGGCCGAGCGAAGCTCGACAGCGCCGCCTGCAGCACCGCTAAGCTCGTAATCCAGAAACACCTCATCCACAATCAATGCCAGCCCATGCACCCGGCAAAACGCATTCAACGACTCCATCTCTACCGCCTGCACATACGACCCCGTTGGATTATTCGGATGCACCACCACCACGCCTCGTGTCCTCTCAGTCACCGCCTTTTCCAGCGTGGGAAAATCCATCTGCCACCCATGGTCATAAATCAGCGGATACGGCACCAGTTTCACATCCTGCAAATCGGCCAGAAACTCAAACAACGGGTAGCTCGGCTTCGGCACAAGCAGTTCATCTCCCGCATTACACAGCAGTTTGAAAACGTACGAATACCCCTCACTCGTACTCGTAGTGAGAACGATCCTCTCTGGAGAGACATTGCTCGCAACGTCTCTTTCACCACGAGCAGCCTGCTCGCGGTAATAGCCAGCCACAGCCTCCCGCGCCTCGAGCAACCCCTTCGACTGGGGATCGTAATCCAACGCCAGCGCCGACCCCAGCGCCCCCAGGATCGCCTGCGAGTCATAGACCAATCCTGCTCTTGTGGGATTTGAAACCGTCAAATCCAGAATCTTTGCCCCCGCTGCGCGCACCTCCTCCACCGCCTGCGTAAACCGGTTCTGCGCCAGCTTCCAGTTCGTTCGATCAGAAAACATGGGTGGATTCTATGCGATAAGGGGCTTCACTCGATAGGCGCGGGAGCACGCAAAGGAAGTCAAAGGCAGGCACGGCGTTTCCAACGCGAGGATCCTATCCAAAAAAATAATGGCGTCCCAAGGGACGCCTGAAACTCGCCACAACTCTCGCTACGCCTGTGGTTTGCGGAACTGCTGGGTCAAAAGCGCCGGATCCCGGCGGCTCATATCATCCTGCACGCCGCTCTTGTCGAGGTTGGGCCAGTCGCGGATCCCTACCGCCGGACACGTCAAACCTGAGCCTGCCGTCCGCAGCAATTGCCTTAAAGTCTGCACACCGTAGAAAAGCCCCTCACCGCTGTTCGCCGCAACCACCACCTTGGAACTGTCGGAAAACAGCAAATATCCTTGCTCGCCCACCT
>Ga0207664_10000933_pt1 | contig 19646 bp, 22 predicted proteins | sample LARL83metaG_FD_184349 | JGI IMG/M metagenome (GOLD analysis project Ga0207664, IMG submission 184349) | Corn, switchgrass and miscanthus rhizosphere microbial communities from Kellogg Biological Station, Michigan, USA - LAR L8-3 metaG... | ecosystem: Host-associated > Plants > Roots >... | reverse complement strand
GGGCGGCATCGGCGCAGCTCAGATCGTGCGCGGCGCCCTACGCCGCGGCGGAACGCGGGGCGGGACAGCCCTCATCGTCGCCGGCGCTGCGCTCGCCGTCGCGGGCCTCGCGTGGGTACCGGCGCTCGGCTATCTGGAAGCGCTCGCGCTTCCGGCGATCGCCGCGCGGCTTCGGCGGCGGGCGCCCGAGACGTATGCCGGGCTGCGCACGCTCGCCAAGGACTGACGGTGTCAGACACGGAAACCGGTGTCTGACACCGGCGTGACGTGAAGAAGAAGCTCGTCCTGATCGTCGTCGACGGGATGACGCCGGAGGCGTTCGAACGCGCAGCGGAGGGCCGCGCGCCCGCCCTCGCGTTTCTCGCAGCGCACGGCGACTACCGCCGGGGCACGTCGGTATTCCCGTCCCTGACGCCGGTGTGCCTGTCGTCGATCGCGACCGGCGCCGGCCCGGACGTCCATCACATTCCGCATCTCGTCTGGTGGCATCGAGGCGAGCAGCGCATCGTCGAGTACGGATCCTCGTTCTCTGCGCTGCGTGCGGCCGGCATCGCGCAGTCGATCACCGACACGATCTACAACATGAACCAGCAGCATCTCTCCGCCGGCGCGACCACCGTGTACGAGGCTCTCGACGACGCCGGCCTTGTCTCCGCGGCGGTGAACATCACCTGCTATCGCGGCCGCACGCGCTACCTCCCCACGCTCCCGTGGGTGACGAAGCCCGCCTACGGGCCGAAGCGGTTCTACTTCTACGGGCTGTTCGAGTCCGACCAGACCGGCGCGCCGTTCGCCGTGCGCAGCCGCGCGGGCGGGTCGACGGACGCGTATGCGTCCGCGGTCGGGCGCTGGCTCGTGACGCGCGACGGCTTCGACTTTCTCGCGTACTACCTCTCCGACTTCGACTACTCGTCGCACGTGCACGGCCCGGAGGGCGCGGAGGACGTCGCCCTGGCGCGCACCGATGCCGCGGTCCAGAGCCTGCTCGACGCCGCCGGTGGCGGGGATGCGTTCCTCGAGCGCTATGCGGTCGTGCTCCTGTCCGACCATGGGCAGACGACCGTCGAGCGGACGGCGCAGCTGCAGGCCCCCTTCGCCGGGCTCGAGCACGACGTCGTCGTCACCGCCTCGAATCGGTCCGGTCAGCTCTACCTCCGCCGGACCGCGCTCGTCGATGCCGGCACGCTGGCCGAGCGGCTCGACGGCCAGGCAGCGGTCGAGGTGACGCTCCGCCGCGAGGGAGTCGACGCGGTCGCGCGGCGCGCGGGCGAGGAGCTCCGCTTCCGCCCGGACGGCGACGGCTGGGCGACCACCGGGGACGCGGGCATCCTCGACCAGCCCGACGCGCTCGCCCGATCGTGGGCCGCGCTCGCGAACCCGAACGCCGGGGAGCTGCTCGTCTCCGCCGCGGAGGGCTGGGAGTTCACCGACCTCGGCGGCCGCCATCACGCGGGCGGCGGCAGTCACGGCTCGCTCGTGGCCGGCGACTCGACGGTTCCGGTGCTCACGATCGGCATGGACGCGGACATCCGCCGCATCACCGACGTCACTCCCGCCGTGCGCAGGTTCTTCGGCGTGGACGTCGCCGCCGATGCTCGCTGAGCGCCGGGCGATGGTCGAGCGTCAGCTGCGCGCGCGCGGAATCGCGGACGAGCGTGTGCTCGCCGCCATGGAACGTGTCCCGCGCGAGCTCTTCGTTCCTCCGGAGCTGCTCAGCCGCGCATACGACGACGCGGCGCTCCCGATCGGCGACGGACAGACGATCTCGCAGCCGTACATGGTCGCGCGCATCTGCGAGGAGCTTGCGCTACGCGGCGCCGAGCGCGTGCTCGACGTCGGTACCGGCTCCGGCTACCAGGCGGCCGTCCTTGCCGAGCTCGCAGCCGAGGTGCACTCGATCGAGCGGATCGCCGGCCTTGCCGGCCGCGCGCGCGAGTGTCTGTCCGCCGCGGGATACGGCGCGCGCGTGAGCGTGCACGTCGGCGACGGCAGCCGCGGCTTGTCCGAGCACGCGCCGTGCGCCGCGATCGCGGTTGCGGCCGCCGCGCCGAGCCTCCCGGAGGCGCTGTACGAGCAGCTCGACGTCCGCGGCCGGCTCGTCGTCCCCGTCGGCGACAGGGCGGAGCAGCTCCTCCAGGTGATCGTGCGCACGCCGGAAGGGCCGGCGGTGCTCCGCACCGTGCCCTGCCGCTTCGTTCCCCTCATCGGCGACGGGGGCTTCGAGGGCGACTGATCGGCCGCGTTTGCCCAGCGTCCCTCGGGATAGGAAGGATGTCGCCATGGGGTCCCTCTCCGCAGCCGGCCTGGTCGGCGCTCCGGTTCGTTTGCACGGCATCCTGCTCGGACGGCCCATCGACCTCCTCCTCGACGCGATCGGCCAACGCGTGCTCGGATTCGTCGTGGAGAGTGGTGACGAGGCGCCGCGGTTCCTGCCCTTCGCCGCGTCGCAGCCGTCCGACCATGTCATCGCCGTCGGTTCCGCGCTCATGCTGCTCGACGACGTCGGCTTCTACCGCAAGCGGTGCGTGTCGTTCCGGGCGCTCGTCGGTACACAGGTCGAGCAAGAAAGCGTCGCTGTGGGCACTCTGATCGACATGCACGTCGATAGCACCGGGGCCGTCACCGAGCTCGAGGTCGAGAACGACGGGCTTCGGCACCGCGTTGCCGCGGGCACCGCGAAGCTCACCTCCGCCGCCGCCACGGCCGCCTGAGCGATGGTCGCCGTCGCGCTCGCGCTCCGCGCCCGGGACAACTGGACGCAGCTGGCGAAGTTCTGCGTCGTGGGAGCGATCGGCTACCTGATCAACCTCGGTGTCTATGCCGCGCTCCTGCACGCAGGCCTCCACTTTCTCGTCGCGGCAACCGGATCGTTCCTCGTCGCGGTCACGAGCAACTACACCTGGAATCGCCTCTGGACGTTCCGCGATCGACGGCGCGGCGTGGCGGAGCAGGGCCTGCGCTTCTTCGCGGTCTCGCTCGCGTCTCTCGGCGCCAACCTGCTCGTGCTCGACCTCTTCATCTCGCTCGGCGCCGGCAAGCTCGTCGGCCAGGCGACGGCGATCGTCGTCGTCACGCCGCTGAACTTCGTCGGCAACAAGCTCTGGTCGTTCCGGCGCCTCCAGTCCGTTTGACGATCTAGCCTTGGCGGCGTTGGCTCGCCGTCTCTTCGTCGTCGGTGTGTGTGCGTTGGCGTTCGTGCCTGTCGCGCGCGCCTCGTCGACGGTGACTGCGCCTTCGTTCCGGCTGTCGCGAGTGGGGCGCGAGTGCCGGCGGAGCAGATGGACTTCCGCCACCGGGCGGCCGTTCCGTCGGCGGGTTAGATCTCGATACGCAGGAGCTCGATGCGCTCCGCGCGCCCGTCGTCGGTGCAGTCGACGACGACGCCCTCGATGCGGACACCCCCTTCGGCCGGCTGGAAGCGGACGGGGAGGCGCGTGCGCATGCGGCGGATGGCGAGCTCTGCGACGACGCCGATGACCGAGTCGTGCGGGCCGGTCATCCCCGCGTCGGTGACCGCCGCGGTCCCGGCCGGGAGGATGCGCGCGTCGTTCGTCTGCACGTGCGTGTGCGTCCCGATGACGGCGGTCACGCGTCCGTCCAGCCAGCGCGAGAGCGCCATCTTCTCGCTCGTGGCCTCCGCGTGGAAGTCGACGACGACGACGGGCGCCTGCGCGCGTGCCCGGTCGACGAGCTCGTCCACGATCTCCCACGGAGAGACGGCCGCGTCGACGAAGAGGTTTCCGAGGATGTTGATCACACCGACGGCGACGCCGTTGCGAGCCTCGACCACGGCGAGGCCGCGGCCCGGTAGCTGGGAGCCCGCGTTCGCGGGACGGATGACGCGCTCGCTCGTCGCGAGATACGCGCCGATGCCGTCGCGCCGGAACGCGTGGTTGCCGAGGGTGATCACGTCCGCGCCCGCGGCGAGCAAGCGGTCGGCGAGGCGGCCGGTGATGCCGGCACCGTCTGCGACGTTCTCTCCGTTGACGATGCAGACGTCGGCGTCGAGCTCGTCGCGCAGCCCGCGCAGCCGCTCCTCGACTGCGAGGCGGCCGGGCGCGCCGAACACGTCTGCGAGGAAGAGGAGTCTCAGTTGAGCGCCAGCGCTGCGGAAGGACGAACTTCGACGGAGACGTGATCGCCCGCGTCGTTCGTGTAGCGCGCGAGTGCCTGGCGCTCGACGCGCGACAGGTCGATCACCGTTCCGACCTTCGTGCGTCCGCTGACGACGTCGTTGCCGACACGCAGCGCGGCGTCCGGGCGAAGCTGCGTGAGCGTGACGACGAGCGACGGCGAGTTCTGCGGCTGGATGTCGATCTGCGATCCGAACCGATGCCCCGCGACGACGAACGGCGCGATGCCGACGACGACGCCGTCCACGGGCGAGTACACGTCGGTTCCCGGTGACGCGCCGACGTCGAGCGCTGTGAGCGATCCGCCGTCCAGCCGGTACCAGATCGGATGCCCGCCCGAGCCGCCGAAGACCGCATGGAACACGCGCTGGACGACGCCCTCGTTGCCCTGGCGGCCGAGCGGCGCGAGCGTGAGCGCTCCGTCGTTCGCCGAGTGGTACCCGATCGCGGTCGTCTGACTCTGCGTGATCGGCATCTGCAGCCGAAGCGGGCCGCGCACGGCGACGATCTGCGGGTACGGCTGCGTCGCGCTCGCGATCGAGCGATCCACCGAGAGCCGTGCGACGTCGTTCGACGCCCCTCCACCGAATGCGGTGAGAGCGAGGGCGACGACGAGGACGACGGCGAGCAGGATGAGCAGCGCGAACCGACGGGCTCGGCGCGCCGCGCGCACCTCCCGCCGTTCGACGCGCCGCCTCCTGCTGGGACGCGAGGACGGCATGTCGAGCGGCACCGTATCGGACGGCAGGGGCTCGTTCAACCGCGGTTCCACCCAGTCGAGGGCCAGAGCTCCCTCCGTCCAGTCCCAGGAATCCCGCCGAATCCGCCTGACCTCCGCGATACCATCGCTCGCATGGCGCCTGGCCCCGCGAGGATCGAGATCCCGCGCTGGGTGCAGCTCGTGGGGCTGCCTCTGCTGCTGTTGTTCGTGTGGGTGGTGGCGGGAGCGGTGCGTCACGCGGTGTTCCTCTTCCTCGTGGCGCTGCTCATCGCCCTGCTCCTCAACCCGCTCGTTCGCGGACTGGGACGGGTCTGGATCCCGCGCGGGCTCGCGGTCGCGATCGTCTACTTGGCGTTTGCAGCAGCGCTCGCACTCGCAGTCCTCGCTCTGGCGACCGTTGTCGTGCAGCAGACACGCACTGCCAGTCACCGGATCGACAACTACTTTACGGTCGTCTCCGGACAAACGAAGGAGACGGGCGCGAATCACGATCTCGCGCGGCTGCAGCGTTGGCTCGACGGGCATCACCTGAAGCAGGTCCACGTCGAGAAGAGCGGCACGAAGTTCCTCGACTCGATCGGGACGAAGGACGTCGAGAAGTACACGACGAAGGCACTCAACTGGGCGGAGGGTGCGGGACTCGCCGTCGTCTCGCTGCTCTTCAGCGCGCTGCTCGTCGTCGTCGTGTCCATCTACATGCTGTTGGACATGCCGCGGCTGAAGTCGAGCGTCGACCGTCGCTTCCCGCCGCACCCGGGAAGCGAGCCCTTGATCGAGCGCATGGAGCGGGCGATCGCGAGCTACGTCAAGGGGCAACTCCTCCTCTCGCTCATCATCGGTGCGAGCTCGGGCCTCGGCGTCTGGATACTCGGCATGACCGGCGCACTACCCCACGGTGGCAAGTACGCGTTGCTCTTCGGCGCGTGGGCGGGGGTGACGGAGCTCATCCCGTACGTCGGCCCGTGGCTGGGCGCGCTTCCCCCCGTGCTGTACGCGCTCGTGACGCATCCGATCGCGGCGCTGTGGGTCGCGCTCCTCTACCTCGGCATCCAGCAGCTCGAGGGGCATCTCGTGGTGCCGAACGTGATGGGCCGCTCGCTGCGGTTGCATCCACTGCTCGTCATCTTCGGGCTGCTTGCCGGCGCCGAGATCTACGGGTTCCCCGGGATCCTCGTGTCCTTGCCGCTCCTCGCCGCCGGCCGTGCGGCGTGGGAGTTCTTCGCGGAGCGCATCGAGTTGCAGAAGTGGGACAGCGCGTCTCCCGTGGCGGTCGACGTAGAGGTCGTTCCGCCCGAGAGCCCGCCCGTCGTCACGTGACCGCACCGCTCCTGCGCGCACTGCGCGTGGCGCGCCGCTACGGCGCCGTCGAAGCGCTCGCGCCGACGGACCTCGAGCTCCTGCCCGGCGAGGCGGTCGCGCTCGTCGGCCCGAACGGCGCCGGCAAGTCGACCCTGCTCGGCATCCTCGCCGGCGCGATCGAGCCCGGCGAGGGCGCGATCGAGACGCACGCGCGCATCGGGTGGGTCCCACAGAGGCCGGCGCACTACTCCCGGCTCTCCGCGCGCGAGAACCTCGAGCTGTTCGCCCGGCTCGAGAACGTCCCCGATCCGCGCGCCGTTGCGCTGCAGATGCTCGAGCGGTTCGGCCTACCGGCGACGAGACGGCCGTCGGGCGAGCTCTCCGTCGGCAACCGCCAGCGCCTGAACGTCGCGCTCGCGCTGCTCGGCGAGCCGCGCGTGCTGCTGCTCGACGAGCCAACCGCCGCGCTCGACCCCGGCCAGCGGCGGCGCGTGTGGGAGGTGGCGGACACGCTTCGCGCGGAAGGTGGCGCCGTCTGCTTCGCAACGCAGAACCTCGAGGAGATCGAGCACGCGAGCCGCACGATCGTGCTGCAGGGCGGCCGCGTCGTCTCGCTCACCGTCGAGGAGATCTTCGGATGAGCGCAGTGTGGTTGTTGCTGCGCAAGGACCTGCGCGTCCTGCGCCGCTCGCCGCTCCTGCTCGGTGCGCTCGTCGCGTATCCGATCGTGATCGCGCTGCTCGTCGGGCTCGTCGCCGGTTACGCGAGCTCGAAGCCGCGCGTCGCGTTCGTCGACGAAGACAACCTTCCGCAGGTCGTCGCGGTCGCGGGGCACCGTTTCCACATCCAGACGGTGATCGACGACGTCGCCAGGCAGGTGACCCTCGTGCGCCTCTCCGGGGCCGAGGCGGCGCGCGAGCTGGCCGACGGCAAGGTGGTGGCGACGATCACCGTCCCGCCCGGGTTCCTCGGCGACCTGGAGACGACGGTCGTCAGCCCGCACCTGATCCTCGAGACCGGAAGCGGCGGCCTCGCGCCGCGCGTCACGCAGCAGGTGCAGTCGCTCGTGTACCAGCTGAACCAGAAGCTGCAGGGCGGCTATATCGAGGCCAACCTCGCGTTCGTCCGGCTGCTCCTCCACGGCGGCAACGGGAAGTTCCTCGGCCGCCGGTTCAACGTTCTCGGGCTCGACCGGACCGAGCACGAGCTCGCACTGCTCCCGCCCGGCAAGCGCGTTGCGACGATCGCGAACTTCGTGCGCCAGGCGAAGGAAGGCCTCGCACAGACCGGTGACGCGCTGCGCGCGACCGCCAATCCGATCACGCTGAAGCAGGCGCCCGCACACGGGCGCACGTGGCTGCTCTCCGCGCAGGTGCAGTCGTACGGGATCGCGGTGACGGTGACGTTCCTCGCGCTGCTGCTCGCCGCCGGAGCGACGGCCGCGGAGAGGGACGAAGGGACGATCGGCCGGCTGCGCCGCGGGCTCGTGTCGCTCGGGCAGCTCGTGTGGTCGAAGGTCGCGCTCGCCGCGGTCGTCGGCGTCGTCCTCGGCGCTGCGATCGCGATCGTGTTCGGCATCGTGGTCGAGATCGGAGGCGTCACCGGCGGCGAACCGTGGGCGCGCCTGCCGCTGCTCCTCGCCGGCGTGCTGCTCGCGGCCGGTGCGGCCGGCGCGGCGGGCGCGCTGCTCGGAGCGCTCGCGCGCGAGGCGCGCACGGCGTCGCTTCTCGCCGTCCTCATCGTCCTGCCGGTCGTGTTCCTCGGCCTGGTGCCCCGTGGCGCCGTGCCGGCTGCGTACTGGGTGAGCCTCTTCCTGCCGTTCGCGCACGCGGTCCGGTTCTTCGGCGCCGCGCTGTACGCGACGAGCCCGTGGCATGCGGTCGGCGTCGAGGCGGCCTGGCTGGCCGGCATCGGCGCGGCCTCATGGGCGCTCGCGCGCATCGGCGCGCGTACTCTTTCCGCATGAGCTCGTTTCCCGAGGTCCGGCTCCGGCGCTTCCGCCGCACCGGCGGGCTCCGCGGCCTCGTCCGCGAGACCAGGCTCTCGCTCGACCAGTTCGTCATGCCGCTCTTCGTCGCTCCGGAGGCTCTGCGCGACGAGGCGCTCCCGGCAATGTCCCGCTGGACGGTCGAGGGCCTGCTCCGCGAGGTCGACGAGCTCGTCCGCGTCGGCGTGCGCGCCGTGATCCTCTTCGGGATCCCGGCCGAGAAGGACGATGAGGCGTCCGGCGCCTGGGAGGACGACGGGATCGTCCAGCAGGCGCTGCGCGCGCTCCGGCCCGAGTTCCCCGACCTCGTTCTCGTCACCGACGTCTGCCTGTGCGAGTACACGTCGCATGGGCACTGCGGCGTGGTCGTCGACGGCGAGGTGCACAACGACCGCAGCCTCGAGCTGCTCGCGCGCACCGCGGTCAGCCACGCGGAGGCCGGCGCGGACGTGATCGCGCCGAGCGACATGATGGACGGACGCGTCCTCGCGATCCGCGAAGCGCTCGACGATCACGGATTCGAGTCGGCGCCGATCCTCTCGTATGCGGCGAAGTACGCCTCGGCGTTCTACGGCCCGTTCCGCGAGGCGGCCGGATCGGCTCCGTCGTTCGGCGACCGCCGCGGATATCAGATGGATCCCGCGAACGTGCGCGAGGCGCTGCGCGAGTGCGAGCTCGATCTCGAAGAGGGCGCGGACGCGCTCATCATCAAGCCGGCGCTGGCGTATCTCGACGTCATCCGCGCCGCGCGCGAGGCGTTCGACGCGCCGATCGCGGCCTACAACGTGTCGGGCGAGTACGCAATGGTGAAGGCGGCGGCGCGCGGAGGCTGGCTCGACGAGCGACAGGCCGCGCTCGAGTCGCTGACGGCGATCAGGCGCGCCGGCGCCGATCTCATCATCAGCTACTGGACCAAAGACCTTCCCGCGTGGCTCTGACCACGCGCTCAGACCTCTACCGGCGCGCGCTCGAGCTGATTCCCGGCGGCGTCAACTCGCCCGTCCGCGCGATGCGGGCGGTCGGCCTCGACGAGCCGCTGTTCGTCGCCCGCGGAGAGGGCGCTTACCTCGAGACGGCGGACGGCGCGCGCTACCTGGACTGGGTGATGTCGTGGGGGCCGCTCATCTTCGGGCACGCGGACGCGGAGACGGTCGAGGCTGTGCGCGAGGCCGCGCTGCGCGGGACGAGCTTCGGCGCGCCGACGGAGGCCGAGGTCGAGCTCGCCGCCGAGATCGTCGACGCGGTCCCCTCGGTCGAGCGCGTGCGGCTCGTCTCGTCGGGCACGGAGGCGGCGATGAGCGCCCTCCGGCTCGCGCGCGCGTTCACAAAGCGCGATCGCATCCTCAAGTTCGCCGGCTGCTACCACGGCCACGCGGACGCGTTGCTCGCGAGCGCGGGCTCCGGCCTCGCGACGCTCGGCATCCCCTCCACGCCGGGCGTGCCGACAGCTGTCGCTGCGGACACGATCGTCTGCCCGTACAACGATGCCGAGGCGGTCGCCGCCGCTGTGCTGCGCTACGGCGAGGGGCTCGCAGCCATCGTGGTCGAGCCGGTGGCCGGGAACATGGGGGTCGTTCCACCGGAGCCGGGATTTCTCGAGCTGCTGCGCGCACTGTGCGACGCATCCGGTGCGCTGCTCGTGTTCGACGAGGTGATCAGCGGCTTTCGCGTGGCGCGCGGCGGCGCGCAGGAGCTGTACGGGATTCGGCCCGACCTCACCATCCTCGGCAAGATCGTCGGCGGCGGGCTGCCGCTCGCTGCGTTCGGCGGCCGCGCGGACGCGATGGATCTGCTCGCGCCGTCGGGCCCCGTCTACCAGGCGGGGACCCTGTCCGGGAATCCGCTCGCGACCGCGGCGGGCCTGTCCGTGCTGCGCCGCCTGCGCGACCCGGGCGTGTACGACGAGCTCGAACGCAGGTCGGTGCGCCTCGCCGAGGGCCTCTCTCCGTTCGGCCGCGTGCAGCGTGTGGGCGCGTTGCTCACGCTCTTCCAGACGGACATCCCTGTGCGGAACTTCGAGGACGCCCAGCAGTGCGACACGGACCGGTACGGCGAGCTCTTTCGGCGCCTTCTCGCCAACGGGATCTACGTCGCACCGTCGCAGTTCGAGGCGATGTTCGTCTCGCTCGCGCACACCGACGACGACATCGACAGGACGATCGCGGCGTGTGGGACGCGATAGCCGACGGCGCCGCCGGCGAAAGCGCACTGTGGCAGCAGGCGCTTCGTCCTGAGCACGAGCGCAAGCTCGTCTCGGTCTTCTCCCCGCTCGCCGACCCGCGGTTCGCGTTGGGCCTCGAGACGATCTACGAGGGATACCTGACGCACTACGGGACGTCGCGCCTCTTTGCTCCCGGAGATCCCGACGTCGCGCTGCTGCTCGGCGACTACCTGTACGCGCACGGGCTCGTGCGCGTCGCCGAGTTCGGCGAGACGGACGCGGTCGCCGACCTGTCCGAGCTCATCTCGCTCTGCAGCCAGCTCCGCGCCGAGGACGCCACCGGAGACGGCCCGTTGTGGGCCGCGAGCGCCGCGCTCCTGGGTGCCGGACCGCAGCTGGACGAGGCCCGCGCGGCGCTGCGGCTCCGCGGCGACGCCGGCCCGCTCGAGGCGGCGGCGCGCGAGGCCGCCGGCGACGCGGCCGTTGACGAGGCGCTCGCCGTGCACGCCGCACTACGGTAGGTTTTCGCCGTGCTGCACCTGCTCGCCGTGGAGACCGCCGCCGAAGAGGGCAAGAAGACGGTCCTCGTCATGCTCGCGGTCGGCCTCATCTTCGTCGCGGTGATCGCGCTCGGCGAGCTGACGCACTGGCTGCGCCACCGCCGCTAGGCCGGCGCCGGCGCTCCGAAGAAGTCTGCGATCGAAACGGTGCCGGCGACCGTGCCGAGAAATTGGCTCGTCCGGTCCGGGTCGTCGCGCAAGGAGACGAACAGCTCCTGCTGCTCCGGCGACGGCGATGCGAGTGCAGCGAACTCCCACGTCAGCTCGTAGAGCGGACGCGAGTGCGCGTCGCGCGCGCGCTCGTAGCCGGCGAGCGCGTCCTCGAGCGGCTTCGCCCGGCGGAGGCCGGCGTCGAGCGCGTCGGCGAGGAGCTCGGCATCGCGGAACGCATCGCTGATCCCCTGCGCCGTGATGGGATCCTTGTGGTAGCCCGCGTCACCGACGAGCGCCCAGCCACGCCCGTACGGCTTGCGGTACCAGAACGGTAGGTCGCCGATCCCGTAGAAGCGCTCGGCACGCTCGCCGGCTGCAAGCCGCTCGGCCAGTGACGGCGCGAGCTGCAGCGCGTCGTGGAAGCTGCGCTCGATGTCGGCTCGCACGGCCGCGAACTCCTCCTTCGGCCAGAAGACGATCACGATCCGAAGACCGTCGTTCGTCGCGGCGCCTCCCATCACCATCCGGCCTTCGCGCGGGCACAGCTCGACGTGGCCGGAGTCCACCCCGCCCCAATAGGTGTAGTAGGCGCACGTCCGCCCCGGCCGCGCGTCGGTCGTCGGCGCCTGCACGGCGTGCGCGACGAAAGAGTTGCGGCCGTCGGCCCCGACGACCACGCGGGCTCGTTCGGTCCGAGCTCCGCTGCGGATGCCGATCACGGCACCGTCCTCGAACACGAGCTCGTCGATCGGGAAGCCGGTACGCACCTCGGCGCCAGCTTCTGCCGCCGCGTCGAGCAGGATCGAGTCGAGGGCGGTGCGGCGCGGTGCGTACGCATCGGCGACATCTCCCGCCGGCGCTACCGGCGCGCTCAGCGCGAACGGGCCGACGTCGAGCGTCGTCCAGCGCTGCGCCGGTGAACCGGATGCGATCACACGGTCCAACAGACCCCAGTCCCGGAGCCGCGCGACGCCGGGCTGGTGGATGTAGTGGGTCGAGAGGGTGTCGCTCGGGAAGCTCGCGCGGTCGACGAGGAGAACGCGGTGGCCCTTCCGGGCGAGGAGCATGGCGGTCGGCGAGCCGGCGGCCCGCGCTCCGACGATGATGGCGTCGTACATGTCCGACCTCCTCCTGTAAACTATGGAATGTAGTTAATCTAAACTACGAACCACAGTTTTGTCAAGCCGCGACGACCTCACTCTCTTCTCCTACGAGATGCTCGCCCTCGTCGGCCGCGGCGGCGCGGGCCCACACGACCTGCGCCGCATGGCCAAGCAGGGACGATTCCTCGCCTGGGCGGGAGAGAGCCAGTACTACGTCGAGCCGAAGCGCCTCGCGAAGCTCGGCTATCTCGCGGCCCGGAAGGAGCCGGGCCGGACGCGGGAGCGGACGGTGTACACGCTCACGGACAAGGGCCTCGAGGCCCTGCGCGAGTGGGCGCGGACGCCGGTCGGCTTCACGCCGTTCAAGAGCGACGCGCTCATCCGGCTGCTGGCGACCGACCTCGTCGGCGAAGAAGCCGTGCGAGCCGGATTTGCGGGAATGCGCGACGATCTCGAGGACATGCGTGCGCGCGTCCGCGAGACGGCCGACCGCGCAAAGGCGCTACCGCACCGAGAGAAGTACCTCAACCTCGGCCTCGAGTTCGTGGAGGGCCTCATCGACCTCTACGAGGAGTTGCTCGAGAAGGTCGAACGCTTCGCGTAAATAGACTCGTCGCGTGGCGATTCGCGACCTCCGCGACTGGATCGCGCTGCTCGAGCACGAGGGCGAGCTCGTCCGCATTGCGGCCGAGGTCGATCCCGATCTCGAGATCACGGAGATCGTCGACCGCACGGTGAAGGCAGGCGGGCCTGCGCTCCTCTTCGAACGCCCGAAGGGCTCGGAGCACGCGCTGCTCATCAACCAGTTCGGGACCGAGCGGCGCATGTGCCTCGCGTTCGGCGTCGAGAAGCTCGACGACGTGGCGCGCAAGGTCGCCGACGTGCTCGAGATGCAGCCGCCGATCGGGCTCGTGCAGAAGGTCCGCAGCCTGCAGAAGCTCAAGTCCATCTCCGACTCGCTGCCGCGCACCGTGCGCAGGGGCGCGTGCCAGGAGGTCGTGCTGCGCGGGGACGAGGTCGACCTCGGGTTGCTCCCGATCCAGCGCTGCTGGCCCGGCGATCCGGCGCCGTTCATCACGCTTCCCGCCGTCATCACGCGCGACCCGCGCGACGGCACGCGCAACGTCGGCATGTATCGCATGCAGGTGGTCGACCGTGCGACGACGTTCATGCACTGGCAGATCCACAAGGACGGGCGCGCCGACTGGCTGGCGAGCGACGGTCGCATCCCGGTCGCCGTCGCGCTCGGCCTCGATCCGATCACCGCGTACTCCGCGAGCGCGCCGCTTCCGAAGCACGTCGACGAGCTCATGCTCGCCGGCTTCCTCCGCGGCGAGCCCGTCGAGCTCGTCCGCGGAGTGACCGTCGATCTCGAGGTCCCGGCGAACGCGGAGATCGTGCTCGAGGGCTACGTCGCCAAGGACGAGCTGGGCGAGGAAGGGCCGTTCGGAGATCACACCGGCTACTACACGGCGGCCGAGGCGTTCCCCGTGTTCCACGTCACCGGGATGACGACGCGGCGCGGCGCGATCTATCCGTCCATCGTCGTCGGCAAGCCGCCGCAGGAGGATGCATGGCTCGGCAAGGCGACCGAACGCATCTTCCTGCCCGCCGTGCGCGCGACCCTGCCGGAGATCGTCGACTACGACCTGCCGGTCGCCGGTGCGTTCCACAATTGCTGCATCGTCTCGATCCGGAAGTCGTTCCCCGGGCAGGCGCAGAAGGTGATGCACGCGCTCTGGGGGCTGGGGATGCTCAGCCTGACGAAATGCATCGTCGTCGTCGACGCCGGGGTGAACGTGCACGACTACGCGGAGGTGCTCTTCTATGCGGGTGCGAACGTCGATCCCGCGCGCGACGTCATCCTCAGCGAGGGGCCGACCGACCACCTCGACCATGCGCCGGGGCGGCAGTTCGTCAGCGGCAAGCTCGGGATCGACGCCACGGCGAAGCTCCCGGAGGAGGGCGCGCGCCCGTGGCCGGAGGAGATCGAGATGACCGCGGAGATCAAGGAGCTCGTCGACCGGCGCTGGGCCGAGTACGGGTTCGGCGCGCAGAGGACACCCCGATCAGGTTGAATCAGGCCGGATGCGCGAGGAGGGGATGACACCGGGGCCGCCCGAGCACGGCCCGTCGCCCACGCTCTGGCCGCTCGGCTTCGCCGTCGGCATCGCCGTCGCCCTCGTCGGCCTGATCGTCGACCCGACGGTGATCGCGTCGATCGGCGCGGCGATCGCGATCGTCTTCGGCTTCCTGTGGGCACGCGACGCGACCACCGAGATGCGCCGGCACGTGCCGATGGTCACGGCCGAGGTGCGCGAGGCGACGCCCGCGGAGGTCGCGGCCGCGCCGGCCGCGGACGAAGGCGAGGCCGCGATGCCGCCGCCGCAGCCGGGTGAGCGCTTCGCACGCAGCCGCTTCCTCGAGGGGGCGACCCTCGGTCTCGGCGGCGTCATCGGCGGCATTCTCACCGTGCCCGTCGCGGGCTTCGCGATCCTGCCCGCGTTCCTCGGGCAGAAGGGCCACAAGGTCGACATGGGACCGGTCAGCGCCTACCCGGTCGGCAAGTGGTTCATCGCGACGTTCATGGTCGACCCCAAGGAGGGCGAGGTCTCGCGGCGGACCGCGTTCGTCCGCAACAACGGCGCGGTGGGCAACAACGTGCCGAGCTTCACCATCATCTCGAACCGTTGCGCGCATCTCGGCTGCCCGGTGCAGGCGAACGGCCCGACGGGCGCCATCCTGGGCGAGAAGAACGTCACGGAGCACACGAAGAACGGCTCGGTTCTCCTGCGCCCGGTCGTCCCGGCCGGCTTCGGCTGCCCCTGTCACGGCGGGCAGTACGACACCGAGGGCAACCGCACCGCCGGCCCGCCCGTGCGCGCGCTCGACCGCTACGGCTTCGAGGTCGACAACGGCCGCCTCGTCCTGCTCAGCACGTTCTCGGTGTCGCACGTCGTCGGCACCGGCGGCCAGGCGAAGATCTACAAGTACAAGTCGGCCGGCCCCGGCGAGCACGTCGACGGGCCCGAGCAGTGGTTCTACCCCCTCAACCCGCCCCACCACTGATGGCGGTCCGGCGCCCGCCCAGCAAGTCCCAAGTCCGCCGCGAGCAGATGCTCGCCGCCGCGACGTATCCGCTCGACTGGCTCGAGGAGCGCAGCGGCCTCGTCGGCGGAGTGCGCTACTTCCTCTTCCGCAAGGTCCCCGCGGACACGAACTGGATGCAGACGCTCGGCTCGGCGACGCTCACGGCGTTCATCGTCCAAGCGCTCACCGGCGTGATCCTCGCGATGTACTACAAGCCGTCTCCGCACGACGCGTACTCGTCGATCCAGAACATCACCGACCACGTGACGCTGGGCTGGCTCGTCCGCGGCATGCACAAGTGGGGCGCGAGCGTCTTCATCATCCTCCTGTTCCTGCACATGGGCCGCGTGTTCCTGTTCGGCGCGTACAAGTACCCGCGCGAGCTGAACTGGATCGTCGGCGTGCTGCTGCTCGTTCTGGGGATGACGGCCGGCTTCACCGGCTATCTGCTCCCGTGGGATCAGACCGCGTACTGGGCGAGCGTCGTCGGCATCAACCTGAACGGCACCGCGCCGTTCCTCGGCCCGTGGCTGGCGCAGTTCCTACGGTCCGGACAGGAGATCAACGGCAACACGTTGTCGCTCTTCTACTCACTGCACATGCTCATCATCCCGGGCGGGATCATCTCGCTCATCACGCTGCACCTGTACCTCGTCATCCGGCTGGGAGTGACGTCGCCGCCGTGGTCGCGTGAGGCGGCAGGAGCCGAAGTCGTCGAAGAGCCGTCCACGCTGCGCACCGGTCTGACGCGCCCCGCTCCGCACGGCGCCTCCGGAGGCAGGGACTGATGGCGGAAGAAAAGCCGAGCCCCCTCGAGGAGCGGCGCGCGGGATTCGCGCGCTACAAGGAGGACGTCAAGAAGCGCGGGAAGCCGTTCTACCCGTACGCGATGTTCCACGACACGGTGATGAGCGTCGTCGTCGTGACGGTGATCGTCGGGCTCGCCGTCATCTGGAAGTGGACGTCGTACGGCCCGCATCACGACGGCCTGCACAAGGGCCTCATCGGACCGGAGTACGCGCCGCCCGCCGATCCGGGCACGGTGAGCTTCGTCCCGCGGCCGGACTGGTACTTCTACTTCCTCTTCTACCTCCTGCGCATCTTCAAGTGGCCGGAGTCGGTGTTCCTCGGGACGATCGGCGTCCCGACCATCGCGCTCATCCTGCTGCTCATGCTGCCGTTCATGGACCTCCGCCGCGAGCGGCGGCCGTCCCGGCGGCCGGTGGCGATGGTCGCCGCGGTGCTCACGATCGTCTCGATGGGGGTGCTGACGTGGAAGGGCGCGACCGCGAAGGAGGCGCTCGCCTCCGAGGTGATCGCGGACGTGCCGACGTGGGTGAGCCAGGAGAAGCTGCCGGCGGCGGCGTTGCCGGGCGCGAAGCTGTTCGCGACCGCAGGGTGTACGGCGTGCCACACCTACCTCGGGACGGGGTCGTCGAACCTGGGCGCCCCTGATCTGACGAACATCGGCACACGGAATCTGGGCATCAGCTTCCAGATCAGGCACCTCCAGTGCCCGTCCTGCGTGAACCCCGGATCGCCCATGCCGAAGTTCGCGAGCCTCGGAAACGAGCGGCTCCACCAGCTCGCCGTCTTCCTCGAAAGCTCCAAAGGGAAGTCCTAGCAGCGACAATCCCCAGGGATGAACATCTTCCTGGGGATCACCGGCGCATCGGGCGCCCCGTACGCCGCGCGGCTGCTCGAAGCGCTGGCCGCGGCCGACTGCGAGATCGGGGTCTGTGCATCGAGCGCCGGCGTCGAGGTGCTCGCCACCGAGCTGTACGGCAATCCCAAGCTGTCTCGCGACGAAACGCTTGCGCGGCTGCTCGAGCACGCTCCCCAGGCGACGCTGTACGAGCCGAACGACTGGAAGGCGCCCTACGCCTCCGGGTCGGCCAAGGTCGACGCGTACGTTCTGTGCCCGTGCTCGATGGGCACGCTCGGGACGATCGCCTCCGGCGCGATGCAGAACCTCATCCACCGGGCCGCGTCGGTCGCGATCAAGGAGGAGCGCCGCCTCGTGCTCATGCCGCGCGAGACCCCGCTCTCGGCCATCCACCTGCGCAACATGCTCACGCTGCGCGAGGCGGGGGCGACCATCCTCTTCCTCGCGCCCGGCTTCTACCACGGAGCCGAGACCGTCGACGATCTCGTCGATTTCGTCGTCGCGCGCGCGCTCGACCAGCTCGGGGTCGAGAACGTCGCCGCGAAGCGATGGGGCCAGTAGTGGTGGAGACCGGACGCCTGCCGGCGGAGGGCGTGGAGCGCATGTTCGACCGCATCGCGCCGGTGTACGACGCCATGAACCGCGTGATGACGGCCGGGCTCGACCGCCGCTGGCGGCGCACCACCGTCGAGGAGGTCGTGCGCAAGGGTGACCGCGTCCTCGACGCGTGCTGCGGCACCGGCGACCTCGCCGTCGCCGCGCGCTCACACGGCGCGGACGTCGTCGGCCTCGACTTCTCGGAGGCGATGCTCGAGCGCGCACGTGCGAAGTCGAGCGAGATCGAGTGGGTGCGCGGCGACGTCCTCGCCTTGCCGTTCGGCGACGCGTCGTTCGACGCGGTCACCGTCGGTTTCGGCATCCGCAACGTCGACGACCTCGAAGCGGGGCTGCACGAGCTGCGTCGCGTCCTCCGCCCGGGCGGCCGGCTCGGCATCCTCGAGATCACGCGCCCGCGCGGCCTCGTCGCGCCGTTCTACCGGCTGTGGTTCGACCGCGTCGTCCCGCTCCTCGGCAAGGTGCTGCCGGGCGGCGCGGCGTACACGTACCTCCCCGCGAGCGTTCGCCGCTTCCCGGGCCCGGAGGAGCTGGCCGCGCTCCTCGCCACGGCCGGCTTCGGCGCCGTGCGATTCCGCCTCTTCGCCGGGGGTATCGTCGCGCTGCACGTGGCGGAGGCGGGTCAGTGACGAGCCTGGCGGAGATCCGGGAGGCCCCCGGCCTCGAGAGCTACCTCGACGCGATCGAGGAGCGGCTCGCGCGCACTGTCGCGTCGCATCCCGGCCTCGTCGCGGCCGTCGGCAACGAGGCGCTCGCGGCCGGCGGCAAGCGCCTGCGGCCGCTCCTCGTCTTCCTGTCCACGCCCGCGGCCGACGAGCCCTCGATCGCGGCCGGGGTCGCCGTCGAGCTCGTGCACATGGCGACGCTCGTCCACGACGACCTCATCGACCGTGCGCACTTCCGTCGAGGCAAGGCCGCCGCGTGGTCGGTGTACGGGCCCGAGGCCGCCCGCGCCACCGGGGACTACCTGTTCGCCCGCGCTTTCGCCGAGCTGACCGCGACCGGCGACGCGGGCTCGGTCGCGATCCTCGCCGACGCCACGCTCTGCCTCGCCCGCGGCGAGGCGCTGCAGCGGACGCAGACGCACGACCCGGCGACGACCGTGGACGCCTACCTGGAGCGCTGCGCGCTCAAGACCGGGAAGCTCTTCGAGGCTGCGTGTCGGCTGGGCGGCGGCCCCGGCGCGTACGGGCTCGCGCTCGGCGTGGCGTTCCAGATCGTGGACGACGTGCTCGACTGCGCGGGCACGACGATCGAGACGGGGAAGATCGCCGGCACCGACCTGCGCGACGGGACCCCGACGCTACCGCTGCTGCTCGCGGCCGAGCAGGACGCGGTCGTTCGCGATGCGCTCGCGGGCGGGCCGCTCGACGGCGCGCTCGTGCGGGTTGCCGCGAGCGGGGCTCTCGAACGGTCGCGCGAGGTCGCGCTCGACTACGCTAATCGCGCCCGCGCGTGCCTCAACGGCCAGCTTCATCGTGACGAGCTCGAGTCGCTGACGCACGCGGTCGTCGACCGAGAGAGGTAGGCACGTTGGCAGTCCTCGACACGCTGGAGACCTTCGCGCCCATTCGGGAGAAGATCGAGGCGGGCGAGCGGCTCGACTTCGAGGACGGCGTGGCGCTGATGGAGTCGGACGACCTCCTCGCGCTCGGCGAGCTCGCCGACCTCGCACGGCGCCTGCGCGGCGGCGGCGACGAGGTCTTCTTCATCCAGAACCTGTACCTCAACCAGACGAACGTCTGCCGCGTGAAGTGCAAGTTCTGCGCGTTCGCGAAGACGCAGAAGCAGGAGGACGCGTACACGCTGACGGCGGACGAGCTCGCAGCCGACGCGGTCGCGATGTACGAGCACGCGAAGTTCACCGAGATCCACTGCGTGAACGGCGAGAACCCGCACGTCGACCTCGAGTTCTATGCGGACGTGCTGCGCAAGCTGAAGGCCGCGCTGCCGGACGTCCATCTCAAGTTCTACACCGCCTCCGAGATCCACCACATGTCCAAGCTCGAGGGCTGCTCGCACGAAGAGGTGCTGCGCGTCCTCAAGGACGCCGGGCTCGGATCGCTGCCGGGAGGCGGCGCCGAGATCTTCGCCGACCGCGTGCGCAAGCTGATCGCGCCCGGCAAGGAGCATTCCGACGAGTGGCTCGACGTGCACG
>Ga0207664_10000932_pt1 | contig 19661 bp, 19 predicted proteins | sample LARL83metaG_FD_184349 | JGI IMG/M metagenome (GOLD analysis project Ga0207664, IMG submission 184349) | Corn, switchgrass and miscanthus rhizosphere microbial communities from Kellogg Biological Station, Michigan, USA - LAR L8-3 metaG... | ecosystem: Host-associated > Plants > Roots >... | reverse complement strand
GCGGGTCCGCGCGGTCTCCTTCCTCGGCGACCATTACCGGTACGAGCTGGACGCCCAGGGGCTGCCCCTCGTCGCGACCAGCCCAAGGCACCTGCCGGGCCCGGATATTTCCGCCCGCATCCCGCCCGGCGCTTGCTGGATCGTGAGCCACGAGGACGGGGCGCGAGTAGCCAAGACAGCCAACGATCGCGCACCGGAGGTAACTGGCGCATGAGCAGCCCTGTAGCACCGATGACGGCGGCGCCGAGCGTATCGCTCATCTTTCCCAGCGGGATGCTCGGATCGGGCATCAGCGCCGAGATGGTCAGCCGCGGCGTCCGGCTCGGCGCGGACGCGATCGCCATCGACGCGGGCTCGACCGACAGCGGCCCGTACTATCTCGGCGCAGGCGAGTCGAAGAGCTCAGCCGCCGCCGTAAAGCGCGACCTGCGGATTCTCCTGATCGCCGCGACGGGCGCCGGGATACCGCTCGTGGTCGGCAGTTGCGGCACCAGCGGGACCGACGCGGGCGTCGACTGGACCGCGCAGCTGTGCCGGCAGATCGCCGAGGAGGAGCGCCTCGGCTTCACCTTGGCGCGGATCTACAGCGAGCTGTCCCGCGAGCAGGTCCTGGAACGGCTCGCCGCGCGGCGGGTCACTCCGCTCGCGCCCAGCGGGCCGCTCGATCCCGAGACCGTCAACGGCTGCACCCACATCGTCGGCGTCATGGGGCACGAGCCGATCGTGGACGCGCTCCGCCACGGCGCCGACGTGGTACTGGCCGGCCGCGCCACCGACACCTCGCTGGTGGCCGCGGTCGCGCTCATGCACGGCCTGCCGCCGGGACCGTCCTGGCACGCCGCCAAGACGGTCGAATGCGGTGACCAGTGCACCACCAGCCCGCGCGGCGGCGGCGTGTACGTCACCATCGACCAGTCCGGGTTCCAGGTGGAGCCGCTTGACCCCGCCGCCGCGTGCACCCCGACCTCGGTTGCCGCGCACATGCTCTACGAGAACGCCGACCCCTACCGGCTGACCGAGCCGTCGGGAACGCTGGACACCTCCGCGGCGACCTACACGGCGGTTGACGACCGGGTCGTCCGGGTGCAGGGGTCGCGCTTCGACACGGCGGCGATCCCCACCATCAAGCTTGAGGGCAGCGGCATCGCCGGCTACGAGACCTCCTCGTTCGTGGCCATCGTCGACCCGGACGTGCTGAACCGGATGGACGAGTGGACGCAGACCCTGCTGACCCGGCTGCACGGCCGGGTAGCGGACCTGCTCGGCCTGGCCGCCGACAAGTACGCGATCCAGGTCCGCTGCTACGGCCACGATGCCGTACTCGGGCCACTGGCCGCGGCCGGCCGGTGCCCCCCGGCCGAGGTCGGCGTGCTGATGCTGGTCCGCGCGCCCGACCAGGCGACCGCCACCGCCATCGCCAAGACCGCCAACCCGCTGCTGCTGCACCTGCCGCTGGCCGGGATGACCAGCCTGCCCAGCTACGCCTTCGCCACCTCCCCGGCCGAGACCGAGCGCGGCGCCGCCTACGAGTTCCGCCTCAATCACGTCGTCCAGGTCGACACGCCCACCGAGCTGTTCCGTACCACGATCACGGAGGTTACCGATGCCTGACGGCGTCCTGACCGTCGGCGAGTTCGCCGAGCAGGTCCGGTCGAAGAACGCGGGACCCTTCTGGATCACCCTCGACATCTTCCTGTCCACCGACGCCGACTACGAGACGCTGGTCGCGGCGGGCGCCGTTACCCCGGAGCGCGTGGGGCGCCTCTACCGCGTCGACCCGGCCCTGGTCCGGGTATTCGAGATGCCGCACATCCGGGTGGTCAAGGTCTCATTCCCCCGCCCGGTCCCGGCCGGCAGCTTCGAGGACCGTGACCAGCACGCGGGGCAGCAGTACCTGCCACTGGCCCTGATGCCGCTGCACCGCGCACCCGGCCCGTCCCCGGCCGTTGGAGGTACCCGATGACGACGGCGGACCAGATCGGCGCGCTCACCGCCTGGGACACCCCGGCCCTTAGCAACGCCCTCGACGCCCTCCGGCTGCGCTCGTTCGCCGTCGGCTACACCGACGGGTCGGTGCACCGGGTCACCGGCGCCGGCGTCATGGCGGGCCGGGTGGTCACCGCCCGGATGGCCGCCCGTGACCCTGGCGATGACGGCATCCCCGTGACGCGGCTGCACCAGGCGGTCAGCGCAGTGGACGGCCCGGTCGTGGTGGTGATCGAAGACCAGGACGAGCAGCCGGGGGCCGGCGCCTTCCTCGGCGAGGTCAACGGCAGCCTGTTCGCCGCGCTCGGCATTGCCGGCCTGGTCACCAACGGCCGGGTCAGGGACGTTGGCGACCTGCGCGGCCTCCCGTACCCCGTCTACGCCGCGGGCCTGTGCGTGGCCCGCTCCTACATGCGCCTCACCGAGGTCGGCGCCCCGGTCACCGTGGCGGGCCTGCGGGTCGAACCGGGCGACATCGTGCACGGCGACGAGCACGGCGTGCTCAGCATCCCGCCCGAGGCGCTCCCCGCCATCCTCGCGCAGGCCGAGCTGCTCCGCGCCGAGGAGCAGCGGGTGATCGCCTGGTCGAAATCACCCGACTTCAGCGTCCCCGGCCTGCTCACGCTGCGCCGCGTCCGGCACTGAGCAAGCCGTGGCGCTTGACGGCGAAAGGGGCACGGCGCCGGCGGGGTTCGGGTGCCCCCACTCGAACCAGCAGAGCGATACGAACGCGAAATGATCGTGGGGATATGGGCCGCCAGCGGCCCAGCCGCCAGCGCCTGCGGCCGGGTCCGGGCGACGCTGCGGTCGGCGCTGAACGCCGCCGTCCGCGAGGGCCTCATCGCTAGCAACCCGCTGGCGCAGGTCCGGCTGGATAGGCCAGTACGCCCGCACCCGGTCATCTGGACCCGCGAACGCGTCGAGGCTTGGCGGCGCGACGGCATCCGCCTGCCAGTCGCCGTGTGGACGCTGCGGCAGCTCATCACCTTCCTGGTGGGAGTGGAAAACGACCGGCTCGCCGCGCTCTGGTGGCTGATCGCGCTGCGCGGCCTGCGCCGCGGCGAGGCCGCCGCCCTGGACCGCGACGACCTCGACTCCGAGGCCCGCGAGCTGACTATCACCAGGCAGCTCGTCGCGCTGCCGGGGGAGCTGTACTGCGGGCCGCCGAAGAGCCGCGCCAGCGTCCGGACCATCGCCCTGGACCAGGACGGCACCCGCAGGCTCGTGGACCAGGCGGTCCGGCAGGCTATCGAGCTGCTGAAGCATCAGTTCACCGACCAGCGCCACCCCGACTCCCGCGCCCGCACCGGGCCGGGCTGGAGACGGGGGCGACATGCTTGGTAATTCTCGCTGGGTGCGCAGTCGCCCGATACCGCTGATCACGCCCTCGGCATCCCGGAGCTTGAACTAGGAACGGCTATCGGTTCTTTCGGGGGCGACGTGCCGCCTAGAAGATTCCGAGTTCGTCCAGTTGCAGGAGCCTGGTCGCGCTTGAGACGCATTCTCCGGCCGTCTGGATGGCGTCGTTCGCCTCGTCGACGGTGATGGGGTCGTAGCTTGGGGGACTGGGGTACTCGGCCTGGTTGCGGCGTCTTCGGAGCCGGTCGAGCGAGGTCAGCCCGGGGACGCCGGGGAACTGGGCGCGCATGGCGTCGACGACGGCGATGTGCCCGCCGCTTGTGGTGGGACGGAGTCCTTGGTGGGCGAGCAGTGCCGTGGCGCTCTTGCGGGCCGCGTCGTAGGCCAGGGCGTAGGCGGCTTCCGGGTCGGCGTCAACGGTCCGGCGGGCGCTCTCAACGTGACGGCCGGCCGACGCCAGGAGGGCGGCTGCGGTTTGGGAGTCGGCCGCAACTTGCTGCAGGTGCCGCTGCTCGATCAGGCTGGCGACCTGTTGTTCTCCCTTGCGCCACCGGGCCATGGCACCTCCTCCTTGCCTGTGTTAGCGGTCAGCGGCTTGTAGCGGGATCTGCACGAGCGGCGACGAGCGCAGTTGCCGGGCGAACCCGTCCTGTGCGCTGTGCCACTGCTCGGCCTTGCGGATCGTCGTATTGACCTCGCGGCCTAGCCGGTCCTGGGCGCGGCGGGCGGCCTCGTAGACCTCGTCGCGGTCGGGTGCCCCGATGATCAGCACGTCAACGTCGTTGGGTGGGGGGCCTTGCTGGCCGGCGTAGCGGGCGGCCCACGATCCGAAGATGAACAGCTGCTCGATACCGTCGATGGTCCCAAGCTCTTCCCGGATCACCTGCGGCGGGCCGAAGGACATGAGCGCCAGCCGCGACAGCGGCTCGTAGTAAGGGTTGTCTGCGTTGGCGCGGGTGAGCTTGCTGCGTCCGATCATCCGCGCGGCAAACACGCCGGCCTCCTCAAGGCGCCGGAGCTCGTTGGCCACGGTGTGCCGCGGGTGCCCGGTCCGCTGGGACAGTTCCTCTGCAGTCCACTCGGCGGCAGGGGCGCCGAGGACCAGCGCGAGGAGCTCTCCTTGGAGCCGGGAACGGAACACGGGGAGCAGTGGTGGAGCGGCGGTCTGGGCCATGCCCTCATTATGTCCCTAATCATGGACCATGTAACCCGGAAATAGGACTGTAGGTGGCTCGGAACTGGAAAGCACGCGCGCCGAGCGATGCCAGGTCATCCAGGTGGACGGGAGTCTTTCGATGAACTGCTCGCGCTTATAGCCAGAGGACTCCTCGCTTTCAGCGTACGCGCAGCCGACGAACGAAAAGTAGACCTGGACACCGAAGCGCGCCACGAAAAGATCAACCGGAAACCGAAGAGTCCACCCGGAACGGACAGAAGCCGGGTGGCCCAGCGGCAGCAGCCTCGTGTTCATTCGCGTCTGACATGGCTGGACCGGGCGTGGCTGGCGCTGCTTGCGGGGACGGTGCCGGCGGAGCGCCTGGCGGCGATGCGGCTGATCGTCGCTCCTGGCACGATCGTGCGCTGGCACCGCGACATTGTCCGCCGCCGGTGGGCGCGTCGGTCGCGGGCTGGGCGGAGTTCCTGCGGTCCAGGCGCCGCGAATGAACGCGATCATGGAACGCTGGATCGGCAGCTGCCGGCGCGAGCTGCTGGACCGGACCTTGATCTGGAACCAGCGCCACCTGATGACCGTTCTGCGCGAGTACGAGGACTTCTACAACACGCACCGGCCGCACCGCACCCTGAACCAGGCCGCGCCGCTGCGCTCGCTGCCAGATGATGTCACCGACCTAGACCACTTCCGCCTCCGGCGGCGCGACCGCGCCCGAGGCGTGATTCATGAATATCGCCTGGTGGCATAGGTTTTCGGCACGCACACGGTGCACTGAGGGACAAGCTGAGCCGATCTCCGGGGGATGAGCGGCACTCACGAGCAACTCGAAGACCGGTTGCGGTGGCTGTCCTGATGGGCACCGGGCGTGTCCTGTCAGCGTCACGAGCCGCCGTCAGTACACCAGGCGGTACTTCCCGGGAGTCATGCCGAGTTGCTTCTTGAAGACGCGTGTCATATGGCTCTGATCGGCAAACCCGCACCCCGCGGCGATCTCGTGCAGTGGCGTCCTCGTCCGGCGTAGCAGCAACTGCGCGCGGGCGACACGCCGTCGCAGCACGAACTCGTGCGGTGTCATGCCCATGGCCTCCCGAAACCCCCGGGCGAAGTGGTAGCGGCTCAGGGCCAGGGCGCCGGCTAGGTCGTTGAGCGAGATGTTCTCATCCAGATGTGCATTGACGTAGTCGTCGACGAGTTTCCGCTGCAGCGCGCTGAGCCCCCCGGCTGACTCTTCCCTGAACTGGACTTCGGCGTGGCGGCGCAGGATGTAGATCGATAGCTGGCAGGCCAGTGACTCGATGAGCAGGCTGCTGCCGGTGCCGCCCCGTGCTGCCTCGGCGGCCAGCGCCATGGCGGTGCGGTGAATGGCGGGGTCATTCGCCTGCAGGGTGTCGTGCAGCTCGATGTCGCGGGCTTCCCTGCCACACATCTGCTGGCACGTCGCGGCGAGCTCGTCGGCGGTGAGGTAGACGTGCACGACCTCAATGTCCTGTGGCCAGACCCAGTGCGATGGTGCGGCCCGGGTCAGCAGGGACACATCTCCCGGGCCTAGCGAGACCTCGCTCCAGCGGCTGTCGAAGCGGCGGCGCATCGGTGTCATCCCGCGCCGGTAGGCAACGATCATGTAGTCGCGCATGGGCGGGACTTCAACGTCGGAGCCGTCGTAACGGTATCCGCGGACCGACACTCCCTGCCATCCCTCGTCGGGGCTGCGCACGGTGAGCCGACCGGGCACCCAGATTGGGAGCTGGTCGGGAATGATAAGGCTCGCTGCCATCGCATGCTCCCCCCCGTCGCCATTGACGCATCGGCTGACCCGCGGGTCCGCTGCCAGAGTGGCGTCATCGTAAGCGGAGGATCGTCTGGATCACAAGATCGAGGCGGCCGGGAGCGCAATCCTGTCCAAGGCCGTCAGCGGATTATCCAATCCCCTTCACGCTGGCCCGGCCTGTTACGTCGGTACCGGGTGGTCGCGCAAGCTTGTCCAACGCATCGCGCAAGGCCGTTCAAGCGTGCTGGCGGCTGCGTGGGCAAGGTTGTGCTACTGGGCAGGCCGCGCCGGCCCGCCTGACTCCCGCGATCGGAGATCCGCCGTGACACAACACGATCAGACGGCTGGTGCCCACGACAGGAACTGGGTGGCGCTGGACGCTGGCGGCACCATGACAGACGCCGTCATCGTCAGCGCCGGGGGCGACTTCCTAGTAGGCAAGCACTTGACCAACAAGCAGGACGAGTCGGTCAGCTTCATCGGGTCAATCGCCGACGCGGCCAAGACCGCCGGCGCGCAACTGCCCGAAGTCCTGCCGCGTAGCGAGGTGATCGTCTACGCAGGCACGATCATGCTCAACACTCTGCTCAGCAAGACCGGCGCGAACGTCGGGCTGCTGCTGACCCAGGGCTTTGAGGACTACCTGCTGATGGAGAAGGCAGAGGGCGGCTGGCTCGGCTACCCCTACGCCGACCGGCTGCACACCGTCACCCACCAGCACGAGGACCCGGTGATCCCGCGGGCGCGCACCCGCGGCGCGCAAGAACGTATCGACCTGTTCGGCCAGGTAATCATCCCGCTTAACGAAGATAACGTCCGGACTGCCGCCCGCGAGCTAGTGGCCGCCGGGGCGGAGTCCATCGCCGTGATGTTCCTGTTCTCCCACATGAACAGCGCTCATGAGGTGCGGGCCGCGGAAATCATCGCCGAGGAGGTACCCGGTCTGCCAGTGGTGCTGTCCTCGGCGATGGCGCCGACGCACAAGGAGTACACCCGGCTGGCCAGCGTCGTGGCGCAGGCCTACGCGGGGGAGCGGGCCCGCAAGCATTTCGCCGAGGTAGAGACCCAGGCCAGGGAGAACGGCTTCGACAAGGAGGTCTCGACACTGCTCGGGCACGGCGGCACGGTCCCGGTGAGCACGCCACGGCTGTATGAGTCCTATGTTTCCGGACCGGTCGGCGGGGTGCTGGGCGGGCACTACATCGGCGAGATCCTCGGCTCGGGCAACGTGGTGTGCTGTGACGTCGGCGGCACCAGCTTCGACGTCGGCATCGTCCGGGACGGCGCGATCCCTATCACCCGCGAGCCGACACTGCTCAGCTTCCGCACCAACATCCCGATGATCCAGACTGAGTCCATCGGCGCCGGCATGGGTTCGGAACTTGGCATCCACCCGTTGACCGGCAAGCTGACCGTGGGACCGCGCAGCGCAGGCTCCGACGTCGGCGTGTGCCTGCGCTGGCCGAGCCCGACCATCACCGACTGCCACCTGCTGCTCGGGTACCTCGACCCGAACAACTTCCTGGGCGGTGACGTCCCGCTTGACTACGACGCCGCCCGCGCTGCGCTCGAGCCGATGGCCAAGCACTTCAACGCCGATGTGCTGGATTTCTGCGAGAAGGCGCACCTGCTGGTCACCGACTACATGCGCGAGTTCCTCGGCAACATGCTGCGCGGCCGCGGCTACAGCACCCGCGAGTACACGATGCTGATGTACGGCGGGGGCGGCCCGCTCGGCCTAGCCGACGTCGTCGCAGGCCTAGATTTCGAAGAAGTCATTACCTTCCCGTTCGCGGCCGTCTTCTCGGCGTTCGGCGTGCTGTGCGCGCCGCGGCGCTACCGCTACCACCAGTCCACAATCGCCGCCTGCCCATCGGCTGACGACGCGGGGGCGCGAGCCGTCAAGGCCGCCGCGGTCGACGCGATCAACACGGCCTGGGCAGGCCTAGAGGTCCGGGCCAGAGACGACTTCGCCCTGCACGGCTGGGACTTCGGCCAGGCAGTTCTATCCCGGACCGCCTACGTCCGGTTCACCAACCAACTGTCGGACTTCGAGGTGCCCTGGCCGGCGGAGCGCCTGGAGTCGATCGATGACCTGCACGAGTTGATCCGCCGGTTCGAGCATGTCTACACCACGATCTACCCGGCCCAGGCACTTTATCCCGAAGCCGGGCACATGATCATGGAACTCGCGCTCAGCGCGGACATCCAGACCCCCAAGCCAGCGGTGCCCGTCGTTGAGACGCACGGGAAGAAACCGTCCTCAACCGCATCGAAGGGCCATCGCCAGGGCTACTGGCGCGAGAACACGGTCGACTTCCGTCTCTTCGAGATGGACGAGATCAGGGCGGGCAACGTCGTTAACGGGCCCGCAGTCCTCGAGCACCCGGCGACCACTCTGCTCATACCGCCAGGCCACCACGTCGAGTTCGACAACCGCCGCCTCATCCACTACCGCCGCGGAACGCAGGACTGATCCCATGACCACCAATGACGGGAGCCACGCCGTGCCCACCAACCACTCACCGCTGCTGGATCAACTGCTGCGCAGCGAGCAGCTATTCGAGGAGACCGGCCGCTACCAGGGGATGCAGAAGCTCGAACTGCTTGACAGCGACCCGCTGAAGTTCGAGGCATTCCACTCGCGGTTGATGTCCACGATTATCTCGACCCGCGAGACCATGAAGTACATCGCCTCCTCGCCGGCGGTCCGTGACTTCGAGGAGTTCGTCATCGGGCTCTATACGCCCGAGGGTGACGCGGTGGCGCTGTCCACCGGCATCATGGTCCACGTTCACACCCTGTCCGAGTTCATCAAGTTCATGATCAAGAACAACTATGAACAGGACCCGGGCATACGGCCTGGCGACATTTTCGAGAACAACGAAGTCTGGGCCGGCGGCGTGCACACCCCCGACGTCATGACGGTCATCCCCGTCTTCCATGAAGGCGAGCTCATAGCCTGGGTCGGCGCCGTCTCCCATGAGCTGGAGGCGGGCACCTACGAGGGACCTGGCATGTCTGTGCTCACCCCTGACCGGTACGGCGAGGGCCTGCACATCAGCGCCGAGAAGGTCGGCGAGAACGACCACTTCCGCCGTGACTACCTGATGCGGCTGCAGATGAACCTACGCAACTCAGGCTGGTGGATCCTCGATGACAAGGCCAAGCTGGCCGGCTGCCTCATGGTCCGTGAGGCGCTCGAGAACATCATCGGCACCTACGGCCTGGACTTCTACCGCTCCGCCACCAGGGAACTGATCGAAGAGGGCCGGCTCAGCTTCCTCAAGCGGGTGCGGTCCACGATGGTGCCCGGCGTCTACCGCGGCCTGACCATGCCGGTGCACATGCGCACCCACGTGCCCTATGTGCACCCGCTGGCCAAGAACGACTTCATCGACCTGGTCCGCCAGGAGATGACGGTCACCGGCGAGGGCACGCTGGAGCTGGACTACGAGGGCTCCACCGGATGGAGCTTTCACCCGTTCAACTGCGCTCCCGGCCCGATGAACGGCGGCTTCTGGATTACCCTGACCCAGCTGCTCGCCTACGACGGACGGGTCAACGACGGCGCCTACCTCGGGGTAAAGCAGTACCTGCCAGAGGGATCCATCGTCAACGCGACCTACAAGGGCGCCGCGACCTCCCTGGCCTGGTGGACCCTGATCCCGGTGTTCGCAAACATCTGGCGGCTGATGGGCATCAGCTGGTACGCCCGCGGCTTCCCGGAGGAAATCATCATGTCTACTCCCACCTGCATGGTCGGAGTGACTGGGTTCGACCAGTTCGGCGGGCCGACCGGCTACCAGAACTTCGAGATGGCCGGCGAGAGCTTCGGCGCCCGTGGTGTCGCCGACGGGATGGATTGCGGCAGCCCGATCTGGAACTCCGAGGGCATCCAGGGTGACGCCGAGACCTGGGAGATGGTCGGCCCGAACGCCTACCTCGGCCGCAGCTTCGTACCCGACCACCACGGCTACGGCCGGTTCCGCGGCGGTGCGGCCTGGCAGTCGCTCTGGATGGTCCGCGGCTCCGACCTGGTCAACGTCACCCTCAGCGCCTCCGGGGCGATGAACGGCGGCGTGTTCCACAAGGGCATGTTCGGCGGCTACCCGCCGGCTGGCTGGAAATGCCTGTGGGCGGCAAGCACGAACGTCAAGGAGCTCATCGCGGCCGGAGAGAAACTGCCCTCCTCGGTGGACGAGGCGGAGGCGATGCTCGCCGACGGCCGGATCACCGCCCGTGACTGGTACTGCGGGCCGCTGAACCAGTGGTCGCCCAATCTCAGCGACGGTGACCTGTTCGGCATCATCTACTACGGCGGAGTCGGCTACGGCGACCCGCTCGCCAGGGATACCGGAGCCATCGAATCGGACCTGGCCAAGGGCCTGATGACCATCGACGGCGCCAAGGCGGCCTACGGGTACGGCGGCACCGCCGAGACGACCGCGGTGAACCGGGACCTGCGCCGCCAGGAGCGGCTGGCCAAGTCGGTCAGCGCGGAGCAGTGGTGGGCCGGCGAGCGTGAGCGCGCGCGGACGGGCCAGGTGTCCGATCTGGTCGCCCACATGTACGCCCGGTCGGCGAAGCTCTCCGACTCGATAGTGAACCAGTACAAGGCCTTCTGGCAGCTCGACGAATTCCCCTATACCGACACCGGAGAGCCCGCCTTTACCGCGCCGGCCCCGACCGATTTCTACTTTCCGACCTCATCGCGCCGCGGCGCGCCGCGAGCCTCCTGAAGGGACTGAACCATGACGCAGACCAGTGACGCCGCCGGGGGCACGACCGAGGTGGTCAAGGCGCTCGTCCGGAACCAGCTCAGCTGGCAGGAACTGCTCGGGCTGATGCGCGCGCCCAAGTCCGGGACCCGTTTTGAGGAGACGCTCCAGGCCTGGCAGGGCCTGGTGAGCTGGGACGAGCAGATCCTGCTGCCCCTCGGGGAGAACCTGTTCATCGTCGCCAAGGACGGGAAGGCGATCGTGAAAACCTTCGCCGGAGCCGAACTCGGGCCGTGGAACGGCAACTGGAAGATGCAGTGCCGGATGATCGTCCGCCGGACCCGCGAGGACCTGCTGGAGATCTACCCGGCCGGCGACATGACCATCGACCCGGGCCTGGTCGAGATCCGGGAGTTCATCTGCCCAGTCAGCGGGACGCTGCTGGACGTCGACTGCGTCCCGCCGGCCTTCCCCGTCGAGGTTGACTTCACCCCCGACCTGGCCACTTTCTACCGAGACTGGCTCGGCCGCGATCTGCCCGTCGCGCTCTAGGCAGTTGCTGAACCGTAGATGAACGCCGCGCCCGACACCCCGCTATGGGTACCGTCAGCCGCGACCATAGACGGCGCGAACCTGACCGGCTACCTGCGCTGGCTGCCCCGGACGACCGGGCTGGCCTTCGCCGAGTACCCGGAGCTATGGCGGTGGAGCTCTACGGATCTTCCCGCATTCTGGGCCTCGATCTGGGCGTATTACGGGCTGGACCGGGTGTCTGGCTATCAGGAGGTGCTCGCCGACGCGGCCATGCCGGGTGCCCGGTGGTTCACTGGTGCCCGGCTGAACTTCGCCGGCGAGTGCCTGCGGCGCGGCAGCAGCGACCGGCCGGCGCTGATCTGCGTGGCGGAGGCAGGCGACCCGGAGGAGATATCCTGGCAGCAGCTTCGCGGAGAAGTCGCCGCCGTGGCGGCGACCCTCCGCGACCTGGGCGTCCAGCCCGGCGACCGGGTCGCTGCCTACATGCCCAACATCCCGGCCGCTGTCGTGGGCTTGCTCGCGGCCGCCAGCATCGGCGCCATCTGGACCGCGTGCTCCCCGGAATTCGGTACGCCCAGCGTGCTGGCCCGCTTCCAGCAGGCCGAGCCCGTCGTGCTCATCGCGGCCGACGGCTACCGCTACGCCGGGCAGGAGCACGACCGGCGGTCCCAGGTAACCGACCTAGTCGATCAGCTCCCGTCAGTGCGGCACGTGCTGACCGTCAGCAACCTGGTTACGGAGAGCGGGCTGGCTTGGAGGCTGCGGCCTGGCATCCCCCACACCGCTTGGCGGGAAGCAATCAGCGGGCCCGCTACCCTGCAGGTCGCTGACCTGCCATTCGACCATCCGCTCTGGATCTTGTGGTCGTCCGGAACCACGGGAAGGCCCAAAGGCATCGTCCAGGGCCATGGCGGGATCATCGTCGAGTTCAGCAAAGCCCTGGGACTAGGCGCCGACCTCAAGCCAGCGGACCGGTTCCTCTTCATCACCTCCACCAGCTGGATGGTGTGGAATTTCATGATCGGCGGCCTGCTGCACGGATCCACCATCGTGCTCTACGACGGCAGCCCCACCTACCCGGACGTGAACGGCGCCTGGCGGATAGCCGCCAAGACCCGTGCCTCGATGGTGGGCACTGGTGCCGCTTACCTGACCGCAGGGCAGAAGGCAGCGGCCCGGCCCGGTTCCGTACTGGACCTGACCGCGGTGCGCTCCATCCTGCAGACTGGGTCATCGCTGCCGCCAGCCGGCTGGCACTGGGTATACGAGCATGTCACCCGCAGTGCCTGGCTGCAGTCGGTGTGCGGCGGGACAGACGTGTGCTCCGCTCTGGCCGGCGGGTCGCCGTTGCTCCCGGTGTATCCCGACCGGATCCAGTGCCCGTCGCTCGGCGTCGCGCTGGCCGCGTGGGACTCCGGCGGCCGCGCGCTGACCGGGCAGCAAGGTGAGCTGGTGGTCACAGCGCCGATGCCGTCCATGCCGCTTTACTTCTGGAACGACCCGGACGGATCACGGTACCGGGCGAGCTACTTCGAGAAGTTCCCCGGAACCTGGCGTCACGGTGACTGGGTAACGATCGAAGCCGATCTCAGCGTGCGCGTTGCCGGGCGTTCCGACTCCACCTTGAACAGGATGGGAGTTCGGATGGGATCCGCCGACATTTACGCAGTCGTAGAGCAGATCCCCGAAATCGCTGACAGCCTCGTCGTCGGAGTCGACCGAGCCGACGGCTCCTATTTCATGCCGCTGTTCGTCGTACTCGCCGAAGGCGAGCAGCTCGATGATGTTCTCAGGCAGAAGCTAACCACAGCGATCAGGCATAACTTGTCCCCGCGTCACGTACCTGACGCCATCGTTGCCATCCCCGCTGTGCCACGCACACTCACCGGAAAGAAGCTCGAGGTCCCGGTGAAGCAGATCCTTCAGGGGCGCCCGCCAGGCGAAGTGAGCTCGGAAGGCTCGATCACCCATCCCGAGATGCTGCGCTGGTTCCGGCACTATGCGCTCGGTCCGCCGCGTGCTGCCGCCGTCTCTGCGGACCCCGTGGCTCTGGAGCCCTTCCTGTGGCCTGGTCCCCGCGGCTCCTATCACGTTCCTGGCCTGGACCCGTGCGGTCCCTCGCCGCATGCTGAAGGCTGGCCCGGCGAGACTGGCGGGGCGATCGGAGGGTGATTGTGATGGCTGGTGAGGGGTCGGTGTTCCGGCGGTGCGGGTGCACTGATCCGGTGACCGGGCGGCAGTATGGGAGCCGCTGCCCGCGGATGGCGGCGGGCGGGCGTCACGGGAGCTGGTACGTGCGGCTGGAGCTGCCGGTCGGGCTGGACGGGCGGCGCCGCCGGATCCGGCGCGGCGGCTACCCGACCCGCAAGGCCGCGCTGGAGGTGCTGGGGCGGCTGCGGGCCCCGCAGGCCGGCGGGCCGGGCGGGATAGTGACGGTGGGGGACTGGCTGGCGCACTGGCTGGCCTCCCGTACCTCCCCGGCGGCTTCCACCGTCCGCGGGTACGCCGCGCACGTGCGCCTCTACCTCGGCCCGTACCTGGGGGGGTGCTGCTGACGGAGCTCACCGTGGGGCAGGTGCAGGCGATGTTCACCGCGATCATCCGCCAGCACCAGGCGCTGGGTGCCCCGGTGTCGGCGGCGACCCTGGCCCGGATCCGCGCCACGCTGAACGCGGCGATCCGGCGGGGCCTGATCAGCGACAACCAGGCCGCCCGGGCGGAGCTGCCGCGGGCGCGGCGGCCGCGGGCGGTGGTGTGGACAAGGACCTGGAGCGGTAAAACCCCAGGTCACGATGGGTGCGCCGCCAGGGACTTGAACCCCGAACCCGCGGATTAAGAGTCCGCTGCTCTGCCAATTGAGCTAGCGGCGCGCTAGCAACGGACCAGATGCTAGCAAGAATCTGCCACTCCTGCGAATCGGACACGGGCCTTCGGGCCAATTGGGCCATCCGCGCCCGCTGCCAGCGGGGACTTCCCCGAGCCGGGCCGGGAACGGGTGAGGGCGAAGCGGCGCAATGAACTGGTGATGTCGCCTGGCCAGCTCCCGCAACACGGCCGGACTGGAATCGGACTGTCCTCGATGGGAACAGGCGGCGGGAGCACGTGATGGGACAGGCCATGACCGGCCATGACACGTTGGTTCGACCCGGGATCCGGCCGCCGGCCGGGGTGCCCGCCACGCTGATCGCCGGGACGGTGGAGCATGGCGACCGGCGCGGACGCGAGCTAGGGTTCCCCACGGCGAACCTGCCGATCGGGGAAGGCATCGCGGGGGACGGGGTGTGGGCGGGGACGGTGACGCTCGCCAACGGCCCGGCCTACATAGCGACGGTCTCGGTCGGGCGCCGGGCCACGTTCTACGGGCGCCACGGCATCCGGCTGGTGGAGGCGTACCTCCTGGACTTCTGTGGTGACCTGTACGGTCAGTGCGTCGAGGTCCGGCTCTACACGAGGCTCCGGCCGCAGCGGCGCTTCCCCGGCGCGGAGGCCCTGATCGTGCAGATGCGGCAGGACGTCAAGGACACCCGTTCGTGGGCCGCAACGCGCGCATTCAGCGCGGCCCCCCTGGCCGCCGCCCAGTAGGGTCAACGGGCCCGCTGTCCGTGGCCGGTGTCACGGCGGCGAGGTCGCCGGCCCTGGGATAGCGCCAGCGGAGGTACCCGAGCGGTACGCCCGCGAGCTCGGCGACCGATTCATGGGTCAGCTCTTCGGGTGGCAGCGACGCGACGACCGCGGCCAGCCGGGCCGATCGCCTGGCCTCGCGACGGTCAAGGATCTCGTTCACGTCCTTCGGCAAACGGGGCGCGGGGCGCCGTCCCCGCCTGCCGTTGCGGTGTCGTGGCGGCCTCATGAGCCGAGTCAAGCGGTGCCCCGTTGCCTGGAGGTGCCCTCGCCGTTGACTCCTGATTGCGCCACCACCTGCGCCTTACCGCCCCCAAATAGCAGGTCGCCAGTGTCCGGAAGGTGGCGCAATCGGCGGTTTACTGCGAGCAGCGGCCACAGAAACGTCTCGTCGGTGAACTGGCGGAACGGCACTGAGGAGGCGTGATGGTCGTAGCAATCGTCGGGAATCCGAAGAAGATGTCGCGGACGCGCTCGGCGGCGGAACTGATGGCGGAAAAGCTGACCGGGGGACCGCCGAAGGCGGTGATCGAAGTCGCCGAGATCGGGCCCGCCCTGCTGCGCTGGGGGGACCCGGCGGTGGCGGAGGCGAAGAAGACCGTCATGGAAGCGGACGCGCTCATCGTCGCGTCGCCGACGTACAAGGCGACCTACACCGGCCTGCTCAAGCTCTTCCTCGATCAGTTCGGCCAGGGCGAGCTCGGCGGCATTCCGACCTTCGCGCTGATGCTCGGCGGCTCGGCCAGCCACTTCCTGGCCCCTGAGCTGACGCTGCGGCCGGTCCTCGTCGAGATCGGCGCGAGCTGCCCCGCGCCGAGCCTGTACCTGATCGACTCGGAGTACGACACCTCCCCGGCCCTCGACGAGTGGGCCGCGATCGCGAAGAAGTACGTTCCGCGGGGTGCGTCATGATGATCTCCGCAGCGGATGAGGGGTTCGACCAGGCGCTGCTCCGTCAGGCGTTCGGCTGCTTCCCTTCGGGCGTGACCGCGCTCTGCGCGATGACGAACGGCAAGCCGGAGGGCATGGCGGCGAGTTCCTTCACGTCGGTCTCCATCGACCCGGCGCTGGTGTCGGTGTGCGTGGCGCACACCTCGTCGACCTGGCCGAAGCTCGCGGGCCTGCCCGCGCTTGGCCTGTCGGTGCTCTCCTCGGGGCACGGAACCGTCGCCCGCTCCCTGGCCGCGAAGGGCGTCGACCGCTTCGGCTGCGTCGACTGGACCGCGACCGAGAACGGCGCCGTGCTCGTCCACGGGGCCACGCTGTGGCTGGAGTGCACGCCGTTCAAGACCGTCGATGCCGGCGACCACTACATCGTCGTGCTGGAGATCCAGGCGCTCCTGATGAAGCCCGACATCGAGCCCATGGTCTTCCATCGAAGCGCGTTCCATGAGATCGCGCGCAGCGCCTGATAAGCGCCTCACAAGCGACTGACAAGCGCCTCATAAGCGCCTGATAACGGAGGTGGGGAATGTTTCACCTGGGCTGGTTCATGGGCAGCGGCTTCAGCGTGCAGACCTGGGCCCTCGACCCGTGGGCGGGCAACACCGGCCATGACTGGATGAAGGGCGACCTGTTCGTCGACCTGGCCGCGTCACTGGAGCGAGCGCGCTTCGACTACCTGCTGGTCGAAGACACCAGCATGATCGAGGACGCCTACGGCCGCTCGATGGAGACCACGCTCAAGTACGGGATGCTCGCCCCCAAGTGCGACCCCGTGCCGTTGATACCGCTGCTGACCCAGCGGACCAAGCACATCGGCATCGCGGTGACCCTGTCGACGAGCTTCTACCACCCGTTCATGGCGGCGCGGACGATGACCACCCTCGACCACCTGACCGAGGGACGGGTCGGGCTGAACGTGGTCACCGGAAGCTCGGCGCGCGCGGCCCAGCAGTACGGCTACGACACGCTGATGCCGCACAGCGAGCGGTACGAGATGGGCAAGGAGTGGATGGAGGCCGTCGGGGCGCTGTGGGACTCGTGGGAGGAGGGCGCGGTCCTTGTCGACCAGGAGACACCGCGGTACGCCGATCACACGAAGGTGCACCCCGTCGACTTCAGCGGGAAGTACTTCAGGACGCGCGGGCCGCTCAACACCATCCCCGGACCGCAGCGCCGCCCGGTCATCGTGCAGGCCGGCGCCTCGCCGGCGGGCCGCGACCTGGCGGCCAAGTACGCCGAGTCGATGCTCGCGCACGGCACGAGCATCGAGGGCATGAAGGCGTTCCGTCAGGACATGCACCGCCGCATGCGGGAGTACGGCCGTGACCCGAGCACGCTGAAGATCCTCTTCCTCATCGACCCGATCCTGGGCGACACCGACCGCGTCGCCCAGGCGCGCGAGGAGGACATGAAGGCCGCCCGCTGGAGCGACGAGGCGATCGAGAAGGCGCTGTGGGGGCTGAGCTACACCTCCGGCGGCGATTTCGACTTCTCCACGTTCGACCTCGACCAGGAGGTTCCCGACGTCTGGGGCAACGGCGAGACGAGCACGCTGCGCACCTTCATCGAAGGCGCCCGCGGCAAGACGCTCCGGGAGGCCATCGCCACCGTCGACACCCACGCCGGGCTCGCGTTCGTCGGCTCGCCGGACACGGTCGCCGCGAAAATGGGCGAGGCGATGGAGGAGGTGGGCGGCGACGGCTTCCTGCTCTCCCCGATCGTCACGCGACGCAACATCGCCGAGATCGCGGACGGCCTCGCGCCGGCACTGCGCAAGCGCGGCCTGATCCGGGACGGGTACAACCACCGCACGTTCCGCGAGAACCTGCTGGAATTCTAGGTGCCTGCCGCCGCGGGACCGCTCTCACGTGCGGGCGGTCCCGCGGTCTTGCCCTCCTAGTCAGAACGACGGCTGGTCTGGTCAGAACGCCCGCATTACTGTCAGACCCCCCGCAGGCCCCTCAGAACTCCCGCAGCGTGTCGCGCAGGTGCCGCTGGGTGTAGCTGGTCCGGGTCAGCCCGCGACGCTGCAGCGCCGGGATGAGGCCGTCGGTCACGTCGGCGATGAGCGCCCGGCTGAGCCGCTGCCCGGCCGACGTGATGAGGAAGCCGTCGCCGCCCACCTCCTCCATCGCCGCTCCCATCGCGTCCGCGACCTGGTCCGGCGGGCCGACCAGCTCGATGCACCCGGACGCGTTGAGCCGGTCGGCGGTGAGCTGGCGGAGGGTCTTGCCGCTGCCCCACTGGGCGAACTTGTCAAGCGATCCGCGCTCGCCGTTCGTGGTCAGGCCCTCCGGCAGCGGCGCGTCGAGATCGAACTTCGAGAAGTCGATGTCGGTGACTGAGGAGATACCCGCGAGCGTGGTCTCGATCGCGAACCGGGACTCCGCCGCGCGGGCCTGCTTGGCCCGCGCCTCCGCCTCGGTGGCGCCGATGATCGGGCTGACCAGGAAGAGCACCTTCACGTCGTCGGGATCGCGCCCGTTCCTCTCGGCCCGTGCGCGTACGTCGTCGCGGTACGCCTTCATGCCCGCGGTGCCGGTGGCGGTGGCGATGATCGAGTCGGCGTTGCGCGACGCGAACTCCCGGCCCCGGGGCGAGCCGCCGGCCTGCACGAAGGTCGGCCGGATCTGCGGCGAAGGGACGGTGTTCAGCGGTCCGCGGGACTTGTAGAACTTGCCCGCGAAGTCGATGGTGTGGACCTTGCCCGGGTCGGCGTAGGTGCCGGTCTCGCGGTCACGGACCACCGCGTCCGGCTCCCACGAATCCCAGAGCTGGTTGACCAGGTCGAGGTACTCATCGGCCATGTCGTAGCGGAGATCGTGCTCGTAGAGCTTGTCCATCCCGAAGTTGCGGGCCGAGCCGTCCTCGCCGGAGGTGACGATGTTCCAGCCGAAGCGGCCGCCGGCGATGTGGTCGAGCGTGCTGCACAGCCGGGCGAGCAGATAAGGCGGGTAGAAGCTCGTCGACATGGTGGCCACGACCCCCAGCTTGCTCGTCGACAGCGCGAGGATCGCGGCCAGCGGCGCGGGGTCGTGCTTGGGCGCCATGATCGCGTGCTTCAGGTAGGCGTCCATCGACCCGCCGTACGCCTCGGACACCATGAGCGTGTCCTCGATCATCATGTAGTCGAAGCACGCCCGTTCGAGGTTTCGGGCCATCTCGATATAGAACTGCCCGTCCCACGGCATGCCGCCGGACGCCAGCGGCGTGTTCCAGTCGTCCGGCGTGAAATTCATGAACCAGCCCAGGTGGAACTTCCTCGGTGTCATCGTCTGTCTCCCTCACGTGTGACCGTGGACCGCCTCCGTGAACCAAGACATCGCGGGGCTATGTCCGGTCGGTGACCGAGCGGTTCCTGCCGCATTGCGCTGACCGGCCCGGCCAGCCCGCTCGGCCCGGCCCGGCCCGGCCCGGCCGGCTCGGCCCGCCCGGCGAGCTCCCTGCCCCGGCCGGCCCGGCGAGCTCCCTGCCCCCGGCCGGCTCTCAGCCGGGCCCTCGCCCCTGCCTCCGGAAGACCGGTCCCGGCTCCCAGCCCGGCGCAATGCAGCCG
>Ga0207664_10000931_pt1 | contig 19665 bp, 24 predicted proteins | sample LARL83metaG_FD_184349 | JGI IMG/M metagenome (GOLD analysis project Ga0207664, IMG submission 184349) | Corn, switchgrass and miscanthus rhizosphere microbial communities from Kellogg Biological Station, Michigan, USA - LAR L8-3 metaG... | ecosystem: Host-associated > Plants > Roots >... | reverse complement strand
CGCCGGTGCTCGACTACGTCGTCTGGCACGAGGTCTGACACCTCGAGGTGATGGACCACTCGCCGCGCTTCTGGGCGCTGCTGCGCGAGCGCTGCCCCGACCATCGCGCCCACGCCGCGTGGCTGCGGCGCCACGGCGCGACGCTCGTGCTGTGAGCGACGCGCGTCGCCCCGCGGTCGGCGTCGTCGGGCACGTCGAGTGGCTCGACTTCGCGATCGTCGAGCGGGTCCCGGCGACGGGCGAGATCGTCACCGCGAGCGGCCACTTCGAGCTGCCGGCCGGCGGTGGCGCGGTCGCCGCGGTGCAGCTGCGCAAGCTCGCCGGCGCCGCGCTGCTGCTCACCGCGCTCGGCGACGACGAGCGCGCGCGCCGCGCCGCCGCGGAGCTGCGCGACGTGCACGGCCTGGAGCTGCATGCGGCGGTTCGCGCGCGTGCGCAGCGGCGCGCCTTCACGCATCTCGACGCGGGCGCCGAGCGCACGATCACCGTGCTCGGCGAGCGGCTCGTCCCGCAGGGCGACGATCCGCTGCCGTGGGCGCGGCTCGCGGCCTTCGACGGCATCTACCTGACGGGCGGCGACGGTGCCGCCGCGCGTGCCGCGCGCGCCGCGCGCGTGCTCGTCGCGACCGCGCGTGCCGCCGACGCGCTGCTCGCCGGCGACGTCGCGCCCGACGTGCTCGTCGCCAGCGGCCGCGACGCGAAGGAGCGCGCGGGCCTGGAGTCGCTGCCCGCGCCGCGCCTCACCGTTCTCACCGACGGCGCCCGCGGCGGGCGCTGGCACGGCGCCGACGGGGGCGGCGGGAGCTGGCTCGCCGCGCCGCTCCCGGGTCCGCCGGTCGACGCCTACGGCTGCGGCGACTCGTTCGCCGCCGGCCTCACCTACGGCCTCGCGGCCGGCATGGAGCCGCCGGCGGCGCTCGCCCTCGCCGCCCGCTGCGGGGCTCACTGCCTGACCGGTCGCGGCCCCTACGCCGCTCAGCTCGCGGCGGCCTGAGCCGCGAGCGCCCGTCGCAGCGCGGTGACCGCCGACTCGCCGTCCTGCTGTGCGACGACCCGGCGGCTCGCGCGGCCCGTCCACGCCTCCGCCGAGCCGTCGCCGCGCACGTCGACTCCCGCGCGCACGCGCGGGAGGAGGCGCTGGGGGCCGCTCAGCTCCGCGCGCGCGACGACCTGGGCGATCGGCTCGAAGCGACGTACGCGCATATCGATCGTCTCCCGCTGGGAGTCCCGCGAGAGCGCGGCGACGTGCTGCTCGAGCGCGTCGAGCGCCTGCTCCAGCGAGCCGAAGCGCGCGCGTCTGACGCGCGGGCCCTTGCGCACGAGCAGACGGTAGCTGGCGCTCATGCACGCGATCCTAACTTTCGCGGTGCCTTGTGCCGATAGAGTCCCGCCGCTGCGCTCAGCTCCCTGGAAAAAGGACTTCACCACATCATGCGCGCGAAGCTTCTCCTCACCTCGCTGGTCGCCCTCGCGGCGCTCGGGCTTCCGGCGACGGCCGGCGCCCACTGGCGTGTCCGCCCGCACCGCTCGGTCTGCACGGACGCGACCGGCGCCGGGGTCGCCCACTGCCAGGCCGACGTCGTCACCGACGGCAAGGGCACGCCCGCGACCGCCGTCGCACCCAGCGGCTACGGTCCGGCGCAGTTCCACAGCGCCTACGGGCTGCCGGCCACCGCGGCGAGCAGACAGACGATCGCGATCGTCGACGCCTACGACGACCCGACGATCGCCTCCGACCTCAACGTCTACAGCGCCCAGTTCGGGCTGCCGCAGTGCACGAGCGCGAACCCGTGCTTCCAGAAGGTCAACCAGTACGGGCAGGCGCGCAGCTACCCGCGCGCCAACTCGGGCTGGTCGCTCGAGATCGCGCTCGACGTCGAGGTCGCGCACGGGATCTGCCCGAACTGCAAGGTCCTGCTGGTCGAGGCGAGCAGCGCGAGCCTGACGAACCTGGAGGCCGCGGTGAACGAGGCCGCGAAGCTCGGCGCCACCGAGATCTCGAACAGCTACGGCGGCGGCGAGTGGTCGGGCGAGACGAGCGACACCGCCTACAAGCATCCGGGCGTCGCCGTCACGGTCGCCGCGGGCGACAACGGCTACGGCTCGTTCGGCTTCCCGGCCGCCTCGCCCTACGTCGTCGCCGTCGGCGGCACGTCGCTCACGCTCGACGCCTCCGGCAACTGGGCCGGCGAGACCGCATGGGCCGACGGCGGCAGCGGCTGCAGCAGCTACCTGACGGCGCAGGCGTGGCAGACGAGCCTCGCGAACTGGTCGGCGAGCGGCTGCGGGACCAAGCGCGGCGTCGCCGACGTCGCCGCCGACGCCGACCCGAGCACCGGTGCGGCCGTCTACGACACGACGCGCTACAACGGCCAGGCCGGCTGGTTCCAGGTCGGCGGCACGAGCCTCTCCTCGCCGCTCGTGGCGGGGATCTACGCGCTCGCCGGCAACGCCGCGAGCACGTCGTACCCGGCGTCGCTCGCCTACGGCCACAGCGCGGCGCTGCACGACGTCAGCGCCGGCTCGACCGGCAGCTGCACGACGCTCATGTGCCTCGCCGGCGTCGGCTACGACGGCCCGACGGGGCTCGGCTCGCCGAACGGCCTCGGCGCCTTCTGATCGATCGCGGCCGGGGGCGCGCCCGCGCGGCGCGTCCCCGGACCGCGCGCTCCGCTAGGAGCGCGCCGCGATCGGGACGTACTCGCGCGTGCGCGCGCCGGTGTAGATCTGGCGCGGGCGGGCGATCTTCTGCTCGTCGTCTTCGATCATCTCCAGCCACTGAGCGATCCAGCCGCTCGTGCGGCCGATCGCGAACAGCACCGGGAACATCTCGACCGGCATCCCCAGCGCCTCGTAGATCAGGCCCGAGTAGAAGTCGACGTTCGGGTAGAGCTTGCGCTCGATGAAGTACTCGTCCTCGAGCGCGATCTTCTCCAGCTCGAGCGCGATGTCGAGCAGCGGGTTCGTGCCCATCACGTCGAACACGTCCTGGGCGGCTCTCTTGATGATCCGCGCGCGCGGGTCGTAGTTCTTGTAGACGCGGTGGCCGAAGCCCATCAGCCGCTCGTCGCCGGCCTTCACGCCCTCGATGAAGCTGGGGATGTTCTCGGCGCGCTCGATGCGGTGCAGCATCCGCAGCACCTGCTCGTTGGCGCCGCCGTGCAGCGGGCCGTAGAGCGCGCCGACGCCCGCGGCGAGCGCCGAGTAGGGATCGACCTGGGAGGAGCCGACGCCGCGCACCGCGCTCGTCGAGCAGTTCTGCTCGTGGTCGGCGTGGAGGATGAAGAGCACGTCGAGCGCGCGCTCGATGCGCGGGTCCGGCTGGTACTTCAGCTCGGCGATCTTGAACAGCATGCCGAGGAAGTTGCCCGGGTAGGAGAGATCGTTGTCGGGATACACGTACGGCATCCCGCGGTTGTGGCGGTAGGCGAACGCGGCGAGCGTGGGCATCTTCGCCAGCAGGCGGATGATCTGCTGGTAGCGCAGCTCCGCGTTCTTGATCTGATTCGCCTCGGGATAGAACGTCGAGAGCGCGCCGACCGAGGCGAGCAGCATCCCCATCGGGTGGGCGTCGTAGCGGAAGCCCTGCATGAACTCCTTGACGTTCTCGTGCACGAACGTGTGGATCGTGATCTCGTGCGTCCACGTCTCAAGCTGCTGCTGCGTCGGCAGCTCGCCGTGGATGAGCAGGTAGGCGACCTCGAGGTAGCTCGACTGCTCCGCGAGCTGCTCGATCGGATAGCCGCGGTACTCGAGGATCCCCCGCTCGCCGTCGATGAACGTGACGGACGAGCGGCACGACGCGGTGTTCATGAACGCCGGGTCGTAGGCCATCAGCCCGAAGTCGTCGTCGTCGACTCTGATCTGGCGCAGGTCGATGCTGCGGATCGTCCCGTCGCTGATCGGGAGCTCGTAGCGGCGCCCCGTGCGGTTGTCCGTCACCGAAAGCGTTGCTGCGGCGGTCGCTACGCCGCCCTCGGACACTCCGTTCCCTGCCGTCTCGGTGCTCATGGGCTCTCCCTGGCTGTGCTCGGTCTCACACCTGTTCTACCGGATCGGCTCCGTCGGCCGATCTCCGGCTCGTGAAGACGCGGACGTTCAGGAGGAGACGATGACGGCCGTCGCCATCGCGGTGGCCATCAGCAGGCCGCTGACGAGCATCACGCCGCGCGCGGCGCCGGCGCCGCGCGGGAACGAGGGGTTCGTGATGCCGACGACGCCCAGCAGCACCGCCCAGCAGGCGAGCGCGCCGCCTGCGACGTAGAAGGCGGTCTTCGACCCGGCGTCCGCGGCGGCTGCGATCAGGGGGAGCATCGCGCGCCAGCCTATCCGATCAGCCGGAGGCCGGCGAGCGGGATCCGTAGCGGCTCTCGGTCGCCTCGCGCTGGCCCTGGTAGTGCGAGCCCAGCTCGGGGCTGCCGTAGGGCCGCCGCGCGGGGCGGTCGAGCGTCATGAACGAGAGCTGCGCGATCAGCAGCCCCGGCGACAGCTTGATCGGGACGCGCGTGAGGTTGTTCAGCTCGAGCGTCAGCGTGCCCTTCCAGCCCGGGTCGCAGAAGCCGGCGGTCGCGTGCACGATCAGGCCGAGGCGCCCGAGCGAGGACTTGCCCTCGATCCGCGCCACGACGTCGTCCGGCAGCTCGACCCACTCCAGCGTGCGCCCGAGGCAGAACTCGCCGGGGTGGATCACGAACGCCTCGCCCTCCGGTATCCGCACCTCCTCGGTCAGGTTCCCGGGCGGCTCGCGCAGGTCGATCGAGCTGATGCGGTGGTTGTGGAAGACGCGGAACGTGTCGCCGAGACGCAGGTCGACGCTCGCCGGCTGCACGAGCGAGGGATCCCACGGGTCGATCCTGATGCGGCCCGACTCGACCAGCTCGAGGATCGTGCCGTCGGACAGCACCGAGGTCGGCGGCGGCGTCATGGGCGCGAAGTGTGCCAGCCGCGTCGGATCGGCGCGTGGGCGGCGGCGCTCAGCGCTCGGGCGTGCGCGCGCGGGCGACCGTCGTGCGCACGCGCGGCGGTGCGGCCGGCACCGGGTCGCCGTGCGGGCCGCGGCGCGGGAGGCGCGGCAACGGGCGGCGCGGGCGCTTGTGCACGCGCGAGCCGCCGCCGCCGTCCCCGTGCGGCTGCTGCTCCTCGTCGGGCGTCTGTCTGATCGCCCACCAGACGAGGTAGAGCAGCATGCCGAGCGGGATCTTCAGCGCGAGCATGAGGAACAGGAAGCCCGTCCACTCCATCCGCGCGATGGTACCCGCACGGGAAGGGCGCTGTCACCCCTTCGGTCGGGGCGTCATCGCGCCTACGCGCGCAGCGCGAGCGGCGCGTCGGCGAACTGCGTGATCCGCTGCAGCTCCCCGACCCGCGCGACGATCTCCTCGCGCGTGAGGCGGCGCACCCGCTCGGTGCCGAACTCCTCGACGTTGTAGGACGCGATCGCCGTGCCGTAGGCCATCGCGCGGCGGAGCGTCTCGTGCGAGAGGTCCTCGCCGCCGTGCGCGGCGATGCAGCCGACGAAGCCGCCGGCGAAGGAGTCGCCGGCGCCGGTCGGGTCGAGCACCGTCTCCAGCGGGAAGGCGGGCAGCCCGAAGAAGCCCTCGTCGGTCAGCAGCGCGGCGCCGTACTCGCCCTGCTTGGCGACGACGACCTTCGGCCCCAGCGCGCGGATCTCGCGCGCGGCCTGCACGAGGTTCGGCTTGCGCGTGAGCTGGCGGATCTCGGCGTCGTTGAGCAGCACGCAGTCGACCTGCTCGATCGTCTTGAGCAGCGAGTCGCGCGCCGTCTCGATCCACAGGTTCATCGAGTCGAGCGCGACGAACTTGGCGGCGCGGCACTGCTCGCGCACCTCGCGCTGGAGGTCGGGCTGGATGTTCGCGAGGAACAGCACGTCGCTCTCGCGGGAGGCGTCCGAGAGCTTCGGCGCGAAGTCGCCGAAGACGTTCAGGCGCGTGTCGTCGGTGTGCGCGGTGTTGAGGTCGTACTCGTAGTGGCCGCGCCAGAAGAACGTCTCGCCGCCGGCGACGTGCTCGATGTCGTCGGTGATCACGTTGCGCCCGTGCAGGACGCCGTACTCCTCGTCCCCGAAGTCGTCGCCGACCGGTCCCACGACGCGCACGTCGGTGAAGAACGACGAGGCGAGCGAGAAGTGGACCGCGGAGCCGCCGAGCATCTTCTCGCGGCTGCCGAACGGCGTGGAGACGGCGTCGAACGCGATCGAGCCGACGACGGTGAGCGACATCGTGGTTGGCGTCTTTCCGGTCGGGTGCAGGACCGGGGAAGCGTACCGGCGGCGCGCCGGCCGGCGTTGGGTAGCCTGCCTGACCGATGCGCGCGATCCAGCAGCAGGAGTTCGGCGGACCCGAGGTGCTGAGGCTCGTCGAGCTGCCGGCGCCGACGCCGGGGCCGGGCGAGGTGCTGATCGAGGTCAGCAAGGCCGGCATGAACTTCGCCGACACGCACCAGCGCGAGAACTCCTACCTCGCGAGAGCGACGCTGCCGCTGATCCCCGGCACCGAGGTCGCCGGCGTGCGGGCGGACACCGGCGAGCGCGTGATCGCGCTGACCGGCAACGGCGGCTACGCCGAGCAGGTCGCGGTCCCGGAGGCGCTGGTGTTCCCGATCCCCGACGGGGTCGACGACGGCACCGCGCTGGCGCTGCTCGTGCAGGGCCTCACCGCCTGGCATCTCTACAGGACCTGCGCGCGCGTGGCGCCGGGCGAGTCGGTCGTCGTGATCGCGGCCGCCGGCGGCGTCGGCTCGCTCGCCGTCCAGCTCGGCCATCAGCTCGGCGCGGGGCGCGTGATCGCGGTCGCGTCCTCCGAGGAGAAGCGCGCGCTGACGCGCTCGCTCGGCGCCGACGCCGCGATCGACGCCGCGCCGGAGGGGATGACCGAGCGGATCGTCGAGGCGAACGGCGGCCGTCCGGTCGACGCGGTCTTCGAGATGGCGGGCGGCGCGGTCTTCGACGCGTGCCTGGAGGCGCTCGCGCCGTTCGGGCGGATCGTCGCCTACGGGATCGCCTCGCGCGAGCAGAACGACCTGCGCACAGGCGCGCTGATGCGCAAGAGCCGCGCGGTCGTCGGCTTCTGGTTCATGCACTGCATGGGCCGGCGCGAGATGGTCGAGGAGCCGCTCGCGGACCTCTTCGCGCGCGCCGCGCGCGGCGATCTGAGAGCGGTCGTCGGCGCGACCTATCCGCTGAGCGAGGCGGCGCGCGCACAGGTCGACCTCGCCGAGCGCCGGACGACCGGCAAGCTGCTGCTCGACCCGAAGGCGTGAGCGGGCGCAGCGCCCGCGCGACCTTTCGGCGCGCTTCTCACTAGTCTCAGCCGTCGTGACGACCTTCGCCGAGCTCGGCCTCTCCGAATCGCTTCTCGACGCGCTGCACGACGTCGGCTACGAATCGCCCAGCCCGATCCAGGAGCAGGCGATCCCGCCGCTGCTGACCGGCGCCGACGTGATCGGCCAGGCGCAGACCGGCTCGGGCAAGACGGCCGCGTTCGGCCTGCCGCTGATCGAATACGTCGACCCCGCGGTCCACGAGGTGCAGGGCCTCGTGCTCACGCCGACGCGCGAGCTGTGCATCCAGGTCACGCAGGCGCTGCGCGCCTACGGCGCGCGCAAGGGCGTCGACGTGGTCGCCGTCTTCGGCGGCGCGCCGATCCGCTCCCAGCAGGCGCAGCTGCGCGCCGGCGGCCACATCGTCGTCGGCACCGTCGGACGCGTGAAGGACCTCATCTCGCGTCACTCGCTGGTGCTGCACGACTGCCGCTTCGTCGTGCTCGACGAGGCCGACGAGATGCTGGACCTCGGCTTCCTCGAGGACGTCGAGAAGATCATGGCGCTCACGCCCGGCAGCCGCCAGACCGCGCTCTTCAGCGCGACGATGCCGCCGGAGATCCGTCGCCTCGCCGAGACCTACCTCTACGACCCGGTGCTCGTGAAGGTCAGAGCGGCGACGCTGACCGTCGACACGGTCGAGCAGTTCTCGCTCGAGACGCCGCCGCGCGAGAAGGACGACGCGCTCGTGCGGGTGCTCGAGGCCGAGCGGCCCGACCAGGCGATCGTCTTCGTGCGCACGAAGATCCGCTGCGACCAGCTCTACAGACGCCTGCGCGACCGCGGCATGAACGTCAAGGCGTTGCACGGCGACATGTCGCAGGGCTCGCGCGACGGGGTGATGCTGTCGTTCAAGAGCGGGCGGCTGCCGATCCTCGTCGCGACCGACGTCGCCGCGCGCGGGCTCGACATCTCCTCGGTCACGCACGTCGTCAACTTCGACGTGCCGACCTCGCCCGACGTCTACGTCCACCGCATCGGCCGCACCGGCCGCATCGGCCGCTCGGGCCGCGCGATCACGTTCTTCGAGCCGCGCCAGAAGCGCGACGTCGAGGCGATCGAGCAGCACACCGGCACGCCGATGGCGCCGTGGACGGCGGGCGCGAAGGTCGCGCCGCTGAAGGTCGAGGCCAAGCCGCGCCGGCACTCCAAGCCGCACGCCTTGATGAACGGCGACGACGGAACCGACGCCCGCACGCGCCTCGTGCTCGCCGGCGGCCGCGCCGACGGGCTGGAGCCGAAGGACCTGATCCACGCGATCACGGCCGCGACCGGCCTCGACGGCGAGGCGATCCGCAACGTCCGCATGCTCGACCGCTTCGCCTTCCTCGACGTCCCCGCCGAGGAGGCGGCGCGCGTCGTCGAGCAGGTCGACGGCGCGCTCGTCGACGGCACCGACCTGCGCCTGCGGCTCGAGCCGGTCCGCGGCTGACGCCCGCGTGCCTACGCGGCGATCAACTCGGCGCTCGTCACCGGCTCCGGGATGGGATCGCCGTCGGCGCGCAGGCCCTCGATGTGCAAGGCGATTGCGTCCCGCATCCGCTCGACGGTCTGCTCGCGCGTGGTGCCCGTCACGATGCATCCCGGGAGGTCGGGCGCATACGCCGAGAAGTTCCGCTCGCCCTGCTCGATCACCACGAGATAGCTTCTCGACATGGTCGTCAGTCCTCCCAGCCGGCCTGCCGGCGGATGCTCTTGAGCGTGCGCGGGTGGATATCGTCGTTGGGGCTGCCGGCGACAGTCACGCGTCCGCGTTTGATCGGATGCTTGAGCTGTCGGTGGCTGCCGCGAACGGCGACGACCTCCCAGCCATCCGCCTTGAGCCGCTTCATGAGATCACGATACTTCACGTCCGCGATCATGTCGGCGGGCTGCCCGATGGCGCAGAGAATTTGCGAATCCGTAGCCGTTTCGTGACCAGCGGCGACTGAGGCGTGCCGAAGCGCAGCGCGGGGATCCTGCTGTTCAGGCGGCCGGCGGGCCGAGAGCTGGAGGTGCTGCTCGTGCATCCCGGCGGGCCGTACTGGGCCAGACGCGACGGCGGCGCGTGGAGCATCCCGAAGGGCGAGCTGAACGCGGGCGAGGACGAACGCGCCTGCGCGCTGCGCGAGCTGGAGGAGGAGACGGGCGCCGCGTTCGCCGGCGTCCCGCCGGACGAGCTGCTCGCGCTCGGGGAGGTGCGCCTGCGCAGCGGCAAGGTCGTCGTCGCGTGGGCGCTCGAGCGCGACCTCGACGCCGACGCGGTCGTCTCCAACACCTTCGAGCTGGAATGGCCGCCGCGCTCGGGGCGCACGCAGACGTTCCCGGAGGTCGACCGCGCCGCCTGGCTCGCGCTGCCCGCCGCGCGCGACAAGCTGCTGCCGGCGCAGGCGCCGTTCCTCGACCGGCTGGCGGCGGCGGTCGGTCAGTAGGGTGGACGGGACCCGCGACCCGGAACCGAGGAGCCACCGATGTCCCAGGCCACGATGCACACCACGCACGGCGCGATCGCGCTCGAGCTGTTCGACGAGGACGCGCCGAAGACGGTGCAGAACTTCCGCAGACTGGCCGCCGAGGGCTTCTACGACGGAATCATCTTCCACCGCGTGATCGCCGACTTCATGATCCAGGGCGGCTGTCCGCAGGGCACCGGCACCGGCGGTCCCGGCTACCAGTTCGAAGACGAGATCAACGCACACAAGATCATCCGCGGCACGCTCGCGATGGCGAACGCGGGCCCGGACACGAACGGCTCGCAGTTCTTCATCGTCACCGCCGAGGCGACGCCGTGGCTCGACGGCAAGCACACCGCGTTCGGCCGCGTCGTCGAGGGGATGGACACGGTCGACAAGATCGAGGGCGTCGAGACGGGCGCCGGCGACCGTCCCGTCGACCCGCCCAAGATCGAGCGCATCGAGCTGGCCGACTGACGAAGCGCTGACGCATCGGGCGCCGACCCCATAAAGGGATTCGGCGCCCGGTGCGATACAGGAGGACATGGTCGCCTCGCGAACGGGCACGGTCCTCGCCTGCGCTGCGCTGCTCGCCGCGCTGCTGCCCGCGGCGACGGCCGGCGCGCGCCGAGGGGCGCGGACGACCGCGGTCGGCGTCGGCGCGCGCGAGTACCGCTACGCCGTCTACCGCGCGAGCGTCCCGCGCGGCGTCGTCGTCTTCGACATGACCAACTACGGTCAGGACGGCCACGACCTCGTGATCGAGACGCGCGGCGGCCGGGTCCTCGGCCGCACCGGCAAGGTCCGCTCGGGCGCGCGTGCGGCGCTGCGACTGCGGCTCGCGCCCGGCACCTACCGGCTCGTCTGCGACCTCGCGAACCACGAGGCGCTCGGCATGCGCGCGACGCTGCGCGTGACGCGGTGAGCTGGACAGAGGCGCACGTGCGCCGCCTCTTCTGGCGCGCCGGCTTCGGCGCGACGCCGGCCGAGGCGCGCGCATGGGCGAAGCGCGGTCGCGAGGCGACGCTCGACTGGGTGATCGACGGACCGCCCGGCGGCGCGCGCCTGCGCGGCCCGGCGCCGCACGTGAGAGGGCGGCGCCTGGACCCGGTCAACGTGTGGGGCGACGACGTCCTGTGGTGGATCGACCGCATGGTCCGCACCACGTATCCCTTGCAGGAGAAGCTGACGCTGATCTGGCACGACCACTTCGCGACCGCGCAGCAGGACACGCCGCTGATGCTCGCGCAGAACCGCACGCTGCGCCGCGGCGCGCTCGGCTCCTTCCGCGCGCTGCTCGGCGCCGTCACGCGCGACCCGGCGATGCAGCTGTTCCTCTCGCTCGCCGACTCGACGAAGGACGCGCCGAACGAGAACTACGCGCGCGAGCTGATGGAGCTGTTCACGCTCGGCTCCGGCTACACGGAGGCCGACGTGCGCGCGGCGGCGCGCGCGCTGACCGGCTTCTCCTCGACGTGGAGCACGAACGGCCTCGTCGCGATCCGCTACCGCGCCGACCAGCACGACGACGGCGTCAAGACGCTGCTCGGCCGCCGCGGCCGGCTCGGTCCCGACGACGTGCTCGACCTCGTCACCGCCCACCGCGACCATGCGCCGTTCCTCGTCACGAAGCTGTGGAGCTACTTCGTCGCCGCGCCGCCGAGCGCACGCACCGTGCGGGCGCTCGCCACCACGTACCGCCGCTCGGGCCTGCGGATCAAGTCGCTCGTGCGCGCGATCCTCGCCCACCCAGCGCTCTACGCGAACCTCGACGCGCCCGACCTCGTCAAGTGCCCGGTCGTCTACGTCGCCGGCGCGCTGCGCACGACCGGCACCTACGTGACGCAGGACTACCCGACGTGGATGCTCGAGCAGATGGGGCAGCTCCCGTTCGACCCGCCGAGCGTCGCCGGCTGGGACTGGGGGCCGGCGTGGATGTCGTCCAACTCGATGCAGCAGCGCTTCGCGCTCGGCAACTACCTCGTCACATGGGGGAAGCCCAGAGTGCGCAGAGGCAGCGCGCCCGCGACGCTCACGCCGCGCCAGGCGTTCCAGCATGCGTGGAGCGCGGTCGGCGAGCCGCCCGTCTCGGGCGCGACGCGCGCGACGCTCGAGCACCTCGCCAAGCACTTCTTCGACGACCTCGACCCGCGCTGGCGCGACACCGCCGGCTGGCGCGGCGAGGCGCTGCAGGCGACGCTGCGCCACCTGCTGCTGACCTGCCCCGACGCGCAGCTCCACTGACGATGCCGCGATCGATCCACAAGGGCTGCGACGACTTCCGCCAGACAAGCGCGGGCGCGCGCGGACGCTGGCTGGAGCCGCGCCTGACGCGCCGCCAGGCGATGCTCGGGGCGCTCGGCGGCGGACTGACGATCTGGGCCCAGCAGGCGATGCCATGGACGCGCGTGCTGGAGGCGGCGAGCGCGCAGGCCGCCGGTGCGCCCGCCGCGCGCGTGCTCGTGACCGTCTTCCTGCCGGGCGGCTGCGACCTGCTCGACACGCTCCCGCCGCTCGCCGCCTACGGCCAGTACGCCGACCTGCGCGGCGGCATGAAGCTGGACGCGCCGCCGGCGCTCGGCGCGACCGGCCTCGGCATCCACCCGTCGCTGACGGAGGGGACCGGGGGCGGCGTCAAGGGCCTCTTCGACGCCGGCAAGGTCGGCTTCCTGCCGGGGATCGACTACGCGAACCCCGACCTCTCGCACTTCCACTCGCGCCACTTCTGGGAGACCGGGCTCGTGACGCAGGCCGCTGCGGCCGGCTGGCTGGGGCGCTGGCTCGACCGCCACGGCACGGCCGAGAACCCGCTGCAGGGGCTGACGCTCGGCTCGACGCTCTCACCGGTGCTGGCGACCAGCAGCGCGCCGGTCGCCGCGCTCGAGTCGCCCGTCGACGTCGCGCTCGACGTGTGGGGGATCGGCGGCCTGCAGGAGCGCCAGATGCTCGCCGCGTGGGCGAAGCTGGCCGGCGGGCACGCACGCGGCGCGGGCCCGAAGTCGGTCCACACGGCCGCGCGGCTGGCGAAGTCGGTCGGCGACCGCTTGAGACCGTACGCGCCCCGCCCCGACGGCAGCGACCCGCTCGCTCCGCCGGTCCCCTACCCCGACGGCGACACGCTCGGCCAGCGGCTCTCGCGGCTCGCCGCGCTCGTGGCGCAGCCGCTCGGCGTGCGGCTCGCGACGGTCGACTCCGACAGCCAGTTCGACACGCACGACGACCAGGCGAGAGATCTCGGCGACGGTCTCAGATCCGCGTCGCAGTCGCTCGCCGCCTTCCAGGCCGACCTCGAGGCGCGCGGCGTCGCCGACCGCGTGCTGACGCTCGTGTGGTCGGAGTTCGGGCGCCGTCCCAAAGCGAACGAGTCGAGCGGGACCGACCACGGCGCCGGCGGGGTCGCGTGGGTGCAGGGCACGCACGCGGCGAGCGGGATCCTCGCCGACTACCCGTCGCTGACCGCGCTCGACGCCGAGGACAACCTCAAGGTCACCGTCGACTTCCGCAAGGTCTACTGCTCGCTGATCGAGGGCTGGCTCGGGACCGACGCCGCCGAGGTGATCCCGAACGCGGGCGCCTACGGGCGGCTGGCGCTCGTGCGCTGACGATGGCCGCCGGGATCGCGCCCGCGCTCGGCGGCCCGCTCGCCGGCGGGGTCGCGCGGCTCACGACGCCGCAGGGCGCGCTCGCCGCCGCGGCTGCGGCCGTGCTCGGGGCGGGGGCGATCGCGTTCGCTCAGGCGCGCGCCCGCTCCGGCGCGCTCGTCAGGTAGGTCGCGGCGAGGTCCGCGTCGCCGTGCTCGGGGACGCCCTGCTCGAGCCGTCGGCGGATCGCGGCGAGCGCGGGCAGCTCCAGCCCGCGCCGCGCCGCCGCCTCCTCGGCGAGGCGCGCGTCCTTGGCGGCGAGCGCGAGGCGGAACGAGGGCGTGAAGTCGCGCGCGGCGATCGCTCTGCCCTTGACGCGCAGGTAGGGGAGGTCGAGCGTGCCGCCCTCGATCGCCTCGAAGAAGCGCGCCGGATCGACGCCGAGCCCCTCGGCCAGCGCGAGCGTCTCCGCGCCGCCCTCGACGACGGCGACGATCCAGCTGTTGACGACGAGCTTGAGCAGCGTGCCCTGGCCGGCCTCGCCGAGCCACAGCGTGCGCTTGCCGACGACGTCGAAGAACGGCTGCGCGCGCTCCCGCAGCTCCTCGGCGCCCGACGCCAGCACGACCAGCTCGCCGGCCTCGGCCGGCTGCCTCGTGCCGAGCACGGGCGCGTCGACCAGGCCGACGCCGGCGCGCCGTGCCAGCTCGGCGCAGCGCTCCGTCGCCGCCTCGCCGACCGTGCTCGTCTGGAGCCAGAGCACGCCGTCGCCGACGCGCGCGAGCGCCCCGCGCTCGCCGTCGACCGCGTCGAGCACGGCGTCGCCGTCGGACAGCATCGTCAGCAGCACGTCGGCGCCCCCCGCCGCCTCGGCCGGCGAGTCGCACACGACCGCGCCGTCGTCCGTCAGCGGCTCCGCTCTCTCGCGCGTGCGGTTCCACGCGCGCACCGCATGGCCGGCGCGCGCGAGGTTGCGCGCCATCGCGAAGCCCATCGTCCCGCCGGCCCCCAGGACCGCCACCGTCCGCCGCTCGGCCATCGCGCGGTCTCTACCCCGACGCTCCCGCGCCCAAGCTCCTGGCGGGGTCGTCCTGTCCTGGTGTCGTGCGGCGACACCAGAACAGGACGACGCGGCGATGAGCGGCCCCTGGCCAGGCGGCCAGATCGCTGCGCGGCTCCGGTAGGCTCTTGACTGCGGGTCAACCGACCCCGCCCGCCGAGCACCGAAGGGAGCGCGCCATGTCGACCACCGAGCACGCACCGGCCGCCGCCGTCAACGGCGCCGGGAAGCACGACGGCATCCCCGTCGAGAACCCCGCCACGGGCGAGGTCATCGCGACCGTCCCGGCGCGCAGCGGCGCCGAGGTGGCGGAGATGGTCGCGCGCGCCCGCGCGGCGCAGCCGGCCTGGGAGGCGATCGGCTTCGAGGAGCGCGCGAAGGTGCTGCGCCGCATGCAGAAGTGGACGACCGACAACGCCGAGCGAATCATCGCGACGATCGTCTCGGAGACCGGCAAGACCTACGAGGACGCGCTGCTCGCCGAGGTCATGTACTGCGCGAACGCGTTCGGCTTCTGGGCGAAGAACGCGCCGGAGTACCTCGCCGACGAGCACGTCAAGTCCTCGAACCCGTTCACGAAGGGCAAGAAGCTCGTCGTGCGCTACGCGCCGATCGGCGTCGTCGGCGTGATCGGGCCGTGGAACTTCCCGCTGACGAACTCCTTCGGCGACTGCATCCCGGCGCTCGCCGCCGGCAACGCCGCCGTCCTCAAGCCCGCGCAGGTGACGCCGCTCACCTCGCTGCTGATGGAGGAGGGCCTGCGCGCCTGCGGGATCCCCGAGCACGTCTTCCAGGTCGCGACCGGCACCGGCCGTGAGGCCGGCGAGGCGCTGATCGACGCGGTCGACTTCGTGATGTTCACCGGCTCGACCGAGACCGGCATCAAGGTGATGCAGCGCGCCGCCAGCACGCTCACGCCGGTCGGCCTCGAGCTGGGCGGCAAGGACCCGATGATCGTGCTCGCCGACGCCGACGTCGACCGCGCCGCCAACGCCGCCGCCTTCTACTCGATGAACAACGGCGGCCAGGTCTGCATCTCCGTCGAGCGCGTCTACGTCGAGGAGCCGGTCTACGACGAGTTCGTGCGCAAGGTCGCCGACAACGTGCGCGCGCTGCGCCAGGGCGTGCCGACCGGCCCCGGCACCGTCGACATCGGCTCGATGATCTACCCGCCGCAGATCGAGATCGTCGAGGCGCACGTGGCAGACGCCGTCGCGAAGGGCGCGAGAGTGCTCGTCGGCGGCAAGCGCGGCTCCGGCCCCGGCGCCTTCTACGAGCCGACCGTGCTCGTCGACGTCGACCACTCGATGGCGTGCATGATGGAGGAGACGTTCGGCCCGACGCTGCCGATCATGAAGGTGCGCGACGACGAGGAGGCGCTGCGGCTCGCGAACGACTCGCCGTTCGGGCTGCAGGCGTCGGTGTGGACGAAGGACGCCCACCGCGGCGAGCAGCTCGCGCGCCGCGTGCAGGCCGGCGCCGTCTGCGTCAACGACGCGCAGATCAACTACACGACGCTCGAGCTGCCGATGGGCGGCTGGAAGACGTCCGGCCTCGGCTCGCGCCACGGCGCCGGCGGGATCCGCAAGTACACCAAGCAGCAGACGCTGCTCGTGACGCGGCTGGCGCCGAAGAAGGACCCGCACATGTTCCCCTACAGCGCGCGCAAGACGAAGCTGCTCGGGCGCCTGACGAGATTCATGTACGGGCGCGGGAAGCGCGCCTGATCAGGTCCGCACGCACGCGGGGATCTGCAGCGCGCGCCAGTAGGCGTTCTCCTCGGTGGTGAGCGGCTGCAGGGCGGCGGCGAGCTGGCGGAAGGCGTCCGCCGGGTCCTCGCCGCCCGTGACCGCCCGGTCGTGGCGGGCGAGGAGCGCGACCTCCTCGCCCGCGAGTCGGGCGGCTCTGTCGTACTGGCCGCGCAGCTCCGGGGGCGCCTTGAGCGCTCCGAGCTGCGCGGCGGCCGGCCGCAGGTGCGCGAGCCCCTCTGCGAGGAAGCGGCCGGCCTGGTCGGGCGCCCCCGGCATCGGGATGCGGTCGAGCGCCCGGGTCGCTCTCGCGCAGATCGCACCCGCCTGCGAACGGAGCTGATCGGCGCTGAGGCTGTCCGAGCCGCAGGCGGCGAGGGCGAGCAGCGACAGAGCGGCGGCGAGCAGCGCGAGGTGGCGAGACATGCGACGCAGGATTTCAGCAGTTGGGCGTCAGCGTCGCATCCGCACGGCGTGCGGCTTGAAGCTGTAGGAGTGATGCGGCGAGAGCTCGCTGAGCAAGCTGCCCGCCACGCATGGCTACGTGCTTGCGTCCGGCTCCAGGCGCACGCCGAGCAGCCGCTCCAGCTCGGCGATCGTCGCGGTCGTGTCGACGTGGTGGACGGTCGCCATCCCCAGCTCGGCCGCCGGCGGCAGGTTGAACGGCAGGTCGTCGACGTAGACGCACGCGCGGGGCTCGGCGCCCGCGCGCCGGGCGCCGAGCACGTACATCTCCGGCGCCGGCTTGCGCATGCCCTCCTCGCCGGAGATCACGACGCCGTCGAACAGCTCCTCCAGCATCGCGCGGTCGTAGCGGCGCGTGCCCCAGGAGTTCGAGATCAGGCCGGTGCGGATCCCGGCGGCGCGCGCGTTGCGCACGGCGGCGAGCATCGCCATGTCCGGGCCGACGCGCGCGAACAGGCGGTCGATCAGGCCGGCGTGGTCGATCCCGAGCAGGCCGCCGAAGCGCTGCTCGAACACCGGCTCCTCGATTCTGCCCTCCTCGAACGCGATGAGCGTGTCGCGGAACTCGTGGTTGCCGCGGAACGCCTGCACGAGCGCGTCGGGCGCCAGCCCGGCCTCGCTGCAGAACTCGCCGAAGGAGGCGAACAGGTTCGTCGTCAGCACGCCGCCCCAGTCGACCAGCAGCGCGGTGCGCTGCTCACTCGCCATGCGCCACCGCCCACGCGTGCTCCGCCAGCGCCGGGACGCCCGCGTCGAGTGCCTTGAAGAACGGGTCGTCCGTCGTGCCGGCGAGCAGCCGCTTGTAAGAGCCCTCCAAGAAGATCGCCGCCTTCCACAGCGCGAGCGTCGCGTACCAGGCCACGGCCGTCATCGAGCGGCCCGAGCGCTCCTCGTAGCGCGCGATCAGCTCTCCGCGCGTCGGGAAGCCGGGCTCGGTGGTGACGGCGAAGCGCGTGAAGTTCGTCTCCGGGTCGCCCGGCTGCGCCCACGTCGCCGTCAGGTAGCCGACGTCGGCGAGCGGGTCGCCGATCGTCGCCAGCTCCCAGTCGAAGATCGCGGTCAGGCGCGCCGGCGCGCCGCGCGCGAACATCACGTTGCCGAGGCGGTAGTCGCCGTGGACGATCGTGGCGGGACCGGATTCCGGCCGGTTGTCGACCAGCCAAGCGGTGACCTTGTCGAGCGTCGCGATCTCGCGCGTCTTGTTGTGCTCCCACAGCCCGCCGAAGCGCCGCAGCTGGCGCTCGAGGTAGCCGGTCGGTCTGCCGTAGCCCTCCAGGCCGCACGCCTGCCAGTCGACCGCGTGCACCTCGACGAGCGCGTCGATCAGTTCCTCGGCGACGCGCGCATGCTGCTCGGGCGCCGCGAGCGCGGGCGGCACCTGCGTGGTGATCACGTCGCCCTCGATCTTCTCCATCACGTAGAAGGGCGCGCCGATCACGCCGGGGTCCTCGCACGTCGCGAGCACCCGCGGCGTGCGCACCGCGGCGTGCTCGACGGCGCGCAGCAGCAGCGCCTCGCGCAGCACGTCGTGCGCGCTCGGCGGCAGCGGCGGGCGCGGCGGGCGGCGCAGGACGATCTCCTCGCCGCCGCGGCGGACCAGGAACGTGACGTTCGAATGGCCCTCGCCGACCGGCTCGGCCTCCAGCGGGCCGTCGCCCGGCGCGAGCCCGTGCGCGTCGAGAAACGCCGCGAGCGGCTCACGGATCAGCAGCGGCGCCAGCTCCAGAGCCGCCGCGTCCGCGTGCGTGTCGACGATGGCGCCCATGCTGCGCTGAACGCTATGCGAGAAGGGGGTGAGCGGGCGCCGGATGGGGGAGCCGGCGCCCGCTCGGGGGGGACGGGGGATGTGGTCGGTTACGCGGCGGCGGGGACGGGCGCGTCCGTGACGATCGCGTCGAAGCCCTGACGGTCGATCTCCGCACGCTCGGCGACGAGCCCGACGACGGTCGCCCCGGTCGCCTGCTCGACGGCCGTCAGCAGCCGCGCGAGGCGGTCGCGGCGGGCGGAGGCGACGCGCTGCTCGCTCCAGCCCCAGTTGGGGTCCTCGGCCTCGATCAGCACCGTGACGCGCCGGGGGTGGTGCGCGGCGGCGGCGGCGACGAGCTCGTCGTCCCGGCCTTCGGGCCCTGCGATGAGGAGGATCGCTTCGTTCGTCATGGCCACACCGTCCCGCTGTCCCGTAAATGTGTCCTAACAGTCCAAGAATTCCCTCCTTAAACCTGAGTGATGCGCGAGAGTTGCTGGACTTCCGGGCCTTCCTTGCGGCGGCCGTTAGCCTCAGAGGCGCATGCCCGAGCTGCCCGAGGTCGAGATCGTCGCCCGGCTGATCGGTGCCGCCGTCCGCGGCGCGCGCGTCGAGTCGACGCTCGCGCCGGGGGTGAACGCACTCAAGACGTTCGACCCGTCGCTGCACGCGTTGGACGGCTCCCGCCTGACCGGCGTCTCGCGACGCGGCAAGCATCTGCTGATCGAGGGCGACGCCGGGCTCGTGTTGCTGGTCCACCTGATGTCGGCGGGGCGGCTGCAGCTGTTCGACAGACGCGCCGGGCCGCGCGACCGCACCTCGCGCCTGCTGATCCGGCTCGACGACGGCCGCGAGCTGCGCCTGCGCGAGTTCGGCACCAGGCAGGCGGCGTGGGCGAAGCTGCTGCGCACGGCCGAGGTCGAGGCCGACGAGGCGCTCGCGACGCTCGGCCCGGAGGCGTGGCCGGACCCGCCGCCGCTCCTGGAGCTGCTGGGCGAAGCGCCGCGACCGCTGCACTCGCTGCTGCGCGACCAGCGGGTGATCGCCGGGATCGGACGCTCGTGGGCCGACGAGATCCTGTGGGAGGCGCGGCTCTCGCCATACAAGCGGGGCGCCGACCTGACGGCGGAGGAGGCCGGCGCGCTGCGCGAGGCGATCGTCGCGCGGCTCGGCGACGCGATCGAGACGTACGAGCGGACGCTCTCGCTGCCGCTGCCCGACAGACTGCCGCTGCCGCTGAAGGTCCACCGCCACGAGGGGCAGCCGTGCCCGCGCTGCGGCACGACGCTCGAGGCGG
>Ga0207664_10000930_pt1 | contig 19672 bp, 15 predicted proteins | sample LARL83metaG_FD_184349 | JGI IMG/M metagenome (GOLD analysis project Ga0207664, IMG submission 184349) | Corn, switchgrass and miscanthus rhizosphere microbial communities from Kellogg Biological Station, Michigan, USA - LAR L8-3 metaG... | ecosystem: Host-associated > Plants > Roots >... | reverse complement strand
GTAGCCCGAGTTGAGCGGCAGCCTGATGACGGTCGCGCCCGCGCCGCGCGCCTCAGCGGCCGTTTCGTCGGCGGAGCCGTCGTCGATCACGACGACATCGACGTCTGGCAGCGTCGAGCGGACGTCGCGCACGACGTCTCCGACGCGCCCCTGCTCGTTGAACGCCGGCACGGCGATCATGATTCGCGCGCTCACAGGCCAGCACAGTACTCGGCGACGCTGCCGGATCGCAGTCGCGGCGGGCCGTGCGGTCAGCTCAGCGCCGCGCCACGACCGCGTACTCCCCGCACGCGAAGCGGTCCTGCTCCACGTCGCCGGCGCCGTTCGGGTGAAAGACGTAGGCCGAGTCAAAGCCAGCGATGCGGCACAGCGCGAGCATCGTCTCCGGGAAGAGCGGGTGCTGGTGGGTGACGTCGACCCAGAACGCCTTCAGCGCCGCGGGCGAGTGCGGGTTGACGGTCTCGGCGACGAGCAGGCCGCCGGGGCGCAGCTTGCGCGCCGCCGCGGCGAGCAGGCGCTTGAGCACGTCGGGCGGCAGGTGCTCGACGACCTGGGCGGAGAAGACGAGGCCGAGGCTGCCGTCCTCCAGGCCCTCGAGGTGCGCGACGCCGTCGCCGAGCGTCACGTCGTGGCCCTTCTCGCGGCAGCGCGCCACCATGCCGGCGTCGGAGTCGACGCCGCTCGCGGAGATCCCCGCCTCGGCGAGCAGGTCGAGCAGCTCGCCGCGCCCGCAGCCGATGTCGAGCGCCGCCGCGCAGTCGGGTCCGATCACGTCGAGGTAGCGCCGCTGGCGCTCGGCGATGAACGCCTCGCCGCCGCGGAACAGCTCCTCGAACTCGCGGTAGTCGTCGTCGCCGGGCGCGGCGCCGTGCGGCTCGTCGTAGCCGAGCACGCGCCCGGCCGCGCCGGCGTCGAAGACGTGCAGCACGTCGGAGGACATGTACGGCAGCGCGTGCGCGGCGGCGACCAGCTCGCTCGCGGCGTCAACCCGCCTGCGCTCGCGCTCGAGCGCGACCGTCAGCTCCTCCAGCTCGCGCCGCTGCTCACGCAGCTGCGCGGCCGCGCTCGCCTGAGCCCCCGCGAGCCCGTTCGTCAGCGCCTGCTCGACGGCGGCGTTGATCCGCTGCTGGTAGGCCGTGTAGGGCCGCATCGCCCGCAGCAGCATCCGCCGCACCGCGCCGCCCGGCTTGCCGAAGCGCGAGGGCGCCGTCGGGCGCACGCCGTGGTCCAGCAGGCTGCGCAGCTCGCCGCGGCCGGCCGCCGCGGCCGTCGAGGCCGCCGGCGCCTGCAGTCTCGCCGCGACGTGGTCGAGGCGCGCGCGCATCACCCTCCCGGCGGCCTCCGCGGAGAAGCGCGCGCGCATGTCGTGCGCCGCCTGCTCGGCGCGGCGCGCCGCCTCCTGCGGCTGCTCGAAGACCTCGCGCATGAGCTTCCCCAGCTCGGACACGTCGGGCTCGGCCCACGTGCCGTCGGGCGGGTAGGGGTCGGCGCCGCGGCCGATCGGCACCAGCTCAAACGGGATCGCGTAGCTGTTCTGCGGCGTCATGAAGTCCTCGACGCCCGAGTAGGCGGTCGCGATCACCGGCTTGCAGTGGAACATCGCCTCCGCGACGGTCAGCCCGAGGCCCTCGGAGCGATGCGGCGAGACATAGCAGTCGCAGCTGCGCATCATGCGGTCCTTCTCGACGGGATCGAGGTAGTCGTCGATCAGGACGACGTCCTCCCGGCCCTCGACCGCCTGCTGCACGCGGCGGTGGCCGGCAGGGTCGAAGCCCGGGTTGATGCACTTGAGCACGAGCGCGGTGCCGTCCTCCGGGGCGAACGCGGCGCGGTATGCCTCGATCGCGGCGAGCGGGTTCTTGCGCGCGAACACGCTGCAGTAGTCCCATGAGTAGAGGAACGCGAACGCGTCGGGCCAGCCGTGCTCGCCCGGCTCCAGCGGCGGCGGTGCGGGGAAGCGCACCGGGATCGGCACGTGCGTGACCGGCACCGGCGGATCGACGGCCGCGAGCGTCTCGGCGACGAAGCGGCTGCCGACCCACACCTCGTCGACGTGCTCGAACGCGTCCATGAAGCGCTCGGGGAACGTGCTGGTCTCCCACCACCAGACGCCGATCGTGTAGCGGTCCTCGAAGAAGCGCGGGCCGGCCTGCTTGGCGAAGCCGGGCGTGCCGTCGGCGTTGACGCAGACGAGGTTGACGGCGAACGGGTTGTCCTCGAGGCCGCCGACGGCGTACGCGTGCCCCTGCCGACTCTCCTGCGCGACGAGCCCGACCGGCAGCGCCGGGACCGCCGCCGCGTCGAGTCCGCGCATCAGCTGGCGCGCGACCTCGCCGATCCCCAGCTCGGAGCGCAGGTAGCCGGCGACGTTGACGCCGTAGGGGCGCGAGGTGCGCGTCACGCGGGGGCGGCGGGCGGACGCCCGTGCCCGCCCCAGCTCCGCGGCCGGCAGCAGCGCGTCGGGGATCGGCACCTCCGTGCGGCCGTGCTCGACGCACCAGCCGACGTAGCCGGCGACGTCGCCGCGCTCGACGCCAGGGTAGACGCGCTGCAGGTCCGAGCGTGCGGCCCACAGCGCGTGCAGACAGCGGGAGATCGCGGGCGCGTCAGGCGCGGGCTCGTTCAGCCAGCCGACGAACGCCGCTTCGCCCTCGGGCGTGAACAGCGAGGACGGGCACTCGCCGGCCTCGACGCCGGCGCGGTAGAGCGCGCGCATGCCTTTCGTCAGCCGCATCCCTGAGGGCAGGACGTCATGTTCGTAGGGCAGCCCGCGGACCTGCTCGAAGCCGGCCGCGAGCAGCGCCTCGCCGTAGGCGTCGCAGAGCGCCCACAGTGCCTCGTCGTCCGCGAGCTGCACGCGGTCCTGGTGCTTGCTGAGGCGCCCCGGCGCGTCCGGGCTGTAGCCGCTGAAGTGGAAGAAGCGCAGCGGGCGGCCGTCGACGAGCCAGCCGGTCCCGTTGCGGTCGAGCGCCCGCTCCGGCAGGTTCCAGTAGGCGACGTTGTAGGCCGGGTCGCGGAAGATCTCGAGGTCGCTCACGAGCCCGGGCACGAAGTCGACCCAGCGCTGGTCGACGAACAGGCCCCGCTCGGGCGCGACGTGGCAGTCGGTCAGCAGCCGCTGCGACCACCAGTCGAGCATCAGGTGCGCGTCGTCGCGACTCGTCATGCCGATGAAGCCGAGGTTGTAGACGCCCGCCATCAGGATGTCGGTCTCGCTCGGCTTTCTGCCGTCGCGCGGCATCCCGTGCAGCACGTGCGGCGTGAGCACGATCGCATGCGCGGCAAGCGCCGCCTCCAGCTCCGCCATGCGACTCATGACCTGGATGTCGGGATCGAGGTAGGCGACCCCCCCGCCGTCGTCGTGCTCGCGCAGCATGTGGCGCAGCAGCCACGGCTTGACCGCGGTCGAAAGCTCCATCACGTCGTAGGCGCCGCGCATCTCGTCCCACGCGGCGAGCCCGATCTCGTGCGGGCGCACGAGCGTGAACGGCTCGCTCGCGGGATCGACGTAGCCGTCGACCTCGTCGATCACGAGCACGCAGCAGCGCGAGTCGGGATGGTGGCGGCGGAACGACTCCGCCAGCACGCGCGCGTGGGCGAGGTAGTTCTTCGCGACGATCGTGCAGACGTTCACGGGGCGAGCGCCTCCAGCGCGTGCGCCGGCTCCCGCTGCCCGGCCGTCACGCGGACGCGCGCCTCGAGCCCGTTCGCCGGGTCGACGTCGTCGAACCAGCGCACGAGCTCCTGCACCGGCGCGATCCGCAGGACGCGCTCGCCGGCGCCGGGCGGCGCGGTGAGCGCGATCGTGCCGCTGGTGCTCCTCCCCGGCGGCAGGCTGGCGCTCAGCAGCGCGCGCTCGCCGTCGGCGAGCAGCGTGCCGTCGGCGCCGAACCAGCGGGCGCCGACGCGCACGGGGTGGGGATGGGCCATCGGCAGGATCGCGCCGCCGCGGTTCGTGAGCGTCCAGGCGACCTCGACCGTCTCGCCCTCGCGCACGCTCGCCGGCGGCGCCGCCTGGAGCGTCGTGCGACAGGCGCGTTCGGTCAACGGGTCGGCGACGGCCCACAGCAGCTCGGGCTCCACCCCGGCGGCGCGGAACAGCGCGTGCTGGTCGCCGTCGGCGACGCGCACCGCGTTCGTGCGGAAGCCGCGCTCCATCCCCTCCACGAGCGCCGCGGGCACGGCCGCGAGCGCGTAGACCTCGCGCGCCGGCAGCTCGACGCGCCCCACCTCGGCGAGCGTCGCGCGGTCGAGGATCGCGACGACGGCGCCGCGTCCGGGCTGCTCGCCGCGGTGCGCGCTCAAACCGATGTAGACGTGCTCGCCGTCGAGCGCGACGCCGCGCGTCCAGCCGTCGAACGCGACGCGCTCGGCGACCGCGCCGTGCTCGTCGAAGACGACGAGCGCTCTGTCGGCCGAGTCGCAGACCGCCCAGCGGCCGTCGAGGCGGAAGGGGTGGTGCGGGCACGTCAGGTCCCCGAGGACCGTCTCGCCGCTCTCGACGTCGAACACGAGCCCCTGGCCGCGCGCCGCGCCGGGCACGGCCCAGCCGCGGTGGTCGCGGAAGCGGCCGAACGCGCATGCCAGCAGCCGCCCCTCGTGGACGACGAGCGAGTTGAGGTGCCACGCGTCGCGCTCGCCGGCGGCCGTCCAGCTGCTGACCACCTCGCCGCCCGAGCTCAGCCACAGCAGGCTGTTCGTCGAGGTCGAGGCGACGACGAGCGCACCGTCGTGCCAGATCGCGTCGTGCGCGTCGGCGAGCGCATCGATCCTGCGGTAGAGCTGGATGCCGCGCGCGTCGGAGACGAGCAGCTCGCCGCAGCCGTCCGGGTCGCCGGCGTCGCGCAGCAGTCGCGCGACGCGCCCGCCGGCGTCGTCGACCGCAAGCCCCGTCGAGGCGAGCCAGTCGAGCCGTCGCACCCGCTCCCCCTCCAGCACGAACGCCCCGCCGCCGGTGTCGCGGTCGCCGAAGGCGGTGATGACGATCTGCGTCCCGGTCACGTCGCGCACGGGCTCAGCGACGCATCTCCGTCGCGCGCTCGACGGTCCAGCTCGCCATGTCCCAGCTTGCCGCCTCGTCGACCGCGCGCTCGCCGGCCGCCTCCAGCGCCACGCGGCGTGCGACCGCGCCGCCGCGGAAGGCGTGCTGCCAGGTGGAGAGCGGCTCGAAGCCGGCGCCGCGCAGCCAGCCCTCGAGCGCCGCGCGGCTCGGCGCCCACTGCGAGGTGGGGTCGCTGCCGAGCAGGTCCGCCGGGTAGTACTGCACGAGCGGGAACGAGGGCAGGTCGGGGTGGAAGTCGGCGAGCCTGTGCCAGTTCCCGGCGGCGTCGACGAGGCCCTCGTCGATCATGTGCGTCTCCAGCAGCAGCAGCGCTTCGGGCTCGCACACGTCGTGGATGCGGTCGAGCGCCAGCAGCGGGTGGCGCAGGTGGTAGATCACTCCGAGGAACAGGACGAGGTCGAAGCGCCCGAAGCGCTCGGGGGCGAGCGAGTAGACGTTCTCGGTCACGTATGTCGCGCTCGAGCCCAGCAGCTCGGCCGCGATCGAGAACCCGGTGTGGTGCGGCGGCTCGTTGTCGAGCGCGACCACCTCCCGCGCGCCCCGCCGTTCGGCCTCGAACGTGAAGAAGCCGTCGCGCGCGCCGACGTCGAGCACGCGCATGCCCGACAGGTCCTCGGGCATGCCGATCTGCGAGAGCACCGTGGCGGTGTCCTGCAGCCCCGGCGTCCACACGCCGGGAGCGACCTCGATGCGGTGGTGCCACTTCGCCTGCTTGGCGATCGCGTCGCGCGCCCGCTGGGTGAGCTCGTCCCCGTGCACGCGGCCGGAGTGTAGCCGGTGGCCCAGGCGAAGCCCCCTCAGCGCTCGACGCCCGGCACGGCCTCTGCGGCCGGCCCGCGGCCGAGCGCGCGCGCCTCCAGCTCCGCGACCTCGACGGCGTGGTCCGGGACGCGCGCCACGAAGCGCTCGGCGCCCTGGATCACGACGACCTCGGCGCCGCTCGCGCGCACGTAGTCCGGGTCCCAGCCGAACGGGATCCAGACGAAGTGCGTCTCGCGGAAGACCTGCCCGAGGAACCACGAGATGCCCTGGTAGTGCTCGGCGCTGAAGCCGAACGAGTCGCCGAACAGCACCGCCGTGCGCGGATCGGGCGCCGACTCGTTGACATAGACGCGGCGCGTGCCGATGTGGCCGCCGGTCGCCGCGATCGCCTCGCGGTTGTCCTGCGCGATGCGCGCGCCGTGGAGCGTGCTCGGCGCGTCGATCACCTCGACCACCGGCGGCTCGAACTTCGACCCGAGGTCGCCGGCGGCGACGTACGGGCGCGTCGCCAGGCCGGTGAGGTCGGGCGCCGCCTCGATCCCGAGCGGCGCGCGCAGCGAGGCGAACAGCAGCTCGTTGCCGCGGAACGTGAGGTGCGTGTCGGTGCGCAGGTAGACGCGCTCGCGCGCCGCCGCCGCGCGCAGGTCCGCGAGCGGATAGAGCAGCGGCAGGTCGCCGTCCGCGAGCAGGCGCTCGACCGGGCGCGGCCCGACCTTCTCGAGCGGCTCCGGATACTGCTGCTCGTAGACGGCGAGCTTGTCCGGCACGACGATCGTCGCAGCCGCGACGCCGAGCGCGCGCAGCTCGGCGTCGCGCCGCAGCAGCAGCTCGCGCCAGCCCTCCAGCCAGCCCGGCTCCATCTGCACCTCGCCGACGTACTGGCCGAGGTTCGCGTTCGTGCCGCCGCACAGGAACAGCCAGCCGTCGCGCCCGACGATCGCGATCCCGTCGTCCGAGCGCTGCCCGACGGGGTGGCCCCACGCGGCCAGCTCGGGATGCCAGGCGTTGACGACCGTCTGGCGGCGCAGCGACCGCCGGCCCGCCTCGCGCAGGCGCATCGCGTACTCCTCGGAGTCGAGCGCGATCCGCAGCATCTCGTCGAGCGTTCTGGGACCCGCGAGCTGGTGCTCGATCTCATGCTCCGCCGGCGTGCGGCCCAGCACCTGGCGGTAGACGGAGACGACCTGCTCGCGCGTGAGCATCCCGGCAGCGTACGGGCTCGCCCGCGCGACCGCGGGTCCATGCGCTCCGCATTCGCGCAACCCGGCGCGGTTGCTAGCGTTCAAGCGCCGTGACGAGCACCACATCGCAGCCGGCGACGCCCGCGGCGGCGCGGCGGCCGAGCGCGACGCCGGCGGTCGTCGTCCACCACGTCGACAAGGCGTTCAAGCTCCCTCACCAGCAGTACCACACGCTCAAGGAGCGGGCCCTGCACCCGTTCCGCAGCAACACGTTCGACGTGCTGCAAGCCGTCGACGACGTCACCTTCGAGGTGGCGGAGGGCGAGTTCTTCGGGATCGTCGGGCGCAACGGCAGCGGCAAGAGCACGCTGCTGAAGTGCCTCGCCGGGATCTACGACGTCGACGCGGGCGACCTGCACGTGCGCGGGCGCCTCTCGCCGTTCATCGAGCTCGGCGTCGGCTTCAACATGGACCTGACCGCGCGCGACAACGTGATGATCAACGCGATCATGCTCGGCTTGACGCGCCAGCAGGCGCGCGAGCGCTTCGACGACATCATCGCGTTCGCCGAGCTGGAGGACTTCCTGGACCTCAAGCTCAAGAACTACTCGTCCGGCATGACCGTGCGGCTCGCCTTCTCGGTCGCGATCCAGGTCGACGCCGAGGTGCTGCTGATCGACGAGGTGCTCGCGGTCGGCGACGCGTCCTTCCAGCAGAAGTGCTTTGCCGAGTTCCACCGCCTCAAGGACGAGGGCCGCACGATCCTCTTCGTCACACACGACATGAGCGCGGTGGAGCGCTTCTGCGACCGCGCGATGCTGATCGAGAAGGGCAGGATGGTCGACATCGGCGAGCCGGCCGCGATCGCCCGCCGCTACAACGAGATCAACTTCAGACGCGCGATCCCCCATCTCGACGGCCCCGGCGGCGAGGAGCGCTTCGGCGACCGCGCGGCGGAGATCGTCAACGTCTGGTTCGAGGACCCCGACTCGGTCCACGTCACCGAGCTGGGCCACGGGCAGGTCGGGTTCGTGTGCCTCGAGGCGAGCTTCCGCGAGGACGTCGAGGATCCGGTGTTCGGCTTCGTGCTGCGCAACGAGGCCGGCACGGCCGTGTTCGCCTCGACGACCGACCTGCTGCACGGCCCGACGGGCGGCTTCGCGGCGGGCGAGCGGGTCGTGGCGCGGATGCGCTTCGAGAACTGGCTCGTCGCCGGCACCTACCGGGTGACGCCGTCGATCGCGCGGCCCGGCCTCGGCGCCGACGCGATCGACCTGCGCGCCGACGTCGCCGAGCTGGTCGTGCACGGCTGGTTCCCGACCGGCGGGGTGACGAACCTGCCGCACGGGTTCGAGGTTGAGCGCTCGTGAGCTCGCTCGCCGAGACCCACCGCCGCTACGGGCCGTCCGCCTTCGGCGACGACCTCCGGCGCTTCTGGAGCCTCACGCTCACGCTCGCGACGACCGAGTTCAAGCTGCGCTACTTCGGCTCGGTGCTCGGCTACTTCTGGTCGCTCGTGCGGCCGCTGCTGTTCTTCGGCGTGCTGTACGCCTTCTTCACGGTCGTGCTGAACCTCGGCAAGGGGGTCCCGCACTACCCGGTCTACCTGCTCACGTCGATCGTCATGTGGACGTACTTCACGGAGACGACCGGCGGCTGCGTGCAGTGCCTGCTCGCGCGCGAGGGGCTGCTGCGCAAGATGCGCTTCCCGCGGCTGGTCGTGCCGCTGTCGGTCGCGCTGACCGCCGCCTTCAACCTCGCCGCGAACTTCGTCGCGGTGCTGGCGTTCGCGCTCGCGTCGGGCGTCACGCCGAGCTGGAGCTGGTTGGAGCTGCTGCCGATCGTGCTGCTGCTCGCGGCGCTCGCCGTCGGCGTCGGGACGCTGCTCTCGGCGCTCTACGTGCGCTTCCGCGACGTCCAGCCGATCTGGGAGGTCGTCGTGCAGGCGCTCTTCTACGGCTCGCCGATCATCTACGTGGCGGCGCAGTACGCGAGCCGCGGCGGCGCCCGCCTCCAGCACGTCGCGCTGACGTTCAACCCGCTCGCGACGCTCTTCACGCAGAGCGGCCATGCGTTCATCGGCGGCTCCCACTTCCCCACCGCGGCCGACGCCGCCGGCGGCACCCGCCCGCCTGCTGATCCGCTCGCGATCGTCGTCGGGACGTTCGCGCTCGGCCTGTGGGTCTTCCACCGCGAGGCGCCGCGGATCGCGGAGCGGCTGTGACGATGGCGGCGACGGGCACCGAGCGCGACGCGGAGCTGGAGCGGCTGCGGACGCGCGTCGCCGAGCTGGAGGCCGAGCTGGTCGAGCAGGCGGCGCGCACCGAGCGGATCGTCGCCGCGGCGCAGGCGCGCACCTACTGGCTCGACCGCTGGCATCTCGACCTCGACGCGCTGATGCGGCGGCGCGCGGTCGGCGCGCCGCTCGACACGGCGTTCCGCGCGCTGCGCAAGCTGCGGCACAGCGCGCAGCGGGCGCGGCGGCGGCTGAGCGGGTCGTGAGCCGCGTCTCCGTCGTGATCCCCGTCAAGGACGGGGAGCGCTGGCTGCCGGAGCTGCTCGCCGCGCTCGCGCGCGAGGCGCCCGACGAGGTCCTCGCGATCGACTCGGGCTCGCGCGACGGCTCGCGCGAGCTGCTGCGCGCGGCGCCGGGCGTGACGCTGCTGGAGATCGCCCCGGCCGAGTTCGGCCACGGGCGCACGCGCAACTTCGGCGCCGAGCGCGCGAGCGGGGAGATCGTCGCCTTCCTCACGCAGGACGCGACGCCGCTGCCCGGCTGGCTGGAGGCGCTGCGCGCCGGCTTCGCGCTCGACGAGCGCGTCGGCGCGGTCTTCGGACCGCACCTGCCGCGACTCGACACGAGCCCGATGATCGCGCGCGAGCTGGAGCGCCACTTCGCCGGCTTCGCTGGACCCGACGGGGAACCGTCGCTGCAGGGCCCCGGCGACGAGCCGTTCCTCTCGAACGTCAACGCCGCCTACCGGCGCGACTGCTGGGAGCAGCTCCGCTTCCGCGACGTCCCCTACAGCGAGGACCAGGCGTTCGGGCGCGACCTGCTGGCCGCCGGCTGGCTGAAGGCGTACATGCCGCAGATGGCGGTCCTGCACGCGCACGACTACGGCCCGCTCGAGTTCATGCGCCGCTACTTCGACGAGTACCGCGGCCTGCGCGCGACCGCCGGCCACGTCGAGGCGTTCCGCCCGCTGGGCGCGCTGCGCACCGTGCGCGCCGAGACGGCGGCCGACCTGCGCTGGATGCGCGAGCGCGGCATGCCTGCCGGCGCGCGCGCGCGCTGGGCGGCGCGCGCGACCGTCCACCACGGCGGCCGGCGCGTCTTCTCCGCGCTCGGCTCCCGCGCCGAGCGGCTGCCGGCGCCAGTGCGCGGACGGCTCTCGCTCGAAGGACGCGGCGACGGTGGCGGGTCGAGCGCAAGCGTCCCGCCCGCCACGCCGATGACGCCTCGGCGCACCGAGGACCCCTACGGCGCCGCCGCGCGCGTCATGCGCGACGGGCCGGCGCCGCTGCTGCCGCCGGCCCCCGGCCTCGCCGAGCGCGAGCGGCTGCGGATCGCGCTCGTGCTGCCGCCGTGGCGGCGCGGCAGCGGCGGCCACAACACGCTCATGCAGCTGCTCTCGCGGCTCGAGCGCCGCGGGCACGTCTGCACGGTCTGGCTGCACGACCCGCACGGAGAGCTGCGCGCGCTGCGCCCGGCCGTCCTGCGCCGCCAGCTCGACGAGTGGTTCGCGCCGTTCGCGGGCCCGGTCTACGTCGGCTTCGAGGACTGGCACGGCGCCGACGTCGCCGTCGCGACCGGCTGGCAGACGGTCCACCCGCTCCTGCTGCTCGACCAGACGCATGCGCGCGCCTACCTCGTCAACGACCACGAGCCGGAGTTCTTCGGCACCTCGACCGAGCGCGCGCTCGCGCAGGACACCTACCGCCACGGCATCCACTGCGTCGCGGCGAGCCCGTGGCTGCGCGACCTGCTGACCGAGCGCTACGGCGCGCCCGCCGACGCCTTCCAGCTCGGCGTCGACCACGCGATCTACGCGCCGCGCGCGGACGTCGCGCGCCGCGCCGACACCGTCGTCTACTACGCGCGCCACTCGACCGACCGCCGCGCCGTCCCGATCGGCCTGATGGCGCTCGGCGAGCTGCACCGACGCCGCCCGCAGACGCGCGTCGTGCTGTTCGGAACCGACAGACCGCCGCCGACGACGTTCCCCTACGACCACCTCGGCGTGCTCTCCCCGCCGCAGCTCGCGGCGCTCTACGCCGAGGCGACCGTCGGCCTGTGCCTGTCGCTGACGAACTTCTCGCTGATGCCGAAGGAGATGCTCGCGTGCGGGCTGCCGTGCGTCGAGCTGGCGGGCGTCAGCGCCGAGTCGATCTTCGGCTCCGACGGCGGCCCGCTCGCGCTCGCCCCGCTGGATCCGGTCGCGCTGGCGGACGCCCTGGAGCGGCTGCTCGACGACCGCGCGGAGTGGGAGCGCCGCTCGCGCACGGGGATCGAGTTCGTCGCCTCGCACACGTGGGACGTCGCGACCGACGAGGTCGAGGCGGGCCTGCGGCACGCGCTCGCTCAGCCGTAGTAGCGCGAGATCGTCAGCAGCTCCGCGAACAGGCCGTGCGCCATCGCGAGCACGACGAGCGCCGCGCCGACCGCCGGCCCCCAGCGGCGCCCCGCGCCGCGCGCGGCGAGCGCGACCAGCAGCCCGTACAGCGCCAGGAACGGCAGCAGGTAGCGCGCCTGCTCGAACACGTAGCCGGTGTCGTGGCGGTAGGCGGCGCCCTGCCAGCCGATCGCGAAGATCAGCCCGGCCGCGAGCACCGCCAGCACGAGCGCGAACGGCCGCCGCCAGGCGAGCCCGGCCCACCCGCGCGCGCGGATCGCGCTTGCGAGCCCGACGCCCGCGAGCACCGCCACGAGCAGGAAGATCGCGCCCGCGAGCTCGTAGACCCACGGCGGGAAGGCGTAGTCGAGCCAGCCGAAGTGGCCGATGAAGCCGTGGAACCAGACGGTCCAGGGCGCGTACCCCGGCAGCGCGTCGTGCGTGCCGGGGATCCGCGGCAGCAGCTCCTGCCAGATGTGCACGAGCCGCTCTCTCAAGCCCACCGCGCCGCTCGCGACGGTCGCGCCCGTCACGCCGCCGGCGGTCGCCCCGCCGCGGTGCCACACCGTCATGTTGAGCAGCGCGTAGAGCCCGACCGGCACCGCGACGATCGCGCTCGCGAGCGCGGCGGCGCGCAGGCGCATGCCGCGGTCGCGCCCCGGCGCCAGCATGAGCAGCAGGAGCGCGAGCGCGACGCCGGGCAGGAACGCGAGGAACGTGAGCTTGCCGAGCACGCCGACGGCGACGGCGAACCCGAGCGCCGCGCCCCGCCGCACCGTCAACCCGCGGCGGAACGCGCGCGCCAGCAGCAGCAGCGTCGCCGCGCACGCGAGGAACAGCAGGTTGTCGCCGTGCACGCCGGCGGCGATGAACATGAAGGTCGGCTGGAACGCGGCCGCGAGGGCGCCGACCGTCCACGTCCACGGCGTGCCCGGCAGCAGCTCGCGCAGGAACAGATAGACGCACAGCACCGTCGCGCCCGCGAGCAGCGCGGAGAGCAGCCGCATCAGCGCGAGCCGGTCGAGGAGGTCGTGCGAGGGCGAGAGCCAGTAGGGGATCGCGGCGAGCGCGTAGTAGAGCGGCGGCTGGTTCGTCGCCGAGCTGGCGCCTCCGGCGCCGCGCGGGCTCGGATGCGTGGCCAGCGCGGCGCGCAGCCCGCGGTCGTCGGCGGCGCTCCAGATCCCGCGCTGGTCGGCGCGGCCGACGACGGTGAAGAAGTGCAGGCGCGTGAGCGCGAGCTGCTCCTGGTCGGAGTACTGCGGCGCGTTCGCTCGCTGCGGCGGCGGTCTGCCGGTCTCCGCCAGGTACTGCGCGTAGCCGAAGTGGCTGATCTCGTCGGGCACCTGGAAGGGCGGCACGACGACCGACCACACAGCCGCGTTGACGAACGCGATCAGCGCGCACGCGTACCCGGCCCGCGGGATCCGCCCCAGCGCCGCGCGCAGCCGGCCGCTCACCGGCGCGCCTCCCGCAGCAGCAGGCGCGCCGCGGCGACCCACACGGCGGCGAGCACGAGCGCGAGCACCGGCAGCGTCCACGTCCCGAACGCGCTCGCCTTGCCGAGGCCGAAGCGGCGCGCGAGCGACGGCAGCAGCGACCACCACGACTCGCGGCCCGCGCGCAGGTAGCGGAAGCCGACGACGCCGCCCGTCGCTCTGCCGCCGACGCGCGCCGCCGCGCCCGGGCTCGCGACGTCGCCCGAGAGCGCGAGGCCGTCCGCGCCGTCGTCGCGCACGCACGCGGTCGCGTTCGGATGGTCGCCGCGCACGACGCGCGCGAACGGCACGGTCACGGCGCCGCCGCGCGCCGGCACGCCGCGCACCGACCCGCGCGCCGCGAGCGCGCCGTCCGGGTCGCGGAAGCTCACGCTCAGCGCCAGCGGACGGCGCCCGTACGGGCTCACGACGACCTGCGCCGCGGCGCTGCCGCCCGCCAGCCAGGTCGCCGGCTGACACGCCGTCCCGCCGGACGGCACGGCCGCGACGAACGCGCGCTGGAGCACGAAGCTCGTGCCCGCCAGGCGCTGCGCCCGCTGCGAGAGCGCGAGCGCGACCGCGCCTGCCACGAGCGCGAGCGCGACGGCGAGCACGATGCGCACGCGCACGTCAGTCGTCGCGCCGGCGCAGCCCGAGGATGCTCAGCAGGAACGACGAGAAGAAGACCTGGATGCCGACGATCACGAGCGTCAGCGCGAGGATCGCGAGGCGCTCCTGGCCGAGCGAGCCGAAGCCGCGGCTGATCCAGTCGACGGCGATCCCGACGCCGATCGCGAGCCCGGCGAGCACGACCGCGCCGCCGAGCAGCAGGCCGTGCTCGAGTCTGAAGCGTGCGCGCATGCGGTCGAACCACGGGTCGCGCTCGTTCATGAAGTACGTGCCGTAAGCGTGGGCGCAGAGCCCGAGCGCGACGACCTGGGTGCCGACGATCATCAGCAGCGCGCCGCCCATCAGCGTGTGGAGGTCCCACTGGCGGCCGAAGACGTTGACCTGCGCGAGCACGAGCGCCGCGACGAGCGCCCCGAGCAGCGCCAGCAGCGCGCCGGGCAGGATGAACAGGTGGTTCGGCGAGTGCACGAGCAGGAAGCGCAGGTGGCGCCAGCCGTCGCGGAAGCTGGAGAGCTTCGACTCGCCGCCGCGCGGTCGGTACTCGATCGGGAACTGGCGGATGTCGAGCTGCTCCTTCGCCGCCCGGATCACCATCTCGGAGGCGAACTCCATCCCCGTCGTGCGCAGGTCGAGCTGCGGGAGCGCGTCGGCGCGCAGCGCGCGCATGCCGCAGTGCGCGTCGCTGACGCCCGTTCTGAACAGCAGGTTGAGGAAGCCGGACAGCAGCGGGTTGCCGACATAGCGGTGCAGCCACGGCATCGCGCCCGGGTGGATGTTGCGCATGCGGTCGCCGATCACCATGTCGGCGCCGTCGCGCAGCTCGGCGAGGAATCTCGGAATCTCGTCGAAGTCGTACGTGAGGTCCGCGTCGCCCATCACGATGTACTCGCCGCGCGCCGCCTCGAAGCCGGCGAGGTAGGCGCTGCCGTAGCCGCGCCGCGGCTCGTGCACCACGCGCGCGCCGGCCGCCTCGGCGAGCTGCGGGCTGCCGTCCTCGGAGGCGTTGTCGGCGACGACGACCTCGCCGGCGATGCCGTTGCGCTCGAGCGCGGCGCGCGCCTGCGCGACGCACGCCTCGATGTTCTCCGCCTCGTTGAGGCAGGGGATCACGACGGAGACGAGCGGGCGCTCCGCGGTCGTTCCCGCGGGAGAGGCCGTGATCGTGTTCTCGGTCGTGCTCATGCGAGAGGCCGGGCGTGCCGTCGGGCCGTTGCAGCTGCAACGGCCGTCGCGGGGGAAGTCGCGCGCGTTCGCGGTCGCGATGCTAGTACACGGCCGTCACGGACCCGCGTCGGCGACGTCCGCGCGTCGCTGTGCGAACCTTCCGCGCGCGTGCGGATCTGCCTCGTCTACGACTGCCTCTTCCCCCACACCGTCGGCGGCGCCGAGCGCTGGTACCGCAACCTCGGCGAGCGGCTGGCGGCCGACGGGCACGACGTCACCTATCTCACGCTGCGCCAGTGGGAGCGCGGCGCGGACCCCGGCGTGCCGGGAGTGGACGTGCGCGCGGTCGGCCCGCGGATGGCGCTGTACGTGAGCGACGCGAGCGGTCGCCGCCGGATCCTGCCGCCGCTCGTCTTCGGCCTCGGCGTGCTGTGGCACCTGCTGCTGCACGGCCGCCGCTACGACGCGGTCCACACCGCCTCGTTCCCGTACTTCTCGCTGCTCGCCGCGGCGCTCGCGCGACCGCTCGGGCGCTACGCGATCGTCGCCGACTGGCACGAGGTGTGGTCGCGCTCCTACTGGCGCGACTACCTCGGCCCGGCGGGCGGCGCGGTCGGCGCGCTCGTGCAGCGGCTCTGCGCGCGCGTGCCGCAGCGCGCGTTCTGCTTCTCGCGCCTGCACGCGGCGCGCCTGCGCGGCGAGGGCCTGCGCGGCGAGCCGACGGTCCTCACCGGCGAGTACGTCGGCGCGCTGGAGGCGTCGGAGCCCGCGCCGGCGCGACCGGTCGTCGTGTTCGCCGGCCGCCACATCCCGGAGAAGCGCGTGCCGGCGCTGCTGCCCGCGCTCGCGCGGGTGCGCGAGGGAGCGCCCGAGCTGCGCGCGGAGATCTACGGCGACGGGCCGGAGCGTCCGCGCGTGCTGGCGGAGATCGACCGCCTGGCCTTGGGCGACGCGGTCGACGCGCCCGGCTTCGTCGCGCACGCGAAGGTCGAGGAGGCGCTCTCGACGGCGCTCTGCATGGTGCTGCCCTCGGCGCGGGAGGGATACGGGCTCGTGGTCGTGGAGGCGGCGGCGCGCGGGACGCCGTGCGTCGTCGTCGCGGGCGAGGACAACGCCGCGACCGAGCTGGTCGACGAGGGCGAGAACGGCTTCGTCGCGCCCGACGCCTCGCCGGCGGCGCTGGCGGAGGCGATCCTGCGCGTGCGCGAGGCCGGACCCGAGTTGCGCGCGCGCACCGCCGCGTGGTTCGGACGCAACGCACAGCGGCTCTCGCTGGAGCACTCGCTGGAAACGGTGCTCGCGGCATACGGCCGAGAGGCGGTCGCGGCGTGAGCCGGCGGCGCGTGCTGATCACCGGGGTGACCGGCCAGGACGGCGGCTACCTCGCCGAGCGGCTGCTGGCCGACGGCGACGAGGTGATCGGCGCCGACCGCACGCCCGACGGCGCGTTCGAGCGCGCCGGCCTCCACGCGCTCGCGGGCCGCGTGCCGATCCTGCGGCTGGACCTGCTCGAGCCCGACACGATCCGCGCCGCCGTCGCCGAGGCGGCGCCCGACGAGATCTACCACCTCGCGGCGCCGACGTTCGTGCCCGACTCGTGGGATGACCCGAGCGAGACGATCGCCGCGATCGCCGGCGGCACGGCGACGCTGCTCGCCGCCGCGGGCGAGCAGCCGCGCGTGCTCGTCGCGGCCTCGAGCGAGATCTTCGGCGACGCCGGCGTCTCGCCGCAGTCTGAGTCCTCGCCGACGCGCCCGCGCTCGCCCTACGGCGTCGCCAAGCTCGCGGCGCACGGCCTCGTCGGCACGCTGCGCGCGCACCACGGCCGCTTCCTCGTCTCGGCGATCGCGTACAACCACGAGTCGCCGCGGCGGCCGGAGCGCTTCCTGCCGCGCAAGGTCAGCATGGGCGTGGCGGCGATCGCGGCCGGCCGCGCCGAGACGCTGACGCTCGGCGACCTGCGCGCGGTGCGCGACTGGTCGCACGCGCGCGACGTCGTGGAGGGAATGGTGCTCGCGCTGCGCCACGACGAGCCGGGCGACTACGTCTTCGCCTCGGGCGAGCGCCGCACCGTCGGCGAGCTGGTCGACGCGGCGTTCGCGACCGCCGGCGTCGAGCGCCTGCTGGCGGACGGCCGCGACCGCGTGCAGGTCGATCCGGCGCTCGTGCGCGAGCCCGAGCCCTGGCCGCCCGTCGGCGATCCGACGCGCGCGCGCACGGTCCTCGGATGGAAGCCGCGCACGTCGTTCGCGCAGCTCGTCGGCGAGCTGGTCGAGGCCGACCTGGCGCGGCTGCGCGGCGCGTGAGCATGCGCGTCGCGCTCAACCTCGTCTTCCTCGTCCCCGGCGAGACGGGCGGGATGGAGGTCTACGCGCGCGAGCTGCTGCCGCGGCTGGCTGCCCTCGAGGGGGTCGAGCCGGTCGCGATCGTCAACCGCGTCGCCGCCGCGGAGCGCGGCGCGCCGTGGAACGACGCCGTCCGATCCGTCGTCGCCCCGGTCGACGCGCGCGACCGCCGGCAGTGGGTGTGGGGCGAGCAGCGCCACGTGCCGCGGCTCGCGCGCGCGCTGGGCGCGAACCTCGTCCACTCGCTCGCCTCGACCGGTCCCGCCCGCGTCGCGGGCGGGCCGCCGCGCGTGACGACCGTCCACGACCTCCACTACGCGGTCGTCCCGGACGCCCATTTCGGCCTGCGCGGGCTCGGCATGCGGCTGCTCGTGCCGGCGGCCGTGAAGGCCTCGCGTCGCGTGATCGCCGACTCGCGGGCGACGAAGGACGACGTCGCGCGCGTGATCGGCTTCCCCGCCGAGCGGATCGACGTCGTGCACCTCGCCACGACGCCGCCGGCGCCGGACGCGCCGGCGACGTCGGCGGGCGAGCTGCGCGCGCGGCTGGAGCTGGGCGAGCGCCCGCTGCTGCTGAGCCTGGCCGCCAAGCGCCCGCACAAGAACGTGGAGGGGCTGATCGACGCGCTCGCGGGCATCCCCGCCGAGCGCCGGCCCGTGCTCGTCGTGCCGGGCTACGAGACCGAGCACGAGGCAGCACTGTGGGCGCGCGCGGCCGCCGCCGGCGTGGCCGGCGACGTGCGCTTCCCCGGCTGGCTGGCGCGCGCCGACGTCGAGGGGCTGTGGCGCGCGGCGAGCGCGCACGTCTTCCCCTCCTTCTACGAGGGCTTCGGGCTGCCGGTGCTGGAGGCGCTGGCGCGCGGCGTGCCGAGCGCCTGCTCGGACCGCGCCTCGCTGCCGGAGGTCGCCGGCGACGCGGCGCTGCTGTTCGATCCCTCCGACCCGGCAGCGATCCGCGCGGCGATCGAGCGGCTGCTCGGCGAGGAGGCGCTGCGCGAGCGCCTGCGCGCCGCCGGCCTGCAGCGCGCGGCGCAGTTCTCGTGGGAGCGCTGCGCGCGCGAGACGGCAGCCGTCTACGCGCGCGCGCTGGCCTGAGGCGCGAGCAGCGCCAGGTCGGCGCGCGTCATCAGCCGGATCAGCTCCTCGAAGCTCGTCTCCGGCACCCAGCCGAGTCTCTCCCGCGCCTTGCTGGGGTCGCCGATCAGCAGGTCGACCTCGGCCGGGCGCAGGAACTGCGGGTCGATCTCGACGTAGCGCTCCCAATCGCCGAGGCCCGCCTCGTCGAACGCGATCCGCACGCAGTCGCGCACCGTGTGCGTCTCGCCGGTCGCGATCACGAAGTCCTCCGGCTCGTCCTGCTGGAGCATCAGCCACATCGCTCTGACGTAGTCCCGCGCGTAGCCCCAGTCGCGCTTCGCGTCGAGGTTGCCGAGCGCCAGCTTCTCGCGCAGCCCATGCCTGATCGCCGCGGCGTGCCACGTGATCTTGCGAGTGACGAACTCCAGGCCGCGACGAGGTGACTCGTGATTAAACAATATTCCACTAGTAGCATGCAAGTTATATGACTCACGATAATTGATCGTGATGAAATGCCCGTAGACCTTCGCCACCCCGTACGGCGAGCGCGGGTAGAGCGGCGTCGACTCGTTCTGCGGCACTTCGCGCACCTTGCCGAACATCTCGGAGCTGGAGGCCTGGTAGAAGCGCGCCTCGGGGCTCGCCTCGCGCAGCGCCTCGAGCATGCGCGTCACCCCCACGCCGGTGAAGTCGGCGGTCAGCGTCGGCTGGACCCACGAGAGCGCCACGAACGACATCGCCGCGAGGTTGTAGACCTCGTCCGGCCGCGCCGCGCGCAGCGTGTCGACGAGCGAGCGCTGGTCGAGCAGGTCGCCCTGATGCAGCGTGATGCGCTCGCGCAGATGCTCGATGCGGTCGAACTTCTCGGTCGACGCCCGCCGCACCATCCCGTGGACCTCGTAGCCCTGCTCGAGCAGCAGCTCCGCGAGGTAGGAGCCGTCCTGGCCGGTGATGCCGGTGATGAGCGCGCGCTTGGGGGATGACATGCCCCGCAGCCTACGAGACGCGGGCGACGCGTGCCCTCACCGCCGCGCGCCGCGGCGCGCGCGCTCGTAGGCCTCCAGCGTCCCGCGCGCCGCCTCCGCCCACGAGTAGCCGGCGGCGCGCCGCCGCCCGCGCGCCGCGCGCTCCGCACCGCCGTCGATCGCCCGCTCCACGGCGGCCGCGAGATCCGCCGGAGCGCGCGGGTCGAAGTAGGCGGGCACGTCGCCGCCGACCTCGCGCAGCACCGGGATGTCGCTGCAAGCCACCGGCACGCCGCGGTCCATCGCCTCGACGACCGGCAGGCCGAAGCCCTCGGCGAGCGTCGGGAAGACGGCGCAGTCGGCCAGCGCCCACAGCGCCTCCAGCTCGGCGTCGGGCAC
>Ga0207664_10000929_pt1 | contig 19672 bp, 18 predicted proteins | sample LARL83metaG_FD_184349 | JGI IMG/M metagenome (GOLD analysis project Ga0207664, IMG submission 184349) | Corn, switchgrass and miscanthus rhizosphere microbial communities from Kellogg Biological Station, Michigan, USA - LAR L8-3 metaG... | ecosystem: Host-associated > Plants > Roots >... | reverse complement strand
GTTCGCGGTCTTGTCGCCGACCATGATGTCGATGCTGCAACCGCGGCGAAGCAGCAGGCCGAGCGCCGCGCGCACCGGCCGCGGCAGATTGAAGTACGGCGTCAGCAGGATCAGCCGTTCGCGCGTGCTGCGCAGCAGCGCCAGCAGCACCTCGTTGAGTGCGTTGTCGCTGCCGCCGAAGCCCACCAGTGGCGTGACCGCCACGTCGGCCGGCCCCGGCTTTTCCTGCGGTATGTCGTAGCGCGCGCGCTGCAGTTGCTGGCGAAACTCGCGGATCGCCGGCTGCAACGCGCGCGTGGCCGGCACGCCGGCCACGTTGAGCCGACGCACGGCATCGCTGCCCACGAAATACCGCTCGACGAACGCGGCCATGGCGTCGGCCAGACCGCGGTGTCGAAGCAGGTGATAGCGATCGAGCCGGTAGCGGCCGTGCCGCATCAGGTAGACGTCGTTGAGGCTGGCGCCGCTGTACAGCACGGCGTCGTCGATCACGAAACCTTTCAGATGCAGCACGCCGAGCAGTTCGCGGTTTTGCACCGGCACGCCATAGATCTCCACGCCGGCGCCGAAGCGCGCGGCGTACTCGCGGTACATGCCCGCGTTGCCTGCACTCTTCTGCCTGCCGATCAGGCCGCGCTGCGCGCGATGCCAATCCACGAACACGGATATCTGCAGCGACGGCTGGCGCGCCTTCGCCGCATACAGCGCGTCGAGCACCTCGCGGCCGCCATCGTCGTCCTGCAGGTACAGCGTGACGATCACGATGCGCCGACTGGCCTGTGCGATCAGGCGCAGCAACTCGCCGCGGAACGCGGCGGGATCGCGCAGGACGTCGATCGCATCGGCCGGCACCGCGAAAAGCGGCAGCGACTCCAGCGTCGAAGACGCCTTCGGCGTGCGCCGGAAAGGCAGCATGCGCCGCGCGAAGCGGGCGGGGGCGGTGATCAGCTTGTTCATGGCGACATCGATGGGTGCAGCGCCCATCATCGCAAACCCGCGCGGATGCGCCTACCGATGCTTCAGCGCGGCGACGCCCGCGTCTGGGCGACGGTACGGTCCGATGCGCGCGGCTGCACCTCGATGGTCGCCGTCATGCCGGCGGCGATCAGCGTATCCGCCGGCAGCCGCGAAGTGTCGATCGCGATGCGCACCGGCACGCGCTGCGCCAGCCGCACCCAGTTGAAGGTGGGATTGACGTCGGCGAGCAGGTCGCTGCCGGTGGGGTTGTCGCTGTCGGTGATGCCGTGGGCGATGCCGCTGATGATGCCCTTCAGGTGCACGCCGCCGGCCATCAGGCGGATGTCGACCGGGTCGCCCACGCGAAGCTGCGGCAGCTTGGTTTCCTCGAAGTAGCCGTAGATGTAGTAGCTGTGGCTGTCGATCAGCGCGAGCCGCGGCGTGCCGGTGGCGGCATAGTCGCCGACACGCACGTCGAGGTTGGTGACGTAGCCGTCGACCGGCGCGCGCACCTCGGTGCGCTGCAGATTCAGACGCGCCAGCTCGAGTTGCACCTGCGCCTGCTCGACGGCGGCCAGCGCCTGTTCGCGCCCCGCTCCGGCCTGGTTGCCGCCGGCCCTGGCCTGCTGCCACGTGGCCAGCGCGGAATGGGCGGCGGACACGGCGTTGCTGCGGTCCTCCCGTGCGATCAGGTCGCCCATCTGCTGGCGGCGCTGCGCCTGCGCCACGTACATTTCGTATTCGGTATGCCGCGCATTGGCTGCCGCCCTGGCGGACAGGATGCTGGCGCCGGCGGCGCGCGCAGCGGCTTCGGCGGCGGCGAGGTTCGCCTGGGCCTGGTCCAGTGCGTTGGCGAAACGGTCGCGATCGACGGTGAACAGCAGGTCGCCCTTGTGCACCTGCTGGTTGTCGGTGACGGCCACGCGGGTGACCAGCCCGGACACGTCCGGCGCCACCTTCACGATCTCGGCCCGCACGCGGCCGTCGCGGGTCCACGGCGCGTACAGATAGTGCTTCCACAAGGCATGGCCGAGCAGCACGGCCACGGCGATGACGACGGTAGTGATCAGCAGGCGAAGGACGAGTGGTTTGTTCATGACGGATGATTCAGGCAAGCAGGAGCAGTCCGGCGGCGCCGAACAGGCAGACGAACAGGGCCAGTCGCACCAGCGGCGGGTGGATGACATAGCGGTAGAGGCCGAGCCGGCCGATCACGGTGTCGATCAGCCACATCAGCAGCAGGCAGCCGAGAAAGATCAGCAGCAACCCGGGCACCAGCGTGCCGGCGATGGAAACTTCAGGCGGCATGGGCAGGCTCCGCGGCGTTCTGATAGGCGGCCAGCGCGGACTCGTCGTCGCGCAGTCCGCTGCGCAATTGATGGAGCCGCAGCAGCACGCGGCGAACGCCGACCTGCGCCTCGGCCTGCGCGGCGGCCGCGGCGGCGATCGCCGAACTGGTGGCCTGATCGGCCTGCCGCCAGCGCGCCGCATCCGGGTTGCCGTAGAGCCGCGCCACATCCTGCACCGCCTGCCGCGTCGCCGCGGCGACAGTGGCGGGCACCGGATTGGCGTTCAGCACCTGGCGCAATTCGATCATCGCGCGGCCACTGTCGTGCACGGTCAGCGACCACGCCAGCAGGTCGCGCGAGTCCTTGCTGTCCGGCCGGGTATGCGTCACCACCTGCTCGAACAGGTCGCGGCTGACGCTTTCGAAACGGTGCATCAGGTCGCCGGACAACGGCTCGGTCGCCGCGCGCACCACCTGCTGGCGCAGCTGCCGCATCTGCCGCGTGCGCTGCCAGGCGCTGCCGACCAGGCTGGGTATCAGCAGGAACATGGCGCCGCTGAAACCGTAGCCGAACAGCTGCGCGATCACCGTGTTCACGAAGGTTTCGGGCGCATACACCATGGGGTTGCCGAGCGTCACGGTGAACGCCAGGCCGACCGTGTAGCCGACGCCGAACGAGGCCAGCCGGCCACCCAGCGCCTGCAGGTACAGCCCGACCAGCAGGAACGGCAAGGTTGCCGCCACCAGCATCGGAAAGCCGTCGCAACGCGGCAACACGACGAAGGTGATCACGAACGCCACCAGCATGCCGAGGCCTTGCGACATCACCGCGCTGACCACCGCGCCGACCGGGTTGGGCGCGGTGGCCATGAGACCGGCGAACACGGTCGCCAGCAGCATCGCCACGGAGCCGTATGGCCAGCCGCTGGCGAGCCAGAACACGCTCAGGCCGATCATGGTCAGGAACGTACGCAGCACCGTCACCGCCGCGCCGGCGTAGTCGTTGCCGCGATGGAACCGGACGCGCTCCACGTTGCCTCGCAACCGCTTCGAACGCAGCGTGCTCTCGACCTCGGTGAAGTGGCGCAGGTCGCCGGTGAAACGCTGCAGCAAGGCAGCGCCGGTATCGAACTCGATCAGCGTCAGCGCATCGTCCGGCAGCGCCGCGCGCAGTTCGCCGATCCGCGCCGGCTGCTGCGCCTCGCATTCGCGCAGCCGCGGCGCCAGTACCGACGGGTCGTGCCGGTCAGCGGGCTCCGGCGACAAGGCATGGCTGATCGGGCGGTACAACGCCACCAGCGCATCGGCGACCACGGTCCGGCCATCGCGCTGCAGCCGATTGAGCAGGCGATGCACGGACTGGAAGCTACCGGTCGCGGCCATGTAGTACTGGTTGAGCAGGCGCATGCGACTGCTGCGCGCGCGTGCCTCCGGATCCTCGAAGATCACCGCGGCGCGCGCGTTCTCCAGTTGCACGGCGGCGCGCACGAAGCGCAGGTAGGCCTGTTCCATCTCGCCGCGCGCGATCGCGCCGCCGGTACTGTTGCGGGCGAAATCGAGGAAGTGCGCAAACTGCTCGCGTGCACTGCGGCGCAGTACTTCGCGCAGGCGTTCGGGCCATACCGCGTCGCTGACCACGCCCGCCACAACGATGCCCAGCAGCACCTCGCTCACGCGCATCACCGCCGAGTCGAACACCAGCTGCGGATGGGTGATCGCCGGCAGCACCACGATCGCCGCGGAATAGCCGGCCAGCACGAAACCGTAGGACATGAAGTTGCGGTACAGCGTGGCGCCGCCGGCGCACAGCGCCACCCACAACGCGAGCGTGCCCAGGAACAGCTCGCGTTGCTGCGGAAACGCCGCCACCAGCAGCAGCGCGAACACGCTGCCCGCCAAGGTGCCGATGGCGCGGAAGAAACTCTTGGCCAGCACCATGCCGCTTTGGGGATGCATCACGATCGCCACGGTGACCAGGGTCGTGGTCGGCTTTTCCAGCTGCAGCCACATCGCCAGCCAGATCGCCAGGTACATCGCCAGCAGCGCCTTGAAGACGAACAGCCACGAGGCCCGTTCCCCCGCAAGGAACTCCGCCAGCCACGGCTGGCGCGACGGAACGATGGCAGCCTTTGCGGCAGTGACGGACATCGCTCAGGCCTGCTCGAGATGATCCAGGAATTTCTTCAGCAGCTTTTCCAGCTGCGCCGCCTCGCGCGGCTGCAGGCCGGTCGCCTGCCGCTCCAGCAGGCCGCAGACGTCCGGCAGAAAGCTTTCGATCATCGCGATACCGGCCTTGCTCAGGGTCAGCGTGAGGCGGCGGCGGTCGTCTTCGCTGGCCGTGCGCTCGATCAGGCCCTTGTCGCACATGACGTCGGTCAGCCGCGTGATGTTGGCGGCCTTTTCGCCTGCCGCCTCGGCCAGCTGCGAAGGATTCAGCGCGTAACCCTCGGTGCCGTACAACATCATCAGCAGGTTGTATTCCGCGTGATTGATGCCGTGCGGCTTGAGCAGCGCGTTGGCGTCGTCGTGCAGGCGCTTGTGCAGATGCTTGATCAGCCGCACCAGCACGGCCGGCTCGCGCGGAAAGGCCGGATGCCGCTGGCAGGTGACCGCCAGACGCTGCTCGGTCGGCCGGAAGCTGCTGCATGTATTTTTAGATGCCATGGACTTTATACATTTATGTAATATCTATTTATGAATGATAAACCGATCCCCGGCCCCGGACAAGTCCGTTGGTCGGCCCAAAAAAAAGGCGCTCCGAAGAGCGCCTGGACGACGTCGATGGCGGTCCGCGGCTAGTGCACCGGGAAGGTCTGCGCATTGCCGGGCGTGGACGAGCCCGCCGGCCGGTTGTTCGGCGAAGCCGCCTGGTCGATCTGGCGGCTGCCGCACTGGTACGCGCCCCACGGTTGCGAACCGTCGGCTGGTTCGGCCAAGGGCTTGATGGTGTCGGCGTGCATCTTGGCCGCCTCATTGCGGGCCAGTACTTCCAGTTCGTCGCGCACGGTGATGGCATTGCGGTCGACCGGGCCCACGTGGTCCATCACCGATACGGTGACCTTGCCCAGATCGCGGCAGCTGGACACGTCGCCGCTCCAGGCCGTACGCACGTTCTTGGCCGCGTCGTCCATGGTGATGCCCCAGCTGCAGGCGCTCAGCAGCAGAACGGGAACGAGCAATGACAGGATCTTGCGCATGGGCGGCTCCGCGGCAGTGACTTGAAGGAATGGCTTCATCCTAACCTGCGGATGCGGCGGCGTCCCCCAACAGATGCGGAACGCGCAGCGGCGGCGCTGGCCGCCGCTGCGCGCGGGCCTACTTCGCCGGTTCCGCGGTCGGCTGGCCGTCGGCGTCGAGCACCTGGACGTCGCCGAGCTTCAGCGCGCGTATCGGCGCCTCGATGGTCTTGAGGTCGCCCACGATGACCCAGGTCAGCTGATCCGGATGGATGATCTCCTTGGCCGCCGCTTCCACCGACGCGTCGCTCTGCGCCTCGATACGCGACTTCAAGGTCTGCACGTAGTCGTCCGGGCGGTGGTATTGCACGATGCCCTGCAGCGCGCCCATCACCGCCGAGGTGGTCTGGTACGCACCGGGCATGCTGCGCACGTCGCCGACCTTGATCTTGCTGATTTCCGCGGCGGTCAGCGGTTGCGCGCCGATCACGGCATTCGATTCCTTCAGCATCTCGGCCACGGACGCGGCGGTCTTGTCGGTCTGCACCGGCGCGTAGAGCATGAACGGGCGCTGCCCAAGCGCAGGCCGGAGGAAGCTGAAGGCGCCATAGGCCCAGTGCTTGTCCTCGCGCAGGTTCATGTTGAGGCGCGAGGTGAAGGTGCCGCCGAAGGCGCTGTTCATGGTCTGGATTTCCAGATCATTCGGCGCTTCGGTCGAGGGCGCCAGGCTGCCGGCGAGGATCAGGCTCTGCTGCGCGCCGGGCCGGTCGACCAGGTACACGCGCGCATGCGCCGGCGGCGCGACCTTGCCGATGTTCTTCTGCGGCAGCTCGCCCGCCGGCGCCTTCCAGTCGCCGAAGGCCGCGTTCAACTGCGGGATGATCTTGTCCAGCGTGGTATCGCCGGCAACCAGGATCTTCATGTTGTCCGGGCGGATGAAATCCCCCATGAAGGCGTGCATGTCGGCGGCGGTCAGCGACGTGATCGACGCTTCGGTGCCGGTGCCGGTGAACGGGATCGCGTAGGCATGGCCCTTGCCGTACAGCAACGGCGGCAAGGTGCGCAGCGCGATGCCGGTGGGCTGGCTCTTTTCCTGGGCGATGCCGGCCAGCCACTGGCCGCGCAGCCGGTTGATGTCGGCCTCGCGGAACGCGGGGTTGCGCACGATGTCGGCGAACAGGTCGAGCGAGGGCTTCAGCTGGTCGTCCAGCGCATTCAGCGAGGCGTTGCAGTAGTCCAGCCCGCAGCCGGCGCCGATCAGCGCGCCGAGGCGCTGCTTGCGCTTGGCGATCTCGACCGAGTCCAGATCCTTGCTGCCCTCGTCGAGCATCGCCATGCTGAAGCTCGAGGTGCCGAGCTTGCGGCCCTGGTCGGCCGCGTAGCCGGCATCGAACAGCAACTGCAGCTGCACCGCCGGCACCGTGTGGCGTTCGGCCAGGATCACTTCCACGCCGTTGGCGAGCTTGCCGCGCTGCAGGGCCGGGAAACTGAGATCCGGGAAGCTGCTTATCGCGGGCAGGCCCTTGCTGCGGTCGACGCTGCTGGCGACGGTGGTGTAGTGGCCCTTGGGCGACAGCACGGCAGCGGGAGCACCGGGAGCGGCGGCGCGGCCGGCCGCGGTGGCGGTATCGGTGGCGTCGACCTTGCCCGGCACCACGGTCAGCGTGTAATCGCCCCTGGCGATCCACTTGTTGGCCACCGCGCGCACGGCATCGGGCGTGGCCGCCATGAACTCGTTGAAGTCTTTCAGGTAGGCGCCCGGATCGTTCCGGTAGAGCTGGCCTTCGGCCAGGATCGAGGCCTGCGTGTTGACATTTTCCAGGCCGCGCACGAAGGACGCGCGGGTCTGCGTCTTGACCCGCGCCAGCTCGTCGGCGCTCGGTCCATCCTTGAGGAAGCGCTGCCATTCGTCGGCGATCGCCGCATCGACCTTGGCCGGGTCGACGCCCTTCTTCACGTCGACCTGCAGCTGGAACAGGCTGGCCAGCACGTGCTGCTCCACATCGACCGACACGTCGTCGGCCAGCTTGTCCTGGTACACCAGCCGCTGATACAGGCGCGAGGTCTTGCTGCCGCCCAGCACGGCGGCGGCCAGCTCCAGCAGGTTCTCGTCGGTGGTGCCGCGGCCCGGCGCATTCCACTCGCGATAGATGCGCGTCTGCGCCACGTTGTCGGTCATCGTGCCGCGCTTGGAAGCATCGCGCGGCGCCACCCACGGCTGCGGCCGCGGCACGCGCGGGCCGGCAGCGATGTCGCCGAAATACTTCAGCATCTTTTCCTTCGCCTGCGCCGGCGTGATGTCGCCGGACAGCACCACCACCGTGTTCGCCGCGCCGTAGTAGTCGCGGAACCACTGCTTGACGTCGCCCAGCGAGGCGGCGTTCAAGTCGGCCATCGAGCCGATGGTGTCGTGATGGTATGGGTGGTTGGCGGGAAAGGCCTCGGCCTGGATCAGCTCGCTGGCGCGGCCGTACGGCTGGTTCTCGCCCTGGCGCTTCTCGTTCTGCACCACGCCACGCTGCTCGTCCAGCTGCGGCTGGCCGATCGCGCCGAGCAGATGGCCCATGCGGTCGGATTCCATCCACAGTGCCATGTCCAGCGCGCTGGTCGGTACGGTTTCGAAATAGTTGGTGCGATCGAGCCAGGTGGTGCCGTTCTGGTCGGTGGCGCCGGCCAGCTCGAACGGCTTGAAGAATTCGTCCTTGTGGTTTTCCGAGCCCTGGAACATCAGGTGCTCGAACAGGTGCGCGAAACCGGTCTTGCCCTTCGGCTCGTACGACGAACCGACGTGATACCAGACGCTCACCGCCACCACCGGCGCCTTGTGGTCCTCGTGCACCACCACGGTGAGGCCGTTCGGAAGCACGAAGCGGCTGTAGGCGAGCTCGGGAATCTGCTGTGCAGCCGAGGCCGGCGCAGCGACCGCGGCGACATCGGCGCTGGCCAGCGCCAACGGCACGCCCGCGCTGAAGGTGAGCAGGCCGGCGATGAGCAGGGCGAGCGGTTTCTTTGCCACGGTGAACCTCCTGTTTCACGGATGAGAATCCGCAGGCTAGCCGGTGCGGCGACGCCATCGCAAATGACTTGCGGCACGGCGGCGGATCGATGGCCGGCGGCTGTCCGCGCTGTCCGGCTGCGTGCGGCCAGGTTGTCCGCGGACAGCAAAAGTGGAACGCGAGCCTCGACGCAAACCATGCAATTCAACGACTTGCCGATGAGAAACCACTTGGCACAGGGCTTGCTCTATCTGCGCTACAGGGCTTTTTCTTTCATCGGAGACATGATCATGAAATTCGAGACATTGATGTTGCGCGGCCTGTTCATCGCCTGCATGGCCGTTTGCGGACTGATCTTCGGCGCCATGCTGACGACCACGCCGGCCTCGGCTCAGCTGGCCGCCAGCCCCACCGTCGGCGCGATCCTGCTGTCCTCGCCGAGCAGCTGCGCGCTGCCGGCCGATGGCGTGGTGTGCCCGCAGCCGCGCAGCTGAGCGTGATCGCGCCGGTCGACCCGATCACGCGATAATGGCCGGATGCTCCACGTCATTCTGTTCCGTCCCGAGATCCCGCCGAACACCGGCAACGTGATTCGCCTGTGCGCGAACACCGGCGCCGCGCTGCATCTGATCCGGCCGCTCGGCTTTGAGCTCGACGATGCCCGGCTGCGCCGCGCCGGACTGGACTACCACGAGTACGCAAGCGTCGCGGTGCATGACGACTTGACGGTGTGCCTCGATGCGATCGGCACGCCGCGCGTGTTCGCCTTCACCACGCGTGGCCGGGTCGCCCATGTCGACGCACGTTTCGCCGCCGGCGATGCCCTGTTGTTCGGCTGCGAGACCGCCGGCCTGCCGGGCGAGGTGCTGGACACGATTCCCGCCGAGCAACGCCTGCGCCTGCCGATGCGCGCGGACAGTCGCAGCCTGAACCTGTCGAACACGGTCGCCGTGGCCGTCTACGAGGCCTGGCGCCAGCTGGGTTTTGCCGGCGCTGCGAGCCCGTAACACGGCCGGCACGGCTACAATCGGCGGATGAATGCCGCCACTCCCAACGCCTGGATGCCGCTACCGCTGCGCAAGCTCGCCGGGCGCGCGCTGGAAAGCGCACTGAACCATACGCTGTCATTGGATCCGGATACGCAGCAGCGACTTGCCGCGCTGGATGGTCGCAGCGTGCAGTTGCATCTGCGCGGGCCGGAGCTCGCCCTGGCGATCAGCGTCGACGGAGCGCGGCTCAAGGTCGGGCCGCCGCAGGATGGCAGCCAGCTGAAGGTTGCCGCCACGCCGGGCAGCCTGCTGGCGATGCTGTTCCGCCGCGACGAGGACGGCATCGCGCCGGGCAAGGTGGAGATCGCCGGCGACGCCGAGCTGGCACGCCAGCTGGAAAAGCTGGCCGGCAAATTCGCTCCCGACTTCGAGGAAGCGTTCGCGCGCAGCTTCGGCGACGTGCTCGGGGTACCGCTGGCCAGGGCCGTGCGCAAGGGCCTTGCCCACGCCCGCGACACCGCCAGCCACCTCACCGAGGACGGCGCCGACTGGCTGCGCGACGAAGCCCGCGTGGCAATGGCGCCGGGCGAGGTCGAGGGTTTCCTCGATGGCGTGGACGACGTGCGCGAGCGCAGCGAACGGCTGGAGTCGCGCGTACAGCGACTGGTGCAACGCGTGCGGGGCAACGCCGCGTGACGCCGCTCAAGGTGGTGCCGCGTCTGCTGCGGGTCGCTTCCGTGCTGCTGGCTTACCGGCTCGACGAGCTGGTCGATGCAGCTCACCTGTATCGCCCACTGAAACTGCTGCGGCCGCTGGTGTCCCGTCCGCGCATCGACATTGCAGGGCTGCCCCGCGGCGCGCGTCTGCGCCACGCGCTCACCGAGCTGGGCCCGATCTTCGTCAAGGCCGGCCAGGTGCTGTCCACCCGGCGCGACCTGGTGCCGGCCGACATCGCCGACGAACTCGCCCTGCTGCAGGACCAGGTCGCGCCGTTCCCGGGCAGCGCAGCGCGCGCAATCGTCGAGCAGGAACTCAAGCTTCCGATTGGCCGTCTATACGCCCAGTTCGACGAAACCCCGTTGGCCTCCGCCTCCATCGCCCAGGTGCACGCCGCCACCCTGCACGATGGCCGCGAGGTGGTGGTGAAAGTGCTGCGTCCCGGCATCGACACGCAGATCGCCCGCGACGTGAGGCTGCTGCGCTCGCTCGGCGAGCTGGCCCAGCGCTGGCATCCGAACGCCGACAAGATCCGCCCGCTGGACGTCGTCGCCGAAGTCGAGAAGATGCTGGAGAACGAACTGGACCTGCAGCGCGAAGGCGCCAGCGCCAGCCTGCTCAAGCGCAATTTCGACAGCGGTGTGGATCTCTACGTGCCGGCCGTGCATTGGGAGCTGACCAGTGCGCGCGTGCTCACGCTGGAGCGTGTCCACGGCATCAGCAGCGACGACATCGCCGCCATCGACGCCGCCGGCCTGGACCGCAAGGCGCTCGCGGCCAAGGGCGTGCGGGTGTTCTACGAGCAGGTGTTCCGCGACAATTTCTTCCACGCCGACGCGCACCCCGGCAACATCTGGGTCGACCCCACGCGCACCGGCGAGCCGCGTTTCATCGCGCTGGATTTCGGCATCATGGGTTCGCTGCCCGAGGCCGACCAGTACTGGCTGGCGCAGAACTTCATCGCGCTGTTCGAGCGTGATTACGCGCGCATTGCCCAGTTGCACGTGGCCGCCGGCTGGATGCCCGCCGACGTGCGGCTGGACGAGCTTGAGGCCGCGGTGCGCACGGTGTGCGAGCCGTACTTCACCCGGCCGCTGTCGCAGATTTCGCTGGCCGAGCTGGTGGTGAAGCTGTTCCAGACCGCGCGCCGCTTCGAGCTGACTTTGCAGCCGCAGTTGATCCTGCTGCAGAAGACCCTGCTCAACATCGAGGGCGTCGGCCGCATGCTCGACCCGGAGATCGACATCTGGGCAGTCGCGCACCCGGTGCTCAAGCGCATCCTGCGCGAACGCTACAGCCCGCTGCGCACCTTGCGCGACATGCGCAAGCGCCTGCCCGAATGGTTGCACAACGCGCCGGAATTCCCGGAACTGGTGCGCGACGCGTTGCGCCAGGTCGCCAAGGGCGAGCGCCGCCTTGTCGCCGACCCACTGGCGCTGCAATGGAGCGTGGCCAACGCCAGCCGCCAACACAAATTGATCGCCTGCAGCATGCTCGGCAGTTCGTTGCTCATCGGCGCGGTGTTGCTCGGCACGCTGTCGCCGCAACTTGGCCTGTGGCCACCGCTATGCGCCGGCGCCGCCGGTCTGCTCGCCTTTGCGATCGGCTGGCCGCGTTCGCGCTGAGCGCTTCCTTGCGCCGCTGGGGACCGGCTCAGCCGGAAAGGCACGAATGATCGAGATTCTTTACCAGGACGACGCGCTGATCGCGGTGAACAAGCCCGCCGGGCTCGCCGTGCACCGATCGAAGATGGTCGGCAACGCCGAGGAGTTCCTGATCGACCTGCTGCGCGAGCAGATCGGCGACAGCGTGTACCTGGCGCACCGGCTCGATCGCGCCACCAGCGGCGTGCTGCTGGTCGCGCGCAGCAAGGAAATCGCCGCCGCGCTGGGCGAGCAGTTCATGGGACGCTCGGTGCACAAGCAGTATCTCGTCGTGGTTCGCGGCTGGCCGGAGCCGGCGCAAGGCGTGATCGATTATGCGCTGCCCGGTTCGCGCGAAACCGGCCCGCGACGCGAGGCGCGCACGCACTACCGGCAGCTCGCCACGATCGAGGTGCCGATCGAACTGGGCCGCTACCCACAGCAGCGCTATGCCCTGCTGCAGGCCGAACCGGAGAGCGGCCGTTTCCGCCAGATCCGCAAGCACCTGGCGCACATCCATCACCCCGTCATCGGCGACTGCCAGCATGGCCGCGGCGACCACAACCGGTTGTACAAGCAGCACTTCGGTTGCCACCGCATGCTGCTGCACGCATGGCGATTGCAGTTCACCCACCCCGTAAGCGGTGCGCCGATGCAGATCGAGGCGCCGCTCGATCAGGCCTACATCGCACTGCTCGATCGTTTCGGCTGGCCGCGGCCGCCATTCGGCGAGGGCGCGCCGGTTAAACTGCCGGCATGTTGATCGTCAGCCCCAGCGTCAGCCTGCCCGAGTCCGAACTGGTCGAGCGCTTCCTGCGCGCGGACGGCCCGGGCGGACAGCACGTGAACCGCACCGAGAGTGCGGTGGAGCTGCGTTTCGATGTGCTCAACTCACCATCGCTGCCGGAGGAAATCCGCGCACGGCTGCTGGCGCGGCGGGATCGCCGCCTGACCGGCGAAGGCGTGCTGGTGATCCAGGCGCGGCGGTTCCGCGATCAGGCGCGCAATCGCGACGACGTGCGCGAGCGGCTGGCCGAAATCATCCGCGCCGTGCTGGTGCCGCCCAAGAAGCGCGTGGCCACCCGGCCCACGCGCGCCTCGAAGGAACGCCGGCTGGCCGGCAAGCAGCAACGCGGCAAGATCAAGCAGGCGCGTTCGCGCAAACCGGATCTCGAATGAAGGGACATCTGCCGACGCCCGTGCAACTGCCGCCGCAGATGCCTGCCTTGCCCGATGCCTGGCAACGCCGCCTTTGCCGCGGCGTGCTTCGGCTGGCTGGGTGGAGCCTTGCCGGCGAGTTTCCCGATGTGCCGCGGCTGGTGCTGATCGCTGCGCCGCATTCGTCGTGGTGGGACGGCGTGTGGGGCCTGCTGATCAAGGTGGCGATCGGGGCCGACGTGCACTTCATGGCCAAGCAGGAACTGTTCCGCGGGCCGCTCGGCGGCCTGCTGCGGCGGCTCGGCGGCATGGCGATCGACCGCAGTGCCGCCAAGGGCGTGGTCGAGCAGATGATCGACCAGTTCCATCAGCGTGAAAGGCTCTGGCTGGGCATCGCCCCGGAGGGCACGCGCAAGCCGGTGAAGCGCTGGAAGAGCGGTTTCTGGCACATCGCCCGTGATGCCGGCGTACCAATTTTCCCGGTGGCCTTCCACTACCCCGACAAGACCATCCAGCTGGGTCCGCTGTTCGACACCGGTACCGACATGGACGCCGACATCGCGCGGCTTCGCGCGTTCTATCGCCCATTCAAGGGCAAGCACCGCGACGTCTGAACAGGCGCGGAGCCGATCGGCTTCGGTATGCGACGAACGCCTACTCCTGCAGCAGCAGGTACTGGCCGTCCTTGCCGTAGCGCTGGGGTTTCCTGCCCACCTTCGCGCAGAGCACGTCGCCGCAGCGGGTGAGAACGCCGCGCTGCGTCGCCTGCAGGATGTCCTGGCCGAATCGAGCTTGCGCCATTTGCTGCATGCTGGCGCGAACCATCCATGCCGCGGTGCCGGCGGCCAGCAAGGATCCGACCAGCAACGCGATCAGGCCGTTCCAGACCAGGCCGCGCCGCGCCGCGGCCAGCCCACGGTGTTGCTCGTCCATCACGCGCGCCGCCGATCGGACGCTGTCCGTGCTTTGCTGCAATTGCTGGCGGAACTCGCCCAGCGCCTGTCCGGCACCCTGGGCCACGGACTGCTGCGTATTGCTGGCAATTACCTGCAAGGCGCCTTGAGCGAACCTCTCGCCGCTGCCATCCAGTCGGCCCACGCCCTGATCGAGGGCGACGGTGGCCGCTTCGATGCGCTGTACGGTTTGCGCGTTGCGTGTTTCGAGACGATCGGCGATGGCCATGAGTTTGGTCAATGCTTGCCGAACCGCGTCAACGTCTTCCATATGAGAAGTTTCCATCACCACATCCTGTTGGCCTATCGACCGAAACCCTGTTGCGTCGGCTGCATCATTTGCTGCGAAGCCTGATCGCGCTGTTGCGCTTGCCACTGCAGGTTCCACAGTCCGTTCAGATGGTCGGCCTGCTGCTGAAACTGCAGGCCATCGGGCGTGCGCAGATAGGTCTGCGCCGCTTCGTGCTGCGCCTTGTCCCAGCCGGCGTTGTCCGGATTCTGCGAAGCCGCGTACATGCGATCGATCCACTGGTCGAGCTCGCTTCGTGGCGCTTCATGTCGCAATTCCGGTGCGCCCGGCACCGGCCCGTTCGGCATGGCTTGGCGCTCGAATTGCGCGTTCAAGGCTTCGTTTCGCGGCTCGGCGTTGTAGGCGTCGGTGACGTGTGCTTTCGCATGCCTGGACACTTCCAGCTCGTTGTAGCCATCGGGCGCAAGCCGGTCGATTTTCGGCGCGACGCGATACAGGAACATGCCTTCCTGCGAATGGTGGATCACATTGAGGCGTGGGTCGTCGGGCTCCGCGGTCTTGGCGAGAATCGGCACGTCACTCAAGCCGTTGATGTAGTCGATGGCGAAGTTGCCGGAGCGGATCGCCAAGCCATTGCGGTTGTAGCCGCCGCCGACGTCCGAATGCGCGCCCGGCACGTAGACACCGGCGAAACGTCCATCAGCGGTGATCCCCGGGTCGATGATGCGATCGGATTTGAATAGACCTCGATGCTCGTCCATCGCCGTGAACTGAATACCGGAAACCACCGACGGCGGCAGTCGCCGATCGTCGTGCATGGCGCTGCCGGTTCCCACCGGATCGAACATCGCCACCGCCTGCGCCACCTGGTGCGGCGGCACCAGTGGAGGCTTGGTGTATTCGACGTGCTTTATCTGGTGATGCGAGTCGTAGGTGTATTTGGCGCCGGAAGGATCTTGGATGCCGCGTTCTTCCAAGAGGCGCGCGAACAGCGCAACCTCTTCGCCGCCACGGCTGAATCCCATGCTGGCGACACGTATCACCACATCGGGGTCATCATGTCGCCATTGTTTGGCTTGTTCAATGAACAGCTTGTACATCTGTTCGGCGCGCTCATCCACGGTGTAGCCGAACATCCCATCCAGCAAACGAGTGAACGGCGCATGTTGCTGGGTACCAGGACCTTCCACATAGTCGCCGCCAACTCGCGGATCTCCCGCCAACTTCAACGCTCCTATCTGATCCGAAACGAGACCAACATTGGTTTCGTGCTCGGGATCATGGAACTTGTCATTGCCGGTCCCGTCGAAAGCAGCGATATACAGTCTTTCGTGTGGATTGTTCGCGTGTAGCAGCACCGGCTCCTGAAACGGCGCCAGTTTCTCGCGGTCGTCCGCGTATACAGACAAATGTGAAGCAGCTGGGTCATACGACACTCCGTCATGGAGTATGCCGTCCTTGTCCATCCTGTCCTGCTGGCTCATGGCTGCGTTCCTTGCTCAGTAGGTATGGGTCCAAGCTCGGATGACGTCGGCCCGATAGTCGCTGTCCTTGTTCCCCGGAGTCTGTTCGCTCTTGGTCGCGATGAATGCCTTCATGTAGACATTCAGCGTGCGGTCGCTGATTTCCAGAAAAATGCTTGGATCATCGCCCCAGGACTGATCCGGAATTTCCTTATCAGGCACCCGATACAGCACGCGCTGATCTTTGAAGATCGCACCAATATCGACTTTCGCCTCATGCTCCGTGCCATCCAACGAAGTCCAGCGAACTTCCGCTGGCGGCGGGAAATTCGGGATCCATGAGCGCATTGCCATGGACCATTTTTCCCGGTAATCGGGGGACGGGGGCGGTCCGGATGGTTTGTCACCTAACAGCCGTGTGAAATCGTGGTCGTAATAGATCACCTGGCAACGAATGGTGTTGTAGCAATGCACTGCAAACCCGTGGTTATAGAACCGCAGCGGAAACATGGATGGCTCCGCATGGTCTGCACTGCTGGAATCGGACTGGGTCGACATGGCGGGGTGGCATCCTGTCATCAACAGAAGCGTGGTAGCGGCCGAGAAAGCGGCGCGGATAAGAAGGCTTCGATTGTGCATCAGGCCTTCCTAGCCGGATCAGTGGCGGAATCGACCGTCCGGTCCGCGGCGAAAACGAAGACGCCGATCGCGTGCGTCGAACCTCGGCAGTATCCGGGCATGGCAGGTTCCTTCCTGTGGCGTTGATGCGTTATAGCGGATCTGGATAGGACCCGATGTCGGCGTACGTCGCATTCCGTGCAGGCGAAAATCCTGCCGAAGCGGAAGGACGCGTCGGCCGTGGCAGCCTCAGCGCAACGAATGTCCGGAATCGTCGTAGTCCCGTTCGGTCAGCAGACCCGGCCGGATCAGATCGATGAACGCGCGCGCCTCGGCGCTCAGGAACTTGCCCTTGCGCATCACCACGCCGTAGCTGCGCTGCGGAAAATATTGCTTCATGTTGCGAACGGCCAGCCGCGCGTGGTCGGCTTCGCCGATGCAGATGCCGGTGACGATGGAGATACCCATGCCCATCGCCACGTATTCCTTGATGACGTCCCAGCCGCCCACTTCGATGGCTACGTGGTACGGGACCTGGCGCTGCTGGAATACCAGGTCGACCAGGCGGTAGGTCGACAGCCTCTGCGGCGGCAGGATCAGGCCGTACGGCGAAATGTCCTCCAGCGTGACGTTTTCCTTCGTCGCCAGCGGGTGGTCGAGCGGCACGATCAGCATCGGGTCGTAGTGCTGCATCGGCGCCCAGGCGATGTCGCTCGGCACGTCGAGCATCGAGCCGACCGCGAAGTCCGCCTCGTCCGCACGCAGCAAAGCCATCCCGTCCTTGCCGGTGACGTTCGCCAGCTGCAGCCGCACGGCGGGAAACCGTTCGCGATAACGTCGAACCAGATCCGGCAGCAGGTACTGGATGGTGGAGGTGCCAGCGGCGATCGTCAGCCGTCCAGACTGCAGGCCTTTCACCCGCGCCTGGAAATCGCGATCCAGCGCATCCCATCCTTCCACCAGCGGCCGCGCCAGCTCATACAGCGTCTCGCCGGCATCGGTGAGGTTGATGCGGCGGCGGCGGCGCTCCAGCAGGACCACGCCAAGTTCCCGCTCCAGCGCCTGCAGCTGCAGGCTGATGGTGGGTTGCGACAGGAACAACGCCTCGGCGGCGCGGGTCAGCGTGCCCAGCTTCACCACGCTGACGAACGCACGCAGCTGCTTGTGCCGGTTGCCCTTGTAGTAGAAGCGGCCACCGGCTTCGACGTCTGGCGCATGTTTGCCACGGGCCGGGCGGCGCGGGTTTCCGGCTTTGCTGCGCGATGTACCGGAAATTTTCGCCATAACTCAATATATTACGATAAGTATTCGATTTGCTCATATTAATGATTGAAACATTCGCTTTGTCAAATATCCATGCCATGACGTAGCTTCGGCCTCCCACGACACGGAGCGAGCCCATGGCTGTACCGCAGGAACGACTCGACGCCCCGTCCGCCGAGATCCACGCCGACCAGGCCGGTTACGAGGACATCCTCACCCCTGCTGCGCTGGGTTTCCTGGCGCGGCTGCATCGCCGCTTCGATGCCGGCCGGCTGCAATCGCTGCAGGCCCGGCGCGAACGCCAGTCGGGCTACGACGCCGGCGGGCTGCCCGACTTTCGCACCGACACGCGGGCGATCCGCGAATCCGGATGGACGGTGGCGCCGATTCCGGCCGCGCTGCAGGACCGCCGGGTGGAGATCACCGGCCCGGTTGAGCGCAAGATGATCATCAATGCGCTGAACTCCGGCGCGAAGGTGTTCATGGCGGACTTCGAGGATTCCTCGGCGCCCACCTTCGCGAACCAGCTCGACGGCCAGGTCAACCTGCGCGACGCGGTGCGCGGAACCATCGAATTCACCTCGCCCGAGGGCCGCAGCTACCGGGTCAACGACAAGCCGGCCGTGCTGGTCGTGCGCCCGCGCGGCTGGCACTTGCACGACAAGTTCTTCAGCGTGGACGGCGAGCCGATGGCCGGCGCGCTGGTCGACTTCGGCCTGTTCGCGTTCCACAACGCCCGTCCGCTGCACAGCCGCGATCGCGGCCCCTACTTCTACCTGCCCAAGCTCGAGGCGATGGAAGAGGCCGCGCTGTGGGATGCGGCGATGGCCGCCGCCGAGGACGAGCTGCAACTGCCGATCGGCACGATGAAGGCCACCGTGCTGATCGAGACGCTGCCGGCGGCGTTCCAGATGCACGAGATCCTGCACGCACTGCGGCGGCGCGCCGTCGGCCTCAACTGCGGCCGCTGGGACTACATCTTCTCGTACCTGAAAACATTGCGCGGCCATCGCGACCGCCTGCTGCCCGAACGCGGCCAGGTGCAGATGACCGCACCGTTCCTGAAGGCGTATTCCAAGCTGCTGGTCCAGACCTGCCATCGCCGCGGCGCGTTCGCGATGGGCGGCATGGCCGCGCAGATCCCGATCAAGGGCGATGAGGCCGCGAACGAGGCGGCGTTGACCAAGGTCCGCGCGGACAAGCTGCGCGAGGTGCAGGCGGGCCACGATGGCACCTGGGTCGCGCATCCGGCGCTGGTGCCGGTGGCACAGGAAATCTTCGACAAGTACATGCCGGCGCCGAACCAGCTCAGTGTGCTGCGCAGAGACGTCAGCGTGACCCGCGACCAGTTGCTCGCCGCGCCCAACGGCACCATCACCCGCGCCGGTTTCGACAACAACGTCGAGGTCTGCCTGCGCTACACCGCCGCGTGGCTGGGCGGCCTCGGTTGCGTGCCGATCCACCACCTGATGGAAGACGCCGCCACCGCCGAGATCGCCCGGGCGCAGTTGTGGCAGTGGCTGCATCACGCCGATGCGGCGGATGCCGAAGCGCTCGAGTTCCCCGACAACGCGCCGATCGACTTCGCCCTGTTCGACCACGCGGTTGCCACGCATACCCATCGCCTGCGCGACAGCCGGCATCCCGGCGCCGCCCATGCCGACGACGCTGCCGCCCTGCTCACGGCGATGACCCACGCCAATCAACTGGGCGAGTTCCTGACCCTGCCCGCGTACGACCAGCTTTGACGATCGTTCCTTCTCCTCTCGGAAGAGAGCCTGCCTCTCTCCCCGACCCTCTCCCGAAGGAGAGGCCCAAACCACCGGAGCCAAACCATGAAGACCACCCTGCCCACCGCCGAACAGATCACCCTGGACTGGAACAACAACCCGCGCTGGGCCGGCGTCCAGCGCAACTACTCGGCCGATGACGTGGTACGCCTGCGCGGCACCGTTGCGGTGGAGCATTCGCTGGCGCGACGTGGCGCCGAACGGCTGTGGAAATCGCTGCACAAGGAAGACTTCGTCAACGCGCTGGGCGCACTCACCGGCAACCAGGCGATGCAGCAGGTCAAGGCCGGCCTGCAGGCGATCTACCTCAGCGGCTGGCAAGTTGCCGCCGACGCCAATGTGGCCGGCGAGATGTATCCGGACCAGTCGCTGTATCCGGCCAACTCGGTGCCGCTGGTGGTGAAGCGGATC
>Ga0207664_10000925_pt1 | contig 19709 bp, 18 predicted proteins | sample LARL83metaG_FD_184349 | JGI IMG/M metagenome (GOLD analysis project Ga0207664, IMG submission 184349) | Corn, switchgrass and miscanthus rhizosphere microbial communities from Kellogg Biological Station, Michigan, USA - LAR L8-3 metaG... | ecosystem: Host-associated > Plants > Roots >... | reverse complement strand
GCCGGCCCGGTACGCCTACCCCAGCGCGGGCCAGCTGGCTGGCCGGCCCTGGGTGCGGGCCAACATGATCGAGAGCGCGGACGGCGCCGCCGAGCTGGGCGGGCTGTCCGGCCGGCTGTCCGGCCCCGCCGACCGAAACGTCTTCGGCCTGCTCCGGGCGCTCGCCGACGTGATCCTGGTCGGCGCGGGCACCGCCCGGGCGGAACGGTACCGGCCGGTCCGGGTGCCGGCCCGCTGGGCGGTACTGCGGGCCGGGCGCCCGGCCACCCCGCCCATCGCCGTGCTCACCGCGCAGCTGGACCTGGACCTGGATAGCCCGCTGCTGACCGTGGCCCCCGGGGACGCGCGGACGATCGTGATCACCACCGGGTCAGCGCCCGCCCGGACCCGCCAGCGGGCCACCCGGCACGCCGACGTGATCATCGCGGGTGACCAGCACGCCGACCTGGGCGCGGCGGTCAGGGCCCTGGCCGGCCGTGGCTACCGGCGCGTCCTGGCCGAAGGCGGCCCCCGCCTGCTGGGCCAGCTGGCCGCGGCCGGGCTGCTGGACGAGCTGTGTGTCACGGTCAGCCCGCTGCTGGCCAGCGGGACCGCGGGCCGGATCGTGCAGGGCAGCACCGGGGCCGCGGCATCCCGGCTGGCCCTCGCCCACGTGCTGGAGGACGAGGGTTACCTGTTCTGCCGCTACCTGGTCCAGCCCGGCCCGGGTGTCATCCCGGGCTGAGGATCTCGGCCAGGTCGAAGTTGACCGGTTCCTCCAGCTGCTGGTAGGTGCACGAGCGGGGATCGCGGTCCGGGCGCCAGCGGGCGAACTGGGTGGTGTGCCGGAACCGGCGGCCTTCCATATGGTCGTAGCGCACTTCGACGACCCGTTCCGGGCGCAGTGGCACGAACGACAGGTCCTTGCCCGCGTTCCACCGGCTGTGCTCCGACGATCTCGGGTTGCGGACCTGCGCGGGCGCCTGGGCCCAGTTCCAGGGATGCCCGTCGAACGTGGTGACCAGCGGCTGGAGCTCGGTGAACAGTTCCTTCCGGCGGGCCATCGGGAACGCGCCTACCACGCCCACGCTGGCCAGGTCACCGGCGTCGGTGTACAGCCCGAGCAGCAGCGATCCGATCGCGTCCGGTCCGCTCTTGTGCAGCCGGTACCCGGCCACCACGCAATCGGCGGTGCGCTCATGCTTGATCTTGAACATGACCCGCTTGTCTGGCTGGTAGGTCAGGTCCAGCGGCTTGGCGATCAGGCCGTCCAGCCCGGCCCCCTCGAACTGGCGGAACCACTGCCGGGCCCGGTCCCCATCGGTGGTCGCCGGAGTCAGGTGGACCGGCGCCCCGGCCTGGCTGAGGGCCGCTTCGAGCTGCTCCCGGCGCCGCGCGAAGGGCTGCTCGCACAGATCCTCGTCATCCACCGCGAGCAGGTCGAACGCCACGAAATGAGCGGGTGTCTGCCCGGCCAGCAGCGCGACCCGGCTGGCCGCCGGGTGGATCCGCTGCAGCAGCGCGTCCCAGTCCAGCCGCTGCCCGGACGCGTCCGGGATCACGATCTCCCCGTCGATCACACACCGCTCCGGCAGCTCGGCCAGCGCCGCCGCGACCAGTTCCGGGAAATAGCGGGTCAGCGGGCGCTCGTTCCGGCTGCCGATCTCCACCTCACCGCGATCACGGAAGATGATGGACCGGAACCCGTCCCACTTCGGTTCGAAGCTGAACGGGCCGTCGGGTATCCGCGCGACCGGGCGGGCCAGCATAGGCGCGACCGGCGGGTTGACAGGAAGGTGCATGACCCCATCTTGCCTGGTGAGCCACTCCGCCGGGGCAGCGCACCGGCCCGATAGCCTGAGCCCATGGCGCTGCACAGGATGACCGGCGACACCGACGAGATCGAGCTCAACCCGCTCTACGTGCGCGAACTGCATCTCACCGTGCCCCGGCACCGGCTGGCCCGCTACGGCCTGCTGCCTGGCACCGCCCTGCAGGCGGTGCGGGACGAGCTGACCCTGGACGGGAACGCCCGGCTCAACCTGGCCACGTTCGTGACCACGTGGATGGAGCCACAGGCCGAGCAGCTGATGACCGAGTGCCTGAGCAAGAACATGATCGATAAGGACGAGTACCCGCAGACCGCGGAGCTCGAGTCACGCTGCGTCAATATCCTGGCCGATTTGTGGCACGCCCCGGCGGGCGGCGCGGCCACCGGCTGCTCGACCACCGGGTCCAGCGAGGCGTGCATGCTGGGCGGCATGGCGCTGCTGTGGCGCTGGCGGGCCCGGCGCCGGGCGGCGGGGGCGGACGCGTCCCGGCCCAACCTGGTGATGGGCGCGAACGTGCAGGTGTGCTGGGAGAAGTTCTGCCGGTACTGGGAGGTCGAGCCGCGGAAGGTGCCGATGGAGCCGGGCCGGCTGCACCTGCGTGGCCCGCAGGCCGCGGCGCAGTGCGACGAGAACACCATCGGGGTCGTCGCGATACTGGGCTCCACCATGGACGGCAGTTACGAGCCGGTCGGCGAGATCAGCGCCGAACTGGACCGGCTGGCCGGGGCGGGCGGGCCGGACGTCCCCATCCACGTGGACGCGGCCTCAGGCGGGTTCGTGGCGCCGTTCCTGCAGCCCGAGCTGATCTGGGACTTCCAGGTGCCCAGGGTGGCCTCGATCAACGCGTCCGGGCACAAGTACGGGCTGGTGTATCCGGGCGTTGGCTGGGCCGTGTGGCGGGACGCCGCCTACCTGCCGGAGGACCTGGTGTTCAAGGTCAACTACCTGGGCGGGGAGATGCCCACGTTCGCGCTGAACTTCTCCCGCTCCGGGGCCAACGTGGCCGCGCAGTACTACAACTTCCTGCGCCTGGGGTTCGAGGGTTATCAGCGGATCCAGCAGGCCTGCCAGGAGGTGGCGCTGCACCTGTCCGCGGAGATCGCCAGGATCGGGCCGTTCGAACTGCTGACCAAGGGCCACGACCTGCCGGTGCTGGCGTTCCGGGTCCGCGACGACGACGCCCCGTTCACCGTGTTCGACCTGTCGGAGCGGCTGCGCTCCCGCGGCTGGCTAGTGCCGGCCTACACGTTCCCGGAGAACATGACCAGCACCGCGGTGCTCCGGGTCGTAGTGCGCAACGGGTTCAGCCGGGACCTCGCCGACGTCCTGATCAGCGACCTGCGCAAGCACGTCAAGGCGCTGACCAGGCACCCGCACGGCCACATACCGCTGGCCCCAGAAGGTGAGCGCCAGTCGTTCGCGCACTAGCCGGCCGCGGCACCGGTTCCGGCAAGTGCCTGCCAGACATCCAGCAGATTGTCTGTCGTGATCGCAAGCTGGACCTGGCTGCCGTCAGCCTGTCCCGTGATGACTATCCAGTCACGGTCAGCCAGACGGAACGGCATCCGAGTCATGGCGATGGATGACTCGCGCCCCGCAAATACAAACTCGCGGAGGGCCTGGGGCGCGGAGACCATGAAGGCATCAGTGCCGACGATCAACCGCTTTGGCCCTCTCACCGAGATCCACACGCCGCGGGTACCCCCGAGTCCGCCCGTCCCAAGTTTCCTGACACGGTCAAGCGTGGTTTCAAAGCACACCCGCGCCTCTATCTCGCTGCGCAGCGGAGCGTTCCCGGAGCGCTCACGGTTCCGCCGCATGACGAGACACACCGCGACGCAGACCATCATCGCCAGACCCACAAACTCCATGCTCAGCCTCCGGGCCACCACAGGGCTGAGGCCAACATGGGCCTGTCCCGCACTCTCGCCGATACTGCCAGAGGATTTAACGACTCAGGACACTAGCAATATCCAGCCGGTTTACAGGTAGTCAACCGGAGAATGGGGTGCGCGGGTTCCAGCTAAAAAGCCCGGAATAGGCTAACTGAGCCTCAACGGAGGTTATTACACCGCAGCTGAGCGGCGCCGGCCCGCTGGGTCAGGCGTTCTTGCGCAGCCGGTCCAGCGCCTCAGCCAGGATCGCGGCACCGTCCGTGTCGGTCCGCCGCTCCTTCACGTAAGCCAGGTGCGTCTTGTACGGCTCGCTGTGCGGCGGGCCAGGAGGATTCGCCTCGTCCCGGCCAGCCGGGTAGCCGCAACGCGGGCAATCCCAGGTTTCCGGAACCGCGGCATCGCAGGCGAAACTGGGCCGGGTCTCGTGCTTGTTGGCACACCAGAAAGAAACCCGGATCCGGGGCGCTGCCTCACCGCGCTCCGCCTCGCCCATAGGGCCAGCGCCGACCCGGCTGCCCCTGATCGCGTTGCCACTACTCACTGCTCACCCCTTGGTACATCTGCTCATTGGCATGGTTCTCGGGACTGGGCACGCGCGTCAGCGGTTCAGCAGCAGATTCAGCCCGACGATGCAGAGAAACCAGACGATGCCGGTGAAGATCGTGAGCCGGTCGAGGTTGCGCTCAACCACGGACGACGATCCAAGAGTAGAGGACACTCCGCCACCGAACAGGTCAGACAGGCCACCGCCCTTGCCTTTGTGCAACAGCACCAGCAGCATCATGAGCAGGCTCGTGATGATGAGCACTACCGAAACACCAATAACCACTGCTGTGTCTCTTCCCTCCGGGTGTCCCGCCCTGGCCAGGCGCCCAGGTCAGGCACTGGCGGCCAGTTCCCGGTACCGGCATATCCTGGCAAATTCACCGGCATCCAGGCTCGCCCCGCCGACCAGCGCACCGTCAATGTCTGGCTGCATCATGATCGCAGCGATGTTGTCGGCCTTCACCGACCCGCCATACAGAATACGCACACTTGCGGCCGCTGCGTCGCCATGAACCCCCGAAACGCGGCTGCGGACCGCACGGCACACCTCCTGGGCGTCCTCCGGCGAGGCTACCTCGCCCGTGCCGATGGCCCACACCGGCTCGTAAGCGATCACCAGTTCCGCCACCCGCTCCGCGCTCAGCCCAGCCAGCCCCGCGTCCAGCTGGCCCAGGCAGAAGCTGAGCTGCTTATCTTCGCGGCGCACCGCCAGGTTCTCGCCGATGCACAGCACCGGCGTCAGGCCGTTCCGCAGCGCGGCCTTGACCTTGCTGTTGACGAGCGCGTCGTCCTCCTCGTGGTACTGCCGCCGCTCGGAGTGCCCGGCCAGCACGTAGGCACAGCCCAGCTTGGCCAGCATCGGCCCGGACACGTCACCGGTGTAGGCGCCCTTGTCGTGCGGGGACAGATCCTGTGCCCCGTAGCCGATCCGGAGCTTGTCCCCCGCCACCAGGGTCTGCACACTGCGCAGCGCGGTGAACGGCGGCATCACCACGACGTCGACCGCGTCGTAGTCCTTGCCGGTCAGGGTGAAAGCCAGCTTCTGGACCAGGGTCAGGCCCTCGAAGTGCGTGTTGTGCATCTTCCAGTTGCCAGCGATGAGCGGCTTGCGGCCCGCGGTGGCCATCAGTCCGCCTCGAGCGCGCTGAGCCCCGGCAGGGTGCGGCCCTCCAGGTACTCAAGGCTGGCCCCGCCGCCGGTCGAGATGTGGCTGAACGCATCCGGCGGAAAGCCGAGCTGCCGGACGGCCGCCGCCGAGTCACCGCCGCCGACCACGGTCAGCCCGCTGACCGCGGTGATCGCCTCGGCCAGCGCCCTGGTGCCCGCCGCGAACGCCGGGAACTCGAACACCCCGGCCGGGCCGTTCCAGAACACGGTCCTGGCGTCGGCCAGCTTCTGCGTGAACAGGGCCCGTGTTTCCGGTCCCATGTCCAGGCTCTCCCGGTCGGGCGGGAACTCGCCGACCCGCACCACCCGGTGGTCGGCGTCCGGCGCGAACCGGTCGGCGGCCACCAGGTCCACCGGGAGGACGACCTCCACACCGCGCCGCTCCGCCTCGGCCAGCACGTCGGTGACCTGCGGGATCTGGTCCTTTTCCAGCAGCGACTGGCCCACCTCGTAACCCTGGGCGGCGAGGAACGTATAGGACATGCCACCGACGATGATCAGCCGGTCAGCCCGGCTCAGCAGGTTGCCGATGACCGCGAGCTTGTCCGACGGCTTGGCCCCGCCGAGCACCACCACGTATGGCCGCGCCGGGTCGGTGGTGAGCTGGCGGAGCACCCCGATCTCGGCGATGACCAGGTCCCCCGCGGCGTGCGGGAGCAGTCCGGGCACGTCGTACACGCTGGCGTGCTTGCGGTGCAGCGCGCCGAACCCGTCGCCCACGTACAGCGTGGCCAGGCTGGCCAGCCGGCCGGCCAGCTCCGCCCGCTCAGCACCGTCCTTGCTGGTCTCGGCCGGCTCGAAGCGCACGTTCTCCAGGAGCGCTACCTGCCCGTCGGCCAGCCCGGCCGCGGTGGCCGCGGCCGACTCCCCGGCCACGTCGGTGGCGAACGCCACCGGCCGGCCGAGCAGCTCGCCGAGCCGCGCGGCGACCGGGCGCAGCGACGGGCCGCCCGCGGCCCGGGCCGCGTAGCCGTTCCCGGTGGGCCGGCCGAGGTGCGCGCAGATCACCACCCGCGCGCCCCGGCCGGCCAGTGTCCTGATCGCGGGCAATGTGGCCTGGATCCGGTTGTCGTCGGTGATCCGCTCCCCGTCCAGCGGGACGTTCAGGTCGGCCCGCAGCAGCACGGCCTGCCCGGCCACCGCCAGGTCGTCGATCCGGTTCATGGCAGCCGGGCCGCGACCAGCGCTGTCAGGTCGGCGAGCCGGCTGGAGTAACCCCACTCGTTGTCGTACCAGCCGATCACCTTGACCTGGTCACCGAAGGTCATGGTCAGCGCGGAGTCGAACGTGCAGGACCAGGGGGTGCCCACGATGTCGGAGGACACGATCGGGTCGGCCGTGTAGTGCAGGTAGCCCTTGAGGGTGCCCTCGGCGGCCGCCTGGTACGCGGCGTTCACCTCGTCCTTGCTGACCTCCCGGCCCACCTGCACGACCAGGTCGGTCACGGACCCGTCCACCACCGGCACCCGCATCGCCATCCCGTCCAGCTTGCCTTTGAGCTCGGGCAGCACCAGCGCCGTGGCCTTGGCCGCGCCGGTGCTGGTCGGGATGATGTTCTGCGCGGCGGCCCGGGCCCGGCGCAGGTCCTTGTGCGGGAAGTCCAGGATGACCTGGTCATTGGTGTACGCGTGGATGGTGGTCATCAGGCCCTTGACGATGCCGAAGGAGTCCATCAGCACCTTGGCCAGCGGGGCGACGCAATTCGTGGTGCACGAGGCGTTCGAGATGATGTGGTGACTGGCCGGGTCGTAGGCGCTGTCGTTGACGCCCATCACCACGGTGAGGTCCTCGCCCGAAGCGGGCGCGGAGATGATGACCTTCTTCGCCCCGGCGGCCAGGTGCTTGCCCGCGTCGGCGGCCTTGGTGAACCGGCCGGTCGATTCGATGACCACGTCGACCCCGAGGTCCTGCCACGGCAGCGCGGCCGGGTCCCGCTCGGCCAGCACCGCGATTCGGCTGTCCCCGGCCCGGATCGCGTCGCCGTCTACGGCCACGTCGAGGTCCAGGGTGCCCAGCACGGTGTCGTATTTGAGCAGGTGGGCGAGGGTCTTCGGGTCGGTCAGGTCGTTCGCGGCGACGATCTCGATGCCCGCGGCGCCACCCCCGGCCTGCGCGGCGTGCACGGCCCGCCAGAAGTTGCGCCCGATGCGGCCGAATCCATTGATGCCCACACGGATAGTCACGGCGGCCTGTCTCCTTGGTTCGCTGCTAGCTCTGTGCCCGGTCCGACCCTACCGGGCCGGGCGCGCTGGCCCAGCCGCTACGGGCTCAGCATCTCCGGGGTCAGGCTGGCCTCGGTATCCGGCACTCCCAGGTCCCTGGCCCGTTTGTCGGCCATGGCCAGCAGCCGGCGGATCCGCCCGGCGATCGCGTCCTTGGTCAGCGGCGGGCTGGCCAGCTGGCCGAGCTCCTCCAGGCTGGCCTGCCGGTGCTCGATCCGCAGCCGCCCGGCCACGGTGAGGTGCTCGGGGGCGTCGCTGCCCAGGATCTCCAGGGCCCGCTCCACCCGGGCACCCGCCGCGACCGCCGCCCGCGCGCTGCGCCGCAGGTTGGCGTCGTCGAAGTTGGCCAGCCGGTTGGCTGTGGCCCGCACCTCGCGGCGCATCCGCCGCTCCTCCCAGGCCAGCACGCTGTCATGGGCGCCCAGCCGGGTCAGCAGCGCGCTGATCGCGTCGCCGTCCCGGACCACCACCCGGTCCACGCCGCGCACCTCGCGCGCCTTGGCGTGGATCTTCATCCGGCGCGCCGCGCCCACCAGGGCCAGCGCGGCCTCCGGCCCGGGGCAGGTGATTTCCAGGGACATGGACCGGCCCGGGCCGGTCAGGCAGCCATGGGCCAGGAACGCGCCGCGCCAGGCAGCCTCGCAGTCGCAGGTCGTGCCCGCCACCACCTGGCGGGGCAGGCCGCGCACGGGCCGGCCGTAGTTGTCCACCAGCCCGGTCTGCCGGGCCAGGCTGTCACCGTCCTTGCGGACCCGGACCACGTACCGGTTGCCTTTGCGCAGCCCGCTCGGGGCCAGCACGATCAGGTCGGAGGAATGGCCGAACACCTCGGCTATGTCCTTGCGCAGCCGCCGGGCGGCGGCCCCGGTGTCCAGTTCGGCCTCCACCACGATGCGCCCCCCGGCCAGATGCAGCCCCCCGGCAAAGCGCAACAGCGCGGATACCTCGGCCTTGCGGCAGCACGGCTTGACCACCGTCACCCTGCTCAGCTCGTCTTTGACCAGACTGGTCATCGCCACCGGCATCAGTCCCCCTCGAAAATCTCTGCGAACGCCCCGGCCAGCTGCCTCGGGTCGTGGCGCGGGGTCCCGTCCCGCATCGCCAGATCCGCGAGGACCAGCCGGCCACCAAGCAATCCCGCCGCCTTGTCCAGCTCAGCCGCGGCACCCCCCGCGGCCCCGCGGTCCGCGAGCACGACGTCAACCTTGAGCCGTGGTGCGTGATCCGCCAGCACTTCCAGATGGGTCTGCGGGGAGAATCCCTCCGTCTCCCCCGGCTGGGCCACCAGGTTCAGCGCGACGATGCGCCGGGCCGGGGTGGTGACCAGCGCCTGGGCCAGCTCTGGCACCATCAGGTGCGGCAGGACGCTGGTAAACCAGGAACCGGGCCCGAGCACCACCCAGTCCGCGTCCAGGATCGCGGTGACCGCCTCCGGGCAGGCAGGCGGGTCCTCCGGGATCAGTGATACCGAGCGTACCCGGCCGGTCGTGGACGCGCAGGCGACCTGGCCGCGCACGGTGCTCAGCGCGTAGGGCCGGGCCGGGTCGGCCCCCTCCACCTCGGCGACCAGGTCGAGCGGCACCGCGGCCATCGGCAGCACCCGGCCGTACGCGCCGAGCAGCCGGCCCACCCAGTCCAGCCCTTGCACTGTGTCGCCGAGCAGCTCCCACAGCGCGACGATCAGCATGTTCCCCACCGCATGCCCGGAGAGCTCACTCTCCCCGGTGAACCGGTGCTGGACCACGCGGCTCCACGTGGTCCCCCAGGCATCGTCGCCGCACAGCGCGGCCAGCGCCATCCGCAGGTCACCGGGGGGCAGCACGCCGAACTGGCGGCGCAGGCGGCCGCTGGACCCCCCATCGTCGGCCACCGTCACGATCGCGCTGAGCTGCCGGGTGACCCGGCGCAGGGCGGACAGTGCGGCGAACAGCCCGTGCCCGCCGCCGAGGGCGGCCACCTTCGGGTTGAGCGGGCGCACCGACGGCACCGTCACCAGGCCGCCGCCTTCACTCGCGCCCCAGATCACGGTGCAGCACCTGCACGGCGGGTCCCTGGCCGGCCAGCTGGCCGGCGATGTGCTCGGCGACCGCGACGCTGCGGTGCTTGCCGCCGGTGCAGCCGATGGCCAGCGTGACGAAGCGCTTGCCCTCCCGCTCGTAGCCGGCCAGCACCACCCGTAGCGCGGCCAGGTAGGAGCCCAGGAATTCCGCGGCACCGGGCTGGCTGAGCACGTAATCGCGGACCGCCTCGTCCTGGCCGGTGAGCGCGGCCAGGACGGGCACCCAGCGCGGGTTGGGCAGGAAGCGGCAGTCGGCGACGATGTCGGCGTCCACCGGGAGCCCGTACTTGTAGCCGAAGGACACCACGTTAACCCGCAGGCCGGCCGGCTCGTCGGCACCGAACGCGTCGTGCATCCGGGCCCGCAGCTCGTGCACGTTGAGCGCGGAGGTGTCGATGACCAGGTCCGCCTCCTCACGGACCCCGCGCAGCAGCTCACGCTCGGCCGCGATGCCCTCCACGACCCGGCCGTTCTCCTGCAGCGGGTGCGGGCGGCGGACGCTCTCGAACCGGCGCACCAGGGTGTCGTCGCTGGCCTCCAGGAACACCACGCGGGGCCGTACGCCCCGCGCGGCCAGCTCACCGATGGCGGACTGGAGGTCGGTGGAGAAGGCCCGGCTGCGCACGTCCAGCACGGCCGCGATCCGGGGCACCGCACCCATCGCCCGTCGGGCCAGCTCGATCATGGTCGGCAGCAGCCCGGGCGGCAGGTTGTCGGCGACGAACCAGTCCAGGTCCTCCAGCGACTTGGCCGCGGTGCTCCGGCCCGCGCCGGACATTCCGGTGATGATCACAATGTCCGGCGCCGCCGCCCCGTCGCCATGTGCCTCAGGCCTGCTCAACTCGCCCCCCGGGCCTGGTCCCAGTGCCATTATCCGCCTCGCTCGCGGGCCCGCCCGCCTCGCCTGGGCGCAGCGCGGCCAGTACCGCGCTGGCCAGCCGCGGGCCGATGCCGGGCAGCGCGGCGATCTCCGGTTCGGTGGCACTGGCCAGCTTGCGCACCGAGCCGAAGTGCCGTAGCAGCGTAGCCCGCCGCGCCGGGCCCAGTCCGGGAACCGCGTCAAGCTCGCTGACCGCGAGCGCCTTTGACCGTTTGGCCCGGTGGTAGGTGATCGCGAACCGGTGGGCCTCGTCGCGGACCCGCTGCAGCAGGTACAGGCCCTCGCTGGTGCGGGGCAGGATCACCGGCGAGTCGTCGCCGGGCAGCCAGACCTCCTCCAGCCGTTTGGCCAGCCCGCACACCTCGACGTCGTCGATGCCCAGGTCGCTGAGGGCCCGGGCGGCCGCGGCCACCTGGGGCTGGCCGCCATCGACCACCACCAGGTTGGGCGGGTAGGCGAACTTGCGTGGCGGGCCGGTGACCTCCGTGTCGCCGAGCGTGTCCAGCTCCCCGGTCTCCTCGCGCTCGTCCAGGTAGCGCCGGAACCGGCGGGTGATCACCTCGTAGATGGCGGCGACGTCGTCGGTGCCGCCGGTGCCTTTGATGCTGAACCGTTTGTACTCCGACTTGCGGGCCAGCCCGTCCTCGAAAACGACCATGGACGCGACCACGTGGGTGCCCTGCAGGTTCGACACGTCGTAGCACTCGATGCGCAGTGGGGCGTCGGCCAGGCCCAGGGCCTCCTGGATCTCGTGCAGCGCCCGGCTGCGCGTGGTCAGGTCACTGGCCCGCCGCGTCTTGTGCACGGCCAGGGATTCCGCCGCGTTCCGGGCCACGGTCTCCAGCAGGGCCCGCTTGTCACCGCGCTGCGGCACCCGGAGCCGGACCCGGCTGCCCCGCCGGGTGGTGAGCCACTCCTCCACCGCCGCCGTGTCCGGCGGCAGCTCCGGCACCAGCACCTCCCGCGGGACGGAACTGCCGGCCCGGGCCGGCCGGCTGAGATATTTGGGGTCCAGCGGCCCGCCCGCGTCGCCGCGGCGGCCGCGCCCGGCCGCGGGAACGGGCTGGTCGCTGGCCACGCTGTCGTCGCCGTAGACCTGGCTCAGGAAGTCCTCGACCAGGTCCGCGGTGGTCACGTCCTCGACCTTGTCCACCACCCAGCCGCGCTGCCCGCGGACCCGCCCGTCGCGGACGTAGAAGATCTGGACCGCCGCTTCCAGCTGATCTTCGGCGAGCGCGATCACGTCGCAGTCGGTGCCATGGCCGAGCACCACGGTCTGCTTCTCCAGGGCCCGCTGCAGCGCCTTGACGTCGTCGCGCAGCCGGGCCGCCCGCTCGAACTCCTCGGCCCGGGCCGCCTCGCGCATCTCGGCTTCCAGCCGCTTGATGAACCGGTCGGTCTGGCCCGCCATGAAGTCGCAGAACTCCTCGGCCAGCAGCCGGTGCTCGGCCGCGCTGACCCGCTGCACGCACGGCGCGGAGCACTTGCCGATGTAGCCGAGCAGGCAGGGCCGCCCGATCTGCCCGGCCCGCTTGAACACCCCGGCCGAGCAGGTGCGGACCGGGAACACGCGGAGCAGCGCGTCCACCGTCTCGCGGATCGCCCAGGCGTGCGAGTAGGGCCCGAAGTACCGCACCCCGCGCCGCCGGGCACCCCGCATGACCATCACCCGCGGGTATTCATCGGCCATGGTCACGGCCAGGTATGGGTAGCTCTTGTCGTCCCGGTAGCGGACATTGAACCGGGGATCGAACTCTTTGATCCAGGAGTACTCCAGCTGGAGCGCTTCCACCTCGGTCGCCACCACGGTCCAGTCCACCTCCGCGGCCGAGGTGAGCATGGTCTGGGTGCGCGGGTGCAGCGCGGCGAAGTCAGCGAAGTAGGAGTTGAGCCGGGACCGCAGGTTCTTGGCTTTCCCCACGTAGATGACCCGGCCGTGGGAATCCCGGAACCGGTACACACCCGGCGATTCCGGGATCGACCCGGGAGCGGGGCGGTAGGAGTGCGGATCTGCCACGGAGCAACTCTATGCGCGCTGATCCATGGCTGAGCGGGCGGCGAGCGCGGCGCCCCGGGCGCCCGCCCGGTCCAGATCGGGGACCAGGACGAATTCCACCGCCCGGGCCTGCTCGGGCCGCAGCGTCGTGTGCCCGCGGACCTGCGCCAGGAACCAGTCACGGAACGCCGGGTCGGCCTCGACCACCCCGCCGCCGACGAAGTACGTGCCGGGGTCGGTGAACATCGCGGCGATGGAGAACAGCCGGCCGAGCGCGTTGGCCTGCTGGCCGAAAATGGCCCGGGCCAGCGGGTCACCCGCCTCGCCATAACCGCGCACCAGCTTGGCCGCCTTGCCCAGTGGCTGCACCTCGCCGAGCGGATGACCAGGGAACCGGGTCAGCCAGTACGGCAGCAGACTGCGCTCGATGCCGCACAGCGAGGCGAAGCTCTCCACGTCGCCGGCCAGCCCGCAGTTGCACGAGGGCACCGGCTGCCCGTCCTCGAGCAGCCCATCGAGCGGGATCTGCACGTGGCCGAGTTCGCCAGCCATGCCGGCCGCCCCGCCGACCACGTGACCGGACTCGACCACGCCGCCGCCCAGCCCGGTGCCGACGATGACGGCTACCGAGGAATGCTGCGCCGCGCGCGGGCCGAACCGGGCGTAGTGCGCGTACAGCGCGGCTGCGTTGGCGTCGTTGGTGTACACCACGGGCAGGCCCAGCCGGTGTTCCAGGGCGGCCCGGATGTTGAAACCGCCCCAGCCGGCCCCCAGGTTGGTGCCGCCCCGGGAGGACAGCACCCCGTCCGCGCTGGCCGGGCCGGGCGTGTCCAGGCCGACCGCGCGCACCGCCGCGCGGGGTACCCCGGTGACATCGAGGACCTGCCCGAACGACGAGGCCAGCGCCTCGATGGCGACCCCCGGTCCCTCGCGGACCCGGCTCGGCCGCTCCAGCATGTGCTCCACCAGGAACCGGCCAGTGGCCAGGTCGAGCACGGTGGCGTTGTTCATCGTGCCACCGTTGTCCAGGCCGACGATGACCGGCGGGAGCGAAGTTCCCATCACGCGCCTTCCCTGCGGATCACTGGCAGGCAGCGTAGCGCCTGGGCCCCCGGTGGATAATCGCCGCCCGGGCGGGCATCGGCTCCCCGGTCAATCCTCGAATGCCTCGGCGGGCGGGCAGGCGCAGACCAGGTTGCGGTCACCGTACGCCTGGTCGATCCGGCGCACCGGCGGCCAGTACTTGGACCGGCGGTCACCGGGCAGCGGGTAGGCCGCGTCGGCCCGCTCGTACGGGTGCTTCCAGTCGGCCGCGAGCAGCATGGCCGCGGTGTGCGGCGCGTTGCGCAGCGGGTTGTCCTGGCTGTCGTACTCGCCCGAGCCGACCTTGCCGATCTCCTGGTGGATCGCGATCATCGCGTCGCAGAACCGGTCCAGGGTGGCCAGGTCCTCACTCTCGGTAGGCTCGACCATCAGCGTGCCGGCCACCGGGAACGACATCGTTGGCGCGTGGAAGCCGTAGTCGATGAGCCGCTTGGCCACATCCTCCACGGTCACCCCGGTCTGCCGGGTGACCGGCCGCAGGTCCAGGATGCACTCGTGCGCGACCAGCCCGCCACGCCCGGTGTACAGCACCGGGTAGTACGGGGCCAGCCGGGCGGCCACATAGTTGGCGGCCAGGATCGCGACCTGGGTCGCCTGGCGCAGGCCGTCCGGCCCCATCATCCGGATGTAGGCCCAGGAGATCGGCAGGATGCCCGCCGACCCGTAGCGGGCTGCGGCGACCGGGCCGCCCTGGCCCGCACCGGGCAGGTAGTCGGCCAGGTGGGCCCGGACCGCCACCGGTCCCACCCCGGGACCGCCACCGCCGTGCGGGATGCAGAACGTCTTGTGCAGGTTCAGGTGGGACACGTCGGCGCCGAACCGGCCCGGCCGGGCCAGGCCGACCAGCGCGTTCAGGTTGGCCCCGTCCACGTAGACCTGGCCGCCGGCCTCATGCACCGCCGCGCACACCTGCCGCACCGTCTCTTCGAACACGCCGTTGGTGGACGGGTAGGTGAGCATGATCGCGGCCACCTGACCGGCCCGGGACTCCAGCTTCGTGTTCAGGTCGGCCAGGTCGATGGCCCCGTCGCTGCCGCACTTGACCACGACGACGCGCAGCCCGGCCAGTACCGCGCTGGCCGCATTGGTTCCGTGCGCGGACTCCGGGATCAGGCACACGTCGCGCCCGGTCTCACCGCGCCCGCGGTGATAGGCCCGGATGGCCAGCAGCCCGGCCAGCTCGCCCTGCGAGCCTGCGTTCGGCTGCACGGACACCGCGTCGTACCCGGTGATCCGGGCCAGCCACCGCTCCAGGTCGCTGATCAGCTCGGCGTACCCGAGGGCCTGCCCGGCCGGCGCCAACGGGTGCAGGTCGGCGAACTCCGGCCAGCTGACCGGCTCCATCTCGGCGGCCGCGTTGAGCTTCATCGTGCAGGAGCCGAGCGGGATCATCGACCGGTCCAGTGCGATGTCGAAGTCGGCCAGGCGGCGCAGGTAGCGCAGCATCGCCGTCTCGCTGCGGTGCTCGTGGAACACCTCGTGCGCCAGGAAGCCGGAACTGCGGGCCAGGCCGGCGGGCAGCATGGCACCGGGCCCGGCGGGTTCCGGGGGCCCGGCCAGTTCCGCGGGCGCGGACTCGCCGGCCAGCGCGCTGGCCACGGCGAGCAGGTCCGCGTCCGTGGTGGTCTCGTCGCAGGCGAGCTGGATCGTGTCCACGTCGGCCACCAGGACGTTGTAGCCCGCTTCGCGGGCCCGCCCGGCTGCGCTGCCCGCGGCACCGGGCAGGCTGACCCGGATCGTGTCGAAGAACGCGCCATCCGGCACCGCCAGGCCGGCCGCGCGCAGCGTCCCGGCCAGCCGGGCCGCCTGCCCGTGGACCTGCCGGGCGATCGCGGTCAGCCCCTCCGGCCCGTGGTAGACGGCGTACATGGCCGCGATCACCGCCAGCAGCACCTGCGCGGTGCAGATGTTGCTGGTCGCCTTTTCCCGGCGGATGTGCTGCTCCCGGGCCTGCAGCGCGAGCCGGTAGCCGGGCCTTCCGTCAGCGTCCAGCGACACCCCGACCAGCCGCCCGGGCAGCTGCCGGCGCAGCTCGTCGCGGACGGCGATATAGGCCGCGTGCGGGCCGCCGTAGCCCATCGGGACGCCGAACCGCTGCGAGCTGCCCACCGCGATGTCGGCGCCCAGTTCACCCGGCGGGACCAGCAGGGTCAGCGCGAGCAGGTCGGCCGCGACCGCGGCCAGCGCGCCGCGGCGCTGCGCGGCCGCGATGACCGGGCGCAGGTCACGGACCTCGCCGCTGGCCCCGGGATACTGCAGCAGCACGCCGAATAGCTCGCCGTCGGGCTGGGCCTCGATCAGCTCGGCGGTCACCGGGGCGGTGACCAGATCGATGCCCAGCGGCTCGGCCCGGGTGGCCAGCACCGCGAGGGTCTGCGGCAGGCAGTCCGCGTCGGCCAGGAAGATCCGGCCCCGGCGGGCCGACCGGCGGGCCAGGGTCATCGCCTCGGCGGCTGCGGTGGCCTCGTCGAGCAGGGACGCGCCGGCCACCGGCAGCGCGGTGAGGTCGGCGACCATGGTCTGGAAGGTGAGCAGCGCCTCCAGCCGGCCCTGCGAGATCTCTGGCTGGTACGGGGTGTAGGCCGTGTACCAGGCCGGGTTCTCCAGCACGTTACGGCGGATGACGGCCGGGGTGACCGTGCCGTAGTAGCCCAGCCCGATCATGGAGCGGGCGGCGGTGTTCCGCCCGGCCAGCCGGCGCAGCTCAGCCAGGGCCTCGGCCTCAGACAGGGCGGCGGGCAGGTCCAGCGGGTCCAGGTCGCCGATGCCCGGCGGCAGCGCTGCCTGGGTCAGCTCGTCGAGCGAGTGGTGGCCGGTCACCCCGAGCATGGTTTCCTGCTCGGCGGGAGAGGGCCCAATGTGCCGTGCTGCGAAGTTCATCGGAGCCTCCAGAGGGAGCCGGAGCCGGCCGGCACCTCCCGTGCCCGCCTGGTCCTCCCCCTCTGTCGCCGCCGTGGCGCCGGCTCCAGAGCTGCCTGTCCCGCCCGGTCCTTGGTGCCTGAGAGGTTCCGGGGAGGTTGCCCCTTCGGCGCCCCACGCTGGCCGCGCGGAGACTCTCCCGGACGGTGTGATCGGCTACCGCGAGCTTACCTGAGAGTGTGGTCAGCCGGCCCGGTTGGCGCGCCGGTGGGCGAGCTCATCGTCCTGCCCCGGGAGTGCACCCTCAGCCGGGCTCGCGGCCTGCTCAGCAGGCATCTCGGCCAGGGTCCCGTCGACTTCCTGCCAGATCCGGCCCAGCGCGATGCCGAACACGCCCTGCCCGCCCTGCAGCAGGTCCACCACCTCGTCGGAGGAGGTGCACTCGTACACGCTGACGCCGTCGCTCATCAGCGTGACCTTGGCCAGGTCATCGGTACCGCGGCTGCGCAGGTGGGCCACGGCCGCCCGGATCTGCTGGAGGGATATCCCGGTGTCCAGCAGGCGCTTGACCACCTTGAGCACGAGGATGTCGCGGAAGCTGTACAGCCGTTGCGAGCCAGATCCCTGGGCGGCCCGCACGCTCGGCTCGACCAGGCCGGTCCGGGCCCAGTAGTCGAGCTGGCGGTAGGTGATCCCGGCAGCGGTGCACGCGGTGGGCCCCCGGTAGCCAATCCCAGCCGGCCGGGCGGCCAGGTCGTCCTCGAACAGCAGCCCCTGCTCGCCAGCCTGCTGGGCTGCCGCGCCACGTGGGCCCGACAGCTCGCTGTTACCTCTGCTTACCGCCACAATGCCTCCACCCGGGAGCTGGCCACCCTGGGTACTCGTTCGCACGGTAGGCCGGCAGCGCCGGGTGCGTCAACGATCGGCCACGGCGCGTCGCCCGTCCGGAGGATGATCGGGGGTTCGGGGGGTCGTCCCCCCGGGCTAACACCGCTCAGGTCGCCCGGCCGAAGTCCTCCGGGGTAATCGTGTCCAGGAACTCGCGGAACTTCTCGACCTCGTCTTCCTGCTCGTCCGGGATGGCCACGCCCGCCTCGTCCAGGACCTCCTCGCTGGCATAGATCTCGGCCCCGGTACGCAGCGCGAGGGCGATGGAATCCGACGGCCGGGCGCTGACCTCTTTCCCGTTGGAGAAGACCAGGTCGGCAAAGAAGATCCCGTCCCGCAGCGCGGTGATGTTGACCGTCTGCAGCTGCACCTCCATGGCCTCCAGCACATCCCGGAACAGGTCATGGGTGAGCGGGCGGGCGGGAACCATTCCCTGCTGGGCGAACGCGATCGCGGTTGCCTCGACCGGCCCGATCCAGATCGGCAGGTACCTGTCCCCCTGCGTCTCCTTCAGCAGGACGATGGGCTGGTTCGTGGGCATCTCCACCCGGACGCCGACGACCTCCATCTTCCTCACGGCGGCTCCGTCCTCACGTGCGCGTGGCTGTCTGCCCCAGGCGGGACCCTGCGGTGGGCACTCCCCTGCCAACGTACACCCGCGCTGGCCGGTGGTGCCGTGGCGGCCGGCCCACCGCGCGGGTCAGGCACCGGATCTGGCCGCGGCTGGGCCGGCGAACCCTGGGTCGCCGTAGTCCGCGGACGACGGGCTGGCTGGGGCGGGCGCGCTGGCCAGCGGGCCGGGCAGCGCGAACCCCGCGTCGGCCAGTGCGCTGCTCAGCAGCGCGGCGTGCAACTGCAGGGACAGCGCGGCGACTTCCCCGGCGGTCTGCCCGGCCCGGTCCCGCGACCCCGGGCTGCGCTGCCGGAGGGTGGGCGCGACGACCTGCCCGATGAGCGACGATTCCCGCTCCACCGCGGCCCGGACGGCCCGCAGGTGCCGGGCCTGCACCCCGTAGCGGCCCAGGGCGACGATGATCAGGGCCGCGTCGAGGGCTTCCGGGCCATAGTGCCGGCCCGACGGCCGGACCAGGCCGAAATCCTCCAGTTCGGTCAGGTAACCGTCGTCGATCCCGGCCGCGTCGAGCAGTTCGCGCCTGCTCAGCGGGCGGCGCCCGGCCCGGTCCGGCGGCCTGTCCTCATCGTCGTCCCCGTCCGCGGCGGCGGCCAGCCGGTCCTTGATCACCCGGAGCGGCAGGTACTCGTCGCGCTGGGCGGTGAGGATGTACCTGAGCCGGGCCACGTCGGCCGGGCCGAACCGGCGGTAGTTGGACGGTGACCGGGCCGGCTGGATCAGCCCCTCGGACTCCAGGAACCGGATCTTCGACACGCTGACATCGGGGAACTCGCCACGAAGCTGGGCCAGTACCTCGCCGATGCCGAAATTCGCACGGGCGGGCTGAGCGCTCATGCCCCGACCTGCGCGCCTCCGCCACCACGCTCAACCTGGGGCCGCCGCCCGGTGAGGAAGACCAGCCGGAATTTGCCGATCTGCACCTCGTCCCCGCCGATCAGCGCGGCCTCTTCGATCCGCTCCTGGTTGACGTAGGTGCCGTTCAGGCTGCCGACATCGCGCACGGTGAACCGGTCACCGTGCCGGTAGAACTCCGCGTGCCGGCGGGAGACGGTCACATCGTCGAGGAAAATGTCGCTGTCCCGGTGCCGCCCGGCCGTGGTGATGTCGCTGTCCAGCAGGAACCGGCTGCCCGCGTTCGGCCCGCGCTTGACCACCAGCAGGGCGGTGCCGGCCGGGAGTGATTCGACCGAGGCCGGATCGGCGAACGGCTCATCGCTGGGCTCGGCCTCACCGATGTCCCCGGGCAGCGAGATGATCGACGTGGTCTCGCTCGGCCGGTCCGCACCCGGCCGAGCCACCATAGTCCCGCAGTGCAGGCAGAAGCGCGCGTCGTCAGGGTTGGCCTGACCGCATCGTGTGCAGTAGATGCTCGGCATGTCGTGGCCCAGCCTCTCCTCTGCTGGCCATGGGCTGAGGGCGGGCACCACGTCAGGCGGGGCCCCGCCCCCGGGCGCAGACGATCTGTGCACGGATGACGCGTGCTCGGATGACGCCCACGCTACCCGCGCCGCACCCGGCCGGTCCATGCGCCACGCGCGCCGCCCCGCCGGGGTAAACCGGGCCCGCCAGCCGCGGCGCCGGCCCTGACCAGGGGCGGAGTCGCCGCCCCGGCCGCTATCGCGCCGCCGCCACATCCTGGCCGCACCTC
>Ga0207664_10000923_pt1 | contig 19734 bp, 12 predicted proteins | sample LARL83metaG_FD_184349 | JGI IMG/M metagenome (GOLD analysis project Ga0207664, IMG submission 184349) | Corn, switchgrass and miscanthus rhizosphere microbial communities from Kellogg Biological Station, Michigan, USA - LAR L8-3 metaG... | ecosystem: Host-associated > Plants > Roots >... | reverse complement strand
GCGCTATAAAATTTCGTGCGGATCTTCTCTTCCGCCGGCACCACGTGGTAACGCTCGACGGTGCGCAGCAGCGTGGTATCGGTGGTCGTGTAGTAGTCGTTGTCCGTCGCTTGCGCACCTGCCACGCCTGCGGCGAGCAGCGCACCGATTCCCAGCGACCAAACGCGCAGCATCCGCCAGCTCAAGGTTCCCGCCGTCACGAGCATTGCTCCTTTCTTTCCCATCCGGTTTGTCGCGGCGGCCCGAACTCCGCAGCCGCGGATACGATAAATGCTAGCATAAGTCGAAGCGCGCGAAGCATCTCGAAGCGCCGGAAAAGGAATCGTCGTCCAGCTACGGAAGCATCGGGCCGATGTACTTGCGGGCGATCACCACGTTGTCGATGAACAGATGGAGATCGGTCGGCGCCGGTGCAGTTCCGCCGTAGTAGACGTTCATCCAGATCTGCTCGATCTTGATCGACGGGATGTCGCGCACCCTGATATCCGTCTTCTCGAAGACAGGATAGCCGTCGATCCAGGCGCGCATCACGCCGTCTTTGCGGCCAAGCTGATTAACCTTGAAGTACTGCTCGATGCAATACCAGCGATTCCGCTCCAGAAGCGCTCGGCCGTTTCCGGTCCACGCCCATGCATCGCCCCAGTAATCTTCCATGTCGGCGTGGTACGCGTACGTTCCGATCGGCGTCAGCTCATGGTATGGACTGCCGGCCTCCGGGCTGTGAAAAAAAAGTCCGCGCATCGACCAGCCGGTCCGGCCGTCGGCCTTGCGGCCGCCCCAGCCCGTGTTGCCGTAGGTTGCGCTGATGCCGGGAAGCTTGCCGCCGTCCGGGCTCGGGTGCCAGTCGCTCGCGAGTCGCAGGTAGTAACGGAAATAGATCTCCTCGGGCTCCGAGCCCTGCTCGTCGGCGAATTTATAGCCAGCGTCGAGCCCCAGGTTGTCTCCTGCGGGAATTTTCACCTGCAAAGCGTAGCCATGAAGCGGCTGGAAACCAAGCGCCGGCGCACTGTCGACCCGGCCGTAAGATCCCCGCGGACTGACGTAGCTCCAATCGGCGTGCCAAAGGGCCGATTCGAAACCGGTCGCCATAAGGACATCGGGGTTTTTTTCGATTCCCGCGTCACGCTGATAGTGCGCTGCGAGTCCAAGCATGGGTTTGCTTACGGCGGCGAGCTCCGTGATCGGCGGATCGATCCGATAGACGCCCAGAGCCGTCGTGCCGTACTGCTTGTCGGTCGTGACCAGCTCGAGAGCCGCCGACGCGACGCGAGCGCCCTTGAAAGCCGACAGATCGAACTCGAGCAGCAGTGCCTGGGTCGCGCCTGCCGACAGCGTCGGCCGCGCGCCCAGCGACGTGTACGTCGTGCAATCGAGCGTTGTATCCGCCAGCGGGGACAGGCGCTGGGTGGCGCCATTCTGCAAAGTCAGCACCAGGCGGGGGCGAGCGGCCGCATTCGTCGCCTCGCGGCTGTGGAAGAGCGCGGCCTCGGCCGGTTGACCCTTGACAGTCGAGATCATGATTCCACGGTTCGGATATTTCTCCGCGAGCCAGTCCTGCACCAGACGTCCGACGTCCCATTGCACGACGGCGTTGGTGTCGGTCGGGTGAACGATTGCCTGCGCGAACGGTTGCCCGCCTTGCGGGACATCGGCGGCGTCTCTCCAATCTCCTTGGCGGTGGTGCCAGCGAAGCCGCGCGCCGAGATTGAAATAATCGCAGGTTGCTCCGTCCGATCCGTCGGACAGTGCTGCGGTCTGGGCTTCCCCGCTGCCGGAAGCGAGCAAAAGAACAAGCGCCAGCGCACCCGCGCAGACAAAGCCGGCGCGAGACGGCGCAGTTAGGCTCACGGCTTCGGTTTGCGCAATGTCACGTAGATCCAGCCGCGCAGAAAGCCGAGCGTTTCGAATCGACGGAGCAGCTTTTCGTATGCCGTCGCCAACAGGAACAGGAATCCGTTGAACATGAAGTACCCCGGATATTGTCCGAGGTAACGGAAGGACACGGTCTCGAAGCCGGCGGCGGAGGCCCACCGCCGTACCGCCGCGCGCGTGTTCGTGCGGTATTGCACGGGAAAGACGTCTTTCTCCTGGCGGCCTTCGGTCTTTGCCACGATCCACGGATGCAGGCGGTTCGGCACGACCTTGGCGATCAGCGCAGCGTAGTCCCAGAGATTTGCCGTGAGGAAGATGAACAGCCCGCCGGGCTTGAGGATGCGATAGATTTCGCGATAGACGGCGTCCGGATTCTCGATGTGTTCCATCACGCTTCGGCACATGACGATATCGACCGCGGCATCCTCGATGGCGATTCGACCGAGATCGTTGTTCAACAGTTCCACCCCGTCGACCGGAGCGTCGAACTCGACCAGATCGACGCCGATGAGGCGTCGCGCCTTGCCGCGATACTTGAGCAGAACGGGGGCTCCCCGTCCGCATCCCGCGTCCAGCAGCGCATGTTCGGGCCGCAGAGCCCGGCCGACGTCCAGCTCGAGCGTCCGGTAAGGATGCTCGTCGTTTCCGAAGTAGCGCTCCAGGTATTTTTCGGCCAGCTTGGTCATGCCGGTCCACGGGCGCGCGCGCGGCATTCGTCCGCGGTCATGATAGAGCCTCTCCAGCGGGATTACGACGGGTGAAAAGCAATGCCGCGGACGATGTTAGCACGGGCTAACGCCTCTGCGCTCCGTTGGGCATCGCAGTGCGCAAAGCTCAGCGTTCTCGCTCCGCGCTGATGAGAAACGAATGACTGGCGATGCTGCCCATTGTCGGCAAGGCTGACAATAGCCGCCGCGCGAGCCGCGATTCGAACGCGGGCTGTAGGATTTGCAGCCTGGACGGCATCAACGGCAGCCAGTTGAGCGAAGGGCGTACAAATCCGGCACGGCCGAGAATCTCGAGCAACGTGGCTGTCGACTCGTAGCGCAGGTGCATCGGCTTGTGTCGAAGCTTGCGGCGCGTGCGATCGAGCCATCCGCTGAAGCCGTGATAATTCAGGCCGTCGATCCACAACGTCCCGCCGTGGCGGATCACGCGCGCGAGCTCCCCTATCAAAGGCCCGGAAGCCTGCATAGCCTGGAGCACGCCCAGACACAGGACGCCATCGACGCTTGCATCGGCGAACGGCAAACGCGTCGCGTCGGCCGAGCAGAACGGGATGCTCGCCTTGGTGCGAGCCATCGCCTTGCGCAGCGCCGGCTGCGAATAATCGACGCCGACGACCGACAGATGCTGTTCGTCCAGCCACCGCGTATAGGTGCCGGCACCGCAGCCGACGTCGAGGTAGACGGATCCGGACGTTGCGCCTCGCCACAGGCTGCGGAAAAAGCGGAAGCGCGCATCGAGACCGGTCGTCGACCAGCCGGCGATGCCGGCATCGTCATCGCGCAGATCGGCAAATTCGATGAATCTGCTGCGCCATTCCTGCTCGAAGCCGGGCTTGCTGCGATCAGTCTGCCCGGCATCGGGACGAGGATCTTCGGTCGTCTGCGGTTGGTCGCGCATCGGTTTCTTGCCAGCAGTCTAAACCAAGTCGAGAATTCGAGAAAACGTATGACGGATAGCGGAGTGCAGGGGTTGCCAATGTTGCTCGGCAAAGCAAGTCTCTCGGTAGCACGTCGAAAATTCATGCGTGGATGCGGCGTTATGGCTGCCGCCGGCGCCTCGGCCGTGTTGTCGCGCGGAGTGCTTGCGGCAGTATCGGACAAGAGCGCGCCGGCGGGGCGCCGTCCGACGACCCCGCGCTGGATGCAAGGCGTACCCGCCAATCAGTGGACCGCCGTTCCAGGCAGCGCTTTGTCGGAGATGGACTGCACGGCACAGCTCGCTGCCGGACTCACGAACTCCCGGTTCCAGGACATCGGATTCGGCGACCCGCGGCGCGGCATCGTGGCCTACAGCGGCGGCGCATTGAAAACGGAGGGCAGCGAGATGTTGATCTTCGGCGGAGGCGGGGCGGGCGCGTGGGCCGGCAACGATGTTCGTGGATTGCGCCTCGAGGACGACGCGCCGGTCTGGCGGACGCGCGTGAACCCAACCGTCGCCGCGAAAGTGCCTTCGCGCTATGCCGCACCGGCGCCGTACATGCTCGACGGGCGGACACCCAGTGCAAGACACAGCTACTGGTCGCCGCAATTCATCGATGCGAAGAACAGGTTCATGGTTTTCGGCTGCGCCATTACCTGGGCCAGCGACACCGGGCAGTTTTATGTCGTCGATGGCGTCGCGGTGGACGCCGGGATCTGGGACGCTCCGGGTACGTACCCCGATATCCCGCTGCGCCGCGGCTGGGACGGAAACTGGGCGTGCAAGCACCCGGTCACCGAGGATGTCTACGTAGCGAGCGCGAGCGCCGTGAGCCGGTGGACGCGCGCCAAAAACTCCTGGTCTACCTTCTGGCAGAGTACGCGAACCGACGTCGATCGCGCCAGCGCGGCGATCGACCCGACAGGGACCGGTACGCTTTTGCGCGTCGGAGACTACGGATCACCCAATGTTCCGGTAGCCATCAATCTGGCAACCGGCGCGGCCACTGTCGGATCGTTCACCGGCCCGTACGCCGGTGCGATCAGCATCGGCGGGTATTACGCCGCCGGGCTGGTGTACGACAAGGGCTTGGGCAAGTTTCTGCTGTTCCAGGACGACGGTCATCTCTATGCGATCACCCGAGTTTCGGCCGCGAGCTGGAGCGTCGATCGCATGGTGCTGAGCGGCACGGCGCCTGACGCGATGCATTCCGCCGGTGCCGGTCTTCCGGCGATCTGGGGGCGGATGCAGTACGTCCCGAACCTCGACGGCGTATGCATCATCCAGGCGTACGATCGTCCCGCGTATTTCGTCAAGACGCGGTGATCACGCAGGCTTTTACTGCGGTTGCGATTTTGTAGATAGCGTAGCCCCACAATAGAGGCAGCGAGCCATGGAAATCGGTCTCAATTTCCCCAGGCTTCTACCTCGACGATGCGCGAGTAGCTGACGAGCGAGCCGCTGACATTGATGCGGATGCGGTTAGTGGTATAGGGGGAGAAGTTCACCGTGCGCTTGACGAGATTGTTGCTGCTGACGCTGCCCAGCGTTACCCAGGATGAGCCGTTCCAGCCGTACACGGTGAACGCAGTGATGCCGTACAGGGTGAACGTCATCGTGTCGGTCGGCTCGACCGGGTTGGTGTAGTTGTCCTGCAGCGTATAGACGACGACCCGATTGATGGTCTTGGGTCCGCCGAAATTGATCTGCACCCAGTCGGGCCAGGCATTGGGGGTGGAATCGTTCCAGCCGCCGCTGACGCCCCAGTTGGCGCCCGTGCGCACGTTGTCGATGATCGCGGATACTGGAAAGCCGGTGCTGAAAGTGCTCGACGCGCTGGCGACAGCGCCATTGCTGGCCAGCGCGAAATTGATGCTGGCCGGGGCGTTGACGACTTGCGAGAGCGCTGTACTGGTCGAGGCTGCATCGTCGGCGTCGCCCGAATAGGCGGCTGTGATGCTGTGCGTCGTGGCGGTCAGTGCGCTGGTGCTGCACGCGGCGGTCCTGCTGTTGCCACTACCGGCCAGCGCGACGGCGCTGCAACCACTGATCGAATTCGCACCATCCTTGAAATTGATGTTGCCGGTCGGGTTGCTGCCGGTGACGGTGGCAGTGAACGTGACGCTTGCGCCGGCGACCGATGGATTAGCCGAGCTGGTCAACAACGTAGTCGTGGGCGCCGCAGTCACGGTAACCGTCGCGGCATTCGAAGTTCCGGTCGCTCCTGCGTTATCGGTGGCCAGGGCGGTGAGTATGTAGCTGCCTGTCGCGCTCGGCGTCCACACCACGGTGTACGGTGAGGTGGTCGCCTGTCCGATCTTCACGGGCCCGGCGAAATATTCGACCTTGGCCACGGTGCCCCCGACATCGCTTGCGCTCGCGGTCAGCGTGAAGCTGCCGCCCAGTGCGATGGTCGCGCCACTCACTGGGGTCAAGAGCGTTGCGGTCGGCGGCGCGTTGACCACCGTGCCGGAGTAAACCACGGTCAGCTTCGGACGCAGCGTAGCGTCGGTCGTGTATTCGCTGGAATTGAATGTCTTGGCGTTGACGGGACTCACCGTGGAACCCAGCCGCCACCCGAAGTTCGTGCTGGAATTGCTGGACCACTGTTGTACGCGCGCGGTCACGTCGAATGCCACCCACCCCGGATTGAACGGCACCGACACGACGGCGTCGGCGCTGTTGCCGTAATCGCTGCCCGCGCCGGCCGCGCCTGCGGTCGTCCACGGCACGCCGGTCTGACTGAGCAGCCACGTCGCCTCGCTCTCCACCCAGGGTTTGAGCAGCGGATTCAGGCGGATGGTGTCGTCATAGGATTGCTTGTAGAGCTGCAGGCTCGCCGACTGGATGGTCGACCCATCGGGAATCGGGCCGCCTTCGGACTGAAAGACGCCGAAGCGGATCAGCGGCGTGTAGCTGACGCTGTCCAGGTACAACGGCGTCACCGCGCCGCGTACTGTGGTCTTCAGGTTCTTATCGAGGAAGGTGTCGCTTACACCCGCATAGCCATTGAGTCCGCGCTGCAGGACGATCGTCGTCCCCGTCGCTGCGGTCACGCTGACCGTGGCAGCGTTCGAGGTGGCCGTCAATCCGGCGTTGTCGGTGGCGACGGCAGTGAGCACATAGCTGCCGGTCGCACCCGGCGTCCACACGAGCGAGTAGGGTGATGCGGTCGCCTGGCCGATCTTCAGCGCCCCGGCGTAATAGTCGACCTTGGTCACCGTTCCGTTGTCGCTCGCACTCGCCGTCAAGCTGAAACTGCCGCCGAGCGACGTCGTAGCGCCGTTTGCCGGAGTCAACAGCGTCACCGACGGGGGCGTATTGCTGCTGCCACCCGAGTACACGACGGTAAGCTTGGGACGCAGGGTCTGGTCAGTCGTGTATTCGCTGGAATAGAACGACTTCAAGTTGCCACCCGGTGTCGCCTGGCTCAGGCGCCAGCCGTAGTTGCTGCTGGAATTACCGGCCCATTGCTGCACGCGGGAGGTCACATCGAAAGCAACCCAGCCCGGATTGAAGCTCGGCGTGAGCGAGTCGTCGGCCACGCCGACGTAATCGGATCCTGCACCGGCCGCGCCCGCTACACTCCACGAGGTTCCGGTCTGAGCGAGGTTCCACGTTGCCTGGCCCTCTACCCATGGCTTGAGGAGCGCGTTCAGCTGCAGCGTGTCGTCATAGGATTGCTTGTAGAGCTGCAGCGTCGCGGATTGCAGCACGGCGCCATCAGGAACGGGGCCGCCCTCGGATTGAAAGATCGCGAAGCGAACCAGCGGGTTGTAGTTCACCGGATCGAGATACAGCGGATTCGACGCCCCGCGCACCGTGGTGGGCGCGGTGCCATCGAGGTACGTGTCGCTCGCGCCCGTGTAACCGTTCAAGCCGTCCTGCAGCGTGGCGGTGGAGAGTGTAGTGTTGACGGTGATGTTTACCGTCGGTGACGGCGCCATCCCGCCGACGTTGTCGACGGCAACGGCAACGACGGCGTAAGGCCCGACCAGGATCGGCGTCCATGGGACCGAGTAAGGCGCGACGGTCGACTGGCCCAACTTGACGCCGTTGGCGTAGTACTCGACTCGCGTGATGCTGCCGTCGGCATCGGATGCGTTTGCGGTAACGCTGAGCGCCGTACCCGGCGCGAACGTGGCGCCGGCCGCGGGCGAGGCGATGGTGACAGTCGGCAGGGTATTGCCGGGGGGATTGGGCTGAATCCAACCGACCGGCTTGTAGATCCAGATCTGCCCTTCAACCGGATCCTCGAGACCGACGAAGACGTCGTAATAAGGGGCGTAATGCCACTTGCCCATGATGCCGGTTCCGACGATCCCCGGCGGGACCTCGGACGAGGGCGTTCTTTGCGTGACTGTCCATCCGGACGTGGTGTTGCCTGCCGCGGGCTCATGCAGCTCCCAGACGACCCCCGCGCCGCACCACAGTGGAAACGTGCCGCGCCCCGGATCGAACTCGAGCCCGCAGTCCTGGATGTTCAGGTTTTGCGCCGACAGCCATGCCTGCAGGCTTGCAATCGTCGAGTCGATCTGCACGCTCTTGTCGGGATTGGCAGGGCCTGGGGCCGTCAAATCCCAGAACTGGAACGGCGTGGTGTTGTTGCCGGTTCTGACGAAGAGCTTGCGCACCGGATCGTAGCCGCAGGTCGTCTGGCCGGTTACCCCGACCGAATACACGCCGACCTTGGTGCTTTGATCCAATTGCGGATTATTGATGTCGGTCAGCTGATACCGATACAGGTCGAGCGTGGTCCCGAAAAGGCTCGACGCCGCCGTATACACGACGTCGTGCCCGCCCTCGGCGGCATAGCCCGTGCAACCGTCGACATGGGTGCCCGGTAAGGTCTGCGCCGGGATATTCAGATAGATGTCGCGGTTCTCCCACATCTGCCCGCCGGCGATCGGCGTGGGATCGACCCGTTTCACGTTCGACCCGGTCGTCCCGCCGACCTTGTTGCCATCGGCGCGGTTCGGGTCGAAAAGATAAGGCCCGATCGGCCGCGTCGTACTTGGATTCGTTTCCGAAACGCGAACGTAGAAAAAGCCGTTGTTGTACGTGGCACCGCCCCACGTCTGGAAACGGTCGGCGATAGGCAGAAAGATGTTGTTGTCGTAGGTGTGCGAGGCGATCGGCGAGTTATCGACGCCGTCTACGGTGAGGAACCCGGCGACCGGATCGTCATAGATCTCGCTGGGCAGCGATGCCCGCTCCCATTGCAGATTGCTCGAGTGCCAGCGATAGACGTCGTTGCCCGGATAATTGGCGTGGCCGCCGCCGTACAGGATGATGTCGCCGCGATTGCTGTCCCACGCAAAACCGCTCCAGGGGAGAATGATCTTCGAAGGATCTTGCGGAGAGCCGTTGTCGAGCGGCTCGAGCGAGGACGGCGTCCACACGTCGCTGTACGAGTTCGCATTGACCTGCAGCCAGCTGTTGGCCGGCATCTGGAGGATCAGCGGCAGCAAAGGTCCCGAGCCGACGTACGGTGGAATCGACTGGCCGAAAGCACCTCCTGCGAACAGCGCCGCAGCGACCAATGAGGTCACCCGGCGGAAGAGTGTCGCGGCGGCGTTGGATAGGCCTGACATTGCTGTCTCGGTCGATAAACTACGCAGTACCGCTGGAGCGGTGAACGCCGCGTGGCGACGTTGACCATTGCGGCCGCACGATGGTGAGCGCATGAGCCGCGAATCCTAAAGTGTGATTGCCGGACTGGCAAGAACGCGGGCGCCGCGCGCCGACGAAATGCCGCATTTACGCGGCGAGCGGTACGCTACAGCATTTCTCGAGCCGACCCGCGGCATCCATTCAGTATTTCTTCAGGGAGCGTGCACGCGAATGTACGGTCTCGCACATAAGTGCCGGGTTCTTTCTCGCAGTTTTCTGCGGGACGTGCAAAGGCGACTACGGCGCCGAGACGCGGTGGGCACGGAACCACATTTCCAGCATCATCAGCACCCATGTCAGCGTTCCGTAATACTGCGCATGTTCGCTGAGTCGTGTCGACATCAGATCGTCGAGCAGGTCGTTGCGAAAGATATGACGCTTGCGCAGGCTCGCGAGCGCGTCGCCGCCGAGGTCACGCAGAGGCGGGTGATCGCGCAGCCACAGGCCCGCGGGCAGACCGAAGCCGTGCTTTTTCTTCGCGATCGTGGCCTCCGGCAGGAAGTCGCGCAGCGCCTCCTTGAAAAAATAGCGCAGCTTGCCGCCGCGAACCTTGAACGAGGCCGGCAGCTTGGTCGACAAGTCGACCACCGCCTCGTGCAACAGCGGAAATGCGACGTCGACGCCGGCGATATCACAGGTGCGCGTCACCTTCGGCAGGTCGTTGTCGGCCAAAGTGAACTTGAGGTCGAGCGCGACCAGGCGATTGATCAGGCTCCGCGCGTCGGTCGCTGTGTAGGCCTGATCGAGCAGCGCGAGCGGCTCGCCGCGGTCGACCTCGGCAAGAAAATCCCGGTCGAAAACATTTTCCGGCCCCAGCCGCGACAGCAGGTTGTAGGTTTCGTATCGCGCCGGCATCGGCTGGCGGGCCTGGCTGACATAGCTGTGCAATTTCCGCAGGACCGGCAGCGATGCGATGCCGGGGATTCCCAGCACCGCGGGCTCGAGCAGGCGCCGCAGCCCGGGCGGAACGCGTTCGTACAGCGCGAGCTGATATTGCTTAACATAGCGCGTGTTGCCGCCGAACAGCTCGTCGCCGCCGTCTCCTCCGAGCATTCGCGTTACGCCGTCGGCGCGCGCCAGCCGGGCGCAATAGTACGTCGGGATCGCGGAGGCGTTGCCGAACGGCTGGTCATAGGCGGCGGCGATCAGCGGCACCGCGGCGACGACGTCATCCGGCGTGACATAGTATTCGTGATGGTCGGTTGCGAAGTGACGCGCGGTGATGCGTGCGTATTCCATCTCGTCGTATCCGGCGGCCGCGAAGCCTATCGAGTAGGTCCGCGCCGCGGCGCCTTTGATCGTTCCCAACAGGCCGGCGATCGTCGAGCTGTCCGTCCCGCCGCTGAGGAATGCGCCGCACGTCGCACTATCGGACACCGATGCCACTCCGGCATCGAGCGCGGCGCGAAAGGCCGGCTTGAATTCCTCGACAGTGCCATGCGGCGGCTCGGCGAATCGGAGCTGCCAGTACGGACGCGTCGTCGTTCTCCCGCCGTCGTAGCTCAGCGCGTGCCCGGCGCGCAGGCGCGCATGCTCGCGGTACACGGTCGCAGGCCCCGGGATCATGTGGAAATAAACATAGTCGTACAGCGCCTGCGGCGCGATCGCATCGACGGCGAGCGGATGCGCTAGCACAATGTCCGAGCTCGCGCCGAAGATCAGCGTGTCGCGCACCTGCTCGTAGACGATGTTGCGCACCCCGATGCGGTCGACGGCGAGCGTGACGCGGCCCGACGTCTCGTCGACGACGGCCAGCGCGAAGTCGCCGCCGACGTCGGACAGGAATGCGCTTCCCCCGTCGCGATAGGCGCTGGCGACCCGGCGACAGAAGTCCCCCAGCGCGTTGGGCCCGCGGGCGCCCGCTCCACCGGAGATCCAGTGCGGATGTCCGTGGACCGCGACGTGAATCGGGCCGAACGCGACGGCGATCGCGCTGCCAGGCGGCCCCGCGGCGGCCAGGACGAAGCGCGAACCGCTGACGTGCATCGCGCCCGACCGCCACGAGCAGGCGGCGGTCATCGCATCGATAATGGTGGAGGGCACGCCACCGGCCTCGCCGTACCAGCCGTAAATTCCGCTCATGTCGCCTCGTCCGGGGTCGACGCCTCCGGCGTCTCTTTCGACCGAGGCGGCCGGAAGAGATCGCGGACCCGCCGCGCGGCGGGCTTGAGCGCAAGCTCCCGCGCCGCCAGCCAGCGTCCGCGCATCGATTGTCCGTATATCGTCATCGTGCTTACCGCCTCCGACTCGTCTGCCCACCGATACTTGTAGACATTTTCCCCCGGTCCCATCAGATATCGCCGCAAGCCCGTCCCGAACAGCCGCGCCAGCATTTGGCGGCTGAGATAGGAACCCGGCGATATCGACTCGTAGGCCGCGTCGAAATCCGAACGCAGCGCAAAGACGCACCCATCGGCGATCAATTGGAGCTCCATCGCGATCGGCACCTTGTTCAGCGTCAGCATCCACACCGAGAGGCAGTTCGTCCGGTGCGCGTGTTGCGCGAGGCGCCGAACGAAGGCCTGCGGCCCCGCGTTGTCCAGGGAGTTGCCGGTGCGGGTCTTCCAGCTTCGCGCGGAAATGGCGGTGATCTGGTCGACCTGTCGCTCGACTTCCGCAGCGTCGCCTTGTCCGGGTTGAAGCCAGCGCAACTCGATGTCACCCGCCTTCGAAAGGCGGTTGCTGGCCAGATTGATCGCTTTTTTCAGACGGCGGCTGCGCGAGGAATAATATGTTTCCCAGGAGGAATCCAGCGCGATCCAGGGATTCCGGGTCGCCGGCCTGACGTCGCAGCGCAGCCCGCGATGCGACAGCGCCTGACGCAGATCGGTCAGCGCGATCGTTTCGTCGGGGAGATAGCGCAGCGCGATCGCGTCCCAGTCCCGCTGGCGGCGCACGAGCTCGTCCGCGAGCGCGGAAGCCACCGGCAAGCGGTCCGCCTCGCCGGCCAGCACATCGCAGACCTGCGTGTCCGGCACGGTGAGAAACTCGAGCTGGCGCCTGGCGGCGCTGCGCAGCGGGGCGCTCGGGCGCAATAAGGGCATGACGCCGACCATATCTTGCCCGCGCATGCAGCAAAGGACGTGCAGCTCCGCACCCTGGCGGCGCCACTGCCAGGCGGCGTCGAACCACTCGTGGGTCAGAAACGGCGACGGATGCCGGGTCCGGCGATGCAGCGCATTCCATGCGGAATGCAGCCCGGCAAGATCCTCCGGCCGTGATACCAGTCGCAGCTCCACTACGCTACAGACCCAGCCAACGGGCAATGATGTTGCGTTGCATCTCGGAGGTTCCGGAATAGATCGTGCTGCCGATCGCGTCGCGCAGCGCGCGCTCGACTTCGAATTCGGCGATGAAGCCGTAGCCCCCGTGGATCTGGACGGTGTCGAGCGCCGTCTTGACCAGGGTTTCACTGACGAACAGCTTGGTGATCGACGCATCCAGCGAGGCGCTGCGGCTGTTTTCGAGGCGCCACGCGGAGCGGTACGTGAGCAGCCGCGCCGCCTCGAGCTGAGTTTTCATGTCGGCGATCTTGTGCGCGACCGCCTGGAATTTCCCGATCGGCTGGCCGAACTGGGAGCGCGTTCTGGCGTAGGCGAGCGACGTCTCCATCAGGCGCTCGATGACGCCGACATGACTCGCTACCAGCAGGATCCGCTCCCAGTCCATGGCGGTCGCGAACACCGACGATCCGCCCCCGACCGAGCCCACGACCGCTTCGTCGGGGACGCGCATGTCCTGGAATACGACGTCGCCGACCGGCGACGTACGAAGACCCATCTTCTCGAACTTGTTGCCGACCGAGAATCCCGGAGTGTTCGCCGGGACGATGAACGCGGTCACACCGCCGTAAAAGCCTTTTTTCGCGTCGGTCAGGGCGAATACGAGAGCCAGATCGCCGACCGGGGCATTGGAGATGAAGGTCTTGGTGCCGTTGATTCGCCAGCCGTCGCTCTCCTTGTCGGCACGCGTCCGCATCGAAAAGGAATCCGACCCGGAGCCCGGCTCGGTGAGCGCGTGCATGCCGACGAGGCTGCCGTCGCACAGCCCCGGCAGATAGCGGCGCTTCTGCTCGGCACTGCCGTGTGTCCAGAGAGGCACGGCGCAGGCCAGAAGATGCGCGCACAGCGAAAATACCAGCCCGCCGTCGCGGCAGCCGTAACCCAGCGCTTCCAGGCCGATGGCGCACGAGAGCGGATCGAACCCGCTGCCGCCGTATTCCTCCGGCACCGGCAGGCCCTGGATGCCGATGCCGGCGCACCGGCGCCACAGCTCCGGGGAAAACGTCTGGTCGCGATCGCGCTCCATCGCGCCTTCGCTCAGCTCGCGCTGCGCGAACTTGACGATATTGTCGCGCAGCATTTTCTGCTCGTCGCTGAAGGAGAAGTCCATCAGGCCATCGCTTTGAGCTGCTGGTAGTCGACCTTGTCGGTCGATGTCTTGGGCAAGGCGTCGCACCAGACGAATTCGTCGGGAATCATGTAAAGAGGCAGATTTTGCGCGCAAAACCCTTTCATCTGGACAAGCGACGGATGTTTGGCGTCGCGGCAGCTCAGGAAGGCCTTCACGCGGTGGCCCGCTTCTTCGTCGGCGACGGCGACGACCGCGGCTTCCTTGACCGAGGGATGGCGATAGAGCCCGGCTTCGATTTCGCCGAGCTCGACGCGGTAGCCCCGTCGCTTGATCATGCGGTCGCGGCGCCCGAGGTACGTGTAGTCGCCGTCCGCAGCTTCGACCACGATGTCACCGGTCCTGTACCAGCGGCGCCCGGACTCATCCTCGTGAAACGCGCGAGAGGTCTGTTCGGGCAGCGACCAGTAACCCTGCATGACGCCGCGGCCGGCGATGCAGAGTTCTCCTTCGTCACCTCGGGAAAGCTCGCGTCCTCGGTCGTCGACAACCCGTGCCTCGAGATGCGAGCACACTTTGCCGATCGGGAAAGGAACGCTCCGCTCATCGGGAATCGGCAACGACACCCGGTAGAACGTGCAGACGTTGGTTTCGGTGGGTCCGTACAGATTGAAGTATTCGGGCGCCGGCAGCAGTTTCGTCAACACCCGCAAATGCTTGACCGGAAACACTTCGCCGGCGAACAACACCAGACGCAGCGCCGAGTAGTCGTAGCGGTCGAGCTTTCCGTACTGCGCCAGCAAGCTCAGTATCGACGGTGCGGAATACCAGCAGGTGATGCGGTGATCCGCGATCAGCGGCGCGAGCCGGACAGGGTCCTTGCCGATGTCTTCGGCCACCAGCACCAGCGTTGCGCCATGCTTGAGCGGCAGATGAATGTCGAGGATCGAAAGATCGAAATGAAACGGCGCATGGGACGAGAAGCGGTCGCTTGTCCGCGGCGCGAAGACTTCCGAGCACCAGTCGACGAAGCTGACGGCATTCTCGTGCGAGAGCATCACGCCCTTGGGCTTGCCGGTGGATCCCGACGTATACAGGATGTAGGCCAGCTCGCCCGCGGCCGGGGTTGCCGTGGGGGTCGACGGCGCCGGGCGCTTTGCCTCGGCTTCGTCGAGCGCATGGCGCAGCGCCGCGCCTGCACCCGTATCCGCGAGAACGAACAAGCTGGGCATTGTTCCCAGCTTTTCCAGCTCCGCCCGCAAGTGGTCTTCGAAGCGCGCTGCGATCACCGCGAGCTTGACTGCGCAGTTGTTCAGAATGAACGCGTTGCGCGCGGGCGGAGCTCCCGGGTCGACCGGTACGTACGCGGCGCCAAGCTTGAGGATCCCATAGATGGCGGCGACGGTATCGATCGACTTGTGCAGGCAGAGGCCAACCCGGTCGCCGGGCCCGACTCCATCCGCACGCAGGCGATCGCGCACCCGGTCGGAAACCGCGTCGAGATCGCGATAGCTGATGCTGCCTTTGCCGGGTTCGATCACCGCGACGTGATCGGGATACTGCCTGGCAGCTCGGCCAAACGGAATGTGCAGCACGGTCGTTGCTTTCGGTCGCGGCGGGATCAGGATTTCTTCGCGCGAACCAGTTGCGCGATCTGGGCGATCGTGTCCAGGTGTTCCGAGTCGACCTCGTGCGCCTGCAGGCTTATGCCGAACGTTTCCTCGATGAACATCACGACTTTCAGGGTGGCGATCGAATCGAGCACACCCCCGGTGATCAGCGGCGTCGCGTCGGTGAGCTCCGCAGGATCTTCGCCCGGCAGGAATTCCTTGAGGATGAAGCTCTTGACTGCGCCCTCGATGTCATCCGTCATGCAAGCTCCAGGTCAGGGAATTGATCAGTTCTTGGATGCGCGGCTGACTGGTAGAAAGATCGTCGCGCGCCTATTTTGCAGCTCGTCGTACAACCTGGACGCAATCAGTTCATGACCGCGGCGATTCGGATGATCGTCCCATTCCGCGAGACGTATGGTAGCGATGTCCCGTCCTTTGTACACGTCGGACATGTCGATGACCACAAATCCGGCGCTCTTCGCCAGGCGAAGGGTTTCGGGCGTCTCCTCCTGCCAGCTGCCTTCTCTGACCTGGGGAAGGAACACGAACACCGGAACGGCGCCATGGGCTTGCGTCGCCTCGACGATTCGCTTGTAGGTCGATGAAACAATTTCTATGCTGAGAGGCTGAAGTCGCCGCAAGCTGGTGGCCTCGTCCATCGACGAATCGATGCCGGCCCTTGTGACGATGTCGCGCAGAGGTTCGTAGGGTATTTCGATTTTCCTGCGCACGACTTCTACGAGGTACGACGTGGCGCGGGACAACTCCCGTCCTGTTGCCACATAGATGACGACGTTCGGCGAAAAATCCAGCGCCTTGTCCAGTGCCACCAGCTGCTGCGGCGGTTGGTAGCCAGGCACGGCGAAATTGAGTATTTCGTAGGACGGCTCGGTAGTGTTCGCTCGCTCCTTGTTCAAGCGATTTTCCACCAGCGCTTCGAAGGTTTCCCCGTCGCCGACGCCCCAGCCCATCACCGACGACGCTCCCAGCAGCGCAATGCGATGGGTGTTCGGCGGCGGGATGCGCTCATGGTCCTGGTCGCGCATGCCCCAGCGGTTGACGGTCAGCGTTCCATAGGGCGTCTGCGATACGAACGACGGGACCAGCTCGGTCTGAGCGAAGTCGCCGGTAAATCGTTTCAGCCCAGAATTCTGCACGTCGAGCCAATTGGCGGGCTTTTTGGTGTACACCTCCCAGAGCTGCGAATTGAACCGATCGACCGAGAGCAGATTTTCGTAGTAGCCGCGTTCCAGCTTCGCGGTGTCCAGGCGGCTCAGATGCCCGGAGCGCAGCGAATGGATGGCGGTAGCCACCTTCGCGCCCAGCTGTTGATGCACGGCCTCGACGCTCACGCTTATCAAGGCCAATAGCGCCACCATCGTCACCAGGCGACCCCGCCGCCAGCTGTTCTCGTCCTGTGTCGATGCCCTCGTATTGCGCAGGCCCCTGCGTTCGATGCTGCCGACCAGAATGACGGCCAGGATGATCGCGGGATAGAGCAATGCATCGAAACTATAGGGCCCGCCGAGTGCCGACCAGAGCGAGAGCCACCCGGACAGCGAGTCGGCAGTCCAGAACGACCACAGCACGCAGATGAACCAGAAGGTCGCGAACCTCTTCAGCGTCAGAAGACCGAGGCTGCGCCAGTTCTGGTCCGACTTGCCAAGGCTGCGCTCCCGGCCGTATTTGATTTCGTAGAGCGAGTTGACGACGACGACCAGCCCGAGGATTACCCAGAACAAGACATCCTGCCAGACCAGCAAGACGGTCCCACGTAGCCAGAACCACTGATAGGCGTGCAGGAACCACGTTAGGCCGAACACGAGCAGCGTCGCCAACATCATCGCCCGGGTCGTCCCCATCTTGCGGAAACGGAACACCAACGGGTAGTAGAAGATCCGCTGCATGAACTCCTTCCAGTAGATGTTTATCCGGCGCCAGAAGTCGGTGAAACTGGAAGCTAGCAGATACCGGTTGTGGGTTTCGGGCAGGCGAAAGCCGAACAGGTACAGCATGCCGACAATCAGGTGGAACAGACCGGACACGCGCAAATACAGAAGAAAGTTCGCTACCAGGTATTGGAGAAGCTGCGCAGGCCCGGTGACTTCCGCCGGCGCGAGCGTCAGGTAATAGTAGACATACCGGTACAGGATCAGATGAACGACGCCGCGCAGCATCCAGTCGACCCCGACCTGGTAGGTGCGGTACGCGTCGTCGTCGTAATAATTGCGACGAAAAGCCTTGTAATCGACGACTGGGAACAGCGGGAAGCAGGCGTTGGGCAGCATGAAAAAATAAGCCAGCGTGCGCACCGGCGAGACCGGCGCCTTGTCGTGGCGAAGGTCGTAGAAATAGACGATCAGGCGGAACATGAACATCGAGCCCAGAATCGGCCAGATGGCGTCGAGGAGCGGCGCGGCTACCCACTTCGACCGCAATGCCACCAGCAGTGCGCCGGCACACAGTAGGAGCAGTCCGCGAAGGCGGAACGAAATCGGCAGATGGCAGATGCCGATCAGGCCGAGGCCGATGCCGACGATCCAGAGGCCGTTGACGACGTCGAGCACCAGGACGATACCGGCCAGCGATAGCGCGAGAAAGAACGCCAGGCGGTATCGCATCGGCAACAGGGCGTGCACGGCGAAGCCGCAGAAAGCCAACAGCGCCAAGCGCAGGAATGCCGCGCTTTCTATCTGGAATTGACGCAGCAACAGAGTGAGAAGCCCCAGCTGAACGAGTATCAGGACGTACTGCCCGATACCGATCCCCCCTTGGGCGACATTCTTTCGAGCGGCCGCGTCGCTCGCCTTGCCGAAGACCATCGCAGTCATATCCGGGCGCCTTTTTGAGCTATTGACTCGTTGCACGCTGAAGGTGCGCGGTCCGAGCGTGGCGTGCCAGGGCGAAGACACTACTCGACGCGGCGCTGGCTGACAAGGCGGGCGCGAGAAGCGAGGGCCGGCGGCGCCCCCCCCGATGCATGGCCGCCCAGGCCGGGTCGATGCCGCCGGCCCGATTGTATAAATTGCAAGGGAGCGAGCTCGTTGGGCGCAAGTCGACGGAAGCGGAGCGCACGTGACGACGATCGCTGGTCGGCGGCGACCAGGTGCCGTCGACCGGCGCCCCGGACCGAACACGCTTGGCAGATGCCGGCGCCCGTTCGTCGTCTCGATAAGGCGAACCGTCGGTTGCGACGTATGCTCAAACGACAGCTGGCTCCAGGCGTGACGCGAGGAATCGCAACCTTGGTGACTACAGATGCCGTGCTGACGCCCATGTGCGTCCTTGCTCGCGCGATTCCCTACGCGACCGGCAGCGCGAAGGTTTGTCCGCGGCGAAAGCAAATGTCGCCGGCCCTGGATCGCGGAGCTGTCGTTGACAGCACGCTTGTCGTTGACAGCACGCACGATACAAGAATTTCCACGATCGGCGTGGACCTTTCTACATTGAGTTGGTACATTCGCCAAGGCGCGCAAAAATGCGCGCACGCATAGGCCCGCCGGCGTCGTGAATATTGCGCAAAGCGCGCGACGAGTGTTGCGGGGACATGCTGGCGCGAGCGTCCGATGCTTATGAAATCTCCGAGGTTTTGCGAGGCGTATGTCGACCCGACGCGCGGAAGCGGACTGTTACATCGGTGTCGCATGTGTTCGGTATGAGAATTGCTTCGCCAAGCTGATCGGCGGGGCGCTTGCGAGTTAAGGAAAACGGAGGCGGCATAGCGTAGCGAACGACCCGAGGAAATCTAGCAGTTGCCGAACAGAAGTGTCCGGGCGCAAGCGATGGACGGACCAACGGCCTCCCCGCGGGGAAACCGTCATTCGATACAAGAGGATTCGGTTTGATCAGTTTTCTTCGTCAGAACGTAGCTGCCGCAACCTTGTTGCTGCTGGCTGCCGAACTTTCCTGGCTCGTGATCGCCGCCATCGGTGCGATCATTTTTCTGCAGCGGCTTCCGATACCCGAGCCGCTGCACGCCGCTCCCGCCTTCGTCTATGCGTTTCTCATCGTCCTGTTCAATATCGGCTTCGGTGTCTACCGCCGCAAGGAAAAGCTTGCGCGCAGCTCGTATTTCACGCGCGTCTGCATCGCCTCCGCGTTCGGAACGCTGCTTGCCTACTTGATCGCCGATTGGCTTCCGGGCGGCGAGTTGTTCCGTCAGAACGTCGGCGCCGCCGCGCTTCTGGCCATCGCCGGACAGATGACGCTGCGCCATACGGTGATGCTGCCGCTGGTCGATACGCTGCTGCCACACCGGCTGCTTGTCCTCGGGACGGGGGCGCAGGCGAAGCAAGTCGAGGCTTCGCTCGCGGAGGGTAACGTCGGCGTGAAACTCGTGGGCTTCTTCGCCCTCGAGGGCAATGAGGAGGTCGAGGTCGCTCCGAAGCGGATCATCGGCAGGCGCGAAACACTGGAGCACGCGGTCAGGCATCACGGCGTCGACGAGATCGTGGTGGCGGTGCGACAGCAGCGCGGCGGCGTCCTGCCGCTGCGCGATCTGCTCGCCTGCCGGCTCAACGGTGTCAAGGTGACGGACCTGGCCGGCTTTTTCGAGCGCGTCCACGGCCACGTCCCGCTC
>Ga0207664_10000922_pt1 | contig 19749 bp, 16 predicted proteins | sample LARL83metaG_FD_184349 | JGI IMG/M metagenome (GOLD analysis project Ga0207664, IMG submission 184349) | Corn, switchgrass and miscanthus rhizosphere microbial communities from Kellogg Biological Station, Michigan, USA - LAR L8-3 metaG... | ecosystem: Host-associated > Plants > Roots >... | reverse complement strand
GTCTCCGACGACGAGCAGGACCTGTTCGCCGCGATCCAGGCCGGTGCCGCCGGCTACCTGCCGAAGGACGTCGACCCCGAGCGGCTGCCGTTCGCCCTCGCGGGCGTGCTCGCGGGTGAGGCGGCGATCCCGCGCCAGCTCGTCGGCCGGATCGTCGCCGAGCTGGGCGAGCGCCGCCGCCGGCGCGTCCCGCTCGCGCACGGCGGGGCGGAGCTGACACCGCGCGAGTGGGAGATCCTCGAGCTGCTGCACGCTGGCGCGAGCACGGCCGACGTCGCGGCGCGGCTCGGCGTCAGCCAGGTGACGGTGCGCCGCCACGTTTCGACCGCGCTGGCGAAGCTGCGCGTGCCCGACCGCGCGGGCGCGTTCGCGCTGCTCGACGAGCTGCGCGCCGGCGCCGGCGCGCGCCGTCGTTCACGCGCCTGAACGGCGAAGCGTCCGTGCGGGCGATGGCGCGTCGCGCATGCGTCCGCGAGCATGCCGCTGTGCCCCCGTCCGACGAGAGCCTGCTCGACGAGGCCGCACGCACGGCGGCCGAGCTGCGCGAGCGCTGCGCGGCGGTCGACCTCGGGCCGGAGGCGGAGGAGCTGCTGATCGGCGGCTACGCCTCCGCGCTCGCGCTCGAGGCCGCGCGCCGGCGGTTGCGCGCCGCCGCGCTCGACGCGAGCGAGCGCGAGCTGGCGCTCGCCGTGCGGGAGCGCGAGCTGCGGGCGCTGCTGCGCGCGCTGCGCGAGCGCCTGCGCGCGGCGTCCTCAGCGGACGAGCCCACGCCGCAGCGCCTGCACTGAGGCCTGCAGCCGGCTCTCGACGCCGAGCTTGGCGAAGATGCTCGCGACGTGGCTCTTGACCGTGTTGGGGCTGATGAACAGCTCGGCCGCGATCGCCGCGTTGTCGCGTCCCTCGACGATCAGCCGCAGCACCTCCAGCTCGCGCTCGGACAGCTCGAGCGCCTCCGCCTCGGCGGCGGCGCCCGGCGCCGGCTCCGCGGCGCGCAGGCGCCGCAGCAGCTCGGGCGCCACGCGCGGCGGGATCACGGCGTCGCCCCCGGCGGCCGCGCGCACCGCGCCGACGATCTCCTCCAGCGTCGCGTCCTTCAGCACGTAGCCGGCCGCGCCCGCGAGCAGCGCCTCGAGCATCGAGGCGTCCTCGTCGGAGAGGGTGAGCACGACGACGCTCGGGCCGTCGGCCGCGGCGGCGATCGCGCGCGTGGCCTCCACGCCCGAGACCCCGGGCATCGAGAGGTCCATCAGCACGACGTCGGGCCGCAGCTCGGCGGCGAGCCGCACGCCGGCCTCGCCGCCGCTCGCCTCGCCCGCGACGTCGAGTCCCTCGTCGGCCAGCAGCTGCGCGAGCCCGTGGCGGAAGACGTCGTGGTCGTCGACCAGCAGCACGCGGATCGCCTCGGACGCCATGCGCGAAGGGTGCCGTGCCGCGCGGCGGAACTCGCACGGCGCGTTCATGCGCGTGAACGCCGAAACGCCCGCGCGGACGATTGAGCGGCCCGGCGGCCTGCAGCAACCTGCATGACAGCGGAAGGACCCGCTCATCAGGGAGCAGAGGCTCCGGCGGGGTGAACGATCAATCCAAGGAGCATTGCTCTCATGCGGAAGCTCATGCGCAAGCGAATCCTCGTGCCGGTCGCCGCCATCGCGGCGCTCGCGCTCGCCGGGGTCGCGTTCGCGTACTTCACGGCCTCGGGCACCGGCTCGGGCACGGCGTCGGTCGGCACCGACAGCGGCGTCACGATCGACAGCGTCACGTTCGACTCGACCCTCTACCCGGGCGGCTCGACGAACGTGAGATACACGATCACCAACTCCTCGTCCAACGCGCCCGCGCAGGTCGGCAAGGTCGTCGCCGACACGAGCGCAGGCACGAACGGCGTCAGCGGCCTGCCGAGAGGCTGCAGCGCCTCCGACTTCAGCTTCGGCGACGTGACGGTGAACGCGGAGATCCCGGCGGGCAGATCCCTCAACGGGACCGGCACGCTGAGCTTCGCCGACACCGGGGCCAACCAGGACGCCTGCAAGGGCGCCTCCCCGGTCCTGCACCTCAAGGTGGACAACAGCGGCATCTAGCCGATCGAAAGTGGGCGGGGGCGTTTGGCGAATTCGCCCCCGCTCGCTCGATCCGCCGCCCACGGGAATGCGCAACCTCCTCACCAAGCTGACAGCGAAGAGCGCCAGGACGCGACGGTCCCTGACGCTGCTCGGTGTCATCATCCTGCTCGCGCTCGCCGGCTGGGCGGTCGCCGCCAGCGCCGGCCCCTCGGTCGCGACGCCGAGAATCACCGCGGGCCCGTCGGGCGCGACGAGCGCCACGAGCGCGACGTTCGCCTTCACGGCCGGAGCGAGAGGCGACACGACGGAGTGCTCGCTCGACGGCGCGGCGTACGCGGCGTGCACGAGCCCGAAGTCCTACAGCGGGCTCAGAGACGGGACGCACACGTTCGGCGTGCGCGACCGCAACGCGAGACTCGGCGCCGGCGGCCCCGCCACGCGCACGTGGACGGTCGACACGACGCCCCCGCCCGCGCCGCAGCTGACGCAGCAGCCGCCGGCGATCACGAACCTCGACCACGCGACGTTCGCCTACACGGACGCCGAGGCGGGCGTGAGCTGGCAGTGCAGAGTCGACGGCCGCGACTGGACGTCATGCACCGACCCGGTGAGCTGGTGGGGGCTGCACGACGGCGTGCGCACGTTCTCGGTGCGCGCCCGCGACGCGGCCGGCAACGTCGGGGCCGCGAGCTCCTACAGCTGGACGGTCGACACGGTCGCGCCGCCCAAGCCGCAGCTCACGCAGCAGCCGCCGAACCCGTCGGCGTCGAGCAGCGCGACGTTCGCGTTCGCCGACAGAGAGGCCGGCGCGAGCTTCGAGTGCTCGCTCGACGGCGCCTCCTACGCCGCGTGCACCAGCCCGCGGACGTACGACAGCCTGTCGAACGGCAGCCACCGCTTCGACGTGCGCGCGCTCGACGCCGCCGGCAACCGCAGCGCCGCGACGGAGGCGACGTGGAGAGTCACGGCCGGCACGAGCGGCCTGCCGTTCACGATCGCCGGGGGCTACGGCGGCCTGCTCTACCCGGGCAGGACGGGCGCGCTCGCGCTGAGAGTCTCCAACCCCAACGGCGTGCCGATCGTCGTCACGAGCCTCACCGTGACGATCCAGCCGGGCAGCTCGAAGGTCGGCTGCGACGGACCGGCGAATCTCGTCGTCGCGCAGTCGAGCGTCTCGGCGACGAACGCGCTGACCGTGCCGGCGAACGGCAGCGTCACGCTGCCCGCGGGGACGGTGAGCGCGCCGAGCGTGACGATGCGCGACCTGGCGACCAACCAGGACGCCTGCAAGGGCGCCGTCTTCACCTTCGCCTACGGCGGGAGCTCGCACTCGTGAGCGCGCACGCCCGCCACCTCCTGCGCGCGACGGCGATCGCCGCCGTCGTCTGCCTGCTCGCTCTGGTTGCCGCCGCGATGTACGCCTCCGCCTACTACAGCGCCACCGGCAGAGGGTCGGCCGCGGCGCTCGTCGGCACGCTCGGCGCGCCGACGATCACGAACGCGACGGCGGGCGCCGGCACGGTCGCGCTCACCTGGTCCGCCGTCTCCGCCCCGGCGAGCGGCGCGGTGACCTACTACGTCTCGCGCGACGGCGGGGCGGCGAGCGCCGCCTGCCCCGGCTCTGCGGCCCCGAGCAGCGCCACGAGCTGCACGGACACCGGCGTCTCGGCCGGCGCCCACCAGTACACGGTGACGGCCGTCTGGCGCACGTGGACCGCGACGAGCACCGCCGCGAACGTCACGGTCGCCTCCGGCGCCGCGACGAGACTCGTCTTCACGACGTCGCCGGCGGGCGCGACGGGCGGCACCGCCTTCACCACCCAGCCGGTCGTCACGGCGCAGGACAGCGCCGGCAACACGGTCGCGAGCTACTCCGGCACCGTCGCGCTCACGATCGTCGCCAACACGGGCACGACCGGCGCGACCTTGAGCGGCTGCGCCGGCACGCTGAGAGCAGGCGTCACGTCGTTCTCGGGATGCCAGATCGACAAGGCCGGCACGAGCTACCAGCTGCACGCGAGCGACGGGAGACTCACCGCCGCCGACAGCTCGGCGATCGACGTCATCGCCGGCGCGGCCACGAGACTCGCCTTCACGACGCAGCCGTCCGGGGCGACGGGCGGCACGGCGTTCGCGACGCAACCCGTCGTGACCGCGCAGGACGCGGGCGGCAACACGGCGACGACCTACGCCGGCACCGTCGCGCTGACGATTGCGTCCGGGACCAACTCCGGCGGCGCGACGCTGAGCGGCTGCACCGGCACGCTCAGAAGCGGCGTGACGACCTTCACCGGCTGCCAGCTCGACAAGGTCGGCACCGCGTACAAGCTGCACGCGAGCGACACGAGACTCGCCGTCGACAGCGCCGCCTTCGACGTGACGCCCGGGGTTGCGACGAGACTCGTCGTCACCACGCAGCCCTCCGGCGCGACGGGCGGCACGGCGTTCACGACCCAGCCGGTCGTGACCGCGCAGGACGCGGGCGGCAACACCGCGACCGGCTATGCCGGCACGGTGACGCTCTCGATCGCGAGAGGGACGACGGGCGCGACGCTGAGCGGCTGCACGAGCGCGCTGAGAGGCGGCGTGACGACGTTCGCCGGCTGCACGCTCGACAAGGTCGGGACCACCTACGTGCTGCTGGCGAGCGACAGAACGCTCAGCGTCAGCACCAACACGTTCAGCGTCACGGCCGGTCCCGCGACGAGACTCGCCTTCTCGACCGAGCCGGGCGGTGCGGCGAAGAACTCGCTGCTCAGCCCGCAGCCCGTGGTGACCGCGCTCGACGCCGGCGGCAACGTCGCGACCGCCTACGCCGGGACGGTCGCCCTCACGCTCTCGACCAACCCGGCCGGCGGCTCGCTCAACAACTGCGTCGGCAGCCTCAGCAGCGGCGTCACGACGTTCAGCGGCTGCAGAGTCAACAAGAGCGGCGCCGGCTACGTGATGCAGGCGAGCGACGGCACGCTGTCAGTCCTCAGCAACCCGTTCACCATCTCCTGAGGGCCGGCGTGAGCGGGCCGCGCGGCCGTCGCCGTTGCTAGGGTCGCGGCGTGGCTGCCGCCGCCTCCGAGACGCTCCGCCGCACCGCCCTGTTCGACCGCCACGTCGCGGCCGGGGCGAGGCTCGTGCCGTTCGCCGGCTGGGAGATGCCGGTGCAGTACGCGGGCGTGCGCGAGGAGCACCTGGCGGTGCGCTCGCGCGCGGGCGTCTTCGACGTCTCGCACATGGGCGAGGTCGAGACGCGCGGGCCCGGCGCGCTCGCGTTCCTGCAGCGGATGCTCTCCAACGACGTGTCCACGATCGCGCCCGGGGGCGCGCAGTACGGCGTGCTGTGTCGCGAGGACGGGGGCGTGCTCGACGATCTCTTCACCTACCGGCTCGCGGACGACCGCTACCTGACGGTCACGAACGCCGCCAACCACGCGAAGGACCTCGCATGGCTGCGCGCGCACGCCGCCGGCTTCGAGGTCGAGCTGGCGGACCGTCTCGACGACTACGCGATGCTGGCGGTGCAGGGACCGCAGGCGCGCGCGCTGCTCGCGCCGCTGACGGACGGCGAGCTGCCCGCCCGCTTCCGCACCGCGGAGCTGACCGTCGCCGGCGTCCCGGCGCTCGTCTGCGGGACCGGCTACACCGGCGAGGACGGCGTCGAGCTGCTGTGCGCGCCGGGGGGCGCGGGACCGATCTGGGACGCGCTGCTGGCCGCCGGCGTGACGCCAGCCGGGCTCGCCGCGCGCGACACGCTGTGGCTGGAGGTCTGCTACCACCTCTACGGCAACGACCTGATGGAGTCGCGCGGGCCGATCGAGGCCGGGCTGGGATGGTGCTGCAAGGAGGCGACCGGCTTCGTCGGCTCCGCGGCGGTCGCCGCTGCGCGCGCCGCCGGGCCGGCGGAGAAGCTGGTCCCGTTCGAGCTGACCGGTCCGGGGATCCCGCGGCAGGGCAACCCGGTCGTGGGCGGCGGCGAGGTCACCAGCGGCACGTTCTCGCCCTCGCTCGAGCGCGGGGTCGGGATGGCGTACGTGCCGGCCGCGCGCGCCGCGGTCGGGACCGAGCTGGAGATCGACGTGCGCGGCAAGCACCGGGCCGCCGTCGTGAAGGACAAGCCTCTGTACCGAAAGGACGGCTAGTGGCGGACTACCCGCAGGACTTGCTCTACCACCCGGAGCACGACTGGGCCCGAATCGATCCCACCCACCCTGAGATCGCCACGTTCGGGATCACCTGGTATGCGCAGGACTCGCTCGGAGAGGTCGTCTTCTTCGACCCGCCCGAGGTCGGCACGCAGGTGAGACAGGGCGAGAGCTACGCTGAGGTGGAGTCGGTGAAGGCCGTCTCGGACGTGATCGCGCCGCTCTCCGGCGAGGTCGTCGAGGTCAACGGCGCCCTCGGCGACGCCTCGGAGAAGATCAACGAGGACCCCTACGGGGACGGTTGGATGGTCAAGGTGCGGTGCAGCGACCCGTCCGAGCGCGACGCCCTGCTGGACGCCGACGCCTACGCCGCCCAGCTCGACTGACCGACATGAGCACGTACACCTCCGCCACCGACGCCGACCGCCGCGCGATGCTGGCGGAGATCGGCGTCGGCTCCGTCGAGGAGCTGTTCGCCGACATCCCCGCGGCGCTGCGGCTCGGCCGGCCGCTCGCGCTGCCGGCGGGGATGGCCGAGCAGGAGGTCTACGAGCACCTCAGGGAGCTGGCGACGCGCAACGTCTCCTGCGAGGACGAGGTCAGCTTCCTCGGCGCCGGCATGTACGACCACTACGTGCCGTCGCTGGTCGACACGCTGCTCTCGCGCTCCGAGTTCCTCACCCCGTACACGCCCTACCAGCCGGAGATCTCGCAGGGCGGGCTGCAGGTGATGTTCGAGTACCAGACGGCGATCAGCGAGCTGACGGGCCTGCCGGTCTCCAACGCCTCGGTCTACGAGGGCCCGAGCGCGGTCGGCGCGGCCGGCTACCTCGCGAAGCTCGCGAACGGTCGCCCGCGCGTGCTCGCCTCGCGCGGCGTGCACCCGCACGCGCGCGAGACGCTCGCGACGCTCGCGCGCGGCTACGGGCAGACGGTCGAGGAGGTGCCGCTGCGCGAAGGGGCGACGGACCTCGACGCGCTGGCCGCCGCGCTCTCGGACGACGTCTCCGCCGTCGTGCTCCAGCAGCCCAACTTCCTCGGCGCGGTCGAGGACGTCGCGGCGCTGACGGAGGCCGCGAAGCAGGTCGGCGCGGTCGTGATCTGCGCATGCGACCCGATCCCGCTCGGGATCCTCGAGCCGCCGGGCGCGCAGGGCGTCGACATCTGCGTCGGCGAGGGCCAGACGCTCGGCAACCGCCTCGACTTCGGCGGCCCGTCGTTCGGCTTCTTCGCCGCCTCTCAGGAGCACCTGCGGCGGATGCCGGGACGGATCGCGGGCGAGACCGTCGACGTCGACGGCAAGCGCGGGTTCGTGCTGACGCTGCAGACGCGCGAGCAGCACATCCGCCGCGAGAAGGCGACCTCGAACATCTGCACCGCGCAGGCGCTCAACGCGCTGGCGGGCGTCGTCTACCTCGGCTGGCTCGGCCGGCAGGGGCTCGTGGAGCTGGGCGAGCTGCTGCTCCAGCGCACCGCCTACGCGCGCGAGACGCTGTGCGCGATCGACGGCGTCGAGCCGCTGCACGAGCAGGTGGTCGTGCGCGAGTTCGCGCTGCGGCTGCCCGGGGTCGACGTCGAGGCCGTCGTCGAGCGGCTCGCGGCGCAGGGGATCAACGCCGGCTACCGCCTGGGCCGTGCGTATCCGGAGTACGCGGACGGGCTGCTGGTGGCCGTCACGGAGCGGCGGACACGCGCGCAGATCGATCGGCTGGCGGAAGCGCTCGCGCAGGCCGTCGCCGCCGAACGCGGCGCGGCGCCGGCGGGGGTGGTCGCATGAGCGCTCCGAGCGCGCCCACCACGCCGGCCAGCTCCGCCATCGCCGCCGCGGACGACACGCTCACGATCTACGAGCGCTCACAGCCCGGTCGGCGCGCGTTCGTCGCGCCGGCGCTCGACGTGCCCGAGCGCCCGCTCGAGGAGCTGCTGCCGCCGCGCCTGCGCCGCACGCGGCCGGCCCGCCTGCCGGAGGTCAGCGAGCCGGAGCTGGTCCGCCACTACCACCGCCTCAGCAAGCGCAACTTCGACCTCGACACCGGCTTCTATCCGCTCGGCTCGTGCACGATGAAGCACAATCCGAAGCTGCACGAGCGCGTCGCGGCGCTGCCCGGCAACGCGCGCCTGCACCCCTTGCAGGACGAGCGGCGCGCCCAGGGGGCGCTCGAGCTGATGTGGAACCTGCAGGAGGCGCTCGGCGAGATCGCGGGGCTGCCGCACGTCTCGCTCCAGCCGTCCGCCGGCTCGCACGGCGAGCTGGCCGGCGTGCTGCTGACGCGCGCCTACCACGAGGACCGCGGCGAGCAGCGCACGAAGGTGCTGACGCCCGACACCGCGCACGGGACGAACCCGGCGACGGTGACGATGGCCGGCTACGAGGTCGTGAAGGTCGGCACGAACGCCGACGGCGGGGTCGACGTGGACGATCTGCGCTCCAAGGCCGACGAGCAGGTCGCCTGCCTGATGCTCACCAACCCCTCGACGCTCGGCCTGTTCGACCCGGACATCGCCGAGATCGCCGAGATCGTGCACGGGGTGGGGGCGACCCTGTACTACGACGGCGCGAACCTCAACGCGATCATGGGGATCACGCGCCCCGGCGACATGGGCTTCGACATCGTGCACTTCAACCTGCACAAGTCGTTCACGCAGCCGCACGGCGGCGGCGGCCCGGGCGCCGGGCCGATCGCCGTCTCCGAGCGGATCGAGCCCTACCTGCCGCGCCCGCAGGTGATCCGCCGCGAGGACGACGAGGGCTACGCCTTCCACCTCGACGAGGACCGGCCGAAGTCGATCGGCAAGCTGCGCGGCTTCCAGGGCAACTACGGCGTGTTCGTGCGCTCCTACGCCTACATCCGCTCGCTGGGCGCGGAGGGGCTGAGAGAGGCGTCCGAGGTGGCGGTGCTGAACGCCAACTACCTGCTCGCGCTGCTCAAGCGAGCGGGCGTCGCCGAGTACCTGCCGGTCGCCTACGACCGGGTCTGCATGCACGAGTTCGTGCTCTCCGGCGCGCCGATGAAGCGCGAGCTGGGCATCAGAACCTTGGATCTCGCCAAGCGCCTGAGGATCTTCGGCGTGCACCCGCCGACCGTCTACTTCCCCCTGCTGGTGGACGAGGCGCTGCTGATCGAGCCGACCGAGACGGAGACGAAGGAGACGCTCGACCGCTTCGCGCAGGTCGTCGCCGAGATCCTGCGCGAGGCGGCGCAGGATCCCGAGATCGCGAAGCACGCGCCCTACTCGACGCCGGTCCGTCGCCTCGACGAGGCGCGCGCGGCGAAGCAGCCGGTCCTGCGGCAGCCGCTCTAGTCGACGTCGCTCGCGGAGCGCGCCGCGCTTCGTTCCGGCGCGTCGATGGACCGGAACTGTATATGGTGCGACGCCGCTTTCAGTACTGAAGGGTGCCAACCGGCATGTCATCTGACGCGCTCATCTCGCCTTCCCGTTCCACGGATCACGTGGATCCGGCGCTCGCGCGCGTGCTCGGCCCGCAGGTCAGCGACGCGCTGCACCGGTGGCAGGAGGAGCACAGAGCGCACGTCGTCTTCTCGGACTGGCTCGACGGCGGCCAGACGCCGGCGAAGGTCGCGGTGGTCGCCGTCAACTACGAGGACCGGCCCCCGCTCAGAATGGTCCTGAAGGTCTGTCCACCGGCGCCCCACACCGCGCGCGAGCCCGAACGGCACGCGCAGGCGCTCGCGAGCGGACCGGCCGCATTCGCCGAGCAGCACCTCGTCGGGCAGCCTCACGCGCCCCACCGGCTGGAGGACGGGACGTCGATCCTGTTCCAGGAGATCGCCGGCGGCTCGCTCAAGGGCTACCGTCCTCTGTCGGCGCTGGAGAACAACTCCCTGCTTCCCGACGTCGCCGCGGCGATCGTCGGCTCGCTGCTGGAGGAGTGGAATCCCGCGCCCGCCGTCGAGCGCATGCCCGCGCGCGCCTGCGTGACGCGGCAGCTGGAGCGGCGAGCGGCGCCTGACGGCCCGTTGCACCGCTGGGCGCGGCAGGTCGGCCTCTCCCCGGACGACGCCTGGATTCGCTTCTCCGTCTCAGGCCCCTCGCTCGTGAATCCGATCGCATGGCTCGGCGGGCACGTCGCGGCCGATCCCGAGCTGCTGGTGCTGTGCGGACACGCGCACGGCGACCTGCACATGGACAACGTCCTGCTGAGGCTGACGCCGCCGATCGCGCCGTCGTCCTACCGCCTGATCGACCTGTCCACGTTCGAGACGTCGACCCCGCTGGCGCGAGATCCGCTTCACCTGCTGCTGGCGACGATCGGACGGCACCTCACGGAGATCTCGGCCGTCCAGCGCGGCGAGCTGGCCGAGCATCTGCGACGGCTGCTGTCACGCGCCGAGCCGACGCCCGGAAGCCTGCGGCTCGACGGCCTGCAGCGCCTGTGCGCGGCGATCGTCGGCGCCGGCGACGCCTGGGCGGCCGGGCTCGGCATGGCGGACGACTGGCAGGAGCAGCAGTGGCTCGGCCTCGTGAGCGCCGCGCTGATCCAGTGCTCGCTGTGGTTCCTGCCCGACGCGTCGCGGTGGTGGTTCCTCGAGCTCGCAGCCAGCGCCCTGACGCGGTTCCTGGACAGTCGCGGGCTCGCGGACGCCGAGGCCGGTACAGGCCTGGTCGTGGGTCCGCTGGCGGGCAGCCTGCCCGCGATCGCCGAGGCGGTCGAGCGCCTGGACGAGCTTGCGGGAGGGTTCGACGGCCGCAAGACCGCGATCGCGATCCTCGGCGGGGACGTTGAGCGCGCGGACCTGCTCGCCCGTCAGCCGTGGGATCTCGTGATCGACTTCGATCCCGCGACCGACAGCGGCGGCGCGTACACCAGCGCGGGCGCGGTGAGCGGTCGGAGCCAGCGGCTCGTCACGTTCGGCCAGGAGGCGGCCTTCGGCCGCGGCAGCACGACGTGGTTCGCGGCGGGCGGCCTCGACGGCCTCAAGCCGATCCCGACCGATCTGCGCAGATGGCGGGCGGAGTGCCTGCCGGAGGTCGCCGGCGTGTTCGGCGCGCTCGCCCGGGCCTCGGCGCGCCCGGCCTGCCTCTGCGTCGTGGGGGAGGCCGACGCGCGCACGCGCATGGTCGTCGAGACGGCGCTCGACATCCTCCAGAGCCGCGTCGAGATCGTCGTCGTCAACGCCGACGGAGGTCGCGACGTCGGCGCGTACGGCGTGGAGCTGACGGTCGACGCGAGCCTGCTGCTCGACGCGCTGCCGGAGCGGACGTCGGGCCTCGACGTGTCCCCGCGCGAGGTCACGGTCCCCGGCCAGGACGGCTCCATCCCGCTGCCGGAGGCCCAGCGCGTGTGGCTCGACGAGATCGGCGCGCTGCTGCACTCGGAGGTCGGCCGCGCCGCCGAGCGCGTGGAGCCCATCTCGGAGGAGTTCTACCGCGGGAACTGCATCACCTGGATGGAGCTCGACCTCGGCGTCGACCTGCCGCGGCGGGACGCCGACGCGATCGTCGCGCGCGTGCGCGAGGACCTCGGCAACCGCGGGACGCGCCGCATCTCGCTGCAGCACTATCCGGGTGCGGGCGGAACGACGCTCGCGCGGCGCGTGGCGTGGGAGCTGCACGACCAGTACCCCACGCTCGTCGTCGATCGCGTGGCGAACCACGCGCCGCTCGTCGCACGCGTCCGGGAGCTCCACACGCTCACCGACCAGTCCGTCCTCGTCGTCGTCGAGTCGAGCTTGGACGGCGTCGTCGAGCGCGTCTACTCGGCGCTGCGCGCCTATTCGACGCCGGCGGTCCTGCTGATCGTCGACCGCCGGCCGACGCCGCCCGATCGCGACGGGACGCGCACCTTCTACCTCTCGCGCATGACCACCGCCGAGCGGCGCGAGTTCGCGGAGCGGTTCGGCGCCGCCGCGCCGGAGCGCCGCAGAGCGCTGGCGGCGCTCGCGCAGGCGGACGGCAACACGGCGGTCCCGTTCTTCTTCGGCCTCACGGCGTTCGAGGAGAGCTTCCTGGGGCTCGAGGGCTACGTGGCGCGCACGCTCGAGGCGATCTCCGAGGCGGAGGCCGACTGCCTGCGCTTCATCGCGATGGTCCACCGCTACGCCGGCGTGCCGATGCCGGCCGAGATCCTCGCGCGGCGGCTCGGAGCGCCGGCGGACAAGGCCGTCGACCTGCGCTCCTACCTCGGCCCCGACGCGCTGGCGCTGCTCGTCGAGGAGCAGACCGGCGAATGGCGCACGGTCCACCACCTCGTCGCGCTCGAGCTGCTGCGCCAGCTGCTGATGCCGCCGGGCGGCACGCCGGCGTCCGAGGACTGGAAGGTGAAGCTGAGCACGCTCTCGCGCGAGCTGATCCAGGAGATCGAGCACGAGTTCGGCCGCTACCTGCCCGATCACGTGATGACGGTGCTCAATCAGCTCTTCATCGTGCGCGAGAACCAGTCGACGCTCGGCACGGAGCGCACGACCTTCTCGGAGCTGCTCTCCGACGTCCCGGCGCTGGAGGGCCGCGCCGAGGTGATGGAGGAGCTCGCCACCACCTTCCCGGAGGAAGCGCACTTCTGGGCGCATCTCGGCCGGATGCTGAGCTACGAGCTGCGCGACCACGAGCGCGCCCTCAGCGCGGTCGATCGCGCGATCGAGCTCTCCCCCGAGGACGACGTCCTCTTCCACATGCGCGGCATGGTGCTGCGCAAGCAGGCGAAGGCGGCCGCCGACAACCCCAGACACCTCACGCCGGCCGCGCTCGAGCGCGAGGTGCTCGACCTCGTCGAGGCGGCGCGCAAGGAGTTCAGGACGTCCAACGAGCTCTCGGACCTCAACGAACACGGCCACGTGGCGCTGATGCAGCTCTGCATCGAGACGATCACGTTCGGCAAGGAGCTGGCCGGCACCGAGACGTTCGCGCAGTTCCTCGCGCGTCCGACGTCCGGCTACTACCGCGAGCTGCTCGGGGATGCGGAGGACGCGCTCGACCGCATCCGCGAGATCCGCGGCGGCGACAACCCGTCTCGCTTCCACGCCGCCGCCGAGGCGGACCTGCAAGCGCTCTACGACGACTTCGCCGCGATGCTGAACGGCTGGTGGAACCTGCTCGACCGCGAGGAGGGCGCCAAGCCGCTGATCCGTCGCCGGCTCGTGCGCGCCTACCTCAAGCGCGCCACGTCCTGGCGCGCCGCCCCGCGCGCCGACCGCGAGAAGGCGATCGCGCTGCTGGAGGACAACCTGCAGGACGACCCGCGCGACACCGGCAGCCTGCTCGAGTGGATCCGCGTGGGGCGCTTCGAGCACCGCTCGCTCGACCGTGCGGCCGAGATGATCAACTACTCGGCGCGGGCCGCGAGCGTCGTTCCCCGCGACGTCGCCTTCTACGACTACGTGATCGCCGCGCTGCAGGCGCTCGAGGGGCGCGATGCGGCGGTCCACGAGTACCGGCGCAAGCTCGCGCGCACGATCGATCGGGCCGGCTCGTTCGGCAACCGCCGCTTCGTCTACGAGTGGTATCGCAGAGACCGCGGCCTCGCGCAGCTCGTCCACCACTCCGACCTGCGCGACTGGGAGCGGAGCGCCGGCGGCCCCGATCCGGTGCTGCTCAGCCGCGTCGAGGGGCGTGTGGCTGTGATCCGGCGTCCGCAGTCGGGCGAGATCGAGTTCGGACCCGGCATGCGCGCCTTCTTCACGCCGGCGGCGGCGGGCCTCGTGGCCGGCAGGAACGAGAACCTGCGGGTCTCGTTCCTGCTCGGGTTCTCCTACGACGGCCCGCAGGCCTGGAGCGTCAAGCCGCTCTGAGCGCCGGCCGGCTCGGGCTCAAAGCCGCCCGCCGGCTCGTCACGACCACCTGCGCGCCCTTCGCCGGGATCATCGTGACGTTGCGGTGCAGCACGCGCTCGGGACGCCGGTCGGGCGCCGCCATGTCGGTGCGCCGCGCGATCGCGCGCAGCACGACGCGCTGCTCGGCCATCGCGAGCGTGGCGCCGAGGCAGCGGCGGATGCCGCCGCCGAACGGGATCCACGTGTAGGTGCCCGGCTTGACGCCGAGGAAGCGCTCGGGCCGGAAGCTGAACGGGTCGGGGTAGACGTCCTCGCGGTGATGCAGCAGCGCGATCGAGACGAGCGTCACGCTCTTCGCCGGCACGCGGAACTGGCCGAGCTGCCACGGGACCTGCACGCGCCGGCCGATGATCGGCACGACCGGACGGTTGCGCATCGTCTCGTGGATCGTCGCCTCGACCCATCCGTCGTCCTCGGCCTCCTCCGCCCGCACGCTCTCTCGCAGGCGGTCGTATGCGGCGGGGTTGCGCAGCAGCCGCTCGAACGTCCACGCGAGCGAGTTGGCGGTCGTCTCGTGGCCGGCCAGCACGAGCGTCAGCAGCTCGTCGCGCAGCTCGCGGTCGCTCATCGGCTCGCCGTCCTCGTCGCGCGCGGCCAGCAGCAGCGACAGGATGTCCGTCCGCTCCTCGGCGTCGGGGCGCGCGCGGGCGGCGGCGATCGTGGCGTAGAGGTCGCGGTCGAGCCGCGCGAGCAGCCGCTTCGTCAGCCCGACGGGCTCCTCGCGCCCGGCGTTCATCAGCTCGGCGACCTGGCCGACCGGCGTCGTCGTCAGCCACGACAGCCGCAGGATCATCTGACGCAGTCCATGCTCGGGCGTGCCCGGCGCGGGACGGCCGTCCGGCACGCCGAAGATCCCGGCCATGATCACGTCGAGCGTGACGGCCTGCATGCGCGGGCCGAGCGCGAAGGACTCGCCGAGCGGCCAGCTGTCGATCTCGCGCTCGGCGACGTCGGCGATCATCTGCGTGTAGCGCGCGACGGCCTCGCCGTGGAACGGCGGCAGCAGCAGCTTGCGCTGGCGCATGTGCGTCGGGCCGATCGTGGTGAGCACCGAGTTGGGGCCGACGATCGGCCGCAGCGGCGACTCGGAGGTGGCCGACGGCGCCAGCTCGGGCTGCGTGAAGAGCGATCTGACGTGGTCGGGGTGGGTGAGGAAGTAGATCTGGTCGTCGTGGAGCGTGCGGCGTCTGGGAACGCGCAGGGCGAACGTCTCGCCCAGCTCGCGGCGCGTCTTGAACAGCAGCGGCACCTGGCGGACGCTGACGCGCAGCGCGGTCAGCGCGCGCGGCAGGTCGAGCGCCGGCGGGAGGTTGAGGGGCGCGCCGTCGTCGGGGGCGGGGCCCGCGGGGGACGGTGGCGCCTCGCCGATCAGGCGCGGCCGAGGAGGGGATTCGGGGCTGATCGTGGCGGTCATGCGCTGGATTGAACCAAGGTCAAACCGGTTGCGCGACAGTTCGGCCCGTACTGTGTCCGATCTCACACAGTCCCTGCCAAGCTCCGCGCTCCGGAAAGCGAGGAGACGAGGCGCATGAGCGAGCTGGACACGTCGAACCTGCCCGAGCAGCCGAACGCGGAGGGACTCGCCGCGTTCGCGCGGCGGGCCGGCGAGTCGGACGGCGGGCCGGTCGTGATGCTGAACCTGCTCGCGCTGAAGCCCGACGGCGGTCGCGCCAGCTACGAGCAGTACGGCGCCGCGGTCGCGCCGCTGCTGGAGCGCGTCGGCGGGCGGATCCTCTACGCGGCCCAGGCGGCGCCGGCGCTTTTGGGCGCGGACCGCTGGGACCTCGTCGCGCTCGTCGAGTATCCGAGTCGGCAGGCGTTCCTCGACATGGTCGGCTCGCCCGAGTACCAGGCGATCGCGCACCTGCGCACGGAGGCGCTGAGCGCCGGCGAGCTGCACCCGCTCGACACGCTGGGCGCGGCGTTCGACCGGTAGCCTGCGCCGCCGTGCGGATCTTCTCCGGCATCCAGCCGACCGGGCGCAAGCACCTCGGCAACTACATCGGCGCGATCGAGCAGTACGTCCACCACCAGGACCAGGGGGAGGCGATCTACTGCATCGTCGACCTGCACGCGACGACGGTCAGATACGACCCGGCCGAGCTGCGCGAGCGCCTCTACGACACCGCGGCGATCCTGCTCGCCGCCGGGATCGACCCCGCGCGCGCGATCTTCTTCCGCCAGGGCGACGTGCTGGAGCACAGCGAGCTGGCGTGGCTGCTCTCCAGCGTCACCTCGTTCGGCGACCTCAACCGCATGCACCAGTTCAAGGAGAAGACCGGCTCCCAGCGCGACCTCGCCTCCGCCGGCCTCTTCACCTACCCGGTGCTGATGGCCGCCGACGTGCTCGCCTACCGCGCCGACACCGTGCCCGTCGGCGACGACCAGCGCCAGCACGTCGAGCTGATGCGCGACGTCGCCGAGCGCTTCAACGCCCGCTTCGGCGAGACGCTCGTCGTGCCCAGAGGCGTCTACCGCGAGATCGGCGCGCGCATCATGGACCTGCAGGAGCCGGAGCGCAAGATGTCCACCACCGGCGGCACCGAGCAGGGGACCGTCTACGTGCTCGACGACCCCGCGACGATCGAGCGCAAGCTCAAGCGCGCCGTGACCGACTCGGGCGAGGGCGTCCGCCGCGCGCCCGAGAAGCCCGGGATCTCGAACCTGATCGAGATCCTCGCCGCCGTGACCGGCAGATCGTTCGAGGACGTCGAGCGCGAGCACGCCGACTCGCGCTACGGCGACTTCAAGGGCGCCGTCGCGCAGGCCGTGATCGAGCGCCTCGCGCCGATCCACGAGCGCTACGACGCGCTGCGCGCCGACGAGCCGGCGCTGGAGCGGATCCTCGCCGCCGGCGCCGAGAAGGCGCGGGGAATCGCGGTGCCGGTGCTGAGAGACGTGCGTCGCGCGATGGGCGTCGGGCCGGCCGGCTGACGCCCGGCCGTCGGCCCCGATCGCTACGGTGTCCTCGGTGCGCGCCGCCGACCTGGACCTCGACCTCGACGTCTTCGCGGGGCCGTTCGACCTGCTGCTGACGCTCGTCCTGCGCGAGGAGGTCGACCTGCTCGAGGTCGACCTCGCCGACGTCGTCGTCACCTACGTCGACTTCCTCGAGGCCAAGGGCGAGCTCGACCTCGAGCTGGCGACCGAGTTCCTCGTGCTGATCGCCGCGCTGCTCGAGCTGAAGTCGCGCCTGATGCTGCCCGGCGAGGAGCAGGAGCTGCTCGACCTCGAGCCCGGCGAGGCGGCCGAGGAGCTGCTCGCCCGCCTGCTGGAGGCGCACCGCTACCGCGGCGCCGCCGAGCATCTCCAGCGCCTGCTGGAGCAGCAATCCGGCCACCGCTTCCGCTCCGCCCCGCTGCCGCCGACGCTGCGCCGCAACTCGCTGGAGGAATCCGCCGCCGTCTACGACCCGGCGCTGCTCGGCAGAGCCCTCGGCGGCCTGCTGCGGATGCCGCCGGAGATCTCGCTGCACCACGTGACGATCCAGAGAGTCACGGTGATCGAACGGCTCAGGCACCTGCGCTCGCTGCTGCGCCGCGGGCGCTTCTCGTTCGACGAGGCGGTCGCGAGAGCCGACCGCGTGACGGTGGCCGTCACGATCTGGGCGCTGCTGGAGCTCTACAAGCGCGGCGAGGCGACGTGGGAGCAGGCCGAGCCGTTCGAGGAGATCACCGTCGAGGCTTTGGCTGAGCGGCCGTGGCCCGACCTCGCCGGCGCGATCACCGGCGGTGAGGAGATCCGCTCCCCGCACGTCGAGCCGGACGCCTCGCGGGACCACGTCGAGGTGGTCGCATGATCGAGCTGCCCGGCGTGCTGGAGGCGCTGCTGTTCCTGTGCCCCGATCCGATCTCGGCCGCGGCGCTGGCCGACGCGATCGGCGTCGAGGAGGACGAGGCCGTCGAGGCGCTGCGGGCGCTCGCGGCATCGCTCGACGAGCAGGCGCGGGGACTGGTGCTGCGCGAGCTGGCCGGCGGCTGGCAGCTCTCCTCGCATCCCGAGGCGGAGGACGCGGCGCGCCGCCTGCTCGCGAGACCGCGCACGCCGCCGCTGACCCCGGCGCAGGCCGAGACGCTCGCGATCGTCGCCTACCTGCAGCCCGTCTCGCGCCCCGAGATCGCCCGCATCCGCGGCGTCAACGCCGAGTCCGCCGCGCAGACGCTGATCGAGCGCGGGATGATCGAGGAAGCCGGCCGCTCGCAGTTCGGCGCGGTCCTCTACCGCACGACCGAGCTGTTCCTGCGCCTGTTCGGCCTCACCGCGCTGACCGAGCTGCCCGACGTGACCGCCTGGGACCCGACGCCCGAGGTCGCCGCCGGCATCCGCGAGCGACTGCTGAGAGCCGGCGAGGCGCGACTTGGCGTGCCGGCCGCGGCGGCGCCCGCGGAGGGGCGCGGCGGCGAGGCGGACGCCGCAGAGCAGGCCGAGGCCGACGCCGCCCCCGTCATCCCGATCGCCTGACCACTGCGGATCTGCACCCCTCCTGGGTGTAGAGATCCGCAGTGATCGCGGTGAGCAGCTCCGGTGCCCGCGCCGGGTCTCGCGTCAGCGCGCCGCCGACGCCGACGGCGACCGCGCCGGCGTCGAGCCACGCCGCCGCGTTCGCGGCGGAGATCCCGCCGGTGGGGAGCAGCGGCGCGCCCGGCAGCGCGGCCAACAGGGTCCGCGCGTCCGCCGGGGTCAGGCGGTCGGCGGGGAAGAGCTTCACGAGGTCGGCGCCCGCGCGCATGCAGGCGTCGATCTCCGTCGGCGTGAAGGCGCCCGGCACGGCCGCGGCGCCGGCGGCCTGCGCGGCCTCGAGCACCTCGGGCCGCAGCACGGGGGAGAGCAGGAAGCGGGCGCCCGCGTCGAGGGCGGCCGCGGCGTCGGCCGCGCTCATCACCGTCCCGGCGCCCACGAGCGCCGAGGGAAAGCGGGTGGCGAGCGAGGAGACCGCGGCCAGCGCCCCCGGCACCCCGAGCGGGACCTCGACCACGTCCACGCCTCCCTCGATGACCGCAGTCCCGACAGCCAGCGGATCCGCGCATCGCAGGATCGCCACGACGCGCCGCTCGGCGATCCGGGCAGCGACCGGGTTCACGCCGCGGCGGCCTTGCGCGCGGCGAGCTGGCCGCACGCCGCGTCGATGTCCCGTCCCCGCGTCAGCCGCACCGTCGCCTCGACGCCGCGCGACTCCAGCGCCTCCCGGAACGCCGCGATCGCCTCGCGCCCCGAGCCCTCGTAGACCGAGCCGGTCGGGTTGTAGGGGATCAGATTGACCTTGTAGATCCGCGGGTCGAGCAGCTCCGCGAGCTGGAGCGCCTGCTCGTAGCGGTCGTTGACGCCCGCGAGCATCACGTACTCGACGAAGACCTTCCGGCGCTTGGCCTCGTAGAGCTCCTCGCACGCCTCCAGCACCTGCTCGAGCGGGTAGCGCTCGTTCACCGGCATGATCTGCGAGCGCAGCGCGTCGTCCGGCGCGTGCAGCGAGAGGGCGAGGCGCAGCGGCAGCGGCGACTCGGCCAGCCGCAGGATCCCCGGGATCCAGCCGACGGTGGAGATCGCCGTGCGCCGCGCGGTGATCCCGACGTCCGGAAGGCGCGCGCAGGCGGCGAGCACGTTGTCGAGGTTCATCATCGGCTCGCCCATGCCCATGAAGACGGCGTGGTCGACCTCGGTCATGCGGCGGAAGTGCAGCGCCTGGTCGAGGATCTCGCTGGCCGTCAGGTTGCGGCCGAACTTCATCGCGCCCGTCGCGCAGAAGGTGCACGTCAGCGGGCAGCC
>Ga0207664_10000920_pt1 | contig 19785 bp, 22 predicted proteins | sample LARL83metaG_FD_184349 | JGI IMG/M metagenome (GOLD analysis project Ga0207664, IMG submission 184349) | Corn, switchgrass and miscanthus rhizosphere microbial communities from Kellogg Biological Station, Michigan, USA - LAR L8-3 metaG... | ecosystem: Host-associated > Plants > Roots >... | reverse complement strand
AGATGAAGGCCCGCGTCGCGTTCGACGACGAGAAGGTCGCCGGCCTCTTCATCCTCCCGCCCGGCACTCCCTGACCGCCGGCCCGTCCGGGCACGTCAGGCGTACCGGCGCACGGCGTCCGCTAGGCGGGGCAGGAACGAGCGCCCGAACGTGCCCGCGCCGTCGACCGCGATCACCGCCAGGTACGCGTGCAGCCGCCACAGCTCACGGCGCCCGGCGAACCCGGCGTCGAGCGGCACGAGCTCCCCGTACGCGCGCAGCAGCGCCGGGTGCACCGGGGAGAAGTAGTCCACCAGCGCGAGGTCCGCCTCCGGGTGCCCGAAGTACGGGGCCACGTCGATCACCGCCGCGCCGTCCGCCGTGCTGACGAAGTTGTTCTGCTGCGCGTCGCCGTGCAGCAGCGACGGCACGGGCTCAGGCCCGCATAGCACGGGCAGCCGCGCCGCCACCCGTTCCGTCCCGCGGGCCAGCTCGGCCGGGAGGAAACCGGAATCGATCGCGAGCCGCAGCGCCGGCCGCAGCCGCCGCTCGGCGTAGAAGCCGGCCCAGGTCCCCGAGGCGGACGGCTGGTTGCTCTGCGGCAGCGGCCCGAAGAACCCGTCGAACTCCGCCAGCCCGAACGTCTCGCCGCGCACCTGGTGCAGCCCGGCGAGCGCGCGCCCGATCGCCGCGTAGTCATCCGGCGTCCTGGAGTCCGCCGCCTGCCCGGCGCCCTCACCCCGTTCCGGCAGCGCCTCGAACAGCAGGACCGTCCCCCCTGGGGTGGCGGCGGTTCCGTCTCCAACCGGCACCGGCGTGGCCACGTCGGTGCGGGAGCGGATCAGGCGCAGCCCGCGCAGCTCGGCGGCGAACCGCGCCGGGCCGGCCGGCGAGCCGTCCAGCTTGGCGAACACGGAACACGGCGTCCCGGTGAAGATGCCGCACGGGTGGGACGCGCGGTGGTTCAGGTCGGTGAACCCGGTACGGGTCCAGGCGCGCCCCAGGTGCCCGGTGGCGGCCCGTTCCACCGTGTCCACGATCGCCGGGTCGAGCAGCGGATTCCTCACCTGCTGACGCTATCCCGTGTCCCGTGCCCGCGCCGGTCAGGCGGGCGCGAGGAAGGCGCGTGCCCCGCGCAGCCGGGTGCTCAGCCGGGCCTGGGTCGCGGTGCTGTCCAGGCGCACGTCGAGCGGGCCCGGGAACTGCGCGGCGGGGCGCGGGCCGGCCGGGAGGGCCGACGGGTCGAGGCCGTCCCGGGCGGCGATCAGCAGGCCGAGCTGGTGGCGGCTGACCGCGTCCGGGCCGGCCACGTGGCAGGTCCCGGCGTGCGGCGCGGCCGCCAGCTCGAGCAGTGCCCCCGCCAGGTCGGTGACGTGCACCGGGCAGCGCACCTGGTCGGTGTACAGGACGCCGCCCGTGGCACCCGTTGCGAGCGCGTGCACGAGCAGCTCGTGCTGGGAGTCGCCGTCGCCGATGATCAGCGAGGTCCGGGCGATAACGGCGTCCGGGGCGATAGCCCTGACCGCGGTCTCCGCCGCCGCCTTGGCGGCGCCGTAAGGGGTGACGGGATCGGGCGGGGCGGCCTCGTCGTAGCGGGGCGCGGCGCCGGAGAAAACCACGTCGCTTGACACGTGCACCAGCCGGGCGCCCGCCGCGGCCGCCGCCAGCGCGACGTGCGCGCCGCCGTCGGCGGTCGTCGCCCAGTCGGACTGCCGGTAGGCGGCGTTGATGACCGCGTCGGGCCGGGCGCGGCGGGCCAGGGCCGCCACGTCGTCCCGGCACCGGATGTCCAGCCTGCGCCAGTCCGCGTCAGCGTCCGGCGGGACGCTCGCGTGGCAGGTGGCGGTGACCCGGTGACCGGCGAGCAGGGCCAGCCGGGTGATCCTCAGTCCGAGGAAGCCGCTGCCGCCGACCACCAGAAGGTTCACCACGGCACGTTAACGCACGACCGGGGCGGCCGGCTGCTAAACCGGTGGCACGCGGCCGGGACCGTGCGGCACAGTGCGGTGATGGGACGCAAGGGGCTTGACGAGGACGGCTTCATCGCACGCGAGGGCGACCTGGCCCGCGTGCCGGAAGCCTTCGCGCCCGTGGTGGCGGCCGCCAGGGAAGGAATCGGGGAGGCCTTCGGCCCGGACCGGCTGCACAGCTCCTACCTTTACGGCAGCATCCCGCGCGGCACGGCGGTGCCCGGCGTGTCCGACCTCGACGTCCTGCTCGCGCTGCATGGCGAGCCAGCCGAGCCCGACCGGGCCGCCGCCCGCCGCCTTGAGGCCGCGCTCGACGCGGGCTTTCCTCAGCTCAACGGGGCGGGGATCCTCCTTTACAGCACCGCGACGCTGCTCAGCGACCTCGAGCGGCATGACCTCGGCTGGTTCGTCGCGTGCCTGTGCACGCCGCTGGCCGGGCCGGACCTGGCCGCCCGGCTGCCCCGCTACCGGCCCACCTCGCTGCTGGCCAGGGAGACCAACGGCGACCTCGGCGACGAGCTCCCCCGCTGGCGGGACAGGCTCCGCGCGGAGCGCACCGACGCCGGGCTGCGCGCGCTCAGCCGGTCCGTCGGCCGCCGGACGGTGCGGACCGGCTTCACCCTCGTCATGCCCCGCTGGGGCGGCTGGACGAGCGACCTGGGCGAGTCGGCCGCCGTCTTCAGCCGCTACTACCCGGCGCGCGCGGAACAGATGGCGGCGGCCGCGGCCCTCGGCCGGACGCCCTCCGCGGACCGCGCGGTACTGACCATGCTCATCGACGACCTCGGGCCGTGGCTGGCGGCCGAGTACGCCGCCGTGCACGGCCGCAAGGCCCCCCGTGCCGGGACGGGATGACCGGGCGGGTTCCCCGGGCGGCCTGACGGAGACGGCCTGGCTACGGCCAGGACCGGCTCCCGGCGGCAATCCGGGCACGAGCGGGCCGCCGCCAGTGGTAAACATCAACCGTGACGTACACCAGGGCGTTCCTGTATGCCTGCCCGGACGGTCACGCCGGCCAGCACGGGACGCCGCTGGCGACGGTCGTCCCCGACGGCCTCAGCCTCGCGCCCGCCTGCACCGCCTGCCGCCGGCCGATGACCCCGGCGGGCGGGCCGCTGCGCGGGAGCTGGCGCGTCGACGACTGCTGCACCCCCTCCGGGCCCGGCGGCCGGTGGGCCGGACCGCCGCGCGACCCGGCCGTCTGCACCCGGTGCTTCGGCACCAGGCAGGCGGTGATCTGCACCGCCTGCCTGGTGCCCGGCTGCGCGGGCGACCACGGCGACACGTGCATGGCCTGCGACGGCACCCGCCTGCTGAACTGCCCCGCCTGCGACGGCGAGGGGCACGTCTACAACGAGTTCGGCGAGGACCAGGGACTCTGCCCCGACGCCCGGTGCGTCGCCGGCCGTGTCCCGTGTGACACCTGCGTCAGCTGAGCCCGGCCGCGAATCCGGGCGGTGACGCCCGCGCGCCCGTGGCCCTGACGTCTTCGCGTCATGACCGGCCACACCACGATCACGAAGTCTTTAACGTATTAGCGGCACCGAGATCGAAAACTACCATAAAAACATTCGCATCTCTGCGGTAGCCAGTCACTAGAAGGCACCGGTCAAGCGGCACCGGGTCGTACCGCGCCCCGGTATACCCGTTAAATCAACGGCTTTGCCCGCCGCCCGGTGACCGCCAGAAACCGGCGCCCGACGGCAGCCGCCATTGGCATTAAGCGCTCTGACATGCCATAATGACGTCTGGCCACAAACGTAGCCAGACGTAGACAGTAATGGACGGCCTTTTGGGGAAGGGAAGCAGCGGGGGAATGGCGTCTGCAGCGCGGGTGACCGGGACGACGGCCGGGGGGCCTCGTCCCGGACACGCCCGCAGGGAGGGCACCTTGCCATGGACACGGTAAAGATCCGCGAGCTTCGCGGGACAGACCTGCAGCACAGAACCCGCAGCGGGCGGCCGCTCGCGCTGACCAACCGGGGCAACCTGATCGCGGTCCTCGTCCCGGTGACCCGGGCCTGGGTGGAGCATCTCATCGACTACAACTGGTCCCACGTGCGGCAGAGCATCGACGAGGGCGAGCGGGCGATGGCGGCGGGCGAGCCGATGGCCACCCTCGACGACGTCATGGCGCAGCCCGGACCCGATGGCGGGCGCGGCCAGCGGGCACCGGAACTGCTTGTGCCGGTCGTCGCGGCGGTGATCGGCGGGACCGTGATGCAGCCGCCGGAGACCACGGAGACCCTGGAGCGGCTGCACTCGGTGCTTAACCCGCGTGACCCCGACGAGCCGGCGGAGGGCCCGTCCGTGCTCACCATGCGGATCGGCGAGGTGTCGGCCGAGCGGATCGAGCGGGCCGGCGCGGCCGGGCAGACCCTGGCGCTCACCCACGACCGCGAGCTGGTCGCGATCGTCATCCCCGTCACCCGGGGGCTGGTGGAGTTCCTCATCGAGCAGAACATGTCCCGGGTGCTCTACAACACCGCGCTAGGCGAGAAGGAGATCCTGAGCACCCGGAAGATGCTCACGCTCGACGACGCCCTCGGCGCCGCGGGGCCGCCGCGCGCGTTAGCCAGTGACCCCGTTAGCCAGTGACCCCGTAACCCCGAGCAAGTAAGCCCCCCGCGTAATGCCCGAGAGTCACCGTTTAGCCCTTGGGAGGAAGCGGGCAGATGCAGGCGGACGCGTACCCGGCGGCCAGCTACGCCATGGCCACCGACAACCTCCGGGCCGCCGCCCGGTGGCTGCTCACCGCGGTGACCGCCACGGGCGGGATCCTGGTGGCCGGCCTGCAGCTCACCGGGCTCGGCTCGCTCGGCGTCAGCGACTGGCCCCGGCTGCTTGCCGCCTGCCTGGGCCTGACCGCCGGGCTCGGCGCGGTCGGCTACATGGTCTTCCAGGCCAGCCTCATGCTCACCGACGAGTGGATCACCCTGGCCCAGCTCGACCTGGAAATGATCAACGGGCAGCTGGCTGGCTCAGGCCGCCGGCGCGACCGGCGGCGGCTGGAGCGGATCCGTAAGATCCGCGGCGAGCTGGAAAGCTACCAGGACGAGTTCTACGGCAGCGCCGCGGACTCCATCTCCGACCTGTACCGTCGGCTCATCGAGGCAAACCGGCAAGCCAGGGAGTCGCCAACCCCGGAGCATGCGAAAACGGCCGCCGAGCTGCGGGAAGTGGTGGATACCGTCGCGCAGGCCGCGAATTACTCATACGCGCGGTCGGCGTTCGCGGCGCTGCGCCAGCGCCTCATCTGGGCCGGGGCGGTATTCGTCGCCGCAATCGTCGTCTTCGCCTACGCGGCAAACCCGCCCGCGCACGCGCTGAAGAGCCCGCCGCCCCGCGTCCACGGCGTCCACATTCCGGCGGGAATACCCTCCAGCCAGTTTAACCCGGGGGTGCCCGGCTGGCCCTAGGCGGACCCGACCAGCTGCGCTCCGCGCGTGAACGCCGTGGTCAGGTGCAGGATGTCCAGCACGTGGAAGCCCTGGGCCAGCGCCCGGCGGCGCCTCCTCTCCCGCCGCAGCCGGGCCAGTTCATCCTCGGAAAGCGGGCGGTGGACGGCCACGAACGCGTCATAACTGAGCGGAGTGGCCGTATAAACAGCCCTTTCCCTTCTGCAGGCGCGCAAGTCAGCGTCATAGAACGCCTCGTTGCGGGCATTCGGGCCATTAAGCAGCTCTGTCCCGAGAACTCCCGCGAGTTCAATGCGCGCTGGGTCGCTCAAGCTCAGCAGAGCGCGCACGGCGGCTGGCGCGAGCACCAGCTCGTACCTCGTATCCATGTGTTACTCCCCCGGGCACCCGCTATTTCCCCGGAGATAAAAGACTACATCAATTTCTTCGCACGATAATAGCCACGGTATCCTTACGGCCTTTGTAGCACGAGGCGGACGAATTTACCCAATCGGAAATATGGGCGCAAAGTAATTCCCGGCACCAGGAAGCCGCCTCGCTTACCGCGAGTAAGGCGCGGCGGGTCACGCGGCTCAGCGGCCTCCCCACGGCTGCTCGCCCCAGAGCACCCGGTGCCACCACCGCCGGGTCAGCAGCACCCGCCAGGTGAACTCCCGCGGGCGCTTCCCGTTCCAGCCGTGGATGCACTGACCGTCGCCGAGCATGCACTCCCCGCTGCAGTTGCCCGCGCAGTGCCGGCAGTGCCTGGCCTGCCTCACCTCGGGCATGCGACGCTCCACGGAATCTCGCGGGCCTGCCGGGCACGCGCTCGGCGGCTCTCATTCTAGGCACCGGCCCGCGGGCGGCTCATGGCCAGTCGCCCGGTTTGCGGATAGCGTCGGTATGCGAAACCGGGAGGTAAGGGATGAGCGCGCGTACGTTCGTCATGCGCAAGATGGTGGAGCCCGCGGTGATCCGCTGGTACCAGTGGCGCGGTGACCCGCTCGCCCTGTGGATGCGGCCGGAGTCGAAGAGCGACCCCTACCCGATGTACGAGCAACTGCGCCGCGCTGACCTGGTACGAAGCGGCCTCGGCGCCTGGGTGACGGTTGACCACGGCACCGCCGAGGCCATCTTGCGTGACCGGCGGTTCAGCCCGTCCCCGACGCACATGCGCCGCTACCAGCCGCCGTCCTACCCGCCCGGCGACCCGCGGGCCGACCTGCCGGCCGCGGACCTGCTCACCATGGACCCGCCCGACCACACGCGCATCAGGCGGCTGGTAACCGGCGCGTTCACGCCCAAGGCGATCGCCGCGCTCGAGCCGTGGATCCGGGAGGTCGCCGCCGGGCTGCTCGACCGGGCCGACTCCTCGGGCTTCGACCTCATCGACACGCTGGCCTTCCCGCTGCCCATCGCGGTGATCTGCCACCTGCTCGGCGTCCCCGCGGAAGACCAGGCCAGCTTCCGCGCCTGGGGGCACGACGTCGCCGCCACCCTGGAGCCGCAGACCGCCGGGGCCGCGCTCAGCCAGTCGCGCGCGGCCCAGGTCGCGCTCACCGGGTACCTGCGGGACCTGGTCAGCAAGCGGCGCGCCGACCCCGATGACAGCCTCCTTTCCGCCTTGATCGCGGTGGAAGAAGACGGCGACCGGCTCACCCACGGCGAACTGGTCAGCACCGCGCTGCTGCTGCTCGTCGCCGGCTTCGAGACCACCGTCAACCTCATCGGCAACGGCACCGTCGCCCTGCTCACCGCGGCGGACGGCAGGCAGCAGTGGGACCGGCTGCGGCGCGATCCCGCGCTCGTACCCGGCGCGGTCGAGGAACTGCTCCGCTACGACAGCCCGGTCCAGATGACCTCCCGCAACGCGACCCAGGACGTGGAACTCGGCGGCACGCTCATCCGGCAGGGCACCCCGGTCATCGTGGCGATCGGCGGCGCCAACCGCGACCCCGCGGTCTTCGACCAGCCCGGGCGGCTGCTGACCGACCGGCCCAACGCCGCCCGGCACCTGTCGTTCTCCCTCGGCATCCACCACTGCCTCGGCGCCGCCCTCGCCCGCCTGGAAGGACGCATCGCCGTCGAGGAGCTCACCCGCCGCTACCCGGCGCTCGCCCTCGCGGGGACGCCCGTCCGCCGCCCGCTGCTCGTGCTGCGCGGCTTCGAGTCGGTCCCGGTCCGCGCGGCCTGAGCATCTGCCGGCCCGTAAGCGTGGTCCCGCGGCCCCCTCGCCCGTGACCCGCAGCAGCGGGACAGGCGGGGAGTAGCCTGGCTGCACGGAGGATCCGCCTGCGACCAGCGGCGAGAGGGGGCGGCGATGGCTGAGTTCGGCTATACCGGGGTGCTTGAGATCCTGTCCCGGCGCGCCTCGGTGGACCTCGGACACCTGCTTGCCGCGGCGTCCGGGACCGGCCCGGACCCGGTGGTGTACCTGGCGGACTTCGCCCGGGAGGTGCTGCTGCCGCTGAACGCGGGGGTGCCGGAAGAGCCGGTGACGGGGACGCTAGCGGGCCGGGTCTTCGCCACCGGGCAGCCGGCGGTGGGTGCCGCGGGCGACGGTACGGCCCTGGTGTGGGTGCCGGTGCTCGAGCAGACCGCCCGTGTCGGCGTCCTGGCGGTCGCTGTCCCCGACCCGAGCCCGGAGGCGATGCGGCAGGCGGAGCTGCTCGGCGTGTTCGCCGGCCTCGTCTTGACCGGGCTGGCGCGGGTCAGCGACGCCCCGCGGGTGCTGCGGCGCGGCAAGCGGATGTCGCTGCCCGCCTCGATGCAGTGGGACCTGCTGCCGCCGTGGGCGCTGCGTGTCCCCGGCGCGGAAGCGGCGGGGATGCTTGAGCCGGCCTACGACGTCGCGGGCGACGCGTTCGACTACGTGGCCGGCCAGGGGGTGCTGCACTTCGCGATCATCGACGGGATGGGGCACGGGCTCGGCTCGACGCAGCTGGCCGGCCTGGCGGTGGGCGCGTACCGGCATGCGCGCCGCGCCGGCACGTCGCTCACCGGCATGCACGCCGCCGTTGACGGCGCCCTGGCCAGCGACTACGACGACCTCTCCTTCGCGACCGGCATCCTCGGCACGCTTCGCCTGCGCACCGGGCGGCTCGAGTGGATCTGCGCCGGGCACCCGCCGCCGCTGCTGTTGCGCGACCGCAAGGTGATCGGGGAGCTTGAGTGCGCGGCCACGCTCCCGTTCGGGCTCGGCGGCGACACACCCGTGGTGAGCAGGTGTGACCTGGAGCCCGGCGATGACGTCCTCCTCTACACCGACGGCGTGACCGACGCGCACCCGGCGCGGGGCGACCTGTTCGGCCTCGGCCGCCTGACCGATCTGCTTGAGCGCACGGCGGCCAGCGAGCATAACCCCGAGGAGTTGCTGCGCCGGCTGGTGCACGCGCTGCTTGAATACCAGCAGGGCGACCTCCGCGATGACGCCTCCCTGCTCCTGCTGCGCTGGACCGGCCAGTAAGCCGTCACGGCAGCGGCCGTCACAACCGGGCGCGGAACTCCTCGTTGAGCCGCGCCGCGGCGTCCCGCAGCGCGGCGACACCGGGCCCGGCGGCGAGCAGGGACCGGGACGCGGACGGCATCACCCGGTCCGGGCAGGCCGCGAAGGTGGCGGCGACGTCAGCGGGCGCGGCGCCCTGCGCGCCGATACCGGGGGCGAGCAGCAGCCCGTTCGCGGCCGCGAGGTCGAGCGGCGGGTCGACGGCCACGGGGCCGACCACGGCGCCGACCGGGCCGATCCGGCCGGGGGCGAGCCGCGCGTTGAGCGCGCCGATGTCCGACAGCAGCCGCTGGTCCACGGTCATGCCGCCGCCCGGGCTGCGCGGAGACGGCAGAGTCGCGGACTGGACAATGCGGCCCTCGGGATTGGAGGAACGCACCACTACGAGCAGGCAGCCGCCCGACTCGCTGGCCCGGTCGATGAACTCCCCCATGGCCGCCAAACCCAGGTACGGGTGGACGGTGACCGCGTCCGCCTGGACGGGCGCGCCGTCGCCCAGGTACGCCGCGGCGTACGCGTCGTTGGTTGAGCCCACGTCGCCGCGCTTCACGTCGAGTATCACCAGCAGCCCCTCGGCGCGAGCGGTTTCGGTCAGCCGGGTGAGCGCGCGGATGCCGCGCCAGCCGTGCCGCTCGTAGAACGCGGACTGCGGCTTGATCAGCCCGACGCTTGCCGTCGCGGCGGCGAGCACGATGTCGGTGAACCGCTCGAGCCCGTCGGCGTCATCGCTAAGGCCCCAGCGGCCGAGCAGTTCACCATGGGGATCCGCGCCGAGCACCAGGGGTCCCCAGGCGTCGCGAACGACGGCGAACCGCTCCGCGAAGGAATCTGCCATGCCTCAGCCTCCCACGTAGGCGGTCCCCGGTCCGTGTCCAGGCCGCGCCCGGCGCGGTTAACCGCGGGTCAATCGCTCGTGAGTAGCCTAACCGGGTGCAAACGGGAACAGCAGGACCCGCCCCAGACGGGAGCGAAGCGATGGACGAGCCGTCCGGGCAGTACCTGCATCCGATCGCCGGGCTCGACGCGGCGCTGTGGATGCCGCCGAGCCGCGGTCAGCTGTTCTGGCTGCGCCGCGCGCCGGCGCTGTTCGCGCCCGCCCGCGGAACCGGCCGGGGCCTTAATCACACCTGTGTAATTCCCTGTGGAGAGGGGAGGGCCGTCCAAGAAGCCGCGGGCATGAGGCGGGCTCACTGCCGGTTGGACGGCCCGGAGTTCGCGACGATCGCCGCCACCGGCGGCACGACGAGCGCGACAACGGACATCACGATCGCGGCGGTCACCGAGTAACGCCAGATCAGGGTCCACGCGAGCACGATCAGCAGCACGCAAACGCCCATCATGACGAGATACGCCCGCTCCCGCGCGCCCAGGCTCAGCGGCTTACCCTGACGGCGCGGCCGGCCCCCGTTCGGCATGGACACGGCGTCCGCCTCCTCCCCAGCTAACCGTTCCCCGCAGCACGCAGCTAAACAGCGAAGGCGGGAGTTGCAGCTTTTCGAGCCAGCGATGCCCTGGGTGCGCACGGGCGAGCAGGCTGGCCAGTATCGTGCGCTGAGCTGAGGTCAGGCGGCCAGGTAACCCGCACGGGCCTCAGGGAACCGTCGTCCGGGTCACGACGACGAGGTAGCGGCACTCGGCGGCCGACTCGTTGCGGAACTCCCTGGGCCTCGGCTCGCCAAGCTCGAACGTGTCGCCCGCGGACAGGACGTGCACGGCGGGGCCGTCCGCCAGGGTCAGCTGCCCGGACGCCACCCAGACGAGCTGCGCGATGAACGCGTACGCCCCCGCCGGGTACGGGACCCGGGCGCCGGCCGGCAGCATGACCTCGGTGACCGCGGCGGGGAACTGGGGCGTGGACAGCTGCCGGCGCAGGTAGCCGGTATCGGGGTCGCGCCACTCGGGGGCGGCGGCGGCGCGCCGGACCCGGCCGCCCGCCGGGGCCTGGCCTGGTGGCGGCATGCCTGCCCCGGCCTCTGCTCCTGCCCCGGCCGCGGGCGTCGCGGCGAGCAGCTCGGCGATGCTGAGCTCAAGAGCCGCCGACAGCTTGCCGAGGACGACCGCGGTCGGGCTGCTCTCCCCGCGCTCGATCTTGCTGATCATGGCCCGGGACACGCCCGACGCCGACGCGAGCCGGTCGATCGGCCAGCCCCGGACGCGGCGTGCGGTGCGGAGCCGTTCCCCGAACGCCGCCATTGAATCTACTATAGTAGACATGACTCCACTATATAAGATCAGACTGGCCGGTCTCGCCGACGCCGAGCCAATCCGGGCGATACGCAACGACGTGATCGCGCACTCGACGGCCATGTGGACCACCCGTCCGCTGTCGCCCGGCGACGGGCGGGCCTGGCTTGAGGAGAACATCGCGCGCGGCTCGGCGTACGTCGCGGAGGCCGACGGCGAAGTGGCCGGCTTCGCCAACTGGGCGCCGTGGCGGCCGAAGGACGGCTACCGGCACACCGTCGAGGACTCCGTCTACGTCGTCGAGGGCCACCAGGGGCACGGCCTCGGCACGGAGCTGCTCGGGACGCTCATCACGGGCGCGCGGGAATCAGGCGCGCACGTGATGATGGCGTCCATCGAGGCGTCTAACGCCCGTTCGGTCGCGCTGCACGCGCGGTTCGGCTTCCAGCTGGTCGGCACCGCCCGCGAGGTCGGCACCAAGTTCGGCCGCTGGCTCGACCTCACCATCATGCAGCTCGCCTTTTGACATCCTCCTCCGCTTGAGGGCGGGGATTCCAACTACGCTGTGAGGAGCGCGGGTTGAGGTTCGCGGTTCACGGGCCGGCTGGTGCCGTCGCCTCCCCGCGCTTTCACGGCGTGCCCCGCCGCGATGGTGCACGCCGCGTTCACGTCAGCTCAGCCGGGTTCGGCCCGCACGGTGCGGACCACCGCGGCGAGCAGCAGGGCCGCGCCGGCGATCCCGGTCACGCCCAGCCGGTCACCGAGCACCGCCGCCGCGAGCGCCGCGGCGGCGAGCGGCTCGATCAGCGTCAGCAGGGCCGCGGTGCTCGCCGACGCGTTCCGCAGGCCGCGGAAGTACAGCGTGTAGGCGGCGGCGGTCGGGCCTGCGCCGAGCGCGGCAAGCAGCCCGGCCGAGGCCAGGCCCGGCCGGAAGCCGAAGCCGCCACCGAACGCAACGGCGAGCGGGAGCAGCATCACGCCGCCGAGGCTGAAACCGTAGCCGTTCAGCGTCAGCGAGTCGAGCCCCGTCACCAGCCACGGGCCGAGCAGCGTGACCGCGGCGAAGCCGGCCGCGGACAGCAGCGCCATGCCCGCGCCGGCGAGCACCGCCGTCTCGCTGAGCCCGCCGCCCGGCAGGCCGACGAGCAGGCCGAGCCCGGCGAGCGCCATGGCCAGGGTCACCGCGCCTGCCCGGCCGAGGGCGCGCCGGCCGCGCGCCTGCTCCACGATGGTGACGATGACCGGCGTGCCGCCGATCGTGATCAGGGTGGCCAGGCTGACCGAGGTCAGCGAGATGGCCGCGAAGTAGCAGCCCTGGAACAGCGCGGAAAGCAGGCCGTTCACCGCGATGCGCGTCCAGGCCGCCCGACCAGCGGGACAGCGGCGGCCCGTCAGCATCAGGCAGCCGATCATGAGCCCGCCGCCGGCCAGCAGCCGGTAGGCGGCGACCGACAGCGCGGAAAGCCCCGCGGCCCGGCCGAGCAAGGTGCCGATCAGGCCGCCGGCGCCCCACAGCAAGCCGGACAGCACAAGGCAAAGCGTTGACACAGACATGAAAAATCGCTCCTGCGACGAGAAGGGAAAGGTCGCGGAAGCGGGGCGCCGGCTTGGCTACCCGATGGGAAGAGAAACGGCCTAACGCCCCGCTAGGAGCGCGGCGGGGGCGTTATAGGAAAGAGCCGGTGCACGCGGGCGATTGTACCGCGTCACCGGCTTCGTCCCGAAAGGCCCGGCAACGCCGTTTGCCCTTGCTGAGGGTGCGACGCTGAGCGGGGAGACTGCGGTCCGCGGGTTACCGCCTTTCGTGCTTCTTGCTGTTATCTGGTGAGTCCTGGTCGCGCCCTCGGACCCGCATGCCCGGCCCCGCTACCGCTCCTTGCTGTTATCTCGCCGGGTGCGGGCGGCCGGGAGCAGCAGGAGCACGCCGGCCAGGGCGCAGGCGGTGATGGCGGCGCTGACGAGGTAGGACAGGCGGTAGCCGCTGACCAGTGCCGCGGCGTAGGGGCCGGCCGCGGCACGGGTCCTGGCCGCGGCGACGGTGGCCAGGATCGCCAGCCCGACCGCCATGCCGGCCTGCTGCGCGGCGGCGAGCAGGCCGCCGGCCAGGCCCCGGTCCCCCGGGGCGACGCCGGCGGTCGCGAGCACCGCGGCCGTGGGGAACAGCAGGCCCATGCCGAACGAGGTCAGCTCGAGCCCCGGCAGCAAGCAGTTGCGGAGCTTGTCCAGGTCACGCCCGTTCTGCCGGGAAGGCTGGCCTTGACGCGCGTTTGTGCCTGATTGTAGAAGTGCAGGACGGCCTCTATGTGGCACCGGGCTCTTCAAACAGCATCCGCGGCATGGCACTGGCCGGCGGCTTCGCGTCAACGGTGATGGGAAGGAAGGCGCTGCGATGGCCAGCGGAATGCTCAACGGGCACGTCGATCCCCGGTTCGAGTCCCTCAGGGACGTGATCGAGGACCGCCTCGGGTCGGGGGCCGAGTGTGGCCTGTCGGTGACGGTGGATATCGACGGGGACACGGTGGTGGACGTGCACGGCGGCCACGCCGACGAGGCACGGACCCGCCCGTGGGAGCCCGACACGATCGTGAACGTGTGGTCGACCACCAAGACCGTGACCAGCCTCGCCGTGCTGATGCTCGCCGACCGCGGGCTCGTCGACGTCGACGCGCCGGTGGCGGCGTACTGGCCGGAGTTCGCGGCCAACGGCAAGGAGCAGGTCCTCGTCCGGCACCTCATGTCGCATTCCTCGGGCGTGTCCGGCTGGGACCAGCCGTTCGCCCTCACCGACATGTACGACCTGGAGCGGTCCACCGCGCTGCTCGCGGCCCAGGCGCCGTGGTGGGAGCCGGGGACGGCATCGGGGTACCACGCGCTCAACTTCGGCCACCTGCTCGGCGAGATCGTCCGCCGGGTCTCCGGCAAGAGCCTCACCGAGTTCGTCGCCACCGAGATCACCGGGCCGCTGGACGCCGACTTCCAGATCGGCGCGAAGGAGTCGGACTGGGGCAGGTGCGCCGAGATCATCCCGCCGCCGCCGCTCCCGTTCGACATGTCGACCATAGACACCGACAGTGTCGCGTTCAAGACGATGACCGGCCCGGCGGCCGAGGCGGCGGCGGCCAACACCGAGGGATGGCGGCGAGCGGAGATCGGCGCGGCCAACGGCCACGGCAACGCCCGCTCGGTGGCGCGCGTCATGTCCGCGGTGTCGCTCGGCGGGACCGTGGACGGCGTCCGACTGCTTTCGGCGGAAACCATCGGCCAGGTGTTCCGCGAGCAGACCCACGGCATCGACCTGTTCATGGGGGCGCCCATGAGGTACGGCATCGGCTACGGGCTGCCCGATACGTCAATCATCCCGTACATCCCCGAGGGCAACATCTGCTTCTGGGGCGGCTGGGGCGGGTCCGTCATCATCATGGACACCGACCGCCGCCTGACGATCTCTTACATGATGAACAAGATGCAGGCCGGCCTCGTCGGCTCCGACAACTCCGCCGCGTACGTCAGCGCCATCTACAAGCTGCTCGGCTAACCGCGCTCCGCGCTTCTTGCTGTTATCAGAAGCGCCATCCTAAACGGAAGCGTGCTCCGCCCGCCGGGCCCAGTTGCCCGGCGACGGCGGAGCACTGCGATCTCTCTTTCTCCTGACGGTTCGGTTGGCGCCTCTTGATGGTGAAGCAGGAGAAAAGAGCTCGTCCGCTCGGAGTGCCTGTCAGTCCCGGCCGAGCTCGATGGCGGCGCGGTCGAGGAGCTCGTCGTCGGGGACCTGGCGGCCCGAGGCGATCGCCTCGGCGCCGCCGCTCGGCATCGCGCCGATGAGCTCGGCGGGCGAGGCGCCGCCCGCGCCGCCCAGCGCCGCGTGCCCCCCGCCGAACATGCCGAGGCCGGCGTACTGCTCCAGCTTGGCGCGGGAGTCGGCGATGTCCAGGTTGCGCATGGTGAGCTGGCCGATCCGGTCCGACGGGCCGAACGCCGCGTCCTCCACCCGCTCCATCGACAGCTTGTCCGGGTGGTAGCTGAACGCCGGGCCGGACGTGTCGAGGACCGAGTAGTCCTCGCCGCGGCGCAGCCGCAGCGTGACGCTGCCGGTGACGGCGGTGCCGACCCAGCGCTGCAGCGACTCGCGGATCATCAGCGCCTGCGGGTCCAGCCAGCGGCCCTCGTACAGCAGCCGGCCGAGCTTGCGGCCCTCGTTGTGGTACGCGGCGAGCGAGTCCTCGTTGTGGATCGCGCAGACGAGGCGCTCGTAGGCCGCGTGCAGCAGCGCCATGCCCGGCGCCTCGTAGATGCCGCGCGACTTCGCCTCGATGATCCGGTTCTCGATCTGGTCGGACATGCCGAGCCCGTGCCTGCCGCCGATCGCGTTCGCCTCGAGCACCAGGTCCACGGCGGTGGCGAACTCCTTGCCGTTGATGGCGACGGGCCGCCCCCGTTCGAAGGTGACCGTCACGTCCTCGGCCGGGATCTCGATGCCGGCGTCCCAGAACCGCACGCCCATGATCGGCTCGACCAGCTCGACGCTGGCGTCGAGCTGCTCCAGCTGCTTGGCCTCGTGAGTGGCGCCCCAGATGTTGGCGTCGGTGGAGTAGGCCTTCTCCTTGCTCGCCCGGTACGGCAGCCCGCGGTCGGTGAGCCACTGGGACATCTCCGCCCGGCCGCCGAGCTCGCCGACGAACGCGGCGTCCAGCCACGGCTTGTAGACGCGCAGCGACGGGTTGGCGAGCAGGCCGTAGCGGTAGAACCGCTCGATGTCGTTGCCCTTGTAGGTGGAGCCGTCGCCCCAGATCTGCACGTCGTCTTCCAGCATGGCCCGCACCAGGAGCGTGCCGGTGACGGCGCGGCCGAGCGGCGTGGTGTTGAAGTAGGCCCGCCCGCCCGACCTGATGTGGAACGCGCCGCAGGTGAGGGCGGCCAGCCCCTCCTCCACCAGCGCCGCCTTGCAGTCGACGAGCCGGGCGCCCTCGGCGCCGTAGGCGCCGGCCCGGCCGGGCACCGACGCCACGTCCGGCTCGTCGTACTGGCCCAGGTCGGCGGTGTAGGTGTAGGGCACCGCCCCCTTCTCGCGCATCCACGCGACAGCCACCGAGGTGTCCAGGCCGCCGGAGAAGGCGATGCCGACACGTTCACCGACAGGGAGGGAGGCGAGCACCTTGGTCATGACTGCAATTATATGCATACCGCTGCATGATCATGCAACGCCTTCTGTTAAGGCGCTGGCAAGTCCGCCGGCGGGCCGCCTTCGGCGCGCGGGACGGGCACGGTTGCCGCGCGCGGGACGGGCACGGTTGCCGCGGCGCCGGTAATGCCCATGGCGAGGCCGATCACCGGGAAGAGAACGCAGATGGCTCCGTAGAACGTCACGTCCATGCTTGCGTACAGCTCGCGCCCGTAGACCGCCGAGGCGGTCAGGTGCGCCCCGTGGAAGAGCCAGCCCCGCACCACGGCCGACCTGATGACCAGCGCGGTCGTGCTGGTCCCGAGGACGGCGGCGGTCAGCGCGCCGGTGCCGCCGGCCACCAGCCCCGCGGCCAGGCCCTGCCAGGCCTGGGCGGTGGGTGCCGTGGCCGGGTCGCCGGGCACGTGGCGGCGGGCGACGAGAGCGCCGGCGGCGGCGGGCGCTCCCAGCAGCGCGACCCAGGCCAGGATCACCAGCGGGTCGCTCGCCGACCCGCGCAGCCAGGGGTTGGTCGCGTACTTGTCTCCGCCGAGCGGGTCGGCCGCGTACATCACCAGGCCGAGGACCAGGCCAGCCCAGGCGCCGGTCGCCAGCGTGCCGGGGGCGAGCCGGGCGCGCCCCGCGGTCAGCGCGGTGACGACGGCCAGGTAGCCGAGCGTGATCAGCAAGACCATGATCTCACCGCCCCAGTCCGGACCGCCGGACGCGCTGCCCGCTGCCGGGGAGGATTGCGTGATGAGGTCAAAGGTGTGCAGGTTGATGCCGCCGCGCGGGGTCGCGCCGACGAACTGCTCGGCAACCGACTTGGCCGGCATGATGACCACGATCGCGCAGTAGAACACGGCCCGCAGCCGCCGGGCCGTCCGGCTGGCGGGCGGGCCGAGAAGCCGGCGGAACAGCAGCGGCACGCCGGCGAGCAGCGCGATCGTGATAATGACGTCGCCTTCGTCCACCGCGCCGTGGCTGAGCGGGACGGCGGACGCCGGCCAGGCGGCCCAGGCGGCCGCCGCGAGCAGCAGCAGCCCGCCGGCCGCGCGGCCGATCCGCGCCTGCCGTGCTATCAGCCGCACGCCGCCCGCCCGCCAGGCCAGCCGCTCCCATCCGGCCGGCACCTCGTCCGCCTCGGCCCACAGCGCCTCGGCCCAGTCCCGGTAGCTGGCCGGCAGCCGCCGCGCCAAGGCGCGGCCCAGCCAGCTCATTGCGCCGTGGGCGCCGCGGCGCCCGGTCTGAGGGGCCGCCTGGTGCCCGCGGCCGCCGCCGGCCGCTCCGCCCGCTGGCGCGCGGGCGCGGCGGCGAGTGCCCGCGCCGCGCTGGCCGCGCCCTCGGCGGTCAGCCGGTACAGGTGCCGGCGCGGCCGGCCCGGAGCCGGCTCTTCCTGCCAGCACGCCTCCACCAGGCCCCGGTCGGCCAGCCGGATCAAGATCGGGTACAGCGTCCCCGACTTAAGCCCCGTCGTACTGGCCAGCGCGTACCCGTGCTGCCAGTCCGCGGGCTGTTCCTGTAGCGCCGCCAGGACAAGCAGTGCCTGCGGCGAGAACTCCCGTCGTGTCCCCACGACGCGAACTCTACATAGGTAGAAACAGCAATGTCTACCTATGTAGCGGATGAGGCCGCTGATCCCCGGCGGCGGGCAGGGGCCGGCGCCGAGGGATCGCGTCCCGCGTCAGTCACTTGCGCCACGACAGTGCCTCACTGGCAGTCCCGGCGCGCCTGTCACGAGAATTCAAGCGGGTAACTCTACGCGGGAAATGACACTATTTCCCTAAAATGGCAAAGTCGTGAATTCCTCCTGTTTTACGATCCGAACACCGCCCTGTTGGCCGCACATCAGGAGGAATACCTTGTTCCGTATCCGCACGCGCATTCTCGCGCCACCCATCGCAATTGCCTTGCTAGCACTTTCGGGCTGCGGCGGGCTAGCCGCCAATGCCGGAAGTACTAGCCCGAACGAGCTACAGAAAACAACGCTTAACGTGGCCGTCGTCCCGGCGGTCGATTCCGCCGGCTTTTTCGTCGCGCTGCACCAGGGCCTGTTCAAGCAGCAGGGCCTGACCATCAACTACTCCCCCTCCGTCAGCAGCGACGTCTCGATCAAGGGACAGTTCGCCGGGCAGTTCGACATTACCGGCGGGAACTACGTCTCCTACATCCAGCATTACGTCAAGGATCACCAGCCGCTGGAGATCATTGCCGAGGGATCGGTGATGCAGCAGGGGACGCAGGCCATCTACACGATGCCGGGCTCGAAAATCAAGGCCCTCGCCGATCTGAAAGGCCACCTGCTCGGCATCAACGCACCCCTCAATATTAACTACCTGCTTACCGCGTCGGTGCTCACCGAGAATGGCATCGGGCTGACCCAGGTGCGCTATCCCGCCGCTCCGATTCCGTTCCCGATCATGGCGGCGCAGCTCGCCGCCGGGAAGATCGACGCGGCGGCGATGCCCGAGCCGTTCGCCACCGCCGCCGAGCAGCAGTACGGCGCGGTCCCGCTCGCCGACCTCAACCAGGGCGCGACGGTGCAGTTCCCCATCCAGGGGTACGTCGTCACCAAGTCCTGGGCCGCGCAGAACCCCGGCACCCTCAAGGCGTTCATCACGGCGCTGTCGCAGGGCCAGGAGATCGCCGACACCAGCCGGTCGGCGGTCGAGCAGGCCATGGAGTCCCTCGCCGGCCCGAAGAACGGGCAGATCCCGCCGCTGGTCGCCGCGGTGATGGCGGTCAACATCTACCCCACCGCCATCGACACGGTACGGATCCAGCGCGTCGCCGACGTGATGTACCAGTTCGGGCTGCTGCATAACCGGTTCAACGTCATGCCGATGATCGGCCCCTGACACGGCAGTAGGGTCCGATGGTTGTGGCGATGAGCCGGTGATAGGCGGCTTGTCGTCACAACCATCGCCCGTATACGGTCACCAACTACACCCGATAACTTCTTCCTGTGACAGGGTGAAACGGTAAGCGTGGCCGGATGGCTAGGCTCGCGCTTCTTGCTGTTATCTTTTTGGTTAGTGCCTGCCGCCGCCCAAACGCCGCAGACCCGGGCGCGAGACGCCGCAACACCTGGCCACAAGGGACCGCAGACCGGGACATAACCGGCAGGCGGGCGTTGTTGGGGCTCTCGTGATCACCGCGCGGCACCGCAACATCGCCCTGCTCGTCGCAGGCTGCTACTTCATGGAGATGCTGGACGGGACCATAACCAGCACCGCGGCGCCGCAGATCGGGCGGGCGCTGCACGCGCCCGCCACCGAAGTCGGCCTGGTCATCACCGTGTACCTGCTGAGCCTGGCCGTGCTTATCCCGCTGTCCGGCTGGCTGACCCGGCGGTACGGGAACCGGGTGGTGTTCATGAGCGCCATCGCGCTGTTCACGCTCGCGTCGGTGGGCTGCGCGGCGAGCGTGAACCTCGGGATGCTGGTCGGGATGCGGGTGGTGCAGGGCGCGGGCGCGGCGATGATGGTCCCGGTCGGCCGCACCATGGTGCTGTCGCCCGCGGCCAAGGAGGACATCCTCCGGCTCACCTCCTACGTGGTCTGGCCCGGGCTGCTCGCCCCAGTCATCGCG
>Ga0207664_10000919_pt1 | contig 19792 bp, 23 predicted proteins | sample LARL83metaG_FD_184349 | JGI IMG/M metagenome (GOLD analysis project Ga0207664, IMG submission 184349) | Corn, switchgrass and miscanthus rhizosphere microbial communities from Kellogg Biological Station, Michigan, USA - LAR L8-3 metaG... | ecosystem: Host-associated > Plants > Roots >... | reverse complement strand
ACCGACCAGAAGTTCTCCGACGACGGCAGCGGGACGATCCGCTCCGGCGGGATGCCGATGGCCTCCCACAGCCGGATCGCCTCCTCATCCGGACCGAGCCTCAGCTCCGGATCGCCGGCGTGCACGCTCACCCAGATCCGGTTCCAGTCGAGCCCGAGGCGATCGCGGATGAACTCGGTTGCGTACTCGATCGCGCCCTCCTTGAAGTACCGACCGAACGAGAAGTTGCCGAGCATCTCGAAGAACGTCAGGTGGTACGTGTCGAGCCCGACCTCGTCGATGTCGGGCGTGCGGAAGCACTTCTGCGCGGTGGTCGTGAGCGGCGCCGGCGGCGCCTCGCGGCCGAGGAAGAACGGCATCTGCGGCTGCATGCCGGCCGTCGTGAGCAGCGTCGAGCGGTCGTCCGAACGCGGTACGAGGGACGCCGACGGGCAGCGTAGGTGGCCCTTCTCCTCGAAGAAGGCGAGGAAGCCCTCCCGGATTTCCGCAGACGTACGCACCAACCCATTCTAAGTTGGGGCCCTCCGGGCCCGGTCGTATGCTCGGGAGGTGCGTCCCCGCCGGAAGTACCGCCTCCGTCGGCTCATGCCCATCGTCCTGCTCGTGCTCGCGGCGGTCGTCGCAGGCGCGTGGGCCGGCGCGCGGCGGCCGTCCGCGACCGTGGACGCTGCTGCCTCCGGCCCGCTCGTCGTCGCCCCGCCCGCGGTCCACACCGAGCGCGCCGTCCCGCTCGCGCCGGAGCATCTCCTCAGCGGCGCAAAGCTCGTGCCGCACGTGTTCTCGCCGGCGCTGTCCACCCCGGCGGCGATCGTCGTGGACGCCAGGAGCGGCCGGGTGCTCTGGCAGCTCCGGCCGCACGAGCGTCGCAAGGTCGCCTCGCTGACGAAGATCATGACCGCGCTGCTCGCGCTGCGGAAGCTCGAGCCGAATGACGTCGTCACCGTCGACAAGTCCGTCCCGCGGGTGCCGCTCGTGCGCGAAGGCCTGCGAGCCGGGGAGCGCGTGAAGGCGTGGAAGCTCTTCTACTCCATGCTCCTCTACTCCGGGAACGACGACGCGCTCGCCCTGGCGATCGCAGCCGGCGGCGACAAGTGGGCGTTCGTGCGCGAGATGAACGACGAGGCGCGCAGGCTCGGCCTGCACGACACGCACTTCATCTCACCGAGCGGGGTCGTCGACCGCGACAATTACTCGAGCGCCTGGGACATGGCGGCGTTGACCCGCGTCGCGCTGCGCAACGAGCGCTTCGTCCGGCTCGTGCGCACGAAGATCATCCACGTGCCCTGGAGCGCGCCGACGTACTCCAAGGTGTACGTCAACAACAACCTGATGCTGCGCTCCTATCGCGGCGCGAACGGCGTCAAGACCGGCTATACGCACAAGTCCGGCCCCTGCCTCGTCGTTTCGGCGACGCGGCACGGCCGGACGTTGATCGCCGTGCTCCTGGACGACCCGAACATGTACGCCGACGCGACGAGGCTCCTCAACTTCGGGTTTGCATCCGCGTAGATGGCGACCTTCGTCGTCGTGCACGGCGGCTGGGGCGGAGGCTGGGAGTGGCGGGACGTCGAGGCGCTCCTACGCGCCGACGGGCACGAGGTCTCGCGAGTCACGCTCACAGGGCTCGGCGAGCGTGCGCACCTCTTCTCGTCGGCGGTGAATCTCGACACGCACGTCGAGGACGTCGTGCGCCATCTGGAATGCGACGACCTCGACCGCGTCGTCCTGGTCGGACATAGCTACGGGGGGATGGTCGTCACCGGGGTCGCGGACCGCGTGCCGGAGCGGATTGCGCAGCTCGTCTACGTCGACGCGTTCGTCCCGCACGACGGCGAGTCGCTGCTCGATCTCCTACCGGACGACTTCGGCGGCATGCTCCGCGGCTCTGCCGGCGGAGGGCGCGTCCCTCCGCCGGGCGAGGGACCGGCGTATCCGCGCTGGTATCTCGACCGCATCACCGACCATCCGCTCGCCGCCTTCGAGCAGCCTCTGCGACGCGAGGGCGATGACAACGGCGTCGCAACGACGTACATCAGGTGCACGCGGAGCGACATCCCGCTCGAGGCGTGCGTGGAGCGCGGCCGCGATCCCGGCTGGACGATGCGCGAGCTCGCGACCGAGCACGACGCCCACGTCTTCGACCCCGAGGGTCTCGCCCGGCTGCTCAGCTGCGCCGCGGCTTCGAGCCCGTAGCCTCGGTCTCGTCCTCGGCGATCTCGGCGCGGATCTTCTCGAGCGAGCGGCGGATCAGTCGCGACACGTGCATCTGCGAGATGCCGACCTGCTGCGCGATCTGCGACTGGGTCAGCCCGTCGAAGAAGCGCAGCTGCAGGATCTTGCGCTCGCGTTCGTCGAGCGCACGGAATCCCGGCGCGAGAACGGCCCGGTCCTCCGAGACCTCGTACTGGTGCTCGATCGTCCCGATCGATTCCAGTGGATCGAGATCGTCCTCACCGTCGCCTCCGCCGGACGAGAGCGACAGGGAGGAGTACGCGCGCCCGGACTCGAGCGCTTCGAGCACTTCCTCTTCCTGTGCGCCCGCGGCAGCCGCCAGCTCGGGGATGGTCGGCGAGCGGCTCAGCTGCACGGTCAGCTGCTCGACGAGCCGGGAGAGCTGCACGTTCAGCTCTTGCAGGCCGCGCGGCACGCGGACGGCCCAGCCCTTGTCGCGGAAGTGGCGCTTGATCTCGCCGATGATGTTCGGCGTCGCGTACGTCGTGAGCTCGACGCCTCGATCGAGATCGAAGCGGTCGATCGCCTTGATCAATCCGATGGCGCCGATCTGCACGAGATCCTCGAGCTGCTCGCCGCGATAGGAGTACCGCCGGGCGAGCGAGCGCACGAGCGACATGTACTGCTCGATGAGTTGCTCACGCGCCTGGAGATCTCCCTGCTCGTGGTAGCGGCGGAGCAGGATCTTGTCGTCGATCCGCGGCAATCTTCTACCCCCCAGCGGCCGTCGGTGCGGCCGTTTGCTTCGTCAGCTCGACCCACGCCTCGCCGTTGCGCTCCTCGAGCTCGAACGTCTCGCACACGGTCTCGAGCACGCGCCTGAGGCCGAGCTCGTTGCCGTCGCGCTCGATGTCCTCGAGGATCGCAGACGGGAGTGGCCCCACGGTAGCGCGCATCACCTGATCGTCGAAGACGACCCGAACCACGACGTCGCCCTCGTCGTCCCGCCGCGCCAGCAATGCGTCCAGCGCCACCTGGAGATCCTCGAGCGCGTCCATCGTCAGGTCGAGGCGCACCGCGAGGCCGCCGATGACGAGATGAACGATCGGACGGAAATCCTCCTGTGCCGGGACGACCAGCGTTATCTCATCGCTCACGGCCCTCGCCCCCCGCGTCGTGCAGCTCGTCGGTGAGCTCCTGCTCCCGCCGCGCCGCGGCTTCCTTCCCCGACTGGACCGCGTGCTTCCAGTCGCGCTTCACCTTGAAGTCGGCGGCGCCGTAGCTGACGCCGGCGGCCAGGCCCGAGATCTTCTGGACAGGCTTCGTCACGGCGGTGCTCACCGTGCGCACCGCAGTGTCGACGCTCTCGACCGCGTCGACCGCGCTGTCCGTCATCCGGTCGACCTTGTCGAGCTGGCTGTTGACGCGGTCCACGCTGCCTCCGACCTTGTTGATGACGGGCAGGATCTCTCGCTCCGCTCCCGAGATGAACGCGGAGAGACGTCCGGCGGTTCCGCCCAGGCGGGTGAGGAGATAGGCGGCCGCGAGGCCGACGGCGAGGAGGAAGACGGCGAGCGCGAGCCGCCAGAGATCCCCCCACGTGAATGCGGCGACGAGCATTCCGGGCGATCCTAGCGCCAGGACGCGCCTGTCACGATTCCACAGCCCCCCACGGCGTCGCCTTCGTAGAGAACAGCTGCCTGGCCCCGGGCGACGCCGTATGCGGGCTCGTCCAGCTCGAGCACGAAGCCGTCGCCGGTGTCGGCGACGCGGGCCGGGATCGCCGGCGAGCGGTAGCGAAGCTTCGCATCGGCGCGGTCGAGCGGCAGGTAAAGCCGACCGGACGCCTCGACGCGGCGGCGTGCGAGGGCCTCGTGCGGACCGACGACGACGGCGTCCGACGCGGCGTCCGTCTCGAGCACGTACAGCGGGCGCTCGGCGACGACGCCGATCCCGCGCCGCTGGCCGGGCGTGAACTCCCAGACGCCGCCGTGCGTGCCGAGCTCGTTCCCGGCCTCGTCGACGATCGGCCCCGGCCGGGAAGCGACCCCGTGCCGGGAGAGGAACGCGCGGTAGTCGTCGCCGGCGAGGAAGCACGCCTCCTGGCTCTCTGCACGGCGCGCGACGTCGAGGCCCGCGCGATGTGCCTCGTCGCGCGTCTCCTCCTTGCCCTGGTCGCCGAGTGGGAACCAGACCCGCGCCAAATGGCGCGGATCCAGCGCAGCAAGCATGTAGCTCTGATCCTTCGTCGCATCTGCTGCTCGCCCGAGAAGCGTGTGCCCGCGATGCTCGACGATGCGCGCGTAGTGACCGGTGGCAAGTCGATCGCAACCGGCGCGCTCTGCAAATTCGAGCAGCTCGTCGAAGCGGAATGCGCCGTTGCAGCGGATGCACGGGTTCGGCGTCTCACCGCGTGCGTAGCCGTCGAGGAACGGCGAGACGATCGCGCGACGGAACTCCTCGCGCAGGTCGAGCGTCACGTGCGGAATGCCGAGCCGGTGGCACGTCTGCCGCGCCGCGATGACCGCCTCGGGCGAGCAGCACGCGCGCTCCGCGCTCGGCCCTGCCGGATCGAGCCAGAGCCGGAGCGTCACGCCGACGGCGTGCGGCAGCGCACGCAACAGCGCAACGGCGCTGTCGACGCCGCCGCTCATCGCGACCGCGGTGCGTCCTGTCGAACGCTCGGCGCGGAAGACCGGACCGAGTGCGTTCGCGAGCGCATCGACGGCGAGCGTCTCCCCCGTGACCGCAGCGGCCTCGAGCAGCGTCAGGCCGGCGAGCGATCGGTCCAGCCCGGGCGCATCCGCGTCGACGATTCGGTCGCCGTCGACGACGATGCGAACCGCGGCCCACTCGCCGTCGCGGGTCGAGTCTCCGAAGCTCTCCGTCATGAGCAGGTGGGCCCGGACCTAGGGAACCTGTCGAAACAGGTGGGTACCCTGCCGTCGCGAAGACGGACGCGGGTTCCCTTCATGGTGCTGTTGGTTCACCATTCGGCCCGGACCCAGGACACACCCTAGCGGGTGAACCGCCACTGCACGCTCTGCGTCCCCTGCACGCCGAGGAGCGCGGCCAGCCTGGGCGTCAGGTTCAGCTCGCGGCCGGGTGGGACGTCCCCGCGGTCGATCACGGTCGTCAGCACCGTGCGGTTGCCGAAGCGGACGTAGATGCGGACGCCGCAGGGAAGCACCGGATGGCCGACCCCGACCGTGCTCGCCGTCACCTCGACGCCGCAGGCGGTGTGCGTCGTCGCCGCGTACGGGGCGGCGAGCGCCGCGATCCACGGCCCCGCTCCGGCCGGAAGCGTCTGGTGGTGCCGGTTGCGGTGATCGATGTAGATCGCGACCGCGACGGCGAGCACGGCGACCGCGGCGAGGGACGCGACGCGCCGGGCTGCGGTGGCCGTCACAGGTTGGCGACGAGCCCGCCGAAGCTCTGACGGACGAGGTCGTCGAAGTCGGTGGGCAGCAGCCCGTCGGCCCCGGCGAAATCACGCAGGTACATGAGCAGGAACGTTCGCTCCTCGTCCGCCACCGGGTCTCCGCCGGCGTGCTCCCGTGCGACCCGCTCGAGATCCCAGACGTTCCACTGTCGCGGCCCGCCGATGCGGATCACGGCCGCCGCCGGCACGGGCGCGGGCGCCGCCGCGGGCTCCGGCTCCGTGCGGATGACGCGCACCCGTTGGTCGGCCCCCACTGTCGGCGACCCGGACGCGACGGCGGCCGGCGTTCTCGCGCCGCGCTCGCTGTCGCGCCATACAGCGGCCTCCACGCCGATTGCGAGCAGATACGCGATTCCACCGGCAACGACGATCAGGTCCCAGCGCAGACCGACTTCGAGGGCGATCACCGGGACGGCGACGAGGAACGCCGCCTCGACGACGGTGCGCGGCCCGAAGAATGATCTCATGTGCAGAATGTTACGGTTGTGGCTCGGACGGCTCCGAGCCCTCAGGCCCGGGCGGCGCCTCGGCACCTGCAGGCGCGCCGACCGCCGGGGCGCTCCGCGGACGAGCGCGCGACGCGCGCCTGATTCCCGTCCACTCCAGCGTCTGCTCAACCTCTGCGCGGGCGGCATTCGTCAGACCGGCCGCCTGCCGCCGCCCTCTTCGACCGCCGACTTGATTCCGAGCTCCTCGAGGACGGAATCCGGCATCGGCGTCGGTGCGCCCGTGAGCGGGTCGCTTCCGCTCGCCACCTTCGGAAACGGGATGACCTGCCGGATGTCGGGCTCGCCCGCGAGGAGCGCGACGAAGCGCTCGATGCCCATCGCGAAGCCCCCGTGCGGCGGCGCGCCCATGCGCAGCGCGTCGAGGAGGAACTTGAACTTCGCCTCCTGCTCCTCGGCGTCCATGCCCATGACGCGGAAGACCGCCTCCTGCCGCTCCGCATCGTGGATTCGAATCGAGCCGGAGCCGAGCTCCCATCCGTTCCAGATCAGGTCGTAATGCTGGCCGAGGACACCACCGGGATCGCTCTCGATCCTGTGCTCGTCGCCCGCGACGGGCGCGGTGAAGGGATGGTGGACGAACGTCCACCCCTCGCTCTCCTCGTGGTGCTCGAAGAGCGGGAAGTCGAGCGTCCACGCGAAGCTGTCGGCCTCGCGATCGGCGAGGTCGAGCTCGCGGCCGAGATGCGTGCGCAGGCCGCCGAGCACCCGTGCGACCGTCGCCTCGTCGGCGGCGGCGAAGAGCGTCGTCGTGTTCGGCTCGCCCGTGAACGCCGCGAGCTCATCCTCGGAGAGGAACTTCGCGATCGGGGATCGGACTTCGCCACCGTCGTTGACGAGGTACGCGAGGCCCTTCGCCCCCCATTCCTTCGCGATCTCTTCCAGCCGGCCGAGCTCGGCACGCGAGAAGGCACGCGGCGCGACGAGATAGCGCACGACGGGCGCTCCCGCGAAGACGCCGAACTTCGACGTGCGCGTGATCTCCGTCGCGTCCTGGATCTCGAGCCCGAACCGAAGATCGGGCTTGTCGGAGCCGTACCGCAGCATCACGTCCGCGAACTGGAGTCGCGGGAACGGACGCGGCGGCGGCTCGCGCCCGAGCGCCTCGAAGCTCGCGACGACGCACTGCTCCAAGACGTCGAGCACGTCCTCGCGCTCGACGAACGACATCTCCAGGTCGAGCTGCCGGAACTCGAACTGCCGGTCGGCGCGGAGATCCTCGTCGCGCCAGCACGTTGCGATCTGGTAGTAGCGGTCCATCCCGCCGACCATGCAGAGCTGCTTGAAGAGCTGCGGCGACTGCGCGAGCGCGAAGAAGTTCCCCGGCTGCAGACGGACCGGGACGAGGAAGTCGCGCGCACCTTCGGGTGTGCCCTTCGTCATCGACGGCGTCCAGATGTCGATGAAGCCGAGCTCGTCCATCCGGCGACGAATCGCCGCAACGGCGACGTGCGAGATGCGGAGGTTGCGCTGCATGCGCTCTGTGCGCATGTCGAGCCAGCGGTAACGGAGGCGGAGCGTCTCGTCGACGTTCGCCTCGTCCAGCTGGAACGGCAACGGCGTGGAGCGCGAGACGATCCGCAGCATGTCCACCTGCACCTCGATCTGCCCCGTGGGCAGGTTCGGGTTCACTGCCTCGGGCGCGCGCGCGACCACTTCGCCCTCCGCCTGGAGGACGAACTCGTTGCGCACGTCGTGTGCTTCCTCGGCGGCCTGCTTCGACCGTTCGGGATTGACGACGAGCTGCACCTTGCCGGTGTAGTCGCGCAGGTCGACGAAGACGAGACCGCCGTGGTCGCGGCGCGTGTCCGCCCAGCCGGCGACGGTGACGCGGCGGCCGACGTCGGCGGCGGTCAGCTCGCCGCACATCGTGTCGCGCCAGCTCATGCGAGCAGCTCCTTCAGCTCGTCGACACCGGCGACCGGGACGTCGAGCTCTCCCGGCCGCCGCAGCGTCCAACCGTCCCGGCCGGCGATGACGGTCGCGCGCGCGTTCTTCTGCCCGTACGTGAGCTGGCCCTTGAGCGAGCGGCCCGCGTGGTCGCAGTCGGCCGAGATCCCCGCCGTGCGGAGCTGGTAGACGGCGGCGAGCGCCGACGCTCCTTCGTCGACCGCGAAGAACACGTCGAGCTGCGGCTCCTCACCTGAGATCCCCTCCATCTCGAGCGACAGCACGAGCCGCTCGATCCCGGCGCCGAAGCCGATGCCCGGCGTCGGCGGGCCGCCGATCTCCTCGACGAGGTAGTCGTACCTGCCGCCGCCGCAGATGGTCGAGGCCTGCGCGCTCTCGTCCGGGCCGATGAACTCGAACGTCGTGCGCGTGTAGTAGTCGATCCCACGCACGAGCGTCGGCACGATCGTGTACGGCACGCCGTACTCGTCCAGGTAGCCGCGCACTCGCGTGAAGTGCTCGGCGCACTCCTCGCACAGCGAGTCGCCGATCTTCGGCGCGCCCGCGAGCGCGGCGCGCACCTTCTCGTTCTTCACGTCGAACACGCGCAGCGGGCTCGTGGCGCGCTTCTGCCTTGCGTCGTCGTCGAGCACGTCGGCGTGCGCGTCGAGCCACTCGTTCAGGCGCTCGATGTACGCCGGTCTGCACTTGCGGTCGCCGATCGAGTTGAGCTGAAGCTCGAAGTTCTCGATCCCGAGGTTGCGGAGGAGCGCGTCGTAGTACTGGAGGACCTCGGCGTCGACCGACGGCTCCACCGAGCCGATGCACTCGAGCGAGAGCTGCGTGTGCTCGCGAAAGCGGCCGCGCTGCGGCGCTGCGTAGCGGTACATCGTCGCGATCGTGTACAGCTTCACCGGCTGCTGCTCGCGATGCATGCCGTGTTCGATGTACGCGCGGCAGATGGGCGCCGTCCCCTCGGGGCGCAGCGTCAGCGACCGGCCGCTGCGGTCATCGAACGTGTACATCTCCTTCTGGACGATGTCCGACCCTGCGCCCGACGTGCGCTGGAAGAGCTCGGTGTCCTCGAACACGGGCGTCTGGATGCGGCGGTACCCGTAGAGCCCGCACAAGCGCTCCATCTCCCCCGTCACCTTCCGCCAGAGCGGCTGGTCGGACGGGAGGATGTCGTGCGTTCCGCGCGGCGCCTCGATGCGGGTCACGCCCGCAGCTCCGCGAGGAACGGATTGCGCGCGAGCTCGGCGCCGAGCGTCGTGCGCGGCCCGTGCCCCGGATACACGGTCGTGTCCTCGGGATAGCGCTCCGTGAGCGTCCGCACGGACGCGAGCAGCGTGTCCCAGTCGGCGCCCGGAAGGTCGACGCGCCCGACGGAGCCGGCGAAGAGCAGGTCGCCGCTGAAGAGGCAGCCGTCGGCATGAAACGCGACGTGCGCGGGCGAGTGGCCCGGAATCGCGACGCACTCGAAGGAGATGCCTGCGAGGTCGAGCGTCTCGCCCCCGTGCAGGAGATGGTCGACCGGCCAGGCCCGCCCGGGGGCGCCGGCGGGCGCGAGCTCCGGGTAGCGCTCGAGCCGGTCGCGCTCGCCCTCGGGCATGTATACGGGAGCGCCCGTTCCCTCGGCGAGGTCGCCCACGCCGCCGACGTGGTCGAAGTGCCCGTGCGTGACGAGGATCGCGGCGCAGGACGCGCCCATGCGGGCGAGCTCGAGCCGGAGCTGGGCCGCGTCCCCGCCCGGGTCGACGACGACCGCTTCCGGCGCGCCGCGCTCCGCGCGCACGACGTAGCAGTTCGTCTGCAGCGGTCCAAGCCCGTATGTGTCCACGGCCGGTGGCATCGGGCGAGTGTAACCAGGCGCGTCTGCGGGCACGCGAAGCTGCGTGAAGCGCTGGAACCTGTACGAGATCCCGACTCCCGAAGGAACTCGCTCTCCGGTCGTGCTGCACACGCAGGACGGCGAGGGTCGCGTCGTTCTCATCCGCATCGACGAGGGCCAGGCGCTGGGCGAGCATCAGGTGAAGGAAGCCGCGCTCCTGCTCGTCGTCGACGGCGAGGTGACGGTCGAGGCGGGCGACGAATCGGTCGACGCCGAAGCCGGCGCATTGTTCCGCTTCGATCCCGACGAGCGCCGCAGCGTGCGGAGCGCCTCGGGCGCGCGCGTCTTGCTCTTCCTCGCGCCGTGGCCCGGCGTGGGCCACTATCGCGGCGACCTCGACGCGGTCAGCGCTTCGTCGTAGACGCCTGGTCGCGCGCCTGCCAGCGGCGGTACGCGAACCGGTCGAGCGTGTACGTGAAGGGGATGAAGAGCGCCGTGTAGATCACCGCAGCGACGGCCGCGCCCGCGTAGTTGTGGGTCTTGTTCAGCATCCCGAACAGGACGAACACGACGGCCCCGAGGATGAGCGCGCGACGGCCCGCCCGCTGCCACGACGGCGGCTGCGGCGTGCGCCGTCTGGAGCGCGGCGGCGGAGCCCCCTTCTTCGCCGCGGGCTTCGTGCCGTTGCGGCGCTTCTCGACCGGAGCCTCCTCGGGTGGCGGCTCCACCTCGTTGCCCTCGTCGTCGACGTAGACGAACTCGTAGTCGTGGCGCTTCGCCTTCGCCTCGCGGCGCTTCTGTTTCCTCGTCGGCATGCGAGCCTCAGGGTAGCTCGCCGCCGAGCACGACCCGGTCCACGAGCTCGCCGCCGAGGTGGTAGGCGAGATACCGCCAGTCCGGCGCGCCGAGGAGCACGAGGTCGGCGCGATAGCCGGGCGCGATCCTCCCGATCCGGTCGGCGCGTCCGAGCACGTGGGCCGCGTTCACCGTGCACGCTGACAACGCCTCCGCCGGCGCGAGCTTCAGCTGGGTCGCCGCGAGCGAGCAGCAGAGCGGGAGGCTCTCGCAGAAGGCGCTGCCCGGGTTGAAGTCCGTCGCGAGCGCGACCGCAGCTCCCGCATCGACGAGCGCCCGCGCCGGAGGCATGGGCCGGCCGAGGAAGAGTGCGCTCGCGGGCAGCACGACCGCAGCGACGTCGCTCGCGGCGAGCGCGCGAGCGCCGGCGTCCCCGGTGACCTCGAGGTGGTCGACCGAGCGGGCGCCGAGCTCGATCGCGAGCGGTATCGCTCCCTGCTCCGTGAACTGATCTCCGTGCACGCGCAGCGCGAGGCCTGCGTCACGGCACGCCGCGAGATAGCGCCGCGCCTGCGTCGCGTCGAAGGCGCCGCGCTCGAGGAACACGTCGGCAGCCTCCGCGATCGTCGCCGCCTCGGGCAACACCTCGGCGAGCGCGAAGTCGAGATAGGCATCGGCATCGTCGAAGTCGGCCGGCACCGCGTGGGCGCCGAGCCACGTCGGGATGCCCCCGGCATCGCGGATCGCGCGTAGCGACGCGAGCTCGGTGTCCCGGTCGAGGCCGTAGCCGGACTTCGCCTCGAAGGTCGTCGTGCCCTGCGCGCGCATCCATCCGCGGTGCCGCTCGACCGCGGCGCGGAGGCCCTTCTCGCCGGCGGCGCGCGTCGCGCGCACGGTCGAGAGGATGCCGCCGCCGCGTGCATGCAGCTCCTCGTACGTCGCGCCGGCGGCGCGCAGCGAGAACTCCTCGACTCGGTCGCCGCCGAAGGCTGCATGCGTGTGACAGTCGACGAGGCCGGGGATCGCGCAGCATCCGCTCCCGTCCACCTCGACGACCTCGCTGTCGAGCGCCGGCAGGTCGCGCATGCGGCCGACCGCCTCGATCGTGTCGCCGGCGCAGAGGACGTATGCGTCCTCGAGCACGTCGACCGCGCCGAGGGCGGCGCCCCGGAGCGGAGCATCGCGGCCCGCAGGCGTCGCCACCTGGGCGAGGTCGCGAACGAGAAGGCGCACGGGGTGAGTCTACGAGCCTCCCGACGAGGCGATCGGAGCCGACTGCGCAGGGGTGACGGTGACCGGCGCAACGGTGGTGGTAGGGGTGATGGTCGTCGCCTGCGCCGTCGTCGTCGCTCGCCTCGTGGTGTCGCTTTCGGTGTCGTGGCGCTCCGTGCCCGTCGTCGGAGTGGTCGTCGACGACGAGAAGGCTCTCTGCGTCGCGCTTGCAGCGAGACCGGCGAAGACGCCGCACGCCGCGAGCGCGATGCCGGCGATCGCGGCCGTGAAGCGGCGAACCCGCACGATGTTCCGGTCGCGGGACTGAGGCGTCATCGTGCGCTCTTCTCGAGAGACAGCGCGAGGCGCGGGCACATCTTCACGACCTGCCGTGCGACAGGCTCGAGCCTGCGACCGACGGCCTCGCCGCGGATGATCGGATAGCCCCACTCGTCCAGCTCGACGTGCTCGGGCATAAGCTCCGCGCAGTGGCCGTAGCCGTCGCAGAGGATCGGGTTCACGCGGAGCTTCATACTCATCTCCAATCGCTGGAGGCTCCCAGCGGGAGCACGGGTGGATGCGCCGGCCCGGTGCAGCGGCCGACCCGATGTCCTTCGATCTCGTCCGCGAACACGTCGACGGCGCTGGCGACGAAGCGCGTCGCGCCGTTCGGATGCGCGCATGCCCCGCGGCCGAAGACTTGCGGCGCAAGACGGCGAAGTCGCTCGACGTCGAGCGTCTCGAGCGCGTCGGCCAGGGCCGGAAGCCCGAAGACGCAGGGACCGCATTGCCCGGCGCTCTCGCCGGCGAGATAGCGAGCGACGCGTGAGGACTCGGCGAGCCCGCATGCACCCTGCGGCAGGACGGCGATCGTCCGCGCACCGAGTGCCGCACCAAGAGGCTTCAATGCGGCATTCGTGAGCGGGAGGTCGAGCACGTCGTGCGCGGACAACCACGTTCCGAAGTAGCCGCCGACGAGGAACGCCTGCGGAAGCGCCGTCAGCCCGCCGACGCGCTGGATGACGTCGCGCATCGGCGTCCCGAGGTCGACCTCGACAACGCCCGGGGTGCGCACTGCGCCGAGAACGGTGACGAGCACCGTGCCCGGCTCCTCCGGCGTCCCGCGCTCGCGGAACCAGCCGGCGCCGTAGCGCGCTATGAGGCCGAGGTTCGCGAGCGTCTCGACGTTCTGGACGAGCGTCCCGTGCTCGTACGGCCTCTTCAGCGTCGGCTTTGCCGGGCCGCCCTCGAGAACGTGGAGGAGCGCGGACTCCTCGCCGGCGACGAAACGGTCCGGGACGGTCTCGATGTGGATGTCGATGCGGTCGCTCCGGGCGGCGAGCGCTCGCGAGAGCCGTCCCAGAACCCTGCGATTTGCGCGCCCGATCGCAAGGACCGCGTTGTTCGCGCCGACGATCCGCGCCGCGACGACCACGCCGTCGATGACGAGATGCGGGCTCTCCGCGAGCAGCACCTTGTCCTTCCAGCTCGCCGGCTCGCCCTCGGTGCCGTTCGCGATGACGACGGGGCGACTCGCGCGAGCGACGGCTGCGAGCTTCCGGGCTGTGGGGAACGCGGCGCCGCCGCGTCCGGTGAGACCGCTCGCCTCGATCTCGGCCAGCAGCTCGGCCCGCGAGAAGCCGGGCACGCGCCCGTGGTCGACCCCGGCCAGTAGGCGACCGCGCTCGTCCCAGCGACGAGCGACCGCGACCGCGCTCACGACGACGCTCCGAGGTACTTCGGGTAGGGCCGGCGAAGCGCGAGGAGCCGCCAGAAGACCGCGACGACGATCGCCGATGCGCAGGCGACGGCTGTGTCGACGAACCATCCGGACGCCTTGTCGGTGCCGATGCCGACGGAGTGGAGAAACGCGACGGGCCACGACGCGTATGCGAGCCAGTGGATCCCCTTCCACACACGCTGGCTGAGGTGCCGGCGGACGAGGCTCGTGAGGACGACGGCGGCGATCAGATCGAGCGAGAGCGCGCCCATGCCGAGGAAGAGTCCGTACTTCGCGCTCGGCAGCGGGACCACCACCTGCGCGACGCCGACCTTCGCGTACGAGTCGGCGATTGCGGTCGCGATATGGATGCCGAGGAACACGACTGCGAGTAGCGACACGCTGCGATGCAGGCCGAGCGTCACGAAGCGCGGCATCCGAGCCGGACGGAAGCGCATCGTCGTCGCGATGCCGAGGACGACGACCGATGTGAAGAGGATGAGCGCGACGAGCCCGCTCCCCCGCATGAGATACCAGACGGCCGGGTCGCTCAGGCTGCGCACCGGAGCTCCTGCCCGGCGGGCCACCCGCCGGTGACGACGACGCGGCCGTCGCGGCGCACGAGGCGTGCGGAGTAGCCGTTGTGCTCGAGCCAGCGCGGCGCGTCGTCGCCGAGGACGATCGCCGCCGTCGACGCGGTGTTCGCGGCGACGCAGGACGCCGCAGCGACGCTGACCGTCCGCCAGATCTCTGCGGCGGGGCGACCGGTGCGTGGGTCGACGACGTGGTGGGCGAGGCCCTCGCTCGTGCGCCAGCGGCGCACGGTGGTGCTCGAGGTGGCGAGCCCGCCGGCGGCGATCGCCACGACTTGGCCATCCGCGTCGGAGGGTGCGCGATGGTCGTCGGTGACGAGGATCGGCCAGCCGCCGGCGGGCGCCGGCCCGGCGACGGCGATGTCGCCGCCGAGATCGACGAGCACGGGAGAGCCTGTGGCGCGGAATGCCGCTGCGGCAGCGCGGTCGGCGGCGAGCGCCTTCGCCGTCGCGCCGAGGTCGATCTCGACACCGGCGGCGACTCGAATGCGGCCGCGTGCGTCGTCGATCTCGATCCCCTGCCATCCCGCGGCCGGGACGAGCGTCATACGAGCCGGCTCGCTGCGCGAGACGACGACGCGGAAGTCGACGTCCCAGCCGAGGGCGCGCATCGTCGCGCCGACCGTCGGGTCGACCGCGCCGGCCGTCGCCTCCGCGGCTGCGACGCCGGCCGCGAGCGCCTGCCGGAGCAGCCGGCTCGCCGGGATCCATTCGCCGTTCGCGCGTGCGAGACATGCCACCTCGGAGTCGTCGCGGAAGCGGCTGCACGCGAGATCGATCGCCGCGAGCTCACGCTCGAGGACGTCGAGCGCGTCGGAGAGCGCGACCGCGTCGAGCGTCGTGATCTCGGCGGTGGTGCCGAGTGCGGAGAAGGTGGCGGTGGCCGGGCTCATGGCCATCACTTTCACCCTGGCCGATGAACCACCTGTGAGCGCGGCCTGTGAGTGTGCTGTGAGTTACGCGTCCTGCATGGGCACACGTATTCCGCCGCGCTCCGCCGCCTCGATCGCCTCCGGGTAGCCGGCGTCCACGTGACGGAGAACGCCCATCCCGGGGTCGGTCGTGAGCACGCGCTCGAGTCGCTCCGCAGCATCGTCGCTGCCATCGGCGACGACGACCATCCCCGCGTGGATCGCGTTGCCGATGCCGACGCCTCCGCCGTGGTGCACGCTCACCCACGTCGCTCCCGCGGCGACGTTCACGAGCGCGTTCAGGATCGGCCAGTCGGCGATCGCGTCCGAGCCGTCGCGCATGGACTCGGTCTCGCGATACGGCGACGCCACCGAACCCGCGTCGAGATGGTCGCGGCCGATGACGACGGGTGCCTTGACCACGCCGCTCCGCACGAGCTCGTTGATCGCGAGCCCCGCCTTCGCCCGGTCGCCGTAACCGAGCCAGCAGATGCGCGCCGGCAGCCCCTGGAAGGCGACGCGCCCGGGCGCGAGCTCGAGCCAGCGCTGCAGGAGAGCGTCGTCCGGGAACAGCCGCTGCAGCTCGGCGTCGATCGCCGCGATGTCGGCCGGATCCCCGGACAGCACCGCCCAGCGAAACGGCCCCACGCCCCGACAGAAGAGCGGCCGGATGTAGGCCGGGACGAAGCCCGGGTATGAGAAGGCCTCCGCTACGCCGCCTTCACGGGCCTCACCTCGAAGGTTGTTGCCATAATCGAAAACGTACGCGCCGCGCCGGACGTACTCGAGCATCCCCTCGACGTGCTCTGCGATGGACGCGCGTGCGAGCCGCAGGTACTCGTCCGGGTCGGATGCGCGCAACGTGTCCGCCTCCTCGACGGAGTACCCGCGCGGCACGTAGCCGTTGAGCGGATCGTGCGCCGCCGTCTGGTCGGTGACGAGGTCGAAGTGCTCGCCGCGCGCGGCAAGAGCCGGCACCACGTCGGCCGCGTTCCCGAGCAGCCCGACCGACAGGGCCCGCTTCTCGGCCGCAGCCGCACGCACGCGCGAGAGCGCGTCGTCGAGCGAGTCCGTTGCCTCGTCGAGATAGCGCGTCTCGAGCCTGCGCTCGATGCGATGCGGGTCGACCTCGACGCAGAGGATCGCCGCGCCCGCCATCGTCCCCGCGAGCGGCTGCGCGCCGCCCATTCCGCCGAGCCCCGCGGTCAGGATCGTGCGGCCGCGCAGGTCGGGCTCGCCGAAGTGCTTCTCGCCCGCGGCCGCGAACGTCTGGTACGTGCCCTGGAGGATTCCCTGCGTGCCGATGTAGATCCACGACCCTGCGGTCATCTGGCCGAACATCGTCAAGCCGAGCGCCTCGAGCCGGCGGAACTCGTCCCACGTCGCCCAGCGCGGGACGAGCAGCGAGTTCGCGATGAGGACGCGCGGCGCGCCCTCGTGCGTGCGCAGCACGCCGACCGGCTTGCCGGACTGGACGAGGAGCGTCTCGTCCGGCCCGAGCTCGAGCAGCGTCGCGACGATCGCACGCAGCGCGTCGTGATTCCGTGCCGCCTTGCCCGAGCCGCCGTAGACGATCAGCTCCTCCGGCTTCTCCGCCACCTCGGCGTCGAGGTTGTTGAGCAGCATGCGCAGCGGCGCTTCCGTCGACCACTGGCGCGCGTTCAGCTCCGTCCCGCGCGGGGCGCGGATGCGCGACAGGTCGCCGCACAGCTCCTCGACTCGCGAGGTGGTGACGCTCACGCGACCGCCTCCTCCAGCTCGCCGGCGCGGATCGCCAGCGCGACCGCCTCGATGTCGGGCGCGAGCGAGCGGTCGTCCTTGAGCCTCGGCGAGCGCTCGCGCACGAACGCGCGCGTCGCGCGCACGCCGGCGCCGGGCTCGAGCGGCGCGAGGAACTCGACGCCCTGTGCGCCTGCGAGCAGCTCGATGGCGAGCGCGCTCTCGCAGTTCGCGAGCACCTGCCACGCCTTCAGTCCGGCCGCGTTCCCCATGGACACATGATCCTCCTGCCCGGCGCTCGTGGGGATCGAATCCACCGACGCCGGATGCGCGAGCACCTTGTTCTCGGAGACGAGCGACGCCGCGACGTACTGCGGGATCATGAACCCGCTGTTCAGCCCGCCCTCGCTCGTGAGGAAGGCGGGGAGCCCGTCGGAGAGATTCGGGTTGACGAGCCGCTCGACGCGCCGCTCGGAGATGGACGCGAGCTCGGCGACCGCCATCGCCATCGTGTCGAGCGCGAATGCGAGCGGCTGGCCGTGGAAGTTGCCGTTCGAGACGAGCGCGTCCTGCTCGACGAGCACGAGCGGATTGTCCGTCGCCGCGTTCACCTCGACGGAGATGGTGTAGTCGATGTAGTCGAGGAGGTCACGCGAGGCGCCGTGCACCTGTGCCGCGCAGCGCAGCGAGTACGCGTCCTGCACCTTGTCGCACCAGCGATGCGACTCGATGATGGCGGAGCCGTCGAGCTGCCGAAGGATGTGCGCCGCGGACTCGCGCTGCCCGCGCAACGGCCGCAGCTCGTGGATCTCGGGCAGGAACGACGTGCGCGATCCCTGGAGCGCCTCGAGCGACATCGCGCATGCGACATCGGCGGCGTGCGCGAGCCGGCGCGCGCGCACAAGGCCGAGCGCGCAGTACGCGGCCATGAACTGCGTGCCGTTGATGAGCGACAGGCCCTCTTTCGCCTCGAGCTTCACCGGCTCGAGGCCGACGCGCGTCAGCGCCTCGAGGCCGGGCATGCGCTCGCCCTCGAGGAATGCCTCGCCCTCGCCGACGAGCGGGAGCGCGAGGTGCGCGAGCGGCGCGAGATCGCCGGACGCGCCGACGCTGCCGCGCGCCGGGACGACGGGGACGACGCCGCGGTCGAGGCAGCCGAGCAGCAGCTCGACCGTCTCCACGCGCGCACCGGAGTTCCCCTTTGCGAGCGCGTTCGCGCGCAGGAGCATCGCAGCGCGCACGATCTCGTCCGGATACGGCTCACCGACGCCGCACGCGTGCGAGCGGAGCAGGCGCAGCTGCAGCTCCTCCGTCAGCTCCTCCGGGATCGAGCGCGAGACGAAGCGTCCGAACCCGGTGTTGACCCCGTACGTGTGCTCGCGCGTTCCGTGCGCGGCGCGCTCGACCACCGCTCGTGCGGCGCGCATCTTCTCGCGGGCGGAATCGGCGAGCTCGGTCGGCCGTCGTTCGACGGCGACGGCCCAGACGTCGGCGACGGTCAGGTCGTCGCCGGTGAGGGCGACCGGAGTCACGCGGGAGACTCTAGTGCGCGCGGCGCGCGAGCTCGTCGTCGACGTCGGCGACGTCGACTCCGGCGGCCGCGAGCAGGACGTACAGGTGGAAGACGAGGTCGGCCGCCTCGGAGACGAGCGCCTCCCGATCGCCGGAGACGGCGGCGAGGCCGGTCTCGACAGCCTCCTCGCCGACCTTCTGCGCGCAGCGGGCGATGCCGGCGTCGAGGAGCGAGACGACGTACGAGCCTTCCGGGCGCTCGGCCTTCCGCTCGGAGATGGTGCGCCACAGCGCGGGCGCGAAGCAGGAGCGGGAGCCGGTGTGGCACACAGGCCCCGCCGCGCGCACGCGCAGGAGGATCGCGTCCCCGTCGCAGTCGTCGCGCATCTCCTCGACGGCGAGGACGTTCCCGGAGGTCTCCCCCTTCCGCCACAGCCGGTCGCGCGAGCGGCTCCAGAACCACGCCTCGCCGGTCTCGCGCGTCAGCCGCTCGGCCTCGGCGTCCATCCACGCGAGCATGAGCACGCGGCCGTCGCCCGCGTCCTGGACGATCGCGGCCTTCAGCGGAGGCATACGCCGAACTCCTTCAGCTCCGACCGCAGCGACACGAGCCGCTCGGGGTCCTCGTGCAGGATCGACGCGAGGAGGGCGGCCTGCGAGACCTCGAGCGCGTCGGCGACGTGTCGCGCGTTGCCGGCGCCGCCGGATGCGATCACCGGCAGGGACACGGCGTCGCGCAGCGCTGCGAGCAGCTCGAGGTCGTAGCCGTCCTGCATGCCGTCGCGGTCGATGGACGTGACGAGGAGCTCCCCGGCGCCGCGCTCCTCGCATTCCTTCGCCCATGCGACGGTGTCGCGCGCCGCATCGCGTGTCGCCGAGTGCGAGCGCACGCGCCCATCCTCCGTGTCGACGGCGACGACCACCGCCTGGCTCCCGAGCGCGCGGGCCAGCTCTTCGATCAGCTCCGGGCGCGCGAGCGCCGCCGAGTTGACGCTGATCTTGTCCGCGCCGGCCTCGAGCAGCGCCGTCGCGTCCTCGACCGTGCGGATGCCGCCGCCGAACGTGAACGGGATCGTCACCTGCTCGGCGACGCGTGCAGCGACGTCGACGGCCGCAGCCTTGTCGTCGATCGACGCGGAGATGTCGAGGAACACGAGCTCGTCCGCGCCGCCGTCGGAGTACGCCGCACCGAGCTCGACCGGGTCGCCGACGTCCCGCAGCTCGCGGAAGCGAACGCCCTTGACGACGCGCCCGCCGGCGACGTCGAGACACGGGATCAGGCGCGGGAGAGGCATCGCTCCAGAAATCGTGCGCCCGCGGCGCCGCTCTTCTCGGGATGGAACTGCACACCGACGAAGGAGCCGTGCTCGACGACGGCGGCGTGGCCCTCGCTCGTCGCCACCGTCGCGTCGGTCACCGCCTCGTACGAGTGCGCGAACCAGTACGCCTCGCCGCCCGGGTCGATGGTCGCCCACCCGATGCGCGGCAC